>Ga0210124_1000772_pt1 | contig 15311 bp, 11 predicted proteins | sample Muzzi_PWC_D2_FD_185554 | JGI IMG/M metagenome (GOLD analysis project Ga0210124, IMG submission 185554) | Wetland microbial communities from San Francisco Bay, California, USA, that impact long-term carbon sequestration - Muzzi_PWC_D2 (SPAdes) | ecosystem: Environmental > Aquatic > Marine >... | reverse complement strand
CGGCTTGTCGGGGTGCAGGTCGGGGTGGAACTCCTTGGCCAGGCGCTTGTGGGCGCGGGCGATCTCCTCGGGGGAGGCCGTGGGGCGGATGCCGAACACCTCGTAGTAGTCGTTCCCGGTCTGGTACTGCACGTCCGCCATCTATGTCCCCCGTCCCGCTTGGCTCACCTGGCGCCCCCCGTCAGGAGGCGCACCCGCTTGGCGTCGCTGAGCAGCTCGAACTCCTCCTCCAGGGCCTTGACCTCGTGCACGTGGGAGAAGCGCCCCCCCGTGACCGTGGCGATGCCCCGGAGGAGCTCCTCGTCGAAGCTCACCCCCTTGCCCCGGGCCGCGCCGCCCACGCCGATGGTGTCGATCACGACCCCTAGGTCACGGGCCTTCGCGGCCAGATCCAGGACCAGGGACGACCCCGTCGTGGTGGGGCAGCCGTCGGAGAGCAGGATCACGCGGCGCAGGCCGTTCGCCTCCTCGAGCACCTCCAGGGTGTAGGACAGCCCCTCGAACATGGCCGTCCGGCCGCAGGCGCGCAGGCCCCGGGCGCGGCGGGCCAGGGCCGCCATGTCGGCCAGGGGCTCGGAGATCAGCGCGCACTCCTCGCCGAAGGTCACCACCCCCACCAGGTCGCGCTCGCGGGAGCGGGCCTTGCCGGCGATGAGCCGGTCGATGGCCTCGCGGGTCGCGTCCATCTTGCTCTTCATGAACCCCAGCCCCTCGTCCATGCTGCCCGAGGCGTCGATGAGCAGCACCAGGGTCTCGTAGGGGACGACCTCCACCAGGTCCCCCACCTCCACCTGGAGCATCCCCCGGGCCATGGGGTTCAGGCCCGCGGTCTGGTCGTCGTCGGCGCCGCCCGCCTCCACCCGGGCGGGCAGGCGGTGCTCGCCGGACTGGAGGTTCACGTACTCGCCGCCGGACAGCCCCAGGGTCCTTCGCATCTCCTCGGAGAGGCGCACCACGGGCTCGGCGTCGTGGGCGTCGCCCGCCGCGTCCCCCACCTCCAGGGGCACGGCCGAGGAGGAGATGGGCGAGAGGGCCACCACGGCGTCGACTTCGGACCCCACCTCCACACCCAGCAGCTGGCGGGCCTTGGGGTTCAGGCGCACCCGGGCCTCGCCCTCGTCGCTCGTGGCCCCGGCCGCCACCCGGCACCCCACCGTCCGCTCCTCGTGGACGAGCGACAGCAGGCTGCCCGGCAGGACGTTGAGCCGCTCCCGCAGCGAGCGGCACAGGCGCGCCTTGGGCAGACGCGCGGCCTCGTCCTCCTTGAAGCCGGGGGCCACGCTCAGGGCGATGCGGGGCCGCCGCGGGGCCGCGTCCCGCCGGCCGGTCAATGCCTGGAGAAACTTCATGGAGGCCGCTTTCCGAGGGGCCCGCCGCTTGGGGGGCCCGAACGTCAATTCTAAACGACTCGCGGGACACGGCGAAACCGGACCTTACGGGGCCGGCGAGGCCGTCCGGCGGGCTGTTTCCCCCACACCATAAGCCGTACAAATCCGTGCACCCCGGGGCCCTTTCCGGCCCGGAGGGTCCAAAAATTTTCTCCTACGGATCAACCACTTGCGCCCAAAAGCCGACGCTGGCACGGCCCTTGCCTTTCCGGGCCGTGGACACGGTGTCCATTGCCAGGGGAGAGCAGGCATATGCGCAAACGCAACGAACAGGGATTCACGCTCATCGAGATGATGGTCACGGTGGCGATCATCGCCATCATGGCGGGCGTCGCGATCCCGTCGGTGCTGGCGTGGATGCCGGCGGCGAACCTCAAGGGTGCCGCCAACGACCTCAAGGTCGCCATGATCCGCGCGCGCTCCCTGGCGGTGAACGAGGGCATCGAGTACCGCGTCTTCTTCGACACCACGGGCCAGACCTACAGCATCGACAAGGGCAACCTGAGCTCCGGCTCCACCGCCTGGACCACGACGCTCGGCCCCAACGAGATGCCCTCGGGCATCGACTACCAGTCCACCTCCGCGGAGATGGAGGTCTCGGGCTCGGACCGCTTCGTGCGCTTCGAGACCGACGGCAGCGTCCTGACCAACGTGGACGCCCTCAACGTGGTGCTCGTCAACAACAACTCCGCCACCCGCACCGCCGTGCAGCGCCGCACGGGCCACGTCACGGCGACCAAGGGATAGTCAGATGGACCGCACCCGACACCTTCGCGCCGCCCGCCGCCGCCGCATCGCGGCCCAGGGGGGCTTCACGCTCCTGGAGCTCCTGACGGGCCTCGCCGTCCTCTCGGTGGGGATGCTGGGCATCTCGGCCCTGTTCATGATGCAGATCTCGGCCAACGCCGACTCGATCCGCCAGAGCACGGCCAACAACATCGCCCTGGGGATGATCGAGAAGGCCCGCTCGGTGCCGTTCTACAAGATGGTCTCGTGGGACCCCACCGACGAGCGCCCGGCGATCCCGTGCCAGGGCTCCGGGGCCGCCAGCAAGGCCAACATGGTGGACTGCCTGCGGCCCGACACGGGCGACGGCACGGTCCCCGCGTCCCCCTACAACAGTTTGGTGAGCGACGCCGCCTACGTGTCCATCGGCGCCCTGGGCGGTGAAGAGATCGGCGCCCTGGACACGACCTACACGCAGGGGATGGAGATCAAGCGGACGTTCACCATCGTCCCCGACGCGCCCCAGGCGGAGATGAAGACGATCACGGCCCGCGTCGAATGGCGCCTGGCCGGCACCGCCAAGGTTCACACGGTGACCCACATGGTCGTGCGGGATATGGAGGTTCGCTGATGAATTCCCTCAACCGGCATAAGCGCGCCCAGGGGGGCTTCACCCTGACGGAACTCCTGGTGGTCCTGGCCCTGGCGGCGGTCGTGGTGACGGGGATCTTCAACATGTACATCAACATGTTCAAGACCACGACCCAGCAGGACCGGGTGCTGCAGATGCAGCAGAACGCCCGCGTGGCCCTGGACGACCTGGAGCGCGACCTGCGCCTGGCCGGCGTGGACGTGACGCGCGACGACGGCGCCCTGCCCGACCAGGCGGTGTTCGCCTACGCGGCCCCCTACGAGCTGGTCTTCAACGCCAACCTCGACAACTCCCTGGCCGGGCTGAAGCCCACCGCGGCCCCGGACAAGGTGCCCGCCAGCCTGCCGGGGGGCAACACGCCCTTCTACGACCCGTCCTCGGACTACCCCCTGGCGGAGACCGTCCGCTGGACCCTGGACTCGGACGCCGACGGCGACATCGACGCCAATGACCGCCAGGGCAGCACCAACACCGGGCTGTACCGCCTGACCCGGCAGATCTACGGCTACGACGCCGGCTCCGGCACCAACGGCCCCGAGACCGCCCGGGCCGCCGAGGGCGTGCGCGGCCCCGATGCCTACCCGGACGGCAGCCTCCCGCCGGTGCTGTTCCAGTACTGGGTCAAGGAGATCGACTTCGACGACAACAAGACGGTCGACTTGGGCGAGGACATCAACGGCTCCGGGAAGATCGACTACTTCCTGTGGGGCGACGACGGCGGCACCGACGGCCTGGGCAGCCCGTTCGCGAACAACGGCGTGCTCGACCCGCCCGAGATCGAGGCCCTGATGACGGGCAACGGCGGCAATCCAAAGGTGATCGACAACACCAACGCCCTGATTACCGCCGCCACGGGCGACGCCCGCGCCACCTCCATGAGCTTCGCGCAGGCGCTCGGCAAGGTTGCCCGGGTCACGGTGACGGTGGTCACCGAGGCGGCCGAGCCCGATCCCGACTACATCAGCTCGCCCCACGGCGCCGACTACCCGTACCGCGAGCACATCGTCACCGCCTCGGCCACGCCGCGCAACCTGCTGACCGAGGTGATCCCCGACATGAGCCTGACCGTGTCGGCCTCGCCCGCCGAGGTCCAGTGCCCGTCGACGAGCACCATCGTCACGGTCTCCATGTGGGACGAGTCGGGCAGTCTCTACACCGCCCCGGTGGACGTGGACCTGACCACGAGCCTGGGCAGCTTCTCCCCCTCCACCGAGCAGGGGGCCATCACCCTGAGCACCTCCGGCGGCACGGCCTCGACAGTCCTGTACGGCGAGATCAACTCCACCACTACCCAGGCGGTGGTCAGCGCATCCACGACGGTGCTCTCCGAGCCCTACACGGCGGCCATGGTGGTCACCTACAAGGCGGGCGCCCCGGCGCTCATCACCGTCACCCCGGACAGCCCGGCCCTGCCGGCCGACGGCCTGTCGACGACCAACGTCACCGCCGCGGTGACGGACTCCTGCGGCAAGCCCACGGGCGACGGCGGCACGATCAACTGGACCATCACGACCAACCCGCCCGGCATCGGCGGCTCCATGAACCCGACCACGGGCCCGATCTCGGGCAACACGGCCGCGACCGTGCTGACCTCGGGGCTCACCGCCGGCATCGCCACCCTGACGGCCACCGAGACCGGCTCCGGCGTGGCCGGCGCCGCGAACGTGAACTTCACCAACTGCGCGGTCACGATCACCCCGTCCACCGCCGCCCTGCCGGCCGACGGCACGTCCACGGCGGGCCTGGCGATCACCGTGACCGACATGGCGGGCGTGCCCCAGACGGGCGTGACCGTGAACCTCTCCACCGGCGAGGGCATCCTCACACCGACGTCGGTGGTCACGGACGGCTCCGGCCAGGCGTCGTCGGTGCTGGTCTCCTCCACCACGCCCCACGTGGCGGTCATCACCGGCACCGTGCCCCCGACGGGCGGCTACTGCGACTACGCCCGCGGCACGGCCGAGGTGGAGTTCAGCAGCTGCGGCCTGACGATCACGAGCGACGTGACCGAAGTGGTCCCCGGCTCGCCCGGCACCTCGGCCGTCATCACGGCCAACGTGGCCGAGTCCGAGACCGGCACGGTCCTCTCGGGCCAGGACGTGACCTTCTCCCTGGTGGCCGCGGACGGCACGATCAACCCCGTCACCGCGACCACGAACGGGTCCGGAGACGCCAGTACCACCTTCACGGCCGGGCCCACCCCGGGCGTGGCGACCATCAGCGCCACGAGCGCCTGCGGGTCGGGCACGATCGACGTCTACGTGCGCGACTGCGAGGTGTCGGTGGCGGCCGAGCCGCAGGTGATTCCGCCGGCCACCGGCAACACCTCGGTGATCACGGCCACCCTCACCGACAGCGTGTCGGCGGGGGCCCTGGCGGGACGACAGGTGACCTTCAGCCTGGACGACGCGACCCTGGCGAGCTTCTCGGGCTCCACGACGGTCACGACCAACGCGAGCGGCGAGGCCTCGGTCACCATCGTGACCAAGGGCAAGTCGGGCACGGTCAACGTGACGGCCACCTCGGCCTGCGGCACGGGCACGGTGCCGGTGGTGCTCAACGACTGGGACATCGCCGTGGTCGCGGACAACTCCACCATCCAGCAGGGCAACAGCGCGGCGCTCACGGCCACCGTGACGCAGGGCGGCACGCCGTCGGACCCGCCCGCGGGGCAGGACACGGTGACGCTCACCTTCCTGTCGCCCGGAGGCCTCGGCAGCACCCTGAGCCCCGCCTCGGCCTCGACGAGCGCCGGCATCACCAACCACACCTTCACGGCCGGCAGCACGTCGGGCAACGTGACGGTCCAGGCCTCGGCCACCATCAGCGGCATCCAGATCACGTCCACCGTGGACCTGGTGATCACCGACCCGGGTGGCGTGGACGACCTGGTGCTCGTCCCGCTCTCGCCGAGCCTCTGCGGGTGGAGCAACGACCAGTCGGGCTTCACGGTCCGCAACGCGGGGCTGGACAACCTCGTGGTCGACTCGGTCCAGGTCACCTGGTCGGGCGGCGGCCAGCTGCGCAGCGTCCGCACCGAGGGCTCCGTGTCCTCGTGCAGCGGCGGCAGCTACCTGTGGCGGTACGACGGCTGCGGCAAGCCCGATGGGCGGCAGTCCTCACCGGCCTCGCTGACGTCCTTCTGCAAGTTCGTCTACATCCCGCAGGGCGCGACCTACGCCTTCCACGAGTTCAACTGGGACTACGTGGACATGCGGGGCGAGGTCGTGACCTTCGTGATCACCCATCACAGGGCCGGTGGCGGACCGTCGAATACATCGACGATCACCTACACCGTGCCCACCATCTGACGGAGGATCGACCGTGAACGAGAACCATATCCCCATCGGGCGCCGCATGCAGCGGACGGCCCAGGGCCAGGGAGGGTTCGTCCTGGTGCTGTCGCTCCTGACCCTGGCGCTGCTCTCGTCCATCGGACTCGCGGCGCTGTACCAGAGCAACGGCGAGGTGACCGTGGTGGGCAACGAGCGCACCGGCAACAGCCTGCTGCTCGCGGCCGACTCGGGCGTTGAGTTCGGGAAGAACGAGATCTGGGCCCAGTCGGGCTTCGGCGCCGGCACCTCGGTGTCGTTCTCGACCCTCGACACCTACTTCGGCGGCCTGGCCATGCCGTACACCATGGGGCCCCTGAACCTCACCGGCAACACCTACTACACGGTGACGATCCCCGACACGCTGACCGTGCCCGGCAAGGCGACCCCCGTCGACGGCTACGACCAGAGCGACGCCAGCAAGCGCGTGATCACGTTCCAGGCCCGTGCCTGGCGCGACATCAACGGCAACGGGGTGTTCGACACCGGCGAGCAGAGCCGCATGGTGACCTCGCGGGTGTCGTTCCAGTACGGCTCCCTGTCGTTCCCCTACGGCGTGCTGACCCAGAACGTGGAGTGCATCTTCTGCCACGCCAAGATCGTCGGCGACGTGGTTTCCCTCGAGGAGATGACCGTGCGCCGCAGCGACGAGGCCTACTCGACGGTGCTGGGCAAGGTCTACACCATGGGAACGACCAACCTCGACCAGGCCGACAAGCGCGTGGTCAAGTCGTACACCGACCAGGACGGCAACCTCGGCACGGTGGAGGACGCCGGCGAGGAGGACCTGGACATCACCACCAACTACGCCGACGCGGACCGGTTCCCGGTGGACGAGAACGGCAACCCGTCGTTCCCCAAGATCGAGAACCTGGACTACTACCGGGGCCTGGCCGCCAACTACGACGGCGGCACCGGCAGCACCATCAGCGGCGGCACGATCACCACGGTCCCGCTGGGCAGCGACTACGCCGGCGGCGCCGTGAACGTGGGCACCATCAGCCAGACCTACGGCGGCAACGTGATCCTCACCGGCACGCCGGGCAACTGCGTGCAGCTCAACGGCCCCATGGTGGTCGACGGCGACCTCATCATCCGCGGCTGCGTGGAGGGCGAGGGGAGCCTGTACGTGGGCGGCAACGTCTACGTGCCCGACTCGGTGACCTACAACAACGCCGCCAACGACAAGCTGGCCCTGGCCGCCGGCGGCAACATCGTGATCGGCGACTACCGCGACACCAGCTCCTACGGCTTCTCGAGCCCCCTGAACGTGGGCGGCGGCGGGTTCATCAAGCAGGAGGAGTGGGAGTTCAACTCCCAGGTGAAGGCCAACTACCCGGCCGGCGAGCGGCGCTACTACGCCGCCGAGAACGGCAAGGTCTACACCAGCGGCACCCAGGTGGTCACCCCGTCCGCGGGCGACGTGGTGATCAAGTACACCCCGGGCGAGACCGCCAGCGGCAGCGCGCCGTGGATCACCACGAACGACTACCTCAACAACTTCGTGGACCAGGCCAACGGCGTGACCCAGGTGGACGCCCTGGCCTACACGGCCAACGCCATCTTCGGGTTCAACAAGACCGGCGACCGCAAGATGACCATCAACGGCGCCCTGGTCTCGGCCGACATCGGGCTGCTCATTCCGGGCCCGAGCTTCCTGGCCGACGACTACGACCCGGACAACGTCGGCCTGACCCTGGTCTACGACGACCGGATGGAGAACTTCCTCTCGGTCGCCCGCAACCCGACCAAGCAGACCGTCAGCTGGCGCGAGGGCACGTAAAGCCCGAACCCCCTACGCCCCGCGCCCCGGCCCGTCAGGCGAGCACCCAGGTCTCGCCGTGGGCCAGGGCGCGGAACGCGTCCGCCTTCAGCCCCGCCCGCTCCCGTGCCTCGGCGAGCCGGCGGGGCGGTTCGTCCAGGGGCTCGTCGGTCAGGACGAACGTGCCCCAGTGCATCGCCACCGAGCGCGCCGCCCGCACGTCGGCGTGGACCCGCACCGCCTCCTCCGGATTCATGTGGTACGGGCCCATGAACCAGCGCGGCGCGTACGCCCCGATGGGGATCGCCGCCAGGTCGAACGGCCCCAGGCGGCGGCCGATCTCCCGAAAATCGCCCGGGTAGCCCGAGTCGCCGCAGAACAGGAACGCAAAGCCCGGCGCCGCCACGGCGAAGCCCGCCCACAGGGTGCGGTTGCGCCCCACCAGGTGGCGCTTGCTCCAGTGCTGGGCGGGCACCGCGGTCACGACGAGGCCGTGGGCGTCCGCCGCCTGCCACCAATCCAGCTCCACCACCCGCCGCGCGCCCCAGGCGCGCACGTAAGGCCCGAGCCCCAAGGGGACGACGAAGACCGTCTCCGCGCCCCCCTCCCGCCCCGCCAGCAGGCGAATGCTGCCCCGGTCGAGGGAGTCGAAGTGGTCGTGGGAGATCACCACCAGGTGGATCGGCGGCAGGTCGGCAACGGCCAGCCCCGGGGGCGCCGCCCGGCGGGGGCCGGCCCACGGGACGGGGGAGCAGCGGGCGGTGAAGTGGGGGTCGGTCAGGACGTTGCGGCCGCCCATCTGGACCAGGAGGGTGGCGTGGCCGATCCAGGTCACGGTTGGCTTCGCGGTCACCGTCGGCGTGGTCCCGTTGCCCCGCAGGAAGGCCGGATCGTTGGGGCAAAGGGGGAAGTCATAGGCCTCCGGCGGGGGGACCGTCTTGCCGAGGGCCTCCCGGCGCCAGCGCAGGAGGTCGCCCAGGGTCCGCGGGGCGGACAGGCCGGGGTTGGTGAAGCCGCCCGGGACGTGGTGGGCCGGCGGCCTTGAGGGAGGGGAATCGGGCACGACGGCCCATTCTAGCCCCGCCCACCCCCGCGACCGCCTCACGCCGGGGCCTTAGGGGGCCGATAAGGGAGGCGCGTCCCGGGTGCCCGGGGCGCCCGATGGGTGCGCTGAACGGGGCTTCCTTTTGCGAGAAGGGAGACCCATGCCCCCGTCGCCCCCCGCGCCCGTTTCGGACGCGCCCCCGGCGCCGGTGCCGGGCGGCCCGCCCCCCGGCTGGGCCGTGCGCCACCTTCGGCCCCTCCTTTTGGTCCCCGTCGTCCTCCTGACCCTGGCCGGCATGGCCCTCCACCTGGGCCAACTGCACGTCCGGCTCGAGGGCGGCATCGCCGACCGCCTGGAGGGCGTCCGCACGGCCCTGGGGGGCATCGGCCCCCATTCCGAGGACCCCGCCGTGCGGACCCTGGCGACCGCGGCCGACCTGCTGATCGGCGACGAGGGCCTCACGGCCATGCTCCGGACCCGCGACCGGGGGGGCCTGCTGGCCCGCACCGAGCCCCTGCTCGCCGTCCTGCGGGCCCGCCACGGCATCACCTCCCTGACCCTGGCCGGGCCGGACGGCACGATCCTCGCGCGGGCCCACGAGCCCGCCCACCACGGCGACCGCCTGGACCACTACACGGCCGCCCGCGCCGCCGCCAGCGAGGGGGACGCCTTCGGCCTGGAGGTGGGTCCCCCGGGGGTCTTCGACCTGCGTTACGTCGCGCCGTGGGTGCCCGCGGGCACGCCCCTCGCGACCGCCTCCGGGGCCGACCCGGGCACCCCCCTCGGCTACGTGGCCCTGGGGCTCGACCCGGGGGCCCTGCTGGGGCCCGTGGAACGTGCGGCCGGCGTGCCGGTGGCGATCCTGCTGCAGAAGGACATGGTGAACCGGGGGGCGTGGGAGGCCCACGAGCGCGCCCGGGGGGTGGAGCCCCGGTGGGACGACCACGGCGCCCTGGTCCCCTACGCCATCGACTCAGGTGCCCTCCCCGAAGGCCTGGCGCGCGCCGTGGAGACCGCCCCGGCCCGGCCCGCCGGCCCCGCGGGCTTAAGCCTGGACGACGGCCGGCTGCGGGGGGCGGTGGTCCACCTCGCGGACGCCTCCGGACGCCACCTGGGCTACGCCGTGGGGCTGCTGGACGTGTCGGACCGCATGGCCGCCGCGGCCGGCGCCGGGCGCCGCGGCATCGCCTTCGGGGTGGGCGTCGGGGGCTTTCTCCTGGTCCTGTTGAACGCCCTCGCGGGGCGGGTGGAGCGACGCGTCGCCGAGGACGCCCGAAAGATCGGCGAGCTGGAGAGCCGCGACCCCCTGACGGGCCTGTTCAACCACCGCGCCTTCTACGGCTTTCTGGAGCAGGAGCTGCACCGGGCGGCCCGGTTCGAGCAGCCCCTGTCCGTGCTGATGATCGACGTGGACCGGTTCCGCGAGATCAACGACCGCCACGGCCACCGGGCCGGCGACCGGGTGCTCGCCTGCATCGCGCGGGTGGTGGAGGGCTCGGTGCGGCGCATCGACCCGGTGTGCCGCTACGGCGGCGCGGAGCTGGCGGTGATCCTGCCCCACACGGGCCTCGCCGCCGCGCGCCGGGCCGCCGAGCGGGTGCGCGAGCGGGTGGCCAAGGCGCCCTGCGAGATCGACGCCCACGCCGTGGCCCACGTGACGGTGAGCATCGGCATCGCCGCCCACCCGCCCTCCTGGGCCGACGCCGAGGCCCTGGTGCGGGCCGCGGACGACGCCCTGTACGCCGCCAAGGCGGCCGGTCGCGACCGGGTGGTGGAGGCGCCGCACCCGACCATCCTGGAGCGTTCCGCGGCCGACCCGGCCGGGGTGTGAAGCCGGGTTCCCTCCCGGGTCCTCCGCCGCGCCGCAAGGGGGGAAACCGGTTTCCCTCCACCCCCTGAAAGGGGGTCCCGACCCTCCTCACAACCTCTTGATCTTGCTGCGCTTCCTCGCCATCGGCGGGGTGGCCCGTCTATTGCACAAAGTTTGGGCAGAAGCGGGCGGCCTGTGTGTGACTCCGCCCGCGTCACCTTGGGTTCGGGGAGAACGGTCGTGCAGCACGCGGAAGCAAAGGTTCAGGGCGGGGTGGCCCACATACCCTCCCTGCGGCCCCTCCTGGTCTGGCTGGCGGTGGCCGTGGTCCTGATGCTGGCCGGCGGGTGCAGCGGCGCCCCGGCGGCGGCCGGTGCCCCCGAGGACGCCCGACCCTCCACGGCGATACCGGCCCACGACCCCTATCCCACCGCGTACCCCGACGCCGTCCCCGCCTCCGACGAGGTGGTCCTCAAGTGGAACGGCACCCTCGTCCTGAACGGCGAGGCCCGCCCCATCGTCCGGACCTCGGAGTAACCTCCTTCTACAGCGCCCGCCCGTCGGCGCCGAACAGGCGCAGGGCGGCGGCCTCGATCCGCAACGTAGCCGTCTCGCCCACGCGAACCGTCTCGTCCGGCGGCAGGCGCGCCACCACCGGCGCCCCGCCCACGCTCGCCGGCACCTTCAGGTGGACCCGCACCTCGTGCCCCAGGCGCTCCACGGCCACCACCGGGGCCGACAGCTCCGGACCCGGGGCGTCGGCGGACAGGGCCTCCGGACGCAGCCCGGCGATCATGGCGCCCTCGGGGGCCTCCCCGATGCCCGGCTGGCGGGCGAGGACCTCCGGCGGAAGGGGCAGGGTGACACCTCCCGCGTCCAGGACGGCGCCGCCCTCCCGGCGCAGGCGGCCGTGCAGGAGGTTCATGCCGGGGTCACCGATGAAGCGCGCGACGAAGGTGTCGGCCGGGGCCGCGTAGAGGTCCCCCGGTGCGTCCACCTGGCGCAGGCGCCCGCCCTCCATGACGGCCACGCGGTGCCCTAAGGTCATGGCCTCGGCCTGGTCGTGGGTCACGTAGAGGGTCGTGGTGCCCGTGCGGCGCTGGAGCGCCGCGATCTCGGCCCGGATCTCCACCCGCAGCCGGGCGTCCAGGTTCGAGAGGGGCTCGTCCATCAGGAAGACCGCCGGGTCGCGCACCAGGGCGCGCCCCATGGCGACGCGCTGGCGCTCGCCCCCCGAGAGGGCCGCCGGGCGTTTTTCCAGGAGCGGCTCCAGGGACAGCAGGCGCGCCGCGTCGCCCACCCGGCGGGCGACCTCGGATTTCCCAAGTCCCTGCATCTTCAAGGGAAACGCCAGGTTCCCGGCCACGGTCAGGTGGGGGTAGAGGGCGTAGGTCTGGAACACCATCGCCACGTCGCGCTTCTGGGGCGGGAGGCCATCCACCGCCCGCCCGCCGATGGCCACGGAGCCCGCCGTCGGCGCCTCCAGCCCGGCCACGAGGCGCAGGAGGGTGCTCTTGCCGCACCCGGAGGGCCCCACGATGGCGACGAACTCCCCGTCCGCCACGTCCAGGGAGACCTCCGCGACGGCCGGTGTGCCGCCCGGGTAGGTCTTGGACAGTTCCGTGAGGGTGACGCCGCTCACCCCTTCACCCCGCCTTCCAGGACCCCCTTCACGAACCACCGCTGGAGCACCAGCACCACCGCCAGCACCGGGGCCGCCGTCATGAGGCAGTAGGCGAAGATGTCGCCCCAGCGCAGGGGCGGCAGGGTGTGGAAGTCGGCGAGGCCCACCGGCAGCGGCCGCACCCCGGGCCCTACGGTCACCATGAGGGGCCACAGGAAGCTGCCCCACTGCAAGATCAGCGTCACCACCGCCACCGTGGCGAACGGGGTCAGGGCATTCGGCACCACCACCCGCAGGAAGGTGCGCCAGACGCCCGCGCCGTCCACCCGCGCCGCCTCCTCCAGCTCCCTGGGGAAGGCGAGGAAGAAGCTGTAGAAGAGGTAGACCGAGAACGCCTGGGCCACGAACGGGACGATCTGCACGACGTAGGTGTCGCGCAGGCCGAGCCGGGTCATCTGGAAGTAGAGCGGCACGGCGATCGCCTCGAACGGCACCACCAGCAGCCCCATCACCACGGCGAACAGCAGGTGCCGCCCGGGAAAGCGCAGGCGCGCGAAGGCGTAGCCCGCCAGGGCGTTGACCACGAGGCCGCCGGTCACGATCCAGAGGTGGATCCAGAGACTGTTCGCGAGGTAGCGCCCGAACGGCACGCGGGCGAAGACGTCGGCGAAGTTGGAAAGGGTGGAATGCGCCGGCCACACCGCCGCCCAGCCGGCCGCCTCGGCCAGCACCCGCGCGTCGTCCTTCAGGGCCCCGGCCGCCATGAACAGGGCGGGCCCCAGGTAGACGAGCGCGCACGCCGCGACGAGGGTGGTGTAGAGCGCCACACGGACCCTGCCCGAACCCCCGTTCACGCCCGCCCCCGCGCCATCCGCCGGACAACCGCCGTCACGGCGAGCACCAGGACGAACCAGACCACCGTCATGGCCGAGCCCACCGCCACCTGCTGGCGGTCGAACGCCGCCGCCACGGCCTCGTACAGGGCGGTCGTCGTGGCGTCCTCGGGGCCGCCCTGCGTCAGGATGCGCACCTGGTCGAACAGGCGGAAGGCCAGGATCGTCGTCACCGTCACGACGAACACGAGCACGTTGCGCAGGCCCGGCAGGGTCACGTGGAGGAACGTGGAAAACGGCCCGGCGCCATCGATGCGGGCGGCTTCGTACAGGGCGCGCGGGATCGCCTGGAGCCCGGCCAGCAGGATCACCATCTGAAGCCCGACCCCCTGCCAGACCGAGAGCACCGCCATCGCGCCGAGGGCATAGCGCGTGTCGTGCAGCCAGTCCACCGGCGCCCAGCCGCCGAGGGTGACGAGGCCCAGAAGTGCGTTCGCGGGGCCCGCCGGGCCGGGGGCGAAGATCAGCTCCCACACCACCGCCACCACGACGAACGGCAGGACGACCGGCAGGAAGAACAGGGTGCGCAGGACGGGCATGGCGTACAGCGGCCGGTCCAGGGCCAGGGCGACGAGCAGCGCGAGCCCGGTCTGCACCGGCACCACCACGGCCGCGAACACGGCGTTGTTGAGGAGCGCCCGCAGGAAGACCGGGTCGGTGAGCACCCGGACGAACGGATCGACGCCGACGAAGCGTGTCGGCAGCGGCGAGCCGAGGCGCAGGTCGGTCAGCGCCAGTCCGAAGGCGAGGCCGAACGGCACCAGGACGAACGCCAGGAGCCCCGCCACCGCCGGCGCCGCCATGAGCAGGCCCGCGCGGGTTTCGGCGGTTTCGGCCGAATTGCCGGTCACGGCGCCACGGTCACCGGATAGCCGTGGTTGTCCGCCACGTCGCGGTCGATGGCCGCCGCCGCGCGCGTCAGCGCCTCCTTCACGTCGGCGCCGCTGGCGATGTCGGCGAACGCGCGCTGGAAGGCGTCGGTGATCGCCGGGTAGGCGGCCGTGCGCGGCCGCGGCACGCTCGCCGCGCCGAGCTGCTCGGCGAACAGGCGAAGCGGCCCCGCCGGTCCGTACAGGGGCGAGCGCGCCGTGGCGGCACGGGTGCCCGGCGGCGCGCCGTTGGCGTTCGCCATGGCGAGCACCTGCTCGGGCTCCAGGAGGTACGCCAGAATCGCCGCCGCCCCCTCGGGCGACTTCGCCTTCGCCGTCACCGCCCACTGCCACGAGCCCTGGCCCGTGCGGCTGCCGGTCCCCATGTCCGGCAGGGGCAGGACGGCGAGGCGGTCGCCGAGGGTGTCGTGGTAGCGGCCGTACTCCCAGTGCCCCACCCACGAGAGGGCCACGCGTCCCCGCACGAACGCGGCGTCGTCCAGGTTGGGGTCCACGTATCCGGACCGGATCCAGGACTGCACCTGCGTCATCGCCCCTACGGCGGCGGCGGAGTCGAGCGTCCCGTGGGCCGTCAGGGTCTTCCGATCGATCAGGTCGGCACCCGCCGAGGCGAGCAGCGGCGAGAAGGCGTAGGTGAACCACTCGCCCTTGTAGTTGCGCTTCAGGTCCAGCACCTGCCCGTCCGGGTCGCGCGCCGCGAGGGCCGCCAGGGCGGCCCGGAACTCCTCCGCCGTCCACGCCGTCGCGGTTGCGTCCGGCACCCGCACCTCGGCGGCGGCGAGGGCCGCCCGGTCGGCGAACAGGCCGAGCCCGGAGTCGAACGTCCCGGCGCCGTAGAGCCGCCCGCCGGGGCCCGGCGGCCAAGTCCCCTGGGCGACGATGGAGGGAATCAGGTCGGCGCGCGTGGCCTCCGGCAGCAGGTCGTCCAGGGGCACGAGCAGGCCCGACCAGGCGTAGGACGCGAGGAGCGGGCCATCCAGGTCGAGCAGGTCGGGCAGGTCGCGCGCCAGGGCGGCGGCGCGGACCTGGGCGTTGTAGCCGCCCTCGGGGATCAGGGTGAGGACGACGCGGTAGCGGTCCTGCCGGCCGTTGAAGTCGGCCACTTGGGCCTGCAGCGCGTCGCGCTCGGCGGGGCGGCCGGTGTGGAACCAGACCGTCACCGTCTCGGTCCCTTCGCCCTGCGCGGGCG
>Ga0210124_1000770_pt1 | contig 15323 bp, 16 predicted proteins | sample Muzzi_PWC_D2_FD_185554 | JGI IMG/M metagenome (GOLD analysis project Ga0210124, IMG submission 185554) | Wetland microbial communities from San Francisco Bay, California, USA, that impact long-term carbon sequestration - Muzzi_PWC_D2 (SPAdes) | ecosystem: Environmental > Aquatic > Marine >... | reverse complement strand
CATCGCCATGTCCGAGAAAGACAAACGCCACGTGTTCGACGATCCGCGCAACGTCAAGCGCGTGATCTATGCGCTTTGCATCGTCTGCGCGCTATCGCTGATCGCCGATCTCTTCGTGCATCGCCATGTCGAGCACCCCTGGGAGTCTCTCTTCGGCTTCTACAGCGTCTTCGGCTTCGTGGGCATCGGAGTCCTGGTGCTGCTCGCCAAGGAGCTGCGCAAGATCATCATGCGCAGGGAAGACTACTACGATGACTAGCGTGGCGCCCTTCCTGATCTTTTTCGTCGGCGCCGCGGCCGTCGCGCTGACCGGAGGCAAGCTGCGTTCGGCAATCCTCCTGGCGATTCCCGTACTCGGCGGAGTCAACATGCTCGGCCTGACCGACGGCAGCCACGGCGGCATCCAGCTGCTGGATTATTCGCTGACGCTGGTGCGCGTCGACCGGCTGAGCCTGCTGTTCGGATACCTTTTCCACCTGGCCGCCTTCCTGGGCTTCCTCTTCGCCCTGCACGTCCGCGACCGCGGTCAGCTGGCCGCTGGCGTGCTTTACGCCGGCAGCGCCATCGGCGCGACCTTCGCCGGCGACCTGATCACCCTCTTCGTGTTCTGGGAGCTCCTGGCGGTCACCTCGGTGTTCCTGATCCTGGCCCGCCGTACCCCACAGTCGCAGGCCGCCGCGATGCGCTACCTGATCGTGCAGGTGCTTTCGGGCCTGATCCTGCTGACCGGCATCCTGGTGCGGCTGCAGGAGACCGGTTCGATCGCCTTCGATTACATCGGGCTGGAGGGGCTCGGCGCCTGGCTGATCTTCATCGCGCTCGGGATCAAGTGCGGCTTTCCCTTGCTGCACAGCTGGCTGGTCGACGCCTACCCGGAGGCGACGCCGACCGGCACCGTATTGCTGAGCGCCTTCACGACGAAAGTCGCGGTCTATGCGCTGGCCCGCGGCTTTCCGGGCGCGGAGCCGCTGATCTACATCGGGACGGCCATGACCCTGTTTCCGATCTTCTACGCGGTGATCGAGAACGACCTGCGGCGCGTGCTCGCCTACAGCATGATCAACCAGATCGGCTTCATGGTCTGCGGCATCGGCCTGGGAACCGCCCTGGCGCTCAACGGCGCGGTCAGTCACGCCTTCAATGACGTGATCTTCAAGGGCCTGTTGTTCATGTCCATGGGCGCGGTGCTGCACATGACAGGGCGCATCAAGGGTTCGGAGCTGGGCGGGCTCTACAAGTCGATGCCGCTTACGACGACGTTCTGCATCGTCGGGGCCGCCTCGATCTCGGCCTTTCCGCTGTTCTCCGGTTTCGTGTCCAAGTCGATGGTCATGGCGGCGGCGCTCGAGGAGGGCCACCCGGTCGTCTGGCTGATGCTCCTGTTCGCCTCGGCAGGCGTGCTCGAGCATGCCGGAATCAAGATCCCGTTCTTCGCCTTCTTCTCGCACGATTCCGGCATCCGCACGACGGAACCGCCGCGCAACATGCTGCTCGCCATGGGCATCGCCGCGGCCATCTGCATCTTCAACGGAAGTTACCCCTGGGTGCTCTACAGCCTGCTGCCCTTCCCGGTGGACTACGCGCCGTACACCTTGACCCACGTCTTGACGCAAAGCCAGCTCCTGCTCTTCGCGGTGCTCGGCGTCAGCGTGCTGATGCTGACGCGCATCTATCCGCCGGAGCTTCCCGGCATCAACATCGACGCCGACTGGATCTACCGCAAGGCGGGGCCGGTCGCGGTGCGTGCGCTGGCGGGCGTCCTCGGATCGATCCGCCTGGGCACGCTGGACCAGCTGCGGCGCCCGCTCGATCGCTTCATCGCCCAGGTCTACCGCCATCACGGGCCGGACGGCATCCTGGCACGCACCTGGCCGACCAGCGGCACCGTGGTCTGGGTGGTGTTCCTGCTCGGCCTCTATCTCTTCGCCTACTACCTGTAACGGGCGACGGGCGGGCTCAGGCCTCCAGCCGGCGCAAGTACTGGCCGACGAAGTCGCAACCGACCAGCTCGGCATAGGCCTCCGTCAGGCGCCTGGTCACCGGCCCCGGCGGGGCGCCGGCGGCGAGCGGCTGGCCGTTGATCGCCCGCACGCCGCAGAGGCACAGGCTGGTCGACGTCAGGAAGGCCTCGTCCGCGGTATAGGCGTCGTAGAGGTCGACGTCGGCCTCGGCCGCCGGGATGCCCAGCCGGCCGGCGAGCTCGATCACCGTCTGGCGGCTGATCCCGGCCAGCACGTAGCGCGCCTTCGGGGTCAGCAGGGCGCCGTCGCGGACCAGGAAGATGTTGCTGCCGATCCCTTCGGAAAGGTTGCCGTTGACGTCCAGCAGCACCGCCCAGGCGCCCGGGTGGTGCGCCTTGGCCTCGCGGTCGGCCAGGATCAGGTTCATGTAGCTCTGGCTCTTGATGCGCGGCGACATCGCGTCGGGCGCGGTGCGCCGCGTGGCCGGCACCACCACCTCGATGCCGTCGCGGAACAGGGGCGCGCGCACCGTCAGCGGCAAGGGCGTGCATTCGACGATCACGGTTGGACGCACCGCCTCCGTCAGGTCGCCGGTCAGGGTCTTGAGGCCGCGCGTCGCCCGATGGGTGATCCAGTAGTCGTCGTCTTCGCCGATAAGATGCAGGTTGCGCGCCAGCACCTCTTCGGCGATTTCGACCATGCGCGCCGGGCTTTCGGCGATCTCGATGCCGGTGGCGCGCAGCGAGCGGAACAGACGGCCGACGTGCGCCTCGAGGCGGAACGGCTTGTGGTGGAAGCTGCGGGCGGTATCGAAAACGCCGTCGCCGTAGATGAACCCCATGTCGCGATGGGAAATGAGCACCTGGCTTTCCGGCACGATCTCGCCGTTGAAGTAGGCCACCCGTTCGTTGCTGAGGCTCATGGCTGTGCGGTCTCCATCCCTTCCCCGCGGGCTCACCCCACGGCGCGTGCGGCGATTTTAGCCGGTTCGCCGCTTAGCGCCAGGGGCGCAATGGCGCGGCGCGATCGGGGCGGGTCCGGACAGCTTCCGGGCCGCCGCCGGGCCAGTCGCGCTTTGCGGTCCTGGGCTGAAATCCGGCATCATGGGCTCGGACCTGCGCGTCGGCGAAGCGCCGCCGACGGAGGTCGAGACCGCCGACGGACCCGATCGCAAATTCAGGAATGAAGAGGAGACTCCCCGCATGAGCCATCCGAAGCTGGTTCTCTTGGTGAAATTCCGCTCGAAGCTGTCCCTGGACGAGATATCGGCGGTCGTGGACAGCCGGGCCGACGAGTTCCGGGCGCTTTCCGGTCTCAAGCAGAAATACTATCTGCAGGACGCCGCGACGGGCGAAATCGGCGGGCTCTACCTGTGGGACTCTCCCGAGGCCTTGAACGCCTATCGCGAGTCCGAGCTTCGCGCCAGCATCGCCGCCGCGTATCAAGCGACGGCCGAGCCGCGCATCGAAGTCTTCAACGTGCTCAAGACGCTGCGCGACGGCGACGGCTCTTGATCGGCAACAGCATGCTGTTCGAAGGACGGTTCGGGCCGAGATCAGGTCGGAATCGCGACTTCAGGACCTGAACGGCCGGTCGCTGGGATGTCCGGGAGTAGCCAGAATCGGACATAAACACAGTCGGGTTCCATGTCCCCCGAAACGGGTCGAAAGCCGCAAGCGCCCAGACTCGCAAGCGCCCAGACTCGCAAGCGCCCAGACTCGCAAGCGCCCACTCAGCGCTCTCTTGGCGCGTGGTTTCGATTCCACCACCTCGCCCCGACACCAAGGAGCGCAAAGGCGAAGGCAATCACCAACAGCCAAACCCCGACGTTCACCATGGAACGGTCGATTTCGGTGAGTCGTTGCACGATCTCGGCGCGGCTCACGAAGGTCTCGTCTCCAAGTGTGTCACTGTGTTCCTTCTTATAGGGATTGTGCTCGCGAATCTGCCAAATCACCATCGGCTCGTCGCTGCCAATCGCCGATCGCTCGACCCAAACATCGAGGGCGACCCCCGTCTGATCGCGCACAACGATATTCTTTGGATGTGTCCGCGGATAGCGGAACTCTCCATCGACGCCCTCGAGCGTGAAATAGGTCGAGGTCCATCCCTGCAGCATCGCACCAGCCGTGGTGCCTGAAATGTCGTCGCGAACGGCAACTGAGCTCACTGGACCCGAAAGCTTCACCAACTCGCTCTCGTCGGGATAGCGCTCCGGCCACCAACCGACAATGAACACACCGCCCAGGACGGTCGCGACCAGCGCCCACGCGTGGAATGGCCAAACCGGCAATCGCCTGCCCCGCAATGTCATTGTCGCTTCGTGTCCTGCTGATGCTGTCGGATGGCGTCTCGCCTGTATGGCCCGCAGCGTTGCCTCTCAGGATAAACGTGTGGCGTACGATTCTTCACGGGCACGGTCCTGTCCGCCATACATTCCATTCAGAAGCCTCGCCTCCCCCCGCCGTTGGCCAGGATATCATCATCAAGATCGAGCGAGGCCAGGGAAACCTGATTTTTGGATCTCCGGTGTGCCGCACCGGCCCGTTGGCAATGACCGAGTCGAGTCACAAGCAGTCGTCGCACGGGCGTGCCCGCCGCGTTTCGCTCCAGGGGTGCAGCGGCCGTGCTCCGCCGCCCGCGGGGGTGCCCGGCAATAACCAGAGTGGGACATTGCCTATCGGCGTCTTGCGGACGAGAGGCCTGGGGCGCCGGGCCATCGGTGTCGTCCTGCTGCGACCGGAGTCGCGCCGTGTGGACGGCCTTTCCAGGCTTGGCGGCTCGCTCCCGGTGGTGTTTTTTCAGGCCCTCGTATGTTTTACTTCCACCAGGTGGAAGAGATCGTCCCGCATTGTGTCCTTCATTGATTTCCGGACACCGAAATGAGATTGAAGTCTCCGGCACGGATTCTGTTTGCTGCATGCCTCTCGTTGGCTTGGCTGTCCTACGAGGCCGGCCCTTTGCAAGCCGAAAGTCTCGCGGGGTCATCTTCGCAGGACGCCGGCTTTCAGGCCGTCATCACAGGTGCCTATGATGGCGAGGTGTCGGGCGCCGGCGTGCTCAAGTTTCTCCCTGATGCGGGATTTGAACGACAGGGCTATTTCATTCTGTCCGATGGGCAGGGAATTCGACCTTATGGCGTGACCTTCGTGTTGCCCCGTGGATCGGTACCAGGAAGATACGCACTGGAGAGTCCCTCGGCGTTCGACGTCGGAACGGTGCCGTCGGTGCGTGTGGACAGGGATATGGGCGATTCGGTGCTCTCCTCGGAAAAGAATACATCCGGCAATTTGAACTTGATTGCCTTCCCGGACGACGAAAACGGCCTAAGCGGATCCGATGTGATGGGGAGGTTCGAATTCGAGACGGAAGACCCGAAAGGCCAAAGGATTAGAGTCATTGGATCGTTCGATTTTCCGGTCGAATAGCCGCATCCAAGACTCCTGGGAAAGCTTTCACGTCGTCGCAATCGTCAGAGATCGAGAGCCATGAACGGCAACATCGGCATAGCGGCCGCGCTAACGGTCATTCTGCTCGGGCTGGCGCTCTTGGTGGCAGTGGCTCTACGACGCAAGCGGGGCATTGAGATGGCCGGCTATGCGGAAGTGGAAACCGTCGATGAGTCCCTAAAGGATTTGACCAGGGCGCTCTTCGAGCTTGCTCCGCTGGAAGTCCATCGAAAGGACGACCCGAGCGACCGGAGTTGGCTCATTCTTGTCGATTCCGGCGGTTCCGAGGATTCGGGGTGCATGATGTTGGCCTACCCCGTGCCTCACGACCGCTGGCCGGCGGTGGTGCTGGTTCGGAGCGGCCGTCGGGTCCCCCGGATATTTCGGAACCTCACCGGCGGTCTCTTCAGGTGGTCCAAGCCCATGGCCGACAGCGAGATGGACGGCCTCGCCGGCACCGGGTGGTATGCGTATCAAGAGCCGAACAGGGAGGTTCCGTCGGTTCTGAAGGAGCGACTCTGCGAGGCCGTGAAGATACCGCGTTCCTCGGGATTGCTTGGGATTGCCGTTATCGACTCCTACCTTGCCATCTGGAGCGATGCCATGCGATTGCGGACCTTGCTCGCGACGGCTCCCCTGGTCCGCGGCACGATTCTGGATCAATCCCGAGACGCCCGATCATTCAAATTCCGATAATAAATTTGACAAGACTTTACGGGCTTGGGGCCATCTCGGCGGAGTTCTTCTTTCGACCCGCCCTGGGGATACCCTGGTGCCCAAAGCCGGAAGCCGGAAGGCTCCAGCCAGGTCCGTTTTCGGGGCACCCTGACATGCCGGAGAGCGGCAGTGGATAACCGGTTCTGGCCGGTCGGAGGCAGATATCCGCCGTCTCTTCCTCGGTGGCGCCGGCTTGCAGCGCATCATAGAGATGGTGCGGAATACAGTCGTCGCAGCGTAGGGCAACCTTGATTGCCAGGACGATCCGCTACTTTGTCTTCCATTCGGGGGCGCCAGCACATACCGCTGCTATGTGAGGCCCCCGAAACCGTCTTCATAACATCGGGTTGGGCTGGCAAAATATCGCTGGTGTCCCATTCGAAGGCCCGCAGCCTATCAGGATGGACATGGTTTGTACGAACGAGTGGTTCATTCCTATTGCCCGCCACTTGTGTTCGAGCCGGTTCCGGCGGAGCCGTTCAGGACTTTCTTCAGGGCCTTGCGAAATGCGCTCGTCTGCTCGTCCGACATGCCGGCAATGCCCTTCTCGACGATGGCCGAAAGAATGGCTACGGCCGCCTCATCACGCTTCCCCGGCTCGATTGCGGGCAGCATCATGCCAATGCAATGCGGCATCATCGTCTTGAGCATCATTTCCGGCATCTGAACCATGTGCGCTCCGGGCCCGCTCTTCATCATCTTGGGCATCATGCCCGGCATCTTGCCGGGTCCATCGCCAGCGCCTCCCGACATCATGCCCATCATCATCTTGGGCATCATCTCCTTCATATCGAGGCCTTCGGTCATCTTGCCCATCATGGTCGCGCACATCTCTTTCTTTTCATCCTTGCCCATGCCACTGAAGAACTGCTCCATCATGGATTTCATCATCGCTTGGCGTTCGTCTTTGTTCATGGGACCGTCCTCCCTCGCGACTCTGCGTGCCGACGGCGATATGATCACCACCGCCAGCAGATCCTGCAAATCAGCCGAAATCGCACCTCACTGTCGGAGTCTAATCCTGACGAAGAGATTCCAAAATTCCGACGGGACGCGATTAGACTCACAACTCGCCATCACGCAGGTTCCGTGATTCGGCCGCATTGATTCTGATCAACTCGTCAAAGAAACACGGCCTCATGGCCAGCGGATTATGCTCCTGGGCCAGCACCCACCTGACGTCGACAAGGGTCGTGGCCCGGATCCGTCCCGAATATCCAAGACGGGTCAATTCCTGTGGTCCGCCGGGAATGTCTGCCCCGCGCTACTTTAGGAGCAAAGCAGGCAACTTGATCTACCCCTATGGATGTCCGGAAAGATGCAGCACCGGACCAAGGCATCCATTGTCCGAATGCGAGAGCCTCGATACGGCATTCAATCCATCGGCAGTCCCGCGGCATGAAGTGCCTCGATGTCCAAGTCGAGCCTCGCGGTATCGGCGCGGATCTGGGTCTTCGCCCAGGCCGCGACGGTGAAGTCCCGGCGCAGGGACAACAGCTGCTGCGCCGTCCGCTTCGCCTCTTCCGGCTGATCGATCTGCCGATAGGCGATCACCAGATCGGCGAGCCCGAATCCGGCAGTCCGGGCGTCGTAGGCCTTGAAGGCGGCGATCGCGTCCGCGAATCTGCCGGCCAATCGATAGGCGTTCCCGAGATGGCCGAGATAGTAGGCGGGATAGTTCGGGCTGAGGGTCATCGCCCTTTCGCCGTGCTCCATTGCTTCCTCGGGGTACCCCGCAAAGGCGAGAACGAAACAGGCGAAGCTCGCCACGTCGGCCGAGCCGGGCGCGAGGTGTACCGCCTTCCGAACGTCGGCCGCGGATTCGTCGTACCGCCCCTCCAGCAGCAGGGTGACGCTCGACGTGATATTGGCGTCGGGATTCTCGGGATCGAGTTCGAGCGCCCGGTCGGTGTATCGGCGCGCCTTCCCAAGGGCCGTTTCCCGGTCGTCCCACCAGCCGAAGCGCGCGTCGATGTAATGGATCAAGCCGAGCATGGCATTGAGGGCGGCCGACTCGGGATCCAGTGCGAGCGCCCTGTTCCAACATGACAGTGCGCGACTCGTCTGATCCTTCGTCACCGCCCGACGGAAGTGCGACAGGCCCTGCACCCAGAGGGTCCAGGCATCGACGTTTCTGGTCGTCGTGTAATGCATCCGCGCCTGCTCACCCTCGGTCAGCTTGACCTGCATCTCGGTGGCCACGACCAACGTGATCTCGTCCTGCACGGCGAAAATGTCATCGATGGCGCGGTCATAGCGCTCGGCCCAGACGTGCGAGCCGCTGTTCGCGTCGATGAGCTGAGCGGTTACGCGAATCCGGTTGGCACTCTTGCGGATGCTGCCCTCGAGGACGTATCGCACGCCGAGCTGATCGGCCACTGCGCGGACGTCGATCGCCTGGCCCTTGTAGACGAATGTCGAATTGCGGGCGATGACCCGCAGCCCGTCCAGCTTCGACAGGGTCGTGATGATGTCCTCGACCAGGCCGTCGGCGAAATACTCCTGCTCCGGGTCTCCGGACATGTTGGCAAACGGCAGGACCGCGATCGACGGAATATCGGCCGGCGGGCACGGTTTCGCCGGTGTTCGCGCCGGCGACCCGTCACCGCCCCACCGCCAGGCCCGGACCGGCGCCGCGATGTTCTTGAGGGCCAGCTCCCCGGCATCCGCGAAGGCGATGTCGACCTTGCCGTTGATCTGGGCATGCACGGCATCGGACAAGAGAATCCCGTTCTTGGGCGCCTGCCCCTCCAGGCGAGCTGCCACGTTGACGCCGTCGCCGAAAATATCGTCGCCCTCGATCACGATGTCGCCGAGGTTCACGCCCATTCGGAACTCGATCGGCTCCCCGCTTTGCCGCGCGTCGTTGCGGCGCGCCATCGCCTCCTGGATTGCGACGGCGCATTCCACCGCATCGACCGCACTGGCGAACTCGACCAGCGCGCCGTCTCCCATCATCTTGACGATCCGGCCGCCGTGCGCCGCGACCGCGGGGTTGAATTGCTCGCTCCAGACGCCTCGCAGCGCGGACAGGGTCCCCGTCTCGTCGGCCCCCATCATCCGCGAATAACCGGCAATGTCCGCGGCGAGAATTGCAGCAAGACGCCGCTGGGTTCGGGGCCGGGTCATCTGTCGTATTCGTATCCGGACAATCGTGCGAAGGCGAACTCTATCGCCTTTCCGCGACAATGTATATTTGGGTCCGGTATCGCCTTGGGTTCATGAGCGGTCGTCGCGCGGCGTCGCCCGCCGTGGCCGACTCCGAGGATACGACTGGCGTTGCCGGCGCGCCGCCTCGATGTCCCGAATGAGCCGGGCCCGCTCGCCCGTGCGGCTCGATTTCGGCGGAGCGCGCGCGGCCAGCCGGCACGCCGACGCGGGCGCGGTTCGACGACTCCCGGCCCGTGCCCTAGTCCTCCTCCGGGCCGTCGCGCTCCTCGCCCAGGCCCATGATCGCCACCCCCATGGCGAGCGAACCGAAGGTCACGACCAGGCCGAAGAACAGCAGCGCCAGGTAGAGCCAGCCCTGCGGGTCGCGCCATGCCATCGCGCGCAGGCCGCCCAGGTCGGTCGCCAGGATGAGGACGGTGAACAGCACCGCACCGGACAGGCCGACCGCGAGGTGGCGCAGCAGAAAGGCGATCGCGTGCCGTTCGAAGGGCTTCAGTCTCGGCATCGGACGAACGGCCCTCTTACGTCTCGTCCCAGCTGCGCGCGCCGCCTAGTCCGTCGATCAGGGCCTCGAGCTCGCGGGCGGCGGCGTCCAGGCGTTCGGGCTCGGTCGAACGCAGCACCAGGCGGACGCCGAGGCGCCCCTCGCGCTTGAAGGGATAGCTGCCGATCTCGACCGCGTCGTGGCGCTGCTGCAGTTCGGCCAGGCCCTGCGCCACGCCGCCTTCCGGCAGGTCGACGGTCAGCGAGCGCGAGCGCATCGGCCGGCCGCCGCTCAGGCGGTGGGCGCAGCCCTCGAACATTGCCTGCATGATCGACGGCACCCCGGCCATGACGAAGACGTTGCCGATCTGGAAGCCCGGCGCCCGGCTGACCGGGTTCTCGATCAGCGTCGCGCCCTGCGGCGTATTGGCCATGCGCAGGCGCGCCGCGTTGAGCTCGCCCGGCGCGTAGAAGGCCTCGAGAATGGCGCGCGCCTCCGGGTTCTGGACCAACGGCACGCCGAAGGCCTTGGCGACGCAGGCCGCCGTGATGTCGTCATGCGTCGGGCCGATTCCTCCGGTGGTGAAGACGTAGTCGAAACGGGCTCGGGTCTCGTTGACAGCCGCGACAATGGCCGCCTCGACGTCCGGCACGACGCGGGCCTCCATGAGGCGAATGCCGAGCTCGTTGAGCCGGCGACCGAGAAACGCCAGGTTCACATCCGACGTGCGGCCAGAGAGGATCTCGTTGCCGATGATGAGCGCGGCGGCGGTGACGGACAGCGGCGGCATGGCGGGGCGGCTCGGCGACGCGGCTCGGGGCCGGGCTACTCCGGACGATAGCCGCGGCTCTGCATGCAGCTCTGGAACAGCTCGCGCAAGCGGCTGTCCTGCGCGAAGGCCTGCATGCGCCCGCGCAGCTCGGTCAGACCCAATCCCTGCGAATACTGGTCCATGCTGGCCGCCGCGTCGCTCTCCATTTGCACGTCGCGCGCGATCTGCGCCCGCGCGTACTGGTAGCAGGCATCGACCGCCTCCTGGCGCGCCGGGTCCGGCGCCTGCTGGTCCAGTACCTTGCCCTGTGGATCGGTGACGACGATATCCTGCTTCGCCGTCCCGGCCTCGCCCTCGCTCGGGACGCTGCCGTAGGGATAGGTGCCGCCGGTATTGGCCGCGCCGGAGGAGGCCGGCTCGGGCGTCGCGGGCGCCCCGGCACCGGGCGGCGGCAGCATCTTCTCGCTGGCGCCCTGGGAGATCGTCTCTGACTCGTCGCCCCGGTTGAAAGTCGTGCAGCCGGTCAGGGACAGGCCTACCAGAACGACGGCCGCCAAGAGCGGAATGGCGGAAAACGGCGACTTGCGTGCCATGTCGGGGAACCTCGGCAGCTTGGCGGGCGGCCGACTCGGGCGGCCGGCTCGACCTTAAACTGCGCCGCGCCCTGGCAAGTTTCAACCCCCGGGCCCGCGGCGCCGGAGCGCCGGGCGCAGTTGAACGCGGGCCGCCGGCCGCCTACGTTTTCCCTGGCATGCAGTTTCCGGATCCGCTCATCCCCGGCCGCCTGACCCGCCGCTACAAGCGGTTCCTGGCCGATGTCGAGCTGGACGACGGCGGCACTGTCGTGGCGCACTGCGCCAATCCCGGCTCGATGCTCGGCCTGGCCGAGCCCGGCCTGCGCGTCTGGCTGTCGCCGTCGCGCAATCCCGCGCGCAAGCTGCGATACTCCTGGGAGTTGACCGCGGTGGGCAACCACCTGGTGGGCATCAACACCGGGCATCCCAACGGCATCGTGGCGGAGGCGGTCGCGGCCGGCCGCATCCCCGAGCTGGCCGGCTACGAGTCCTTGCGGCGCGAGGTCCGCTACGGCCGCAACAGCCGCATCGATCTTCTGCTCGAATCGCCGGATCGGCCGCCGTGCTACGTCGAGGTCAAGAACGTGCATCTGAGCCGCCGGGCGGCGATCGCCGAGTTCCCGGATTCGGTCACCAAGCGTGGCGCCAAGCACCTGGAGGAACTGGCCCTCATGGCGGACTCGGGAGCCCGCGCCACGATGTTCTTCCTGATCCAGCGTGGCGACTGCGGCCGCTTCGAGATCGCCGCGGACATCGACCCGGCCTACGACGAGGCCTTCCGCGCCGCCCGGGCGCGCGGCGTCGAGGCGCTATGCTATGCTTGCCGCGTGCGTCCGGAGGCGATAGAGCTTGAGCGCCCCGTGCCGCTGGCGCTTTAGCGGCTGAACAGAGGTAACGACGAGGGATCGACCGTGATGGGACAAGGGCAGCCGGCAGAGGATCTGGAGTACGAAGCCCGCCAGATCGTAGTTCACGGCGCCGAAGATTTCGAGGGTATGCGCCGGGCCGGCCGGCTGGGCGCCGAGACGCTCGATTTCATCACGCCGCACGTGCAGCCCGGCGTGTCGACCGACGCGCTCGACCGTCTGTGTCACGAGTTCATCCTCGATCACGAGGCAGTGCCGGCGCCGCTCAACTATCGCGGCTTCCCGAAGTCGATCTGCACCTCGGTCAACCACGTCGTCTGCCACGGCATCCCGACCGACAAGAAGGTGTTGCGCGACGGCGACATTCTCAACATCGACGTGACCGTGATCCTGGACGGCTGGCACGGCGACACCAGCCGCATGTTCTATATCGGAAGGCCCAACGTCCTGGCGCGCCGCCTGGTCGAGACGACCTACGAGGCCATGATGCGCGGCATCGCCGTGGTCAAGCCGGGGGCGACCCTGGGGGACGTCGGGCACGCCATCCAGAGCTACGCCGAGGCGGAGCGTTTCTCCGTGGTGCGCGACTTCTGCGGCCACGGCCTGGGCCGGGTGTTCCACACCGCCCCCAGCGTTCTGCATTATGGCCGCCCGGGGCGCGGCGCGATGCTGCGCGAAGGCATGTTCTTCACGGTCGAGCCGATGATCAACGCCGGCCGCTACGAGGTGAAGATCCTCGAAGACGGCTGGACCGCAGTGACCCGCGACCGCAAGCTCTCGGCCCAGTTCGAGCATTCCATCGGCGTGACCGCCGACGGCCACGAGATCTTCACGCTTTCGCCCAAGGGTTGGGACAAGCCGCCGTACGGCCTGTCCGAATAGTCGCAACGTCGGGAGCGTGGACCCCGACATGGACGCAGAGCACGACAAGCCGCACCACCTGGGTCACCGCGCCCGCCTGCGCCGGCGGCTGCTCGAGAAGGGCGCGGAGTCGCTCGCCGATCATGAATTGCTGGAGGCCCTGCTGTTCGGGTCCCAGCCGCGCGGCGACACGAAGCCGCTGGCCAAGGCGCTGATCAAGCGGTTCGGGAGTCTGGCGGGCGCGTTTGCCGCCGACCCGCGCGAGCTGCGCGGGGTGCCCGGTCTCGGCGAAGCCTCGATCGCGCTGCTCAAGACGGTGCCGGAGGCGGCGCGGCGCATGGCGCTGGCCGAGATCTCCGAGCAGCCGGTCATCGCCTCCTGGGAAAGCCTGATCGCCTACTGCCGCCTGGCTATGGCGCACGAAAAGGTCGAGCAGTTCCGCCTGCTCTTTCTCGACCGCAAGAACCGCCTGATCGCAGACGAGCTGCAGCAGCGCGGCACCGTCGATCACACGCCGGTGTATACCCGCGAGGTGATCAAGCGGGCGCTCGAGCTGGGCGCCTCGGCGCTCATCCTGGTGCACAACCACCCCTCGGGCGATCCGACGCCCTCGAAGGGCGACATCGCCATGACCCGCGAGGTGCAGGAGGCGGCCGCCAAGCTGGGCATCGCCGTGCACGACCACGTCGTGATCGGCCGCAGCGGCCACAACAGCTTCAAGTCGATGGGGCTCTTGTAAGGCGCGCGCGGGGCCGAGGGCGCCGCGGGTGCCGGGCGGACCGGGCCGTCTTTTCTAGGCCCCCGACCGGCGGTCGCCCGGAGCCTTGCCGGCCTTCGGCAGGGCCTGGGCCAGCGCCTCGAGCAATCCGCAGACCATGGCGACGCTCTTGACCTCTGCCGGTCCCGCGGATTGAGCGGCATAGAGCTCCTTGAGCGCCCAGCGATAGGCGATCGCGATCGGCTTGAGGTGGGCCTGCCCGTCATTCCGGGCGGCGATCTCCAGCATCGGGATGGTCGATTCGATCGTTTCGACGAGCCGGCCGTAGCCGGCAACGAAATCGCGACTCTCCAGGGCGGTGCAGGGGTTCGGCGTAGCCGCGCTCCACAGCTGGACGACCTTATCGGTCAAGGCAAGCCTCCTCATCGGACGGATTGAATGGGCCTCTCCCGGCCTCAAGCGAACTCAAGCGCGGTGCGCCATATAGAGATCGGACCCTCTTCGGCCCAACCCCGGGCCCCGGTGGCCGGTCGGCGCGGCGTTCCCTCGGATGGGTTTCGCCGCGTCGGACCGGCCATCGGCCCCAGACACGAGTTAGGCGGCGTTGAGCGAGGCGAGGAAGCGCTCGACCTCCTGCGCCAGGCTGGTCGAGTGCCCGGCCAGGCCCTTGGCGGCCTCCAGCACCTGGCCCGAGGCCGTGCCGGTCTCCGCCGCCGCCTGGGTCACGCCGGAGACGTTGCTCGACACCTCCGTCGTGCCCTGCGAGGCCTGCTGGGCGTTGCGCGCGATCTCCTGCGTCGCCGCACCCTGCTCCTCCACCGCCGAGGCGATCGAGGCGGCGATCTCGTCCACCTTGGTGATCGTCTCCGCGATCCCCTTGATGGCCGAGGCCGCGTCCCCCGTGGCGCCCTGGATCTCCGCGATCTGCGCCGAGATATCCTCCGTCGCCTTCGCCGTCTGATTGGCCAGGTTCTTCACCTCCGCCGCCACCACCGCGAAGCCCTTCCCCGCTTCGCCGGCACGCGCCGCCTCGATCGTCGCATTGAGCGCCAGCAGATTGGTCTGCTCCGCAATGTCCGAGATCAGGCTCACCACCTCGCCGATCTTCTGCGCCGCCGCCACCAGGCCCTCGACCTGCGTGTTCGTCCGGCCCGCCTCCTCGACCGCACTGCGCGCGATGTTGGCCGACTCCGCGACCTGGCGGCTCACCTCGGTGATCGAGCTCGCCAGCTCCTCCGAGGCCGAGGCCACCGTCTGCACGTTCGTCGAGGCCTGCTCCACACCCGCCGCCGCCGCCGTCGCCTGGCGGCTCGTCTCCTCTGCCGTCGCCGACATCGACTGCGCCGTCGACTCCATCTCGGTCGCCGCCGAGGCCACCACCTCGACGACCTCCTTCACCGAGGTCGCCAGCTTGACCTGCTCCGTCACCACGCTCCAGCTCACCATCGGGCCGATGTAGTCGCCCGCCTTGTTGCGCAGCGCCGAGACCCGCAGATCCAGCTTCTCCTCGCCGAGCGCGATCACCGCATGGTGCGGCAGATTGGACGGGTCGGACAGCAGCCGGCGCTGATGCTCCGGATTCTTGTGGAACACGTCGATGCAGGAGCCCACGATGTCGTCCGCCTTGACCGGCAGCAGGTGCTCGATCTGCTTCAGCGTCCGAGCGCTCTCCTTGTTGATGTAGTTGATCTTGAATTCCCGGCTGTCCGCCGTCATCACCGCCGTCGGCATCTCCTCGACCATCTGGCC
>Ga0210124_1000769_pt1 | contig 15326 bp, 12 predicted proteins | sample Muzzi_PWC_D2_FD_185554 | JGI IMG/M metagenome (GOLD analysis project Ga0210124, IMG submission 185554) | Wetland microbial communities from San Francisco Bay, California, USA, that impact long-term carbon sequestration - Muzzi_PWC_D2 (SPAdes) | ecosystem: Environmental > Aquatic > Marine >... | reverse complement strand
TCTAGCGTTGGAAATTTTAACCAGGCTGCCGTCAACTTGGCTTTGCGGCCAACGGCTAATCTCAGCCGTCGAATGGGCAACGTATTGGTGACCGGTGTAAAGCCTAAATCGATGTCTCGACAGCCCCGCAAAGGCTCCAGTTCCCGGCCTGCCAACCACCATCGCTGCGCTTGTCGATGGTGAGGTGCAAGCTTTGTTGGGCTGATTCCATTTCTACCGCCACCTCGACCTTGCGGGTGTACCACAATTTATCACATGTCACCTCGTAACATACTTGTGCGGGGTCACCATCGAGAAGCAACAACGCCGTGCCCGTCAATTGCCATCCATCGTAATGATCCGAAAGACGGCAATATTCGGTGCCAGTATATTGAAGATTTTGCCAAAGGACAGCGTGATAGACGTTTTGCATGATCGCTCAGTTGTCAGCGTTCTAGCGGGGATTATACCGTTGAGAGGGGACAAATACAACTCCAAGTTGGCTGGGTTTGATGAATTGTGAGGAGATAGTTTAATCACTATACGAAAACAATCAGGGTGCAATTATTAGCAAACAAAACGCCTGCCTCCTTTATAAGAGACAGGCGTTTATAACTGCTTTGACCGCCAATATGAGCTACTTTGCCTTAGCTTTTTTCTTCGCCTTAGCTTTTACTTTAGCTTTGGGATTCTCCAAGCGCACCGCGCTGGCCTTGTACTCCGGGATTTTAGCGATTGGGTCCAGAGCAAAATCTTGGGTCAGAAGATTTGCCGGAGCTTCTTTCCAATGGAAGGAGAGGAAGACCACACCGGGTGGTACTTGTTCGCCGACCCGGGCCTGGGTCCGAACCTGGCCCCGACGACTGATAATTTGTACCTGACCGCCATCGAGCAAATCAATGGCTTCGGCATCTTGCCGGTTGATTTCGGCGTAGCCACGCGGCACCCGCCAGTCAAGTCCTTCGCTGCGACGGGTCATGGTGCCGGTGTGGTAGTGGTAAAGCACCCGCCCAGTAGTCAGAATGAGCGGATACTCCTCGTCCGGCTGCTCGGCAGGGAGTTTAGGCTCGACAGGGAAGAACTTACCCAGACCCCGGCTGAATTTTCCGGCATGAAGGAAGGGGGTTCCGGGGTGGTCTTCAGTGGGGCAGGGCCAGGATAGCCCATTGCCTACCAAACGCTCATAGCTAATGCCGCCATAGATAGGCGTTACCTGGGCGATTTCATCCATAATTTCGCCAGAAGAAGAGAAATTCCAGTAGCCATTGCTGCGCTTAATGCCCAGTTTTTCATCCAACTTTTGAGCAATTGCCGCTATGATTTGCCAATCGGGTAGCGCCTCGCCGGGTGCGGTAACGATGGGTTGCAAAAGCTGAACCCGACGTTCGGTGTTGGTAAAGGTGCCATCTTTTTCCAGCGAAGCCGCCGCCGGTAAAACGACGTGGGCCAGTTGGGCCGTCTCATTGAGAAAGATGTCCTGCACTACCAGGAAATCTAACGAGCGCAGAGCCTCCTCAACATGGCTGATATTTGGATCGGACATGACCGGATTCTCGCCCATAATGTAGATAGCCCGAACCTTGCCTTCAGCCGCGGCATGGGTCAACTCGACCACCGTCAGACCCGGCTGGTCTGGCAAATCATCCATACCCCATTTTTTGGCTACAGCTTTGCGCTTGGTCTCATCGGTGACCTGCTGATAGCTTGGCAGGACATTCGGCAAGCCGCCCAAATCACAAGCCCCCTGCACGTTACTTTGGCCTCGCAGTGGGTTAACTCCCGTCGAGGGCTTGCCAATTTGGCCGCAGAGCATCGAGAGATTCGCCAGCATGTGAACCAGGTCGGTTCCATTGCTGCGTTGAGTAATGCCCATCGCATACAGAATAGTTGAGTGTCCCCGATACGATTTTGGATTTTCGATTTTAGATTTTCGATTGTTAGTTGTAGACTCAAGATTTTTATAAATGGAAGAGCCGGATTGACGCTCACCGAGAGCATAGAGCCAAGCGGCTTTCTCGATCATTTCAGCGGGGATGCCCGTAGCCAGAGCGGCCATTTCGGGTGTCATTTCGGCTACGCTGGCTTTGAATACCTCAAAATCCTCGGTACGGCTCTCAATGAACTCCATGTTGGCCCAGCCTTCGCGAATAATTACGTGAGCCATCGCCAGGAAGATGTAGATATCGCCTCCCGGATTGGGTTGAAGGTGTAGCGTAGCATGATCGACCAGCGGGATATGCCGGGGATCGATAACAATCAGACTAGCTCCCTTCTTGACCGCCCGAACCACTTCATAGCTAATCACCGGATGAGACTCGGCGGTGTTGGAGCCGGTGATAAGAATACAATCCGCGTCACGGATCTCCCGAATGGAGTTGGTCATGGCACCACTGCCAAAGCTTGTCGCCAGACCGGCGACAGTGGTGCTGTGTCACAACCGGGCGCAGTGGTCAATCGTATTGGTCCCCACCGTCGCCCGCATGAATTTTTGGAAGATATAGTTATCCTCATTGGTGCAGCGGGCGGAAGTCAACCCGGCGACAGCATTGGGACCGTGAGCCTGAATTGTATCGGCAAACTTGGTCGCCACAATATCGGTTGCTTGTTCCCAAGATACGGAGATATAATGCTCTAACTTTCCTTTACCCTGCAATACCGTTGTTTCGGGCATTTCCCAGGGTTCATCAGCCAATTCCAGCTCATAGGCCAAATCTTTACGGATGAGAGGTTCGGTCAGCCGGTCAGGTTGGTTGACAAAATCCCAACCAAAACGGCCCTTGACGCAGGTAAACTCGCCATTAACGGGAGCATCAGAATAGCCCTCAGCATAGAGAATATTGTCACCCTTGAGGGCAAACTCAAGACTGCAACCCACCCCACAATAGCCGCAGATGGTGCGTTTTCGCTCCAACTCCCACTCACGGCCCTGGCCAATTCGAGAGCGAGGTAACAGCGCCGCGGTGGGACACACCTGCACACAACTTCCACAAAAAACACAAGAGGAATCGGCCAACGGCACATCGAACGGTGTAGCAATATAACTATCGAAACCACGGTTGGCGTAGTCGATGGCGTTCGCCCCAACAACTTCATCGCAGACGCGGACACACTTACCGCATAAAATGCAATATTGGTGGTCCCGCACAAAGAAAGGATTATCGTCCTGGTACAGGGGACGAGAGAGTTCGAAATCGAAACTGGTTTCAGAAATATTGTACTCATAAGCGTAGCGTTGCAGGTCGCAAGCCCCATTCTTGTCACAAATAACGCAATTGAGGGGGTGGTCGGAAACGAAGAGATCGATAATATCACGCCGCATCTGATTGAGCTGTTCAGTTTGGGTTCGAACGACCATTCCATCTTGACACATCAAGCCACAACTGGGGATTGGGTTTGGTCGCCCCTCTACCTCAACAAGGCACATCCGGCAGCCTCCTGAAGGGAGCAACTCCTCATGATAACAGAGACGCGGGATGTCGATACCATTGCTCAATGCGGCCTCCAGCACGCTGGCATCAGACCTGGTTTCGATTTGCTGACCATCAAGTGTAATCGTAATCATGCTTGTGCCTCCTGAGAAGGTTGAGCCTTTACTTTACCGTTTGACTTACCATTTATAGCATGCTCGCTGATGGCGGCTAGATATTCATCTTCAAAGTAACGTAGTGTGGTCAAGACCGGGTTAGGAGCGGTTTGTCCCAATCCACACAACGAGGATTTGGCAACGGTGCTGCACAATCTCTGCAGGCGGTCAAGATCATCCATTTGTCCCTGCCCGTCAAGGAAGCGTTTTAGAATATTGAGCATCTTTCGAGTGCCGACACGACAGGGAAGACATTTACCACACGACTCATCCTGGGTAAACGTCAGGAAATAGTGGGCCATATCGACCATAGAGACCGTTTCATCGAGGACAATCATGCCTCCGGAGCCCATAATCGCTCCAGTAGCTTTCAACTCGTCGTAATCAATCGGTGTATCCATGAGGCTGGCCGGGATACAGCCCCCAGAAGGTCCACCTAACTGGACTGCCTTCAAGTCGCGGCCATCGGTGCACCCACCGCCGATGTCATAGATCAATTCGCGGAGTGGTGTCCCGATGGGGACCTCTACCAACCCGGAGTTTTTGATAGCCCCGGCCAGAGCAAAAGCCTTGGTGCCACCACTCTTCTCGGTGCCCAGATTGGCAAACCAATCCGGCCCATTCAGGATGATACTGGAAATACTGGCCAGCGTTTCCACATTGTTGATGTTACTGGGATAGCCCCACAGACCATGTTCCGCCGGGTAGGGAGGGCGCATACTGGGCATACCACGTTTGCCTTCAATGGAGTGCATCAGAGCCGTCTCCTCGCCGCAAACAAAAGCACCAGCCCCCTCTTTGATAACGATATCAAAATCCATCCCGCTACCCAAGATATTTTGACCAAGCACACCATATTCCCTGGCCTGCTCGATAGCATAACGCAAGGTGTTGACAGCCAGGGGATACTCAGCCCGTACATAGATATACCCCTTGCTGGCCCCGGTAGCGTAAGCCGCAATGAGTAGTCCTTCTAACATGCGGTGGGGATCGCCCTCAATTGTGGCCCGATCCATAAAAGCGCCGGGGTCGCCTTCATCGGCATTGCAGATGAGATATTTTGGTCTGACCGGACTTTTACGGATGATGCCCCATTTGATTCCAGTCGGAAATCCAGCCCCACCCCGTCCCCGTAGCTTGGAGTCTTTGATGGCCTGAACGATTGCCTCCGGCGACATCTTGAGGGCTTTTTTGAAGGCTTGATAACCATCGTGAGCCAGGAAATCATCCAGGGAGTGGGGGTCAATTAGGCCACAGAGTTTGGTGGTGACTTTGACCTGTCGTCCCAAGAATGGATAGTCACTACGGTCGGCCCGACGACTGATGACCCATTCCGGCGAGACACCACGGCTGCCTGCCCCAAAATGCTGATCCAGTAGAGGAGCCACGCGTTCAGGTGACACCGGGCCGTAGAGAGTGGAAACCCCATCAATCTCCACGTCTACCACTGGCTCACGATGGCTGGCCCCTAATGAGCCGGTCCGTTTGAGCGTAACCGGGAGTTGTCGATTACGAATATAAGACTTAATAGCCAGATAGGTGATTCCAGCTCCTGCTGCAATATCGCTGGTTGACATACCTATTCGAATAATTGATGTCATTCCTTCACCTCCTGACCAGCTTCGGCCCGCAAATGTTCCAGAGCCTCCCAAGCTTTTTCCGGTGTCATACGGGCATAGGTTCGCTCATTGACTACCTGAACCGGAGCCAGACTGCACGCACCTACACAAGCCACCGTTTGCAGGGTGAAAAGACCATCGGATGTGGTCGCATCCTCTTCGATACCTAATTTTTCTTTCAGGTGTTTGAGAATGGCATCGGAGTGGCCCACATGGCAGGCTGTTCCCTTGCAGACACGCACCTGGTAGCGTCCCGGCGGGCTAAATTGGAACAAATTGTAGAAGGTCACCACTCCATAAATTCGGCTAAGCGGGAAACCAAGCTCACGAGCCGTATATTCAAGTTGTTGTTGTGGTAGATAGCCATAATGATGTTGAATCTCTTCCAGCACAGTAATCAGGGCATCCGGCTGGCCGCGATAGCTATCCAAGATGGTGATTAATTCTGGTGGTGGAGGACCTATCAAGGTATCACCTCGATAGATATGTTTTTTCAAAGCCTTATCTGTCCGAAGTTTCATAAATTTATCCCTTTCTCCATAATTGAAATAAGCGCATAATCCCCATAGTCATCATAAATCAAAAACTCTCCAAACACACTAGATATCTGGAGAGTTTCGAACCTGGTCAATCGGCTAGGATTTAATTAATCAGGGAGTAAACGAGATGAATTTCATCCAGCTTGTTCCGCTTCCCATTCCACCAAACCTTTAAGCGCCCCGGTCGGGCAGACGCCCACACAGTTACCACAAAAAACGCAGGTGGTATCAGGCATATCCTCATCATAGAAGGTGGCGACATGACTTTCAATACCACGCTTCCCCCAGGTCAAAGCATAGGTATGCTGCACATCGTCGGCGCACACCTGAATACAGCGCCAGCACATCACGCACTGCGAGTAATCTCGAATATAAAAGGGATTGTCATTGAAAACATCAAATTCCTGAGAGCGCGACACGCCCCCGGAAAAGCGTTCCGTATCGGCTCCATACTTTTGAATTTGGCTCTGAATCTCTGGAGCCTCACTCAAATCAACGGTTGAGGCTAACAGTTCCAGGATGACCCTACGCCCGGTCTGCACCCGATTGGTATTGGTATTGACCACCATATCATCGGCTACAGGTACAATACAGGCCGGTTGTAACACCCGTTGATTCACCACTTCGACAGTGCAAACCCGACAAATTGCCGGTGGGGTGAGAGAAGGGTGGTAGCAGATTGTCGGGACATTAATGCCGACGGTGGCAGCTGCGTCTAATATTGTGGTTCCCTTAGGCACGGTCACGGATTGGCCGTCAATTGTAAGAGTTATAGTGTCAGTCATCTATTCAATGTCCTTTGCCATTAGCCAACAATTCCGGCCAGCGTTTGAGTGCATCGGTGACAGCCCACCCGGCAGATTGGCCCAAACCACAGATACTGGTATCCGTCATAACCTGAGCTAATTCCAGTAAGGTATTTGTATCACCTGGTTGACCTTGCCCATGCTGAATCCGGTGCAAGATTTCAGCCTGCCGTTGAGTCCCGATTTGGCAGGGATAGCATTTGCCACAGCTCTCGTGGGCGAAAAATTCGCCCACACTAGCCAAGATTTCACGGAGATCAACGGTATCATCAAAGACCAATACCGTTCCCGCACCGATAGTTCCGCCTACCTTTTTGAAATCCTCGAAGGTAATGGGGGTATCAAGATGCTCCGATTTCAAAAATGTACCGGCTGCACCGCCCGTCAGAATCCCTTGTAACTCCCGGCCATCAGCGAGGCCACCGGCCAAATCGTAAATCAGGTGACGCAACGGCACGCCAAAGGGCACCTCATAAACACCTGGTCGCCTGACCGAACCGCTGACACCAAATAGTTTGGTTCCTGCCGACTCAGGTGTACCCAAGGCGTTATACCAACTCCCACCGTGCATTATTATGGGAGCCACCTTGGCAAATGTTTCCACATTATTAATGACGGTGGGTTTACCCCATAAGCCCGCAGTGGTTGGGAAAGGTGGACGTAATCGAGGGAACCCTCGTTTCCCCTCAATTGACTCCATCAAAGCCGTCTCCTCGCCACAAATATAGGCTCCGGCTCCCCGCCGAACGGCTATTCGGCAGCTAAAATTGGTACCCTGGATATTGTCACCCAGCCAGCCTGCCTTTTCCAGCTTCGTAACGGCGTTAGAAAAACGCTCGAAGCCAAGGCGGTGTTCGCCACGAACATAGATAAAACCTTGTGCCGCGCCTACAGCATAACAAGATATAATTAAGCCTTCAATTACCCGAAAGGGATCACCATCCATCAAGACCCGGTCTTTGAAGGCTCCCACCTCGCTCTCATCTGCATTACAGATAACATAACGTGGGCCAGGTGGGTTACTTGCGGTAAATTGCCACTTCAGACCGGCCGGAAAAGCGGCTCCACCACGCCCCACTAACTTACTTGCCCGAATGGCTTCAATAACCGCTTCGGGGATCATATTATGGATAACTTTGCGTAACGCAGCCAATCCACCCTGGGCTTGGTATTCAACAAGGCTGGTGGGGTCAACCACCTGAACGTTGGATAACGCGAGTTTAACCAATCCCCCAATTTTGCTTTGCTGCTGGTCATGCCGAGGCTCGTTGGTTAGTAATGTGTTGATTTTATCCGGGGCCAGTTCAAAGTGACGGGTATTGTTGACCAGAGCGGCAGGGGCATGATCGCACAGACCCAGACAGCGAACGGGTTCGATGGTATATTCGCCGTCAGCAGTCGTCTCGCCAGACTTGATCTGTAAATGTTCACAGAGCGCTGCTTGTACGCGCTGTGAACCTTTTATTACGCAAGGGGCATCCTCACAAATACGGATGATCTTTTTGCCGACGGGCTTGGTATAAAACATCGTATAAAATTCGGTCACACCATAGACATCGGACAGTGGTATTTGGAGAGTTTGGGCAATACGAGTCAACACAGGTCGGGGTAACCAACCCCCATAAATCGCTTGAGCTTCGTGCAGCAACTCCAATAATAATGAGCGATTGGGCACATTGTTTCCCCACAATGGAGAATGTGAAGCCAATAATTGCTCAAAAAGAGCATCTTGAGGGGAGGCGGCCCCAACCTCCTGCCATAAGTCCTCAATCCACTCCACCAGAGCATTGTCACCACTATGAATATCGGGCAGTAAAGAAAGATTATATTTTCTATTCCAATCGAGCGACGCCAGCTCATCACCGGAAAAGGAGTGTTGGTCTTTCAACCGAACGGCTTGAAAGAGACCATAGTTAGCCAGTAAAGCCAGACGCGGGGCAGGATTGGTTACATCTAAGCCGGGAATGGTCTTACCGTCGCCCAAGCCAATTTCCACCCACTCATCGGAACGTAATATGCCTTGGTGGGCATGTTGAACAAACATCCGCAGCCAGAATAAGCTGGCCCGACTGGTCCGCTCCTCACGAACATCCGCAGCAAATTCTTCTAATTTTGTCATTTATCCTTTCTCTCGTCTTAGTATCTATGTCTGTAAATTGGAGTGCGGACTTCAGTCTGCGAACTTTGGCGGAATAAATTCTCCACTCCAGTGTTTTATGAATTGAGGCTTAGTTAGAGCCTAACATCGATTAATGAGTTAAATCTTTGATAGTCCCCCGGTCCTCAAGCGGAATATCAAATCCTGGCCGGTCAGTAGGGATAGTTTCAGCCCGTCCAATCCTTACCCCACAAATCTTGTAATCGGGGATTTTGGCCCGTTTGTCAATGAGGTTGTTGGTCAACACATTAGCGGCGGCCTCGGCAAAGTGGAAGGGGATGAAGACGGTTCCTTCCGGCGAACGCTGGGTTACGAGCAGCCGGGCGGTAATCTTTCCCCGACGACTGGAAACATCTACCCAAGCTCCCATCTCTAAGCCGATTTTGGCTGCATCATTAGGGTGAATCTCTACGGTACATTCGGGCCAGATGTCGTTGAGGGCAGAGGGACGAGTTAAGGTACCGCCGTGCCAATGGTACAGCACCCGCCCTGTACTCAGGATAAGAGGATATTCTTCATCGGGTAGTTCGCTGTCTGTACCGTACTCAACGGCAAAAAATTTACCTCGCCCACTGGGGAATTCATCGGTGAAAAGGTAGGGTGTACCCGGATGATCGAAACTGGGGCAAGGCCAGTGAACACCGCCCTCACGCTCCAGTCGGGCATAATCAATCCCCCCGAAAGCGGGCGTTACCTGGCGCATCTCTTCCCAAATTTCAGAGGGATGGCGATAATCCCAACCGGCAGTTTCCAACTCTAGCTCTTTTTCCAAACGTTTAGCCAGATCACAAATGATTTCCCAATCGGCGCGAGCCTGCCCCACCGGAGGAACGGCTTTGCGAACGCGCTGCACCCGACGGTCTGAATTGGTGAAGGTGCCGTCTTTCTCGGCAAAGGCGGCGGCAGGCAAAATAACATCAGCATAAACATTGGTTTCGTTGAAGAAAATATCTTGATCGACAAAAAATTCTAGCTGCTCAATGGCCTCTTGCGCGTGACGCAGATTAGGCTCGCTCATCATTGCGTTTTCACCCATCACCCACCAGCCTTTGACCTTACCGGTTAAAATACCATCCACCATTTCAGTGACGGTTAGGCCGGGTGTTTCGGACAAATGCCGCGTTGAATCAGGCCCAAACCAAGCTCGTTCAAATTTGGCCCGAATTTCAGGGTCGGTTACGGCTTGATAAGCGGTATAGACATTTGGCAAACCGCCCGAGTCGGAACAGCCCTGGACGTTATTTTGGCCGCGTAGGGGGTTGAGTCCGGTTCCCGGCTTACCAACATGGCCGGTCATCAAGGCTAAGTTCGTTAAGGTAAGTGTATTATCCGTACCGTGGGAGCTTTGACTAATGCCCATCCCCCAATAAAAGGCGGCCCGGTCAGCTTTACCATACATCCGGGCTGCTTGCCGAATATCCTCAGCCGGAACGCCACTGATTTTCTCGGCCCATTCGGGAGTCTTATCTTCTAAGCTTTCAACATAGTTGCTGAAGCCCTCCGTACGCTGTCCAATGAAGTCATCGTTATACAAACCCTCCTTGACAATGACATGAGCCATCGCATTGAACACGGCCACATCTGTTCCTGGCTTTTGCCGGAGCCAAATGTCGGCAAATTGGGTCATTTCAGTTTGACGAGGATCAACCACAATCAACTTGGCTCCATTTTCCCGAACCGCCTGTTTGAGAAAGGTGCTAATAACGGGATGGGTCTCGGTGGTGTTGCTGCCGGTAACAATGAAACATTCCAAATCCCGCATCTCGGCAATAGAGTTGCTCATAGCGCTGGAGCCAATCGCCAACTGCAAACCGGTAACGCTTCCGGCATGACACAGGCGAGCGCAATGATCGACGTTGTTTGTGCCCAATACGCCGCGCATCAATTTCTGGTGCAGGTAATTATCTTCATTGGTGGCTTTGGCACAGGCATTGGAGGTCATTGAGTCTGGGCCGTAGGTTTGATAGATGCGAGCTAACCCCTTGGCTGCAACATCAAGGGCTTCATCCCAGGTCGCTTCTCGCCAATCATCGGGATATTTGGCCGGGGTACGTTGACCCGGTTTCTGAGGTTCTTTACGAATAAGCGGAACAGTCAAACGATCGGGATGATGGACGTAATCTGTTCCAAAGCGACCCTTAACGCACAAACGTCCGTAATTAGGCGCAGCATCAAAGGGAGCGTCGATACGAAAGATGCGATCATCCTTAACATTTAGCAAAACCTGACAGCCCACCCCACAGTAGGGACATGTGGAATGGACAACACGATCAGCTTTCATCATTGAAGCTCCTTTCAAGCTCAATTCAGATTGGTAAAGACCTATCTATAAACAGGTCTGTGGGGAAATTGGGCAAAAACTCGGAGGTTAATATCGAGTTAACCCGGAACGAAAGGTATAATAAATAAGGATATTTTATTAGCAGCGTTTAGTTCAATATAAGACGGAAATGTAGCAAACATTCAAGGAAAGGTCAAATTAATCGCTGACTGATTAAATCCCACCAGCACATTATACGATTTCTAGCCAAATTATGTGGTGCTGAAGTAATCTTCTGGATAGGGTGCAATCAACGAGGCATCATCCCGGATGGCTAAACTCAAGATGGTGCTACTGGGATAGTAATAAATGCCATGTGAGCGGCCAATAACAAACCCGGCACATTCGGAATAGAGTATTCCCTCACCCAAAGGCCGCCCCCAAACGTCATGGATTTCAGCCAATGGATCACCAACCTTCACCAAGTCGCCCGACTCAACCAGATGCAAAACTACACAGGCTTCGCTCACCCGTGGCGCACTTCGCCGCCGGACCGGGAAACCAGGGTTTACAACTTTGATACCTTCAATTGGCTCCATATCACTATCAAGCATCCCGGCCCAGCGCATCACATTTCGAGTTCCCGCAGCGGAGGCCGCAACGATGGCCGGATCTGGCATATGGCCGGTCCCCAACTCTACGGTAATCGCTGGAATCTGGCCTAATAGCAGGGCCGCTCCTGAAGTAGAGCGATGAAGTTTCTCATCAATATATTTTTCAGGCGGAAACTCGTTAATAACGGTATGACCATAGGCCGCAATCATTTGATCTAACTTGGTGGAAAGGGCCTCTGCATTAGCATAGCAACAATCGTTCCCCTCATACGATTGACCAACTCCTGGGTAATGAGCCTGTATAGCACCAGGGGGCCGCTATGTTCAGGGCCGTGGATACCAGCCGTCAACCATAAGCAGGGGCCATCTTCCTGCCCTTGGGCGATAATGACCGGCAAAAATTCTGTATGGCCGGTAGGGTGGATTAATGCTTCCCACTGTCCATATTGAATAGTGCCTGGTTTTGATTGAGCCGTTCCCAGTGTAACTGTCACATATCCTCCTATTGTACCCGATTGCTTTTCCATTAGGGAGGTACTAAACGACCAAGATCAATAACGCCAAGAACTTGGGCAAAAATCAAGAGAAAGATAATGATAAAAATAACAGCGATCGTAGCAGTCGCCACGGTGGCGAACCAAATTCGGCCGCTAATATGAACCACAGCCCCCTTATGTTCGTGTCTGTGGGTGTGTTCGTTTTCGTGTTCATCTTGCTCTTGCGGGGCGGAACGGGGAAATTCTTTCGTGACACTCCGTTCCGGGTCTTGAAACCGCATTTTAATGTAGCCCAACTCAATTAAATCATCGTGATATAAAGAATGGGGGCCTTCGATAGTTTCTCCATTAACCATTGTGCCGTGTGGACTGCCCAAATCTTGTAAAATCCACTCATTATTTCGCAATTCAAGGCTGGCATGACTGGAGTCTATTTCTGGTGTTTTCAAAATAAGGTGGTTATCTGGATCGGACCCGATAGTGATACTATGGTCAGATAACTCGAAAGTCTCAAAAATCGTATCGGTGTGTTCCGAATCTTCATAAATTATCAATCTGGGCAAAGTCATAGCCCTCCAAATTTCATCTACACTATGATGCTAGTTAATGAAGCGGATGATAGTTACGGGGCTAACCCCATAACTATCATCTAAGTCTGCACTCCAACTGATGGATATGTAGTAAATTATAAATCCTCACCTTGATAACTGGCAAAATCAGGGTCGGCTTTAACAAAGTCAATTGCTTCTGCTCGATCTGTAATTTGTCCGGTTGCTTGAGCTTCTTTCAACCGTTTGAGGATAAGCCCAATTAATCGACCCTCAGACAGGCCGAAGGTCTCAATCAATTCACGTCCTGTCAGTAATGGCGGTGGATCAATGATCTGATCTTGTTGTTCAAAATAGGCTACGATCAATTGGTGGACAATATTAAGCAAAGTCTGTTCTTCTGCCCGTCCTTGGCCAGAGGGATACGTCGCTCGGTGGTCGGCTATGGCGTGTAAAGCGACCGCAAGCCCGGCTTGATAAGTAGCGCCGCCAGTGTCACGAAAGAAGCGATAAATCGCCCGGCGGCTAACTTTGCCCTCGGCAGACAGAAGCAATGGTCTCATGTGGTGGGCCACGACTGTCTCCACAAAATCGGTGGCTTGTCGACTAAAGTAGAAACGACGCATCACGCGACGGGCAATCTTGGCGCTTTCTTGCTCATGTCTTAAAAAACGAATTTTCATCTCTCCGTCTACAGTTTCCTCCGTGGAGGTATGTGGCTTCCCGGTATCATGTAGCATCAAGGCCAATGGCATTAACATACGCTGAGGCAAATTTCCCGCCAACAGTTCATTCATTTGCTGCTCAACCCCGGCCCGAAACTGTTCAGGAATGTCCGACCAGCCAGTTCGTAATATATCAGGCCAGGCATCTAAGGCAGCAACCGTGTGGTCAAATACATCCAGGTGGTGGGGGGTGGATTGATTAACTCCAACCAAAGCCTGGATTTCGGGTAAAATTTTTGGGAGGACAGCGAGTTGATGAAGCAGCCGAACCGCCTGCCCCGGGGCAGGTGTATTTAATAATTTGATCAACTCATCGCGTTGCCGTTCAGGTGAGACAATGTTCAACTGTGGGATGGCTTCAGTTAGATACTGTTTGGTACTCGTTTCAATTGAAAAGCCAAACCCAACTGCCTGTCGAATTGCTCGCAGTACCCGTACGGGGTCGTGAGCAAAGGCATGGGCTGAGGTGGCCCGAATCTGGCCGCTCACCAAGTCGAGTTGACCTTGCATCGGGTCTATAAGTTGAAGGGGGTCTCTTACATCGAGAGCAATGGCATTGATCGTAAAATCCCGGTCAACAAGGTCGGCTTCGAGGGTTGGACCACGAAACGTGGCAAAATCGAGATATACTTGAGGAGGGCCAAAGGGTGGCTCAGTATCGCACACGACCCGACCAGTACCACGCTCCGGGTCAAGAGGATAAAAGGCGGCTTTGAGTTTATCGGCCACTTGCCTGGCTACAGTCACCCCATCGCTCGGAACGGCAAAATCAAAATCCACAATCTTCTCTCGTCCCAGCAAGAGGTCACGCACCGCCCCCCCCACCAGATAAGCATCTATTTGCCGGGTACGCAAAATTTCAATGGTTTCGCGCAGTAATTTATACTTATCCAAGCCCTGTCTAATCTTTAATATCTGCTTGTCAGCATCCATCAGTCGAGGTTGTCCCTCACTATTAATAAAGAAGAGTGCTGCTTTATCCTTAGGTCGAATACGTTTGGCAGCATGATAGGCTTGTTGGCGAGTCAAGCCAACTCCAATCACCCGCTCTCGCACCACTGCCACCCAACGATTAAGGTAGAGCGCCGTATCCAGAGATTTGACAAAATCATGCTCATGTCTCACGCTGCGTTACTAACCTCACAACATGATACAACCCATTTTATAATATCGTCAAACCTTTGTTGGGTTAGGGCATGATCTCCATTATATCTTTTATGTTCTAAATGATGCTCAACCCCCAGAGCAATAAATGTCTCTTGAGCCATCCCTGTAATAGCATCAGCATCCTTCGAGTACTTATCTTCCGTACCAGAAACCAACAAGGTTCTTCTAGGGGCAATACATTTGACCAAATCTTGAATATCATACTGGTTCGCAAAGCCAGGAATAGCCAAGGCCGCTTCAATGCCAGTCTGGGTCATCATTTTGTGCTTATAAGTACAGGCTGCCCCACTTGAACAAGCAAACCTGACCCGCTCATCCAAAGCAGCCTGAAACAGAACGGTATTCCCGCCATATGAGTGGCCCATTATCCCTATCCTTTGGTTATCTACAGCAGGATGTTCCCAAAGCAATGATAGACCACGGGCGGCATCGCTCAGCACTTTTCGCATAAGCGTATCTCCAAGGACCAAGTGATAGGTCATTTCGTTGAAGTGTTGAAGCCAATCGGCAGCCTCATCAGGCTCAGTGCCAACCCGGTTTTTTCGACGATCTTCAAAACATATGGAATCTGGAGCCAAAACCATAATACCCCTTTCTGCCAAGGCAGGGCCAAACGCTTGTAGCGGATCACCAGCCAAACCACAAACCTCACTTTTACCAAGATGTCGCTCGCCGTTATGTTGGTGATGGATCAGCACAGCGGGAAATGGGCCTATCCCCTTTGGCATGAGAAGATAGGCCGGGATATTATCTCCTTCATCGCCTTGATAACTTATCAAACTTTGGCGATAAGTTTGCTTCTCAACCATCTCATGGGTGTGAAATGGTACG
>Ga0210124_1000768_pt1 | contig 15354 bp, 13 predicted proteins | sample Muzzi_PWC_D2_FD_185554 | JGI IMG/M metagenome (GOLD analysis project Ga0210124, IMG submission 185554) | Wetland microbial communities from San Francisco Bay, California, USA, that impact long-term carbon sequestration - Muzzi_PWC_D2 (SPAdes) | ecosystem: Environmental > Aquatic > Marine >... | reverse complement strand
GCTGGCCTGGGGGACATCTCCGCCCGCCGCCCCCCTCCCCCTACCTCCTCGTCGCCGGGGCCGCCGCGACCGTCCTGGTCGCGGCCGGGCTGTACTGGCGCCGGCGCCGTGCCCTGCCCCGCCTCGTGGCCGTGGCGGGTGTGGGGCTGGTCGCCGCCGTGGTTGTTCTCGCGATGCACCGTCCGCCGCCCGGCGCGGAGGTCGTCGTCCTCGACGTGGGCCAGGGGGACAGCGTGTTGCTGCGCACCCCACACGGCCGGACGGTCCTGGTCGATGGCGGCGGCACCTCCCTCGGGGACCTCGACGTGGGGGCGACGGTGGTGGTTCCGGCCCTGCGCTCCCTCGGGGTCGACCGCCTCGACGTGGTCGCCCTCACCCACCCCCAGGCAGACCACATGGGCGGCCTGTTCGCCGTCCTGGAGAGCCTCCCGGTGGGCGCCCTCTGGGATCCGTGGCGCACGCCGGTGAGCCGCGCCCACGCGCGGCTGCACCGCCTCGCCGCGGCGCGCCACGTCCCGATCGAGCACCCGGTCGAGGGGTTCGAACGCGAGCTCGACGGTGCCCGCCTGCGCTGCCTCAACCCACCGCGTCCGCCGCTCCCCGACCGCGATCCCAACGACGGCTCCCTGGTCCTGATGGTCGACGTCGGCGAACGCCGGCTCCTCCTCACCGGCGACATCGATCGCCGCATCGAGCGACGACTGGTGGCACGCCATGGCACCGAGCTCGCCTGCGATCTCCTGAAGCTCGCCCACCACGGCAGCCGCACCTCCTCCTCCACCCCCTTTCTGCGCGCCACCCACCCGGCCACGGTCCTGATCTCCGTGGGTGAGACCAGCCCCTTCGGCCACCCGCACCCCGACACCCTGAAAAGGATCGCGCGCCTCCTCCCGGCGACCCGCACCTGGCGCACCGACCTCGATGGCCAGCTCCGCGTCGCCCTCGGCCCGGAGATCCGGGTCGAGCCCCATCCAGCCCCCGGCTGGGTGCGCCGTTGGTGCCTGGGTGAATGAGGACAATTCCTGGAGTGATATAGGCTTACTTGACGGAACTCGCACCCGGGCAAGATACTGGCAGACTGTTCCCGGTTAGCCGGGGGCTGGATTTCTCACCATGGCGAAAAATCCTGACTCGTTCGAAGACTCCCTGGCACGCCTGGAGACGATCGTCGCCGACCTGGAGAGTGGCGCCCTGCCGCTGGAGGAGGCCCTGAGGCTCTTCGAGGAGGGAATCGGCGTGGTGAAGCGGTGTACGCGCAAGCTCGACGAGGCGGAGAAACGGGTCGAGGTGCTGCTCAAAGCAGCGGACGGCGAGACCACCACCGCGGCCCTGGATCCGGAGCCGTGAACCATTCCGGCAAGCTGGACCCATCCCTGGCCGCCTACCTGAAAGAGCGCGTGCGTTGGGTGGACGACACCCTCGAGCGGCTCTTGCCCCCGGACCTCCGCCCACCGCGGCGACTTTACGAGGCCATGCGTTACAGCCTCACCGCGCCGGGCAAACGGATTCGCCCGGTGCTCTTGCTGGCCGCGTGTGAGGCGGTCGGCGGCGATGCTCGCGTCGCCCTACCGGCGGCGGCCGCGCTGGAGATGGTCCACGCCTACTCCCTGGTCCACGACGACCTACCCGCCATGGATGACGACGACATGCGTCGCGGCCGCCCGTCCAATCACACGGTGTACGGCGAGGCCATGGCGATCCTCGCCGGGGATGGGCTGCTCACCACCGCCTTCGAGGTTCTGGGATCGGCACAGGTCGAGACCACCGTGGACGCCGCCACGCGCCTCGCGGTCCTCTTCGACCTCGCCCACGCCGCAGGCCCTGGGGGGATGGTGGGGGGGCAGGCCGCCGACATCGAGGCGCGCGGCAAGGGCGAGGTGGAATTGCCGGAGCTGGAGTTCATCCATACCCACAAGACCGGCGCCCTGATCGCGGCCGGTCTGCGTATGGGCGCCCGCCTGGGTGGCGGCTCGGAGGCACAGATCGAGGCCCTGACCCGCTACGGCCGCCACATCGGCCTCGCCTTCCAGATCGCCGACGACATCCTTGACCAGGCAGGGGAATCCGGTGAAGGTGAAGGCCCCGACGGAAACCAAGCGACCTATCCCGCCCTGCTCGGCCTTGCCACATCGCGCGACCACGCGGATGCCCTGGTGGAACGGGCGTTGATGGAGCTCGAACCATTCGGCACCGAGGCCGCCCCCCTGCGCTCCCTGGCACGCTACATCGTCGACCGCACACACTAGTTCAGCGCTCAGCTCTCAGCGATCAGCTTTCAGCTCTCTGGGTGTCAGACCCCCATGATGCCGGCATCTCCCGATCTCGATTTCCTCCCCCGCCACGATACGCAAAACGCCCACCGTCAAGAGCTGATAGCTAACCGCTGACAGCCGACCGCTACCCCCCATGTCCCGCCTCCTCGAACAGATCGACTCCCCGGCCGACCTCAAGGCGTTGCCGAAGGAGAAGCTGCCCCAGCTCGCCGACGAGATCCGCGCCCTGCTCATCGAGGTGTGCTCGGTGAACGGCGGCCACATCGGCGCCAACCTCGGCGTCGTGGAGCTGACCCTCGCCCTGCACTACGTCTTCAGCTCCCCGGAGGATCGCCTGATCTGGGACGTGGGCCACCAGTCGTACGTGCACAAGCTCCTCACCGGTCGCCGCGATCGCCTCCACACCCTGCGCAGCCAGGACGGCCTGTCCGGCTTCACCCGCCGGTGCGAGAGCCCGCACGACCCGTTCGGGGCGGGTCACGCCGCGACCTCCATCTCCGCCGCCCTCGGCATGGCCGCGGCGCGGGACCTGAAGGGCGAGCAGCACAAGACCGTGGCGATCATCGGCGACGGTTCCATGACCGCAGGCATCGCCTTCGAGGGGCTGAACCACGGCGGCCATCTCGGCAAGGACTTGATCGTCGTGCTCAACGACAACGAGTTCTCCATCGCCCCCAACGTCGGCGCCCTCTCTGCTTACCTGTCACGCCACCTGGCGGGTAACACCTACCAGACCCTGCGCCACGCGGTGGAGCGGGTCCTGCAGCACATCCCCGGGGTCGGCGAGCCGATGCTCAAGGTCGCCAGGCACCTGGAGGACTCGCTCAAGCAATTCATCCTGCCCGGCATGCTCTTCGAGGAGCTCGGCTTCTCCTACATCGGCCCGATCAAGGGACACGACACGGACGCCCTGATCGAGGCCTTCCAGCGCGCCGCCAACCTGGGCCGGCCGGTGCTGGTGCACTGCGTCACCCAGAAGGGCCGCGGCTACGCCTTCGCGGAGAAGGACCCGGCCAAGTGGCACGGCCTCGGCCCATACGACGTGGAGACCGGCGAGCCGCGCAAGAACGGCAGCACACCGAAGGTCACGCCGGCCCCCGCCTTCACCCAGGTCTTCGGCGAGACCCTGCTGGAGCTGGCCCATGACGACGAGCGGATCGTCGCCGTCACCGCGGCCATGCCGAGCGGTACCGGCCTGTCGCGCTTCGCCGCCGCCTATCCGGACCGTTTCTTCGACGTCGGCATCGCCGAGCAGCACGCCGCCACGTTCAGCGCCGCCCTGGCGGCGGAGGGCATGCGGCCGGTCGCGGCGATCTACTCCACCTTCCTGCAACGCTCGTTCGACCAGCTCATCCACGACGTGGCCCTGCAGGACCTGCCGGTCGCCTTCGCCCTGGACCGCGCCGGCCTGGTCGGGGACGACGGCCCGACCCACCACGGTGTCTTCGACATCGCCTACCTGCGCACCATCCCCAACTTCGTATCCATGGCGCCGAAGGACGAGGACGAGCTGCGCCACATGCTCAAGACCGCCATCGAGTGCGACCATCCGACCTCTCTGCGCTACCCGCGCGGCAGCGGCGTCGGCGTGCCCCTGACCGGCCCACCGACCGCCCTGCCCATCGGCAAGGCCGAGGTGGTGCGCCCCGGGGACGACGTGGCCCTGCTGGCCCTGGGATCCATGGTCTACCCGGCCCTCGCCGCCGCCGAGCGTCTCGCCCAGGAGGGCATCTCCGCCACGGTGGTCAACATGCGCTTCATCAAACCGATCGATCGCGATCAGATCGCCGCGTGCGCCAAGGCGTGCGGCCACCTCGTCACCCTGGAGGAGGGGGCCCTCGCCGGGGGTATGGGGAGCGCCGTGCTGGAGGAGCTGGAGCGGTCGCGGCTCGATGGCGTGCGACTGCTGCGCATCGGCATCCCCGACCATTTCGTCGCCCACGGCCCCCAGGCGCGCCTGCGCCGGGAGCTCCTCCTCGACGCCGACGGCATCGTCACCCAGGTGCGGGACTTCGTGCGCAGCGGCTACCCCACCCTGCGCACCCCCTAGCTGCGGCGGATCTGCGCCGACCCGATGGCGCCCCACCATACCCGCCTCGACCACGCGCTGGTGGAGCAGGGGCTGGTCGAGAGCCGCTCCCGCGCCCAGTCTCTGATCCGCGCCGGGGTCGTGCTGGTCAATGACCGGGTCATCGACAAGCCGGCGCACCCCGTGCACGCGGACGATCTTCTGCGCCTGCGCGGGGTCGACCATCCGTTCGTCAGCCGCGGCGGGGTGAAGCTGGCGGCGGCCCTGGATGCCTTCGCCATCGACGTGACCGGTGGCGATTTCCTCGACGCCGGCGCCTCCACCGGCGGCTTCACCGACTGCCTCCTGCAACGCGGAGCGGGGCGGGTGGTGGCCGTCGATGTGGGTTACGGCCAGCTCGCCTGGTCCCTGCGCCAGGACCCACGGGTCGAGGTCTGCGAGCGCACCCACGTCCTGAAGCTGCCGCCGGAGCTCTGCGAGCGCCGCTTCGATGGCATCACCTGTGACCTGTCGTTCATCTCCCTGCGCACGGTGGTGCCGGCGCTCATCCCCCTCCTGCGACCGGGCGGCGTGCTCATCCTGCTGATCAAGCCGCAATTCGAGGTGGGCCGGGAGGCGGTGGGCAAGGGCGGCGTGGTGCGCGACCCGGTCGCACGCCAGGAGGCCATCGACCGGGTCCGCCAATTGACCGTCGATCTGGGCCTCTCTATGGTCGGCACCGTCGACTCCCCGATCCGCGGCCCCAAGGGCAACCTGGAAGCCCTGCTAGTAGCCCGAAAACAAAGCTAGCCGCAAATTCACGCGTATGGACGCGAATGTTTAAAACCACAGATGGGCACCGATAGACACGGATATCGCGACGGATTCGGCATGTCGCATTCGGTGCTGGCGCCACGTCCCACCCCAGTGGCCGTCCAGCCGTGTCCATCGGTGGTTCCCCCCCATCCTCGCTTTATTTGCGTCCATTTGCGTTCATACGCGGCTAGCGGTTTTTGAGCCATGCAGCGCATCGGCATCATCTGTAAGCCCCTGGCGGATTTCGGCGCGCGGGTCCAGGTCCTCCTGGACTGGATCCGTAACCAGGGCAAGGAGCTGCTCCTGGAAGAGGCGGCGGCCTCCATCCTGCCGGACATCCCCACGGCGCCGCGCGAACGGGTCCTCACCGACTGCGACCTGATCCTGGTCCTGGGCGGAGACGGCACCCTCCTCGCCGCGGCGCGCGAGGCGGCCGGCGGCCGTGCACCGGTGTTCGGCGTCAACCTCGGCAGCCTGGGCTTCCTCACCGGCACGCCGCTGGAGGAGGCGCAGGCGACCCTCGCCCGCATCTTCGCGGGAGAGCTCCGCACCGAGGACCGGGCGCTCCTCACCACCCGCCTGGAGCGCGACGGCGCCACTGTCGGCACGTACGACTGCCTCAACGACGCGGTGATCAACAAGGGCGCGATGGCGCGCATCGTCTCCCTCGATGTGACGGTGAACGGCCGCCCCCTCACCCGCTTCCGGGCCGATGGCCTGATTCTCGCCACCCCGACCGGCTCCACCGCCTACTGCATGGCCGCCGGCGGCCCCATCATCACCCCCGGCCTGCCGTGCATCACCCTGGTACCGATCTGCCCCCACACCCTCACCAACCGGCCCCTGGTCCTGTCCACCGATGCGGTGATCGAGATCACCGTCGCCGCCGACCACCAGGACCTCTACCTCACCCTCGACGGCCAGCAGGGCATGGCCCTGGAGCCCGGCGACCGGATCCACGTCACCCGCTCCCCCAAACGGGTGCAGATCATCCACGACCGGGAGTACGACTACTTCTCGGTCCTGCGCGCAAAGCTCGGCTGGGGGACGTAGGTGACAGAGCTCGGTGGCTATGTAGGAGCGGGCTTGCCCGCGAACCGGGGGACGGCGCCGATCCGGGCCATTCGCGGGCAAGCCCGCTCCTGCATACGCGGTGCAGAGGTTGAGAGGACCGTAGCTACCCATGGCTGATGACCTTCGACACCAGATCCGGACAACCCTTGATGCGCAGAAGGAGCTCGGGCTGCGTGAGATACCTGCGCGGTGGCTGGATGGCGGCGCGGCGGCGCCACCGGAGACATCGTCCAACCCAGCCACGCCACCAGCGGCCACGCCCGTCCGACGGCCCGCCGGAGCGGTGACCCACCCGCCGGAGCAGACCGCCGCGGACACCGCTGCGCCGCGCCCCCCAGTCGTACCAGCCGTAGACAACCCCGCCCAGCCCCTGCCTGACGACCTCGCCGCCCTGCGCGACCTGGCCCTGGGTTGTCGCAAGTGCGGCCTGTGCGAGACCCGCACCCAGGTCGTGTTCGGCGTCGGCAACCCACAGGCGGACCTGATGTTCGTCGGTGAGGCCCCGGGCTTCGACGAGGACCGCCAGGGCGAGCCGTTCGTCGGCGCGGCGGGCCAGCTCCTCACACGCATCATCGAGGCGATCAACCTGCGCCGTGAGGAGGTGTACATCGCCAACATCCTCAAGTGCCGCCCACCCAACAACCGCAACCCGCTGCCGGACGAGATCGCCCTGTGCCGCCCCTACCTCGACCGCCAGATCGAGCTCATCCAGCCGCGCATCATCTGCGCCCTGGGCAAGTTCGCGGCCCAGACCCTGCTCGCCGCCGACACCCCGATCTCCCGCCTGCGCGGTCGCTTCCACGACTACCACGGCACGCCGGTGATGCCCACCTTCCACCCCGCCTACCTGCTACGGAACCCGGGCGGCAAACGCGCCGTGTGGGAAGACATGCAACAGATCCAGGCGGCCCTGGCCGCATCGTCGACGGGGTAGCCGGCGGCGGCATCACGCCTCTCCTGCCGGCGACGGCCGCCGCAGGGACGCCGACTCCCGTATCCTCGGCTGCCCCACGCCAGCCGTGCCGTAGTGGGACGAGACGCACTAAATATCCGGTATCCTTACCCCCCATTCGTTCCGCCCGAGCGCACCCATGGCAATGACCATCACACAACTGGTAGACGAGGCCGCAACGCGGGTGGAGGAGCTCAACCCCATCCAATGCCAGCGATGGATCGAGTCCAGGCCCAATGCCTTGGTGGTCGATATCCGCGAGCCCAACGAGTACCGCGAGGGGGCGATCGCCGGCGCGATCCACGTACCGCGCGGCATGATCGACCTCCTCGCCGACCACGAGTACATCGAGCGGGATGTGCGCCTCCAGGACCGTCGCCGCCCGATCCTCCTCTATTGCCGCTCCGGCCTGCGCTCGGTCCTGGCGGCCGACGTCCTGCAGCGCATGGGGTTCACGGAGGTGGTCTCCATGGTCGGCGGCATCACCGACTGGAAGCTGGTCAACCTGCCCCTCGTGGAACCGCCGGAGTCTCCGTTTGCGTGAGGGTGGGCACCGCTGCTGGCAGATCGTCGTGTCGCCGGACGAGGACCGCCTGTTGCGGAAACGGGATGAGGGATGGGGATTGCGGGTTGGGGGGGCGGTGCCGGCCCTGCGGGCCGGCGACAGATTTTTCCGTAGCTCGTCCCCCGACAAGATATTGCTGGCCGCCGAAGGCGGCCATCCTCCCCCCCGCCCCCCATCCCCCATTCCCCGACCCGGCATTCTCCTTCTCCTCCTCACCCTCCTGGCGAACATCCCCGCACCGGCCCCCGCCGCCCCCCGCAGCCTCGCCACCGATCGTTTCCTGTTCGTGTTCGAGGCGGCGGACCGACGTGCCGTCGAGCATCTCGCGGAGATCGCCCCGCAGAAGCTGGCGCGCATCGAACAACGGCTGCGCATCGACCTGCCCGTCCCGATCCACGTCTACCTCCAGGAGCGGCTCCAGGTCCCCGGCGTCCCCCACGCCAGCGGCTGGCCCGAATGGGTCGAGGGGCTCGCGGTGGCCAACGCCAACACGATCTTGCTGCGCTCCCCCAGAACCCTCCCGCCGCACGAGTCGATCGACGAGATCTTCGCCCATGAGCTGGCCCACCTCGCCCTTGGCCGGCGGGTACCGGACGGCCTGCCGCGCTGGCTCAACGAGGGGCTCGCCATGCTGATCGCCACCGAAATCCGCCCGGGCGACATCCCTCTCCTCACCCGCCTCGCGGCCCTCAACGCCCTCACCGACTTCTCCCCCACCGAGCTCGACTTCCAGGGCGGCGTCTATCGGGCGCGCGCCGCCTACGCGCAGAGCCTGTCGATGGTCCACTACCTGAAGCGCGAGAAGGGCTGGCCCGGCCTGGCGCTGCTCCTCGACCACCTCGCCGCCGGAGAGGACCTGACCACCGCGGCCGCCCAGGTGTACGAAAAACCTTGGCCGGCCCTGGTGGACGAGTGGCGCAGCGGCGTACGCATGCGTTACACGTGGCTGCCGCTCGTCCTCTCCGGCTCCCTGGTGTGGGTCCTCGCGAGCCCCGTCGTCGGGTTCGGCCTCCTCCACAAGTGGCGCGACGCACACCGCCGCATCCGCGCCATGGCCGAGGAGGAGGCGGTCGACGACGAGATCGCGCGCGTGGAGAAGATCTGGGAACGCAGCTACCGCGTCCCTGATCCGGAAGAGCGCAAACCCCCCGATGAGCCGCGGTGAGTCCGACGTGCCGTCCTCTGACCAGCCGCTGATCCCGCCCCGGGGCGAGCGGCCAGGCTGGCTGCGCCCGGAGCGCATCGTGCCGCTCCTCGGACTGGCGATCTTCTTCGTCGCCCTCACGGTGCTGTACCGCACCTTGGAGGGGCAGCGCTTCCGGGAGATCTGGGAGGCGCTCCATGCCCTCCCCGGCCGCCGCATCGCCACGGCGTTCCTCCTGACCGCCGCGAGCTATCTGGCCATGACCCTCTACGATCATCTGGCCATCGCCTACCTGCACCGCCCCCTGGCGTGGGGGAAGATCTCGTTCGCCTCGTTCGTCAGCTACGTGTTCAGCAACAACCTCGGCCTGTCGCTGATCACCTCGGGTTCGATCCGCTACCGCCTCTACTCGTCGTGGGGACTGGCGGCGGAGGAGGTGACCCGCCTGGTCGCCTTCACGACCACCACCTTCTGGCTCGGGATCCTGACCCTCGGCGGCATCCTGTTTCTCGTCCATCCACCGAGCCTGCCCGCCGGCCTCCCCCTGCCGCTGCACAGCGCACGACCGATCGGGGTGGTCTTCGTGGGGTTGGTGATGACCTACCTCGTGGTGATGGCCGTACGCCGCGCACCGGTACACCTGCGTGGCTGGGAGCTGCCGCTACCCACGCCCCGCCAGTCGCTGCTGCAAGTCGGCGTCGGCGTCCTCGACTGGATCGTGGCCGGGAGCGTGCTCTTTGCCTTGTTGCCACCGGAGGCCGGCCTGTCGTTCTGGAGTGCCCTGGCGGTCTTCCTCCTCGCGCAGGTCGTGGCCCTGATCAGCAACGTGCCCGGGGGGCTTGGGGTGTTCGAGACCATGGTCCTGGCCCTCGCCCCGGGGCTACCCAAGCCGGCCCTACTCGGCGCGCTCCTCGCGTACCGTGCGATCTACTACCTCCTGCCCCTGGCGATCGCCGCCCTGCTCCTCGGGGCCCATGAGCTGGGCCAGCGCCAGACCGTAGTCGTCAAGGCGGCGCGGACCGCGGGGCGGTGGACGGCGGCGGTGATCCCGCAGGTCCTCGGCCTCGCGGTCCTGGTGGCGGGCGCCGTGCTGCTGTTCTCCGGGGCGACGCCGGCCCATCCCGCGCGCCTCGCCTGGCTGCAAGACGCCGTCCCCCTGCCCGTGGTGGAGGTGTCCCACTTCCTCGCCAGCATCACCGGCGCCTGTCTGCTCCTCCTCGGCCGTGGCCTGCAACGCCGCCTCGATGGAGCGTGGCTGGTTGCGGTCGGTCTGCTGGCCCTCGCGGTGGCGTCCTCCTTGTTGAAGGGGGCGCACTACGGCGAGGCCCTGTTCCTCGCCCTCCTCCTGGCGGCGACCCTGCCGTGCCGGCGCCAGTTCTACCGCCGTGCCTCCCTGCTCTCCGAGCCATTCACCCCGCAGTGGATCGCCACCATCGTGCTGGTCCTTGGCTGTACCGTGTGGCTCGGGCTGTTCGCCTATAAGCACGTCGACTACTCGCACGAGCTGTGGTGGCGGTTCGCGTTCACCGCCGACGCCCCGCGCTTCCTGCGCGCCACCGTGGGCACGGCCATCGTCGTCCTGATCTTCGCCGCCGCCAAGCTGCTGCGGCCGGCGCCGCCGGAGCCCGCGACCCCGGGACCGGGCGATCTCGCCAGCGCCGCGACCCTGGTCGCCGCCGCGCCGCGCAGCACGGCGTACCTCGCCCTCCTGGGAGACAAGAGCCTGCTGTTCGACGAGGACCGGTCCGGGTTTCTCATGTACGGCGTGGAGGGACGGAGCTGGGTAGCGATGGGCGATCCCGTGGCCCCTCCGGAGGTGGCCCGCGAGTTGGTGTGGCAATTCCGCACCCTGGTGGAGCGCCACGGCGGTTGGCCGATCTTCTACGAGATCGGGCCCGACACCCTGCCCCTGTACGTGGACACGGGGCTGACGCCCCTCAAGATCGGCGAGGAGGCGCGGGTGCCGCTGGCCTCCTTCGACCTGGAGGGGCCAGCCCGCCGCGGCCTGCGCTACATCCACCGCCGCCTGGGCAAGGAGGGGTGTACCTGCGAGGTCGTCCCACCGACGGAGGTGGCGGCCCTCCTCCCGGAGCTGCGGGCGATCTCCGACGCCTGGCTGGCGGAGAAGCGCACCCGCGAGAAGGGGTTCTCCCTGGGCTTCTTCGACGACGCCTACCTGCGCCACTGCCCCGTGGCCCTGGTCCGCCAGGACGGGCAGCCGATCGCCTTCACCAATCTGTGGCTCGCCGGCGACCACGAAGAGCTCTCCCTCGACCTGATGCGCCACCTGCCGGCAGCCCCCAACGGGGTGATGGAGTACCTGTTCGTGAGCCTCATGCTGTGGGGCAGGGAGCGGGGGTTCGGCTGGCTCTCCCTGGGGATGGCACCCCTGGCCGGCCTGGAGAACCGCCCCTTCGCCCCCCTGTGGAGCCGCATCGGCGCGATCATCTTTCGCCACGGGGAGGAGTTCTACAACTTCGAGGGCCTGCGCCAGTACAAGGCCAAGTTCGACCCGGTCTGGGAGCCACGCTACCTGGTCTGCCCCGGCGGCGCCGCCATCCCGCGCATCCTCCTCAACATCGCCAGCCTGATCAGCGGCGGCGTCACCGGCATCCTGACCAAGTAACAGCGGGAGCCGCGCCCCGGGGCACGCGATCAACCCGGAGGAGCGCCTCAAAAAGCCCGGGGTGGGGGATGAGGGGTAGGGAGAAAGGCGCGCTACGGGAAGAAGCGGATCTTCACCCCGCCGACCACCACGAGGAGCAACAGCAGCCAGCCGAAGCCGGCGATGAAAACCGGCGGCGTGGGCCGATCGATCACCGGCCCATCCCCCCAGGTGCCCAGGGTGAAATCGTTGATCTCCTCCGGATACCAGATCATCGCCACCGGGACCAAAACCCCGGCGGCCACGGCGAAGAGCGCGCGCCCATCCCCGTCCGTCACGGCGAACAGCAGACAGCCGAGATACAGCAGCCCGGAGACGACGCGACTCGCGCTCACGGTGTCGCCCTAGCGAAGCAGCCCGGTGACCGATGCCCTACTCGTGCCATAGCCGCCCTATCGAGCGATTCCGCCCGCACCCGACCGGACACGACGTCACGTGGCAGCACAGGCCAGCCGCCACCCCCGAACGGTAGACGACCGACTCAGACCGGCATCAAGACTCCGTCCTGCGTCTCCCTGCGATCCCGAGGGCGGCGATCCCGAGGGCGAACAGGGCGAGGGTGGCCGGCTCGGGGACGGCTGCGCCTGCCGTGGTCGACGTGACGATGGACAGGTCGTCGATCCAGTGGTTGTCGTTGAACCCGCCGGTCCGGCCGCCCAGGGCGAACTGGCCATCGGTGATCGGCGTGTAGCCGGTGGCCAGGCCGGTAAAGGCGGCGACGCCGCCGTAGCTCACATCGAGGGTGCCGTCGGCGTGCAGGTCGATGACGACGTCGAGGAAGTCCATGCCCAAGCCCTGCGAGATGGGCGTGAAGAAGCTGGCGATGGTGATACCGCCCACCTTGACGTCGATGGCCGGGGCCTCGGCAGGGGGAACCCCGAACTGGTTGTCGAACGAGTCGAAGCTGACGGTCAGGCCGGTGCCTGCGCCCTCTTCCTCGGGGCTGAACGAGCCGCTCGCGGGCAGGTCGTCGGCGAAGTTGAAGCTGAACCCATCCGCCGGCGTATCAAGAGTGCCGCCGCCCACCAATGCCTTGAACGTGGCGGTAAAGGACTGGACGGCCAGGCCGGGGTCGAGGGGATCGACGTAAAAGGCGCCGTGCTGGTTATTCACGGCGTTGGTCAATTTCAACACGCCGTTATCGATCACCGCGTCATTGAAACTCGCCGTGCCGGCCGGGAGACCGGAGTTGAAATCCGTGGAGAACGACCCGGCCTCGGCCCCGAGGGGAGCCGCCAGACAGACGGCCATGCCGATCGCCGCGTACCATCCGGCCGGCGGCCGGTGCCCTTGTTGTGTGCGCTTCGCTTGTCGGATGTTGCCGGTCGCCGCAGCCATGATTTGAGCCCCCCTAGGTTTGACGTGGTCGGAAGCGGCCACCGGGAGGGCCGGAGCCCCGGGTCGGGAAAGTGTCCCCCTTCGCCGGCACCCGCACCCTCCCCCGCTGCCCAATCCTTGAGCAAGTGGTGTGCCCGGGCCCCTGCGGGGTGGCGATGTGGAGTGTGGGGGTGGCGTCCGCCTCCGTAGAAATACATAGTTAAGTGCTTCATTTTTGACATGTGACTCCTCGCTTCTCTACGTAGTCGCCGCTCGGCACGTTGGCTGTCCTCAAACTGAGATGGACACCGTCTCAGTTTGAGACGCATATCGTTCAACATTGAGACAGGACCCACACGGCGCAGGGCACCGCATGCGGTGGGTCGGACCCATCTCCATGCACCACCGGCCCCGCACTTCCTCGCCTCCGGGTCTCCTGACCGCTCCGCTAATCGTCCGCTGACGCGCGATCCGCATGGCCCGTCACGCAGGCGGGGTTGCCCGGCGGCGGTCGGGGCGGGATGCTGCGGCCCATGTCCGCGCGACCGATCGTGTTGTTCGATGTGATGAAGACCCTCGTCCATGAGCCGTACTACGACGAGCTGCCGGTCTTCTTCGGGATGACCCTGACGCAGCTCGCGGAGGCCCAGCACCCGACCGCGTGGGTGGAGTTCGAGGAGGGGCGCATCGACGAGGCGGCCTACCTGGCGCGATTCTTCCGGGATGGGCGGGCGATCGACCGGAAGGCGTTGCGGGCCCACCTGCGGCGCTCGTACCGCTGGGTCGACGGGGTCGAGGGGGTGCTCGCCGCAGTCAAGGCCGCGGGCCTCACGATCCACGCCCTGTCCAACTACTCCGCCTGGTACGAGCTGATCGAGGAGCGGTTGCACCTCTCCCGCTACCTGGAGTGGACCTTCGTCTCCTGCCGCACGGGGGTGCGCAAGCCCGACCCCGAGGCCTTCCTCGGCCCCTGCCGTACCCTCGGCGTGGAACCGCAGGCCTGCCTGTTCATCGACGATCAGCCGACCAACGTGGCAGCGGCCCGGAGGGTGGGCATGGGCGCCATCCACTTCCGTGACGCGCAGTCCCTGCGGGGAGAGCTGGTCGCGCAGAGGATCTTGCCTGGCTGACCTACATCGGCGGCTGAAACTACGGCCGGATGGGATCTACACTAGGCAGGTGACCGGGGCGAGCGTCCGGCCAGGCAGGAATGGAGATCATGCGCGAACTACGAAAGATTACGGACCTCAAGGGCTACCGGCTGCACGCCAGCGACGGGGAGATCGGCAAGCTGCGCGAGGTGTACTTCGACGACCATCGCTGGGCGGTACGTTACCTGGTCGTCGACACGGGGAGCTGGCTGCTGGAGCGCCAGGTGCTGATCGCCGCGGGCGCGCTCACCGGCGTCGACGGGGGGGAGAAGCGCCTTACCGTGAGCCTCACCCGGGAAGAGGTGAAGCACAGCCCGCCGCTGGACGCGGCGAAGCCGGTGTCGCGCCTCTACGAGGAGGAGAACGAACCGTTCTGTGACCCCCTGCGCCGGCTCGCACCCGACGCCGTGGAGGCCGAGGCCGTGGTCCACCTCCCGGAGGATCCCCATCTACGCAGCAGTGACGAGCTCGTCGGCTACCGCATCCACGCTGACGACGGGGAGTTCGGCCACGTGCTGGATCTGATCGTGGACGATCAGGACTGGATCGTGCGCTATCTGGAAGCGGACACCCGCCACTGGCTGCCGGGCAAGAAGGTGCTGCTCGCGCCGGCCTGGGTGCGCAGCGTGAACTGGGAAGAGACCGCCATCCGTGTCGGACTGACGCGCGAGGCGATCAAGTCCGCGCCCGCGTACGACCCGTCCAAGGCCATCACCCACGACTACGAGATCGGGCTCTTCAAGCACTACGGCAAGACCATAGCGCCGCAATGAGCCACGGCGCCGACGTCGCCCCCGGAGCCGGACTGGTAGGGCGCCTTGAGGACAGGGGGAGCCGCTGCTAGCGTCCAGGCCTATGGGGACGAGTGACGCCCGGTTGCAGGAGATCGCCGCCAAGGTCGAGGCGCGGGAGCGCCTCACCTTCGATGACGGCGTCGCCCTCTACCGGTCAGCGGACCTGAACGCGATCGGGCGGCTGGCCGACCGGGTGAACCGGTGGCGCAATGGCACCGACGTCTTCTTCAACGTCAACCGCCACATCAACCCGACCAATGCCTGCGTCTACCGCTGCTCGTTCTGCGGCTTCCGCCGCGACCTGAGCGCACCCGACGCCTACCTCCTGACCCGCGACCAGATCCTGGCATCGACGGACGGGGCGGAAGAGGCGGGGATCACCGAGTTCCACATCGTCGGCGGCATGATCCCGGAGGCGGGGCTCGACTACTACGTCGACCTCCTGAGCGCCCTGCGCGCCGCCCACCCGACCATCCACCTGAAGGCCTTCACCGCCGTGGAGATCGCCTTCTTCTGCCGCCTGTCGCACCTCTCCCACCGGGAGTGTCTGGAGCGGCTGATCGCGGCGGGCATGGGCTCCATGCCGGGCGGCGGC
>Ga0210124_1000766_pt1 | contig 15377 bp, 10 predicted proteins | sample Muzzi_PWC_D2_FD_185554 | JGI IMG/M metagenome (GOLD analysis project Ga0210124, IMG submission 185554) | Wetland microbial communities from San Francisco Bay, California, USA, that impact long-term carbon sequestration - Muzzi_PWC_D2 (SPAdes) | ecosystem: Environmental > Aquatic > Marine >... | reverse complement strand
CCTCAGCCTGGTTCAGGTTCCGGCACATCACGCTGCCACTGGTTACACCGTTGCTTCTCATCGCTGTTCTATTCCGCAGCGTGGATGCGTACCGACTATTCGACCAGGCATGGGTACTCACCGGGGGTGGCCCAGGGAGTTCTACCCAGGTAGCCTCATTCTATCTGTATCTGGTTGCCTTTAATGATTTTGAAACCGGCTTGGGCTCGGCCATCGGGTATGTGATGTTGATCGTTATTATTGCCCTGGCGAACCTTTTAATCCGTCGCATCAATCAGTTGAATGCTGAAGAAGTTTAGGCTACTAAATTACCATTGTATCAAGCGAGGTTGAAATGACAACACAAATTCAAGTTGTACCTACCGTCCAAACATCAACACAGGCGGTAAAAAGTACCCATTATCTCAAAGAAATTGGTTTTTGGACCGCTCTGATTCTGGCTTTTGTCTTCTTTATGTTCCCGCTGTATTGGATGCTGGTCACCTCAATGAAGCCCAGAGCCGATGTGGAACTGGTTCCACCAACTTTTATACCCTTTGTTGATTTCCAACCAACCATCGATAACTATGTTGATGTCTTTTTCAAAGACCGGGCTGGGATTGGTTTGACCGAAACGGACACAGAGGCAGCGCGAGCAGTCAGCGAGTTTCCGCAAACGCTAACTAATAGCATTATTATTACCACCACCACCACCATCTTGGCTGTGGTGATGGGTACCCTGGCCGGCTACGCCTTCTCTCGGTTTCAAATTAAGGGCGAATCCGACATGCTCTTCTTCATATTGAGCACCCGGATGTTGCCGCCAGTCGTCGTCCTCATCCCGATTTTTCTGATGTTCAACCAGCCGGGGGTACTCATTAATGATGCTCTACAAACCATCCCAATCCCCTTGATCCAGACATTTGGCGAAAGCATCAAAGATTTCACGCTACGAAATAGTTACATAGGTATTACCCTACTTTACATTACTGCGGGATTACCATTTGTGGTGTGGATGATGAAAGGCTTCTTTGACGAGATTCCCAAAGAATATGAAGAAGCCGCGATGATCGACGGTTACTCGCGAATTGAAGCCATCTGGAAAATCGTCTTGCCCGAAGCCTTCCCGGCAATGCTGGCAACGTCGGTCTTTGTCATCATCACCGCCTGGAATGAATTCGTGTTTGTCCTGCTGCTCAACCGTGATGATGCCACGACGGTTCCCCCATTCTTGTACTCCATCATTGGTTATGGTCAGGTAGAGTGGGGACGCATGGCTGCGACATCGGTCTTGTTCCTGCTGCCGGTGGTTATCTTCACTTTTCTAGCCCGCAATCACCTATTGCGCGGAGTCACCTTCGGCGCGGTACGGCGATAAGAATCTAATAATCATTAACTAGGAAGGATAACATCATGGCAAAAATTCGTATCGATAATCTATCTAAACAGTATAGCCCGAACACCCCACTGGCGGTAAAAGATCTGGACCTTGATATCGCAGACGGCGAATTCCTGGTGCTGCTTGGCCCGTCGGGTTGCGGTAAGACAACCACACTGCGCTGCATTGCTGGGTTGGAACACCAAACCGAGGGCGATATCTTTATCGGGAATAGAGCAGTCAACGGCTTACCCGCCAGTGAGCGAGACATTGCCTTCGTCTTTCAATTTTATGCCCTGTACCCCCACTTGAGCGTGTATGACAACATCTCTTTTCCCCTACGGGCACAAAGCATAAATAAGGAAGAAGTGGAGCGGCGGGTGCAGCAAGTTGCCACACTGCTCCAAATTGAACATATCCTCAAGCGCAAGCCTAACAGCCTGCCCAGCGGGGAACAGCAGCGGGCCGCCCTGGGACGCGCCATCATTCGGCGGCCTCAGGTATTCTTGATGGATGAACCCTTGACCAACCTGGATGCCTCACTGCGAACCGATATGCGCGTTGAACTAAAATACCTGCAAGCCGATATTGGCACCACCATGGTCTATGTCACCCACGATCAAATTGAGGCGATGTCGATGGCTCATCGCATTGCTATTATGAACCAGGGTGTGTTGCAGCAGGTCGGAACGCCCTTAGAGGTGTACAACAACCCTAAGACGCTCTTTGTGGCCGGGTTCATCGGTACGCCACCGATGAATTTCATCGATTGCCGGGTGATTGAATCAAATGGTATTGCCGATGCTAGTGGGGCGTTCCGACTCTCAAACACCAGGATCGACAAGCTGAAAGCCACCCTGCCAAACCCCGACACGCCCTTGGTCTTTGGCATTCGCTCTGAAGACATCTCAATTACAGCCGACCCGGACAAGGGACAGGTACGGGGGCAAGTGGCGGTTCGGGAGCCGTTGGGTGATGAAACCATCTATGAGGTTGAGGTCGGCGAGAATATCCTACGAGTCAAAACCGAGCCGACCGCCTTATTTGATGCCGGAGACAACATCGGCTTAGACTTTACTGAAGAGCGAATGCACCTCTTCAACGCTAATACGGAACAAGTCTTTACTATTTAGGGGGAATAATTATGTCACATTTAAAACTGGAACATATTACCAAACAATTTGGCACTTTGCTGGCCCTCAACGATATCAATCTGGAAATTGACGACCAGGAATTTGTGGTATTGCTGGGGCCAACCGGAGCTGGAAAAACAACGACTCTGCGCTGCGCGGCGGGTCTGGAAAAACCAGATGAGGGTAACATTTACTTGGATGGAGATTTAGTCAACCACGTTTCCCCAACCGAGCGGGACATGGCCTTTGTATTTCAAAACTATGCCCTTTACCCTCGTAAGACAGTGTATCAAAACATTTCCTTTCCCTTGGAGGCCCGTAAATATGAAATGGCTGAGATCGACGCAGTAATTAACCAGGTGACGGATCTGCTCAACATCAATCGTCTATTGGACCGGCTACCGGCCCAACTTTCCGGGGGTGAGCAGCAACGGGTGGCTCTGGCCCGGGCAATGGTCCGGCGACCCCGTATTTTCGCAATGGATGAGCCGCTAACAAATCTTGATTTCAAACTGCGAGCCCAAATGCGCGGTGAATTGAAGCGAATTCAGCGGGATATGGCGGCTACCTTCTTTTACGTCACCAACGACCAGCTTGAAGCTCTCTCGATGGGCGACCGGATTGCTATCTTGAATGAGGGTGTACTCCAGCAAGTTGGACCGCCCCAGGAAGTTTATGAAAAACCGGCCAACCTTTTTGTAGCCAGATTTATCGGAAGCACCCGCATGAATTTTCTACCGTGTGTCTACGATAACAACTCTCAAAACCTAATCGGTCAAGATAATGTGTGGCGATTTTCCCTAAAAAACGGACGGTGTCAAAGCATTATGCGGAATGATAACGCCGACCATCTCATCTTCGGCGTTCGTCCCGAAGACATCACCCTCGATACCAGTGACGAGGCTAATTTGGCGGGCGAGGTCTATGTCGCCGAACCGTTAGGGGATCGAATAATCTATGATATCAAGGTTGGTCGGGATATGGTCAAAATCAAGACTTCGCCAACCACCCAATTAAAAATTGGTGAGCAGGTTTCCCTCAAAGCCAATATCGAGCGTACCCATATTTTTGATAAACATACTACAGAGGTCATTCATTAGAGGAGGCATTATGTCTGCACAAAGTTACAAACGTCTTGAACAAATCATTGTTGCCATTATGTTGTTAGGTATTGTTGCTATGTTTCAGCCCTGGTTTCGGAATATCGTCGAACTCTTTGCGCCACTGGCTCCCGAAGCCCGATTAGGCCGAACCTACACCAATGAAATCGCGCCGATTGTTTTACGCATTGGTTTTTACGCTGCCTTTTTAGGTACGGTGGCTTTCATTGTCATCTCTCACTATAGCTATAAGGATCTACGCAAAGCAGTTACTCAAAAAGGGACGCTTTTGACAATCTTATTGGTTCTTGTGCCGGTGTTGTATGGCTTCCTGACAATCGCCAACCTGGCTTGGGCATACTACCTGGCGTCATTCCTGGGTGTCTTCAACGTTGTATTTGCTATTGCCCTATGGAACAAACGTTTCTGGGGCTTGGTTGGTTTGGGACTAACCGCCGTGATTGAACTGGCTCTCGCCTTTTCTGGGTCGGCATCATTGCCAATGGCCGGTCTATTGCTGGTAATTGCTGGCGCTCTTTTTGCCCTATCCTGGTCAAAACGGGCTACAACCCTAAATTGGCAGATATAGGTGGCTCAATTACAACACAAACTATAAAGAAAATTGAAAATTTTATAATCTAATCAAACAAAGGAGAAATTAAAATGACAAGACCTGTAACCCTCTTCACCGGCCAATGGGCCGACCTCTCTCTGGAGGAATTAGTCAAAAAAACAAGCGAATGGGGCTTTGATGGCCTTGAGCTTGCCTGCTGGGGTGATCATTTCGAAGTTGATAAAGCCTTGGAATGTGACCGTTACATTCGAGAAAAGCGCGATTTGCTAGAGCAGTACAATCTTAAATATTGGGCAATCAGCACTCACTTGGTCAGTCAGTGCGTATGCGACCCAATTGATGAACGTCACAAGGGCATTTTACCGGAGCGGTTGTGGGGCAATGGCAACCCGGAAGGGGTCCACCAACGCTGTGCTGAAGAAGTGGCTAATACGGCACGTGCTGCCAGAGCCTTTGGCGTCGATATTGTCAACGGTTTTACCGGCTCCTCGATATGGCATCTCATCTATTCCTTCCCGCCCAATGATTTCGAGGCCATTGAGGCGGGCTATCGAGAATTTGCCGACCGCTGGAACCCAATTATGGATGTTTTTGATGAGGTGGGGGTGAAGTGGGGGTTGGAAGTTCATCCCACCGAAATCGCCTACGATTTCGTCACCACCGAAAAGGCACTGTCAGCTATTGGGCGACGCAAAGCCTTCGGTATCAACTTTGACCCTAGCCACTTTATTCACCAGTTCCTCGACCCCATCGCCTTCATTGAGGAGTTTGCTGATCGTATCTATCACGTTCACGTCAAAGACTCCAAGAAACGACTAAACAATGGTCGCCGTAGCATTCTTGGTTCCCACCTCAACTTTGGCGACGGACGCCGGGGCTGGGACTTCGTTTCACCCGGTCATGGTGACGTTGATTTTGGCGAAATGTTCCGCGCTCTGAATCGCATTGGTTATGATGGACCTCTCTCCATCGAGTGGGAAGACAGTGGCATGGACCGCGACTGGGGTGGCCCGGATGCCCTGGCCTTTGTTCGCCGTACCCAATGTACACCATCATCGTTTGCTTTTGACGCAGCCTTTGCCGCGGCTGAACAAGTCTAAATTAGGAGAGACAGGATAATGACAACCTTAAATCGTAAGATAAAATTTGGACAAATTGGTGGTGGGCGGGACTCATTTATCGGTGCGGTTCATCGCCGGGCGGCCATCTCTGATGGTTTCACCGAACTCATTGCCGGAGCCTTCTCTAGTACTCCGGAAAAAGCAAAAGCATCGGGTCAGGATTTGCTCATTGCTGATGATCGAAATTACGGCTGTTGGCAGGAGATGCTAGACAAAGAACAAGCCTTACCCAACGGTGAACGCATCGACTTTGTTAATATCGTTACCCCCAACCACGCCCACTTTGAACCGGCTCTGGCCTTTGTCGAAGCTGGCTTCAATGTGGTAATCGATAAACCTCTCGTTCATACCAGTGAACAGGCTGATAAACTGGTTGAAGCTGTGGAGAAACACGATGTTGTTTTTGGCGTCACTCACAACTATACTGGCTACCCAATGGTCAAAGAGGCCCGTGATTGGGTTCGCTGCGGCCGGTTGGGCGAAATACAGCGAGTGGTCGTTGAATATCCTCAGGGTTGGCTGTTGGAAAAACTCGAAGAACAAGGGGCCAAGCAGGCTGAATGGCGTACTGACCCCAAACGCTCTGGGATTGCCGGAGCAGTGGGTGATATTGGCTCTCATTGTGAGAATTTGGTCAGCTACATCACCGGCTTGGAAGTCGAGGCTTTGTGCGCTGATGTGAATACCTTTGTACCCGGACGCCTCTTAGATGATGATGCCAGTGTTCTGCTACGTTTCAAAAATGGAGCGCGGGGGGTATTATGGTGCTCACAGATTGCGGCGGGTGAGGAAAATGGCATCAACATTCGGGTGTATGGAACCAAGGCCAGTTTGGAATGGCACCAAGAACATCCCAACTGGCTCTATTTCAAAGATCCAGCCGGGCCGATGCAGGTCTACAAGCGGGGCAATGACTATTTTGGTGAGGCTGCCAGCCGGGCTACCCATCTACCCTTTGGGCACCCGGAAGCCTTTTTTGAGGCGTTTGGCAATATCTTTATGAATATCACCGACACTATCCGGGCTCGTCTCGTGGGTCGTGAACCAAATGAACTCGAACTGGACTTCCCTAGTGTTTGCGATGGGGCTCGTGGAGTCAAGTTCATTGAAAAGGTGGTTGAAAGTAGCCAAAGCGACCAGAAATGGCTAAAGTTTGTCTAAAGCCCTAACTAATACAAAAGAACACAGAAAAGGGTCAACTTTAACCGGCTGGCCCTTTTTAGGTCTTGAAATTGTTAGGCTTGTTGAGAGGCACTAATACTCGAATCAATGTGACGATTGCCCTTCCACCTGGCTAATTGCAAAATCGTGAATGTCACGATTTATCCGAATGGTAACCATTGGGCGTTGATACACCTATCTTTGAGAATTGGAAGTACACCACCGCAAAATGAATACCGGGCTGGCGCGGGGGATAAGCAAGTTGGAACATCACCATTGCCAAATCTTATTTGGTTTAACCAAGCAACGATGGTAAGATTGAGCCAAATTTGAATCCAGAGTTTTAATGCGTCTAAACTCAAATAAGAAAGACACTGCTTCATGCCCACCCTACTCGAACGCTACCACGGGGCACTCCTGGGCCTTGCCGCAGGCGATGCCGTTGGTACAACTTTAGAATTCAAACCACCTGGCTCCTTCACCCCAATTGATGATATGGTTGGTGGCGGTCCCTTTCATCTTCAAGCCGGTCAGTGGACGGATGATACCTCGATGGCTCTCTGTCTGGCCGAGAGTTTAGTAGAATGTCAGGGTTTCGACCCTACCGACCAGATGGAGCGATATGTGCGCTGGTATCGCCAGGGACATTTAAGTAGTACAGGTCGTTGCTTTGATATTGGTAATACAACTTCGGCTGCTTTGCACAGGTTTGAAGAAACAGGCAGTCCCTATAGTGGGTCAACCGCTCCCCAAACAGCAGGCAATGGCTCTATTATGCGTTTAGCCCCCGTACCATTAGCCTTTGCTTCAGAGCCTAGCAAAGCCATTGAACTGTCTGGCGATAGTTCTCGTACAACGCACGGAGCAAGAACCACAATTGATGCCTGTCGCTATTTGGGCGGTCTAATTGTAGAAGCCGTCAATGGGGTTGGTAAAGACGAACTGCTTTCGCCGGGTTACTGTCCCGTACCTGGTTATTGGGAGAAGGCCCCCCTAACTCCCGAAATTGACGAGGTAGCTAGAGGGTCGTTCAAAGAACGGTCTCCAGCAAAGATTCAGAGCCTGGGCAATAGAATTGACCCAAATGATGAGGAAGCACTATTATCTTTTCATGAGAGCCCACCGCCAATCGAAGGTACAGGTTATGTTGTTAAATCTCTGGAAGCCGCATTGTGGGCTTTTTATCACAGTGAGTCCTTTCGAGAAGGCTGTCTTCTGGCAGTAAATTTAGGTGATGATGCCGATACGACAGGGGCGGTATATGGTCAATTGGCAGGAGCATTTTATGGTGAACAGGATATTCCAAAAGCATGGCGAAGCCGCCTCGCTATGCGAAAATTGATCGAGACGAGGGCGGAGCAACTTTTGGATATGAGAGGAAACAAAACATAATGAATCCGATGGCAAACATACCCGTAGGCGCTACAGGTACAGTATCCGTAGAGGTCACCAGAGAGCTGACAGTGGCTCACTTACACCCCGGTATGCCGGAAGTGTACGGCACACCGATGATGATTTATCTCATGGAATCCGCATCGGCTAAAGCTGTTACGGAATACTTGCCGGAAGGTTGGGTTTCGGTTGGGGTTGTGGTTAATATTAAGCATTTGGCAGCCACACCGATTGGCTTTACAGTAACAGCCAAGGCCGAAGTCGTCTCGGTTAGTGACAAGACCATTGTTTTCAATGTTGAGGCTCATGATGGGGTTGATAAAATTGGAGAAGGAACCCATGTCCGTACTCCGGTTGAACTCAAACGGTTTGAGCAAGGTATGGCCGCAAAAGCTGCCAAGTGAGATAACAATTAATCATAGTCACAATCACCCTGAATTCATTGACTCTGTCTCAATACTCCCATATAATACGGACGCAGCTTAAGTTAAGTTAAGCTCATAAGGATGCAAGTTGTGTCTGAATTAATTGAAACCCTGGTCAGTTATGTACCCAGGCTCATCACCCATCAATTGGCGAGCAATCCAACGCCAATTGATGCTCCTCTTTTTGAAGATTTTCCGGCTGCGGTTCTCTTCGCCGACATCTCCGGCTTTACGGCCCTAACCGAGCGTTTGGCTCAACGTGGTCCTGCCGGGGCAGAAGAATTAACCCAACTACTCAACGCTTATTTTAGCCAACTGATTAATTTCATTACAACTTACGGCGGCGATGTTGTAAAGTTTGCCGGTGATGCCCTGATTGCTCTATGGCCCGCCATTGATGATACAGGTAGCCCAGACCCCACATTACTGCCAACAGTCACTCGCTATGCCGCTCAATGTAGCCTGGTTGTGCAACAACATCTTAATGCTTACCCAGTGGCTGAAGGTGTACGCCTTTCTCTAAAGCTGGCCTTGGGAGCAGGGCAGGTTATAACCATGCACCTTGGTGGAGAAGATGAACATTGGGAATTTCTGGTAACAGGCGAACCTCTCCTGCAAGTTGGTGCTGCCGGGAAGCATGCCCAAGCCGGGGATATTATTCTCTCTCCCGAAGCCTGGGCGCTGGTGCAAGATGTGGGCAATGGCATACCACTTTCCCCATCTCTAAAATCAACAACATCTTCGGATGAAAAGCAGATAGAGGGCGTACGGCTGGTGGGCATGGACAATCAAGTCTTGCCGGTGACAGCGATTACAACAGATAATGGTCTAACCGCTGAAGCCAAAGACGGACTACGGGCTTATATCCCCAACAATATTCTGGCCCGATTATCTGCCGGACAGGTAGGATGGCTGTCAGAATTACGCCGGGTGACAGTTCTATTTATCAATTTGCCCGATTTAGATTACACCATGCCCTTAAAACAAGCCCACGTAGTGATGTGTACGCTCCAAACCGCCCTGTATCGCTATGAAGGCACGGTCAACAAATTGAGCGTGGATGACAAAGGGGTGACACTGATAGCTGCGATGGGCTTGCCCCCCTTAGCCCACGAAGATGATGCTGCTAGAGCAGTGGAGGCTGCCTTAGAAATACAGCGTAAACTGCGCCAAATGGGTCTACATACCGCTATTGGTATCACTACGGGTCGGGTATTCTGTGGCTCCGTCGGTAGTCCCCAACGGCGTGAATACACTATGATTGGCGATGTGGTCAATCTATCCGCCCGCCTGATGCAGGCTGCGCCGAATAACATCCTGTGTGATACCGCCACTTATCAGGAAACGCAAGCGTCAGCTGCCTTAGAAGTCATGCTGGGGGTGGATTTGGATGGTTCGGGCGCTGTAGGTGATGTGCCTTATTTTGAAATTCTGCCAGCCATCAAGGTTAAAGGGAAAGCCAATCCAATCGATGTTTATCGTCCCTTGAGTGATGCAAGGATGACGGTTAACCTCGAAGCATTACAAACGGCGTTGGTAGGCCGGGCAACAGAGCAGGCCATTCTGGCCGAACAGTTACAAATCCTACGTCGCGATGCCCAGGGGAGTGTCGTCATCATCGAGGGTGAAGCCGGGCTTGGCAAATCGCGGCTGGTGGAAGACCTGCTGCGGCAGGCGGAGGGTGTGGGCGTCAATAAGCTCATCGGGGCGGGTAATGCTATCGACCAATCCACCCCTTATCATGCCTGGCGGCCAATCTTTAAGCAGTTGTTTGGTCTTGATATACTTCCCAATGATGCAGCCACCAGACGTTCTCATGTCTTAACTAAATTAGAGACTGAGTTTATTCCAGCGATGAGCCATCGCCCTAGCTTGCTGGAAAGCTCTAGCACAGCCCTTGATGATCAGAAAAAAACTGAAGAGCCAGCTTGGCTACGACTGACCCCTCTGCTCGATACTGTTCTCCCATTAGAGTGGCCGGAGAATGAAATCACAGAACAGATGACGGGCAAGGTCCGGGCCGATAATACGCACGAACTTCTAGTCGCTTTGCTGCAACAGGCCGTCACCAGTGGCAGCTCTACAGATGCACCATATGTGATTGTTTTAGAGGATGCTCACTGGCTTGATTCTGCCTCGTGGACATTGACTCTTCTGGTGGCCCAATATGTTCAACCCAAGCTAATGGTGATTGTCACCCGCCCGATAAACAACCCCCCTCCAGATGAATATAATAACCTCCAAGAGGCTTCCGATACCCAAAAAATCGTGCTCAAAAGTTTATCTCTGGCCGACACCGAAGCGCTTATGCGCCAGCGCCTGCAGGTAGAGGAACTGCCGGAGTCACTGCCCAGTCTCATTCACGCCAAGGCTCAGGGCAATCCATTTTTCCTCGAAGAGCTAATCTATGCTTTACGTGATAACGGCTTGATTACAGTGACTAACGGCACATGTACTATCACCTCCAAAGCGGGTGATATCCAGAGCCTGCGGTTGCCCGATACGGTTCAGGGGGTTATCACCAGCCGCATTGACCGTTTAACACCAGCCCAACAGTTGACCCTGAAGGTAGCCAGTGTCATCGGACGGGCTTTTGAATATACCACCTTGCATGATATTCATCCGATTGAGGCCGATAAAGCAAAGTTAAGTGGCTACCTGGACACGCTGGACAAGCTGGAAATTACCGAGAAAGAAACACCGGATCCAAGTCTGGCCTACATTTTTAGACAATCGATCATCCAGGAAGTGGCCTATAATATGATGTTATTCTCTCAACGACGGGAATTGCATCGGGCCGTGGCCGAATGGTATGAAAAAAATTATGCTGAGGATTTGTCTCCTTTATACGCGCTTTTGGCCTATCATTATCGGGCGGCAAATGATACCCTCAAAACAATGGACTATTTGGGCAAGGCTGGTGAGGAAGCCTTACACAACTATGCCAATGAAGAAGCCGTAAGGTCTTTCAGCGAGGCCCTAGCCTTGATCGAGATGCTGACGAACACCGAGGCCGGGAAGCAACATGGAGAAGCTCTCGATGATGCTTCCATTCAACTGCGGCGGGCAAATTGGGAATTGAAGTTGGGGGAAGCCTATGTCAACTGGGTTAAATTTAGCGAAGGTCGAACTCATCTCGAACGAGGTTTGGCGCTCCTAAAACACCCATTACCTACCTCTATGGCAGGTTTGATTACAAGTCTGTTGGGTCAAATTTTTCAACAGGCTTTATACCGATTATGGCCGGGTTGGTCTGCCGGTCGTCTATCAAGGCTGAAAGAGACCTTATTAGAGGCAGCCCAGGCTTATGAGGGCTTGACGGCGGTATACTACTTTGCCAATGAGACCATGTTGTCGCTATATGCGGCCTTCCGCTCGCTCAACCTGGCTGAAGCAGCCGGACCGTCGCCAGAATTGGCCCGGGGTTATACTTCGGTTGGGGCGATTTCGGGCTTCATTCCGTTACATAAAGTGGCCGAGATGTATTGCCAGCGAGCTTTGAAAGCCAGCCAAGATATTGAAGACCTTTCGGCAAAAATGTGGGTCTCTTTGGGGAGCGGGATGTATTACGCCGGTGTGGGCCAGTGGGCCAAATCTCGCCAGCTATTGCGAGAAGTCATCGACATATCGGAGCAGGTGGGAGACCGCTCTCGCTGGGATGATGGGGTCGGCAATCTGGTGATTGTAAATTACTTCAAAGGGAAATTTTCAACCAGCGCCCAACTGTCTGATGATTTCTATGCTTCGGCTGTCCGGCGCAACGATGCTCACAATCAGGCTTGGGCTTTGCGTGGAAAGGTTTACTGCCTGTTACCCCAAGGTAAATTTGTCGAGGCTCTGACCTGTTTAGAAGAAATAAAGGTCTTGCTTAAAGAAGAGAGCCACATTATGGATGAAGCCCTACATATTGACCTGTATGGCTTGCTGGCATTGGTCCATCTACGCCAAAATGAACCGGAACCGGCCCTGGCAGCAGCCGAACAGGCTCTCCACCTCACAAAGAAAACGTTACCCACCTCTTATTTATCACTCCCCGGCTACACCGCCATAGCCGAAACGTTTCTCTCCCTGTGGGAAACGCAAACTTCCTTGGACATCAATTCGTCAAAGAGCGATAATCCAAAATCCAAAATCCACACAGTCCTGCGGCCTGCGCAGGGAAATCCAAAATCGGATGCTCGGCGAGCCATCAAGGCGCTGCGTGGCTACACCCGTGTCTTCCCCATCGGCCAACCACGTTCTTATCTGTGGCAAGGGGTATTTCAATGGCTATCAGGTGGCTCAGACTCAGCCCAAAAATTGTGGCTCAAAGGATTAGTTGCTGCCAAAGCGTTGGATATGCCTTACGATGAGGGTTTACTCCATTACGAAATCGGACGGCATTTACCGCTTGAAGATTCGGCCCGGTCTGAACATTTAAGCCTAGCCTGTGAAATTTTTGAGCAACTGGAAACAAGTTATGATTTGGCGCGGGCGCAGGAGATGTTACAGTTGTCTGAATAAGTCCTAACCAACTGTTTGTAACATATGTACGATTCACAACTAAGTCACATCATTACTGCCTCAATGTCGCGCCTCCATACCGAAATGGCGCAAGCTGCCCCATTTATGGCCCAACAGGTTGAGCGATGGATACAACACCTGTCCGGGGCGGCTCAACCGGAGGACTACTTTAAGCATCCCCAGGCATTTCCTTCGCTGCTGCTGCCCTGGTGGCTGGAAAAAACAGTAGGGAACAGTCCCGACCTCTCTTTTCAAACCGAGCTTGTATACTCTACCATTAATGGGTATTATTATATCCGTCTCATCGATAATCTGATGGATGGTCACGCTTCTGTAGAATTAGACTTACTACCCGCTGTTGGCTTCTTTCATACGCAATTTCAGAGCGCCTACTACCCTTATTTTGAGCCTGACCACCCCTTTTGGGATTTCTTTACCACAACCTGGTTTCACTCAGCCGAAGCGGCCATGAAAGATGCCAGCCTGACCGATATTGATGAAGCCCAATTTGGAAAGATAGCGGCGCAGAAAGTCTGTGCGGCAAAGATTCCTCTGGCGGCTGTCTGCTATACCTATAACCGGCCCGACCTCATCAAACCGTGGTCGCAATTTGTCGATCTATTTGGCTGCTGGCACCAGTGGCTCAACGATCTGTTTGATTGGCACAAAGATATGAGCCAGGATACCCATACCTATTTTCTATGCGAAGCAGAGCGTCGCCGAAATGATGGTGAAACTATCGCCGGGTGGGTGGCCCGAGAAGGCTTTGCCTGGGCCATTGAAAAATCACAGGAGTGGATGTCGGCCTTGAAAATACTGGCGGCACAGTTACAGAGTACAGAGTTAGCAGCCTATCTAGATACCCGTGAGGCAATGCTGATGAAACAGAAAGAGGAAGTAGTCCAGGGATTGCATAATCTGGCGAAGATTATGGAACTAAGGAGCAAGTAACAGAAATGGCCGGGCGGTAACGAGAGGAGTCGAACTGATGCCTGATGATAGCGCTACCATAGATTTATTCGCCTTAGGGCAGAAACATTTTGATGCCTTTATCAAAGAGTTTGCCTCATACGGGCTTGAGGCAGATCCCGGCATCGAGTTACGGAAGGGAACCGGCTTGCTATGCTACTATAGCCTCGAGGACCGGCATATCTATCTCTCCGTGCCAGATTTGAATAATCCGGTGGGAAAGCTGCAAACGCTGTTCTTTCGCAGGATGCTAGGATGCGAGAGTAATGAAGAGTTGCTGCACTTTTTTCAACTGTTTATTCCGCGTATCATGTCTCATGAACTGGCCCATCATTACCGACATCGCTATGGGCTATTTGGAGATAGCCTCTGGCACGAGGAGCAAATTGCAAATAAATTGTCCGTAGCGGTAGTCAAGCACCGGCTGACTCCAGAAGAGAAAACAATCGCTAAAAAATTTCTGCGGCGGGCTATTGAGACACTCTCGGCCAAAATGGAAGAGAAGCACATTGCCACCGACTCCTACTACAGCGCCCTGGATGCGCTGTACGTATCGGGTCAGGTTGGGGTGGCTGATTTTGAAAACATCGAGTTGATGGAATCGGCCTTTGGGGTATCGGCAGAGGAGATGCTCAAAGGCAGCGGTCAATTGTCTGATGACCAGGTTGAGCGTCTGGAGCAAAGAGATGATCTCATCGAAGAGATTGACGAGCAGTATGCTTCGGATCAAATCAAATACATTTATTATCACGTAGGCTGGCTCTACCTTGATTTAACCAGCCGCGAGACTGAATATGTAGAGGAGTTTGCTCGAAACTATCTAAATCTTGGAACCGAGCTACTGCCTCTCATCGAGCCTCAAGAAAATCCCAGCAACGCGGTGTTGCAGGCGTGCTTTAAGGCGTTCCAAGATGTCTCGCCACACTCTGAGGTGGCCGGGCGGTATTTTTACAAACGATATCGCGCCTTATTATTAGCTAAATTGCAGGCCGTTGAACTCTCGGTGCCAGCCCAAACCGAGCGGTTACGAAAAGAGGCAAAATTGGTTTTAGAGAGCTGGAGTCAAGGTCAGGCAGATACCCTGGATTATCTATCTCAATTGGCCCAACCCGCTCTGCGCCCCCTCTTTCCTCACCTGATTGCTGAACATCTCGATCCACAACTGGATGTCGAAGCTGACTTACCCACCGAAACGGATCGGAGGCTATGGCAGTATGTGGCACAGCAAGCAGAGGATAAAGCCGCCAAAAACACCCTACACCGTCTGGAACTGCTCGACCAGACAGATATTTATCGTCCTATTCCGGCGGAAGTGCTGTTGAAGTTTGTCCATCGCTTCTGTCTGGTGAAATTTGTACCGGGCGAAGCCGTGATTTGGGAAAATGAGTACAACGACGATGTTTACTTTCTCAATAAGGGCCAATTAGAGGTATTCAATACCGAAGAGGGTCAATCCGTCAAAGTTGGCGTTATTGAGCCGGGTCAGATGTTCGGCGAACTGGCCTTCTTTACCGAAGACCCCCGAACGGCCACGGTGCGGGCAGCAGAACCTTCAGAGTGCTTCGTTTTAACCGACACCGACCTGCAACTTTTAGCTTATGAGCATCCCACCATCCTCATGCAAATGGCCGGGGCTATCGCC
>Ga0210124_1000765_pt1 | contig 15378 bp, 10 predicted proteins | sample Muzzi_PWC_D2_FD_185554 | JGI IMG/M metagenome (GOLD analysis project Ga0210124, IMG submission 185554) | Wetland microbial communities from San Francisco Bay, California, USA, that impact long-term carbon sequestration - Muzzi_PWC_D2 (SPAdes) | ecosystem: Environmental > Aquatic > Marine >... | reverse complement strand
CGAATCGTCGACGGCGATGGGCGCGTCGTTCACCGGATCGACGGTTATGGAAACCGTCGCGCTGTCGCTGCCGCCCTGCCCGTCGCTGACGCTGTAGGTGAAGCTGTCGCTGCCGTTGTAGTTGGCGTCTGGAGCATAGCTGAAGGTCCCGTCGGCATTGACGATGACGCTTCCGTGCTGCGGCCCGGAGGAGATCGTCGGTGAAAGCGCGTCGCCGTCATCGTCGCTGTCGTTGGCGAGCGCGTCGATCACCACGGCCGTGTCCTCCGCGGTGGCGATGGCGTCGTCGAGCGCGACGGGTGCGGCGTTCGTGCGCGTCACGGTGATCGCGACCGTCGCGAAGTCGCTCCCGCCAGCGCCGTCCGACGCGATGTAGGTGAAGCTGTCGCCTCCGGTGAACCCGGCGTCCGGCGTATAAGTGATGGTACCGTCCGGATTGCTGACCGCGGTGCCTTGGCTCGGGCCGGAGTCGACCGCTGCCGAGAGTGCATCCCCGTCGACGTCTCCGTCGTTCGACAAGACATCGATCGTGACGGGCGCGCCCTCTCCGGTTATCGCTTGGTCGTCTGCCGCTAGCGGTGCGTCGTTGACCGGCGACACAGTGACAGCGACCGTCGCGGTCGCGGTGCCGCCCCGGCCATCGTCTATTTGATAGCTGAAGCTGTCGGCGCCATTGAAGTTCGGTTCCGGCGTATAGGTGAAGGTGCCATCCGGATTCAACGTCACCTGCCCATGATCCGGTTGGGACGCCAGGGACAAGGTGAGCGAGTCGCCGTCTGGATCGCTGTCGTTGGCAAGAACATCGACGGTAAGCGAACCGTCCTCGGCCACGGAGACCACATCGTCAGTAGCAGTCGGCGGCGAGTTCGGGTCGGTTCCGAGAAGGTCCGAAATGAAATAGATTTCGCCGGAGAAACTGAGGGCCTCGAAGTCGAAGAGCAGGTCCGACCCGTCGTCTATGCCCACCGAGCCGTCGAAATATGTGACGCTGACGGCCCCGGAGGCATCTTCCGAGACGAGGTATGAATCGAGCGCACCGAAATAAAGCGCGGTGTCGAACCCGATTCCCCCGTAAAGCGTGTCGTCGCCTCGACCGCCCAGGATCATGTTGTCCGCGTCGTTTCCGTACACGACATCATTGCCGTCACCCAGATAAGCGTTCTCGATGACGGTGCCCTGCCCCATGAAGAGGCTGGTGCCGTCCAGCAGGCTCGTTCCGCCGGGCGTGAGGTCGAGCACAACGTCCGTCGTGACCGCGCTGGTGTTGATCGCGTCGGTGCCTTCGTTGTCGATCAGGATTTGACGGTCCGGGTCGGCGATGACGCTATATTCGTCGTTATAGAAATACGTGTCGTTGCCGATCGTCGCGTCGCCGTAGAGCGACAACGTCCATGAGTTGAGCTGGCCCGTGTATCCCGAGCCCGTGTCGGTCACGGAGAGCGTCCAGGTCCCTTCGCCGGACTCGCCCCAGAATTGAACGCTATCCAGGGTGAAGCGGATGTTGTCCTGACTCGCCGTTCCCTCGCCGGGCTGATTGACCAGGACACTGGTCGTGCCGTCCGGCGACGTGAGGGTGACAACAAGCTGCCCTACAAACGTATGAGACAGGTCAAGCAGGACCTCGACGTGATCGACAACCAAATTCGACGAGTCGATCGTGATCGTGTCACTGATTGTCGTATTGTCGCCAAGGTAGGTTCGCGGCGAAGAGTTGGCGGAGATCGACTCGAGGTTGGCCATCGTGCTCTGCGCCGTCCAGGTCTCGGCCAGTCGAACCGCGGCAAGCGCATCGACAGCGCCGAATCCATATTCGTGACTGACCGTCAGCCCGCCGCCGTTCCAGTTCGTCGCACCGTTCTCCTGCCAGCCGGCATCGGAACTCACCGGCTTTATCGCGGAGTAGGCCAGTATCTCTTGAACGTCGCGATAGCCCAGGTTCGGATTCGCCTCGAGCATGAGCGCAATAACGCCCGAAACGACGGGCGCCGAGAAGGACGTGCCGGAAGCGCTGACGAAATCACCACCGGAATATCCAAGCGAGCCGGGCCGGTCTGTCGTGTAGACGTTAAGGCCCGGCGCGGAGACCAGGAGCGCGGCACCCGGATTGCTGAAATTGGCGACGCTTCCGTCCGATTCGAGCGCGCCGACCGCTATCGTGTACTGCGAATTCTGGAAGTTGTGATAATTGACGTCGTCTCCCGTCAGTCCCCCGTTACCGCCCGAGAAGACAAAGACCGTGCCCAGTCCGTCACGGCCGTAAGTGACCGCGTCCTCGATGGCCTGGGCAGAGCTGGCAAAGCCGGACGACAGGAAGTTATCGGTGAAATATCCGCCGTACTTCCAGCTGTTATTCGAGATATCGACATTGACTTGCTGCTGCAAAGCGTCGGCAACCTGCGAGGTCGAGCCGTTCTGTCCGTAGCCGATGCGGAAGCCAGCAATCTCCGCCTCGGGCGCCACGCCGCTGCCGCCGTAGCCGTTGTCGGCCTCGGCAGCTATCGTCCCCGCCACGGCGGTGCCATGGCGATCGGCAGGGTCGCTCGCGTAGGCATCGCTGTCATGGCTGCGAGCGTCGTAATCCGCTGCAAAATTGTAGTTCGCGTCGAGGTCCCCGTGCTGGTAGTCGATTCCGTCATCGACGACGCCGACGAGCACGCCGCTGCCCGTGTAATCATCCCACACGGCCGTGACATTGATGTCGTACCGCGAGCCGTTCTCGATATGCCATTGCCGGGACAGGTCGGGGTCGTTCGGGATCCACATGGGCTCCGGACCGGCGATGCCGCCAAACGATGCACCTGCCACCTCTGCCGATAGATCGCCGGCAGCCAGCGCGCCGTCAGCGCCAGCGGCCTTATCCGCATGCGCGAAGTCGCTGACAGGGACTCGCCGACTGCCTGCTCCATCCAGGGCCGCGTCGGCGCCGGCATTCGCCAATTCGCTAAAAGGGGTTCGGCGGCTGCCAACCTCCGCTACGGCCGTGTCCGACAGAGCGGTATGCGCCCGCTCCAGACCCTGCTCGGCTTGCGGTGGAACGTCGAGTCCATCCAGCAAGGTCGTGACCTGGGAATGCGCAGAACCGTTCGCGGCGGGCGGCAAATCGGCCGGTGCAGATTGCAGCGCCCCGCCCTCTCCCTCCGCCATTGGACTCTGCTCTTCGGCGATCCCGCCACGACCGCGATCTGGAACGAAGGTGCCAGACCCCGTATCCGGAGCGACGCTGAAAGAGTCCGGCATCTCGAAGGGCTGGGGCGCGGCGCCGAAAGCCGCCGCTTCCACGGCGTCGCCGGTTAGATCGGCCTCCGCCTCATCCTGGATTGCCGCGCTGAGCTGCGCGGGCTCTTGGTCTGAACGGTCCGAATCGCTGAACGGTGGGAAGAACGTCGAATGGATTTGCGGAAGATCATCGAGTCGCGAGTCGCCTCGCGATTTCGCGCTGGTCTGCATGCCTGAGCACCCTTCAGGATCTTGTTCTAAAGCGCTACTCGGGCTCGGCCGCGCGCAACCCTTTGGCTGCCAGCGGGCGAACTCGTATCGCACCGGATCTAAGGAAACGCCAAGCGGCCTTGCAGGAGTCTTAACGAGGCAGCGCGGCGCGGAAGAGACACAGCTAAATCACATTACCCTGGCATTTCGACTGTTCAGCCCTCCTGTCTTGACGGGGCGAATGACCGAAGTCCTGTTCGAACATTTCAGGAAGAAATGCTCATTGCGCACCGGAACGAATCGGTGGCCCCGCACGACGTCGCCCGATTCGGCAGCTTCGAGGAAACATGTCCCAACTCTGGTCGTCCAAACCGTGGTCGAATGCACCACGCTTCCCTGAAATGCCACGACATCTGTGATCGTCGTCGCACTCCGGTGAAACTCAACATATTGAGCCACTGAAATTCGGATAACAAAGTCTGGGCGACGGGGCGAGTGATAATCCTGTAACAAGCCAGCCGTGCCGTCGGAGTCATGTAGCGATCCATGTGACATCGCTGGGCATGGCCAAAGGAACCGGACGTCAGCGCGACGCCGATTGTTTTTCTGCAAGGCGGGAGGGGCATTCTGACGAGCGCGCGTCTTCAAGGTCGGCGCTTCGTTAGGAATACAAACACCCACCCGAAAGACAGATCGGCCGTCAGCCGAGTCGCCGCTCCGGTCGCGGGCCGTGCCACCGTCTTCGTGCCTGCAATGAAAAAGACGGGGCGATAGCGGGATGCTATCGCCCCTCGGGGAGGGCCGTCGGGGGCATGCCTCCGGCCCTTGCAGTGAGAATGGTCCGGACGCGAGCCCGGAGATTTGCTCTCCGGACCCGCACCCATCACGTTCGATCAGAACACGTTGCAGCCTTGCTCGTTGAAGGTCACGACGTCGTCGAGATCGAATTGACCGTCGTCCGTGGCACCGCCGTTCTGCACGATTTCGATGCACTGGGCCACAGTGAGGTTGTAATCCACGCCCGGATGCGCGGCGTTCAGCAGGCACGCTGTACCGTGCCTTGCCAACTTCCTGTTGCCGCCGCCGCCGAGCCAGATGGCGCCATCATGCTCGTCCAGAGCCGTTTCGCCGAGGACGAGACCCGCGGGCAGACCAGACGGCAAACCCGAGAGGCCGAAGGTCGCCACGAAGTCGTCGGTTGGCGAGTAGCCGGTCGGACCCCAAACATCGAAGTGATTCCGCCAGCCGCCCGGCGTGCAGCCTTCGCCGCCGCCCGGCGCCTCGACCACGTCGATGCTGACGTCACAGTCGTTGGTCGTGAGGCCCTGCCCCTCGGGGCTGTCATAGGTCGCAAAGGCCGTATTGCTGATGGTGCCGACGGCTGTCGGGGTCACGTTGACCGAGAGGCTGAAATTGGCCCCGCCGACCGGAATGTCGCTGATGGGGCAATCGATCGGGACACCGTCCGTGATGGTATCGTCCACCAAGAGATTGCCGCAGTCGTCGGTCGAATTCGAGGACTGGTATGTCGTATTTTCGCCATCGATCTGGTCGGTCACCACCACATTGGTCGCCGTGGCATCGCCCGTGTTGACGAAGCTCACGTTGTACAAGATGGACGCTGGCACGCCGACGACGAGCGGGTTCGTCGATGGATCTTGCGTCTTCATCTCGCACGCCAAGACCGCCTGCCCCTGCGGCGCGACCGGAATGACGTCCTCGCAGCTCGTGCCGGGTCCGCCGTCATTGGCGGTACTGCTGTTGTCCGCCGCATTCGCAATCACTTGCGCGACGTTGACGATATCGCCTTGAGGGTTGGCGATATCGACCCCGATCATGACACTCGATTGACCCGCCGGCAGGGGGTCGAAGGTGCATTCCACCATCCCGCCGCCTTGGTCCGCGCAGTTGCCAGACGAATTTCCCGCATCGAAGAGAGCGCCGGTCGGCAGCGTATCCTGGATCGTTACCGGGTTGTCCGTCTGCAGATCCGCCGATATGAAGATCGTGTAGATCAGGTCGTTGACCGCCTGGCCGGCGGTCAGCGGTCCTTGCATATCGCCGTCCTTCGAGACGCACTGAACGTCGTTGCTCGGCGGCGGCGGTGGCGGCGGCCGAACGCGCACTGCATGCGCGGGAGCCGCAAACGTCACGGAAATCATGATCGCCGCCAGAGCTGCGCACCCCAACGCGGCGAATGGTTTCGAGATACTCATCGTGGTTCTCCCTGATTTCTCTTGGCACTGGTCAAGAGGAAATTTTTCATTGGCGTTCCTTGAGGATAGTCCCGAGTGAGCCGCACCGGCCTTAAACAATCTTAAGTTCGGCGGTGAAGCGCGGCTTGGCCACGATCGCATCGCGGGTGATGCATCGCATGAAAATGACGGAAACACTCATGGTCTTTGACCCAAAAAAGACCGATAAGGCGAGGACCTGCATAAATGGATCCGGATTGAATCGGATTCACGCCGATCGCACGTTGCGGATAATTGCGCCTTCGGCGCGGCAGTGAAGTCTTGCCCACTGCGGCGGCCGTGGCCCTTCGAACTCTTTCGTTCTTGTGCACGAACGAGGGTCGGTCTCTCAATTTTCATAGACCACGCGCGCCGAGACAGGCCCGTGGCGCGTGCTGCGCCGGCTTGGACCGCGCCGGCGCGACAACCGCGCAACGAGAGAGTCCCACGTTTCGGCAAACGGTGGACAAGTTCAAAAGAAAAAGAAAGGAGGGCGTTCCTGCCCCCCTTTGAGGTCAGTCGGGTAACTTCAGCTACCGAATTCGGAACGCCGAATCCGGTTCTGCCACCTCAATTCGAGGTCTGCAGATCGAAGCCCGTCGGCGGATGGAGCTGAATGTTCCCGCCGTCTATGTAACCGTAGACTTCGTAGATCACGTCTCCAACGCACTCCCCCTCACCGAGGGAGGCATCCGCCGAGTAGATCTTGATCCGATAGAAATCGGGGCAGCTGCAGGACCCGAACTCCTCGGATCCGTTGCGGCCGAAGCCATCGGGCGGACACATATTCGGATCCGGTTCGGAGAACTGGCCGCTCTTCCCGGGTTCGCCCATGTCATCGACGTTGACTTCGAAACAATGCAGCGTCGGATTGCCCGTGCTGTCTAACCGGATCGTTTCACCCGGAGGCGGGAACTGTTGCGTTGACCGCAAGCTCTTGAAACTCCCGACACCAACGAAGTCGAGCTGCTTGAAGGGCGCCGGGCGCGCCGGGTTGCAGTTTTCCGGATCGGAGCACGTGATGAAGTCGATTTCGGTTCCGATCGGGGCGCTCGCGGTCCCGCCATGGAACGTGAAGCGGCCGGAGGGGCCCCGCTGCTGATGGTGCGTCCATTCGCCCTTGGGCTGCGGCTGGGATCCCGTGTTCGCGCCTGCCTGGCCGCCGAACTGATAACGGTCCTCGCCGCTCACACCATTGTTGAACTTGTCGTCACCGAAAAGGCCGTTCCAGTCGCCGGTTTCGGTATAGGTGTCCCCATTCTGGTCGACGCCGCCGCCCGTCATACGGCAGCCTTCCGGCTGTTCGCCCTGTTCCACCACCACCGTGTCGGAGCATGTGGTTTCCGTTACGGGATCCGTGGACGCGACCGTCGCGGTGTTGCTGATCACGTCACCGGCTTGGGCGGTGTTGTTGGCTTGCACGCCTATGACCACCGTGCGGTCATTCAACGCACCATTGACGTTGACCGTGATGTCGTCGAACGTGCAACTCACCGTTCCGCCGGCCTCGTTGCAATTACCCGGCCCCTCGGTCACGTTGGCGCTCACGAAATCGACTTCGGACGGCAGGGGGTCGTTGAGCGTGATGCCTTGGATCAAGCCGCCCACGTCGCCGGTCGCCAGAAAGGAGATCTCATAGTTGAAGTTTGGAAGATTCCCTTCGACGAACGATTCGATGCTCGCAAGCTTTCCCGTGCAGGCCATCGTCACCTGCGGCGCCGGGGCCACCGGGATCGTGTTTTGACAGGAGGAGCCCGCTCCGCCGTCGTCATTGGTTTTGGTGTTGTCGGAAGGATCCGCGATAACCTGCGCGACGTTGACCAGATCGCTCGCCGGGTTCGGCACGTCGATCACAATCGTGACATCCGTTGTGCCCGCCGGCAAAGGATCGAAGGTACATTCCACGACCCCGCCGCCTTGGTCCGCGCAGTTGGCAGGCGGACTTGCCGAAATGAAGACAGCGTCGTCCGGCAAAGTGTCCCGCACCGTAACCGGGTGTCCGGTCTCTGCGGTCGAGCTCACGGTGACGGTATAACTGATGCCCACGACCTCCACACCGGCGGTCAGGGGCCCCTCTTCGCTTGCAACTTTACTCACACACTGCACGTTCTCGCGTGGCAGACGCACTGCCTCAGCCGGGTCCGCGGCCATGACAAGAATCATAATAGCTGCCGCAGCGCCGCACCCGGCCGCGCATAATTGCTTGAAATCGGACATAATTGTTCTCCCTCGATTCCGACCCATTCACCGATAGCGATGTGTCTTTCATTTTTCTGCCGATGTTGCGCGCATCCAGAACGCGCGGCATTAAAGAATCTTAAGTCTTATGGTTAACGAGCGCCTTTGGAGAGGATTTCGGTCCGTGCCAACCGGGTCAGAACAGAATGAACTTTGAGCAATCAAAGGTCTGGATTGTATGGTCCTTGAGAAATCGACGGTCTGGCGCGGCCGCTGGTGCAAGGGAAGCTGCAAGGCGCGGACAGTGATTCTTTGCCATCGCAAAGCTGAGTTGCGCGGCTCGAAACGAAAGGGGGCTGTTCGCGATTGCGATCCTGGCCGGATACGCCGCAGCGCCTTTGCTGACTATCGAAGGTGAAAACCCGATGCGCCAACGACAACCCGCCTGTCCAATGACGCTATTGGAGCGCTCCGCCGTGGCGCGGCGCAGACAGAGGGATCAAGCTATTTCATTTAAAGGAATTCTGCGAGCTAGCCTATTAATTCGCTGCTTACATCAGAAGACTTCGGATATGCTTGCGGGACCGATAGCTGTATATCGAATATATCGGTGGATCCCCGGTCGGGCATCATGCGGCGGAGTCGAATCTTTCTCTTACGCCATTCGCGTCCGTCGGACGTGCGGCGATTATCCGCTTCCACGCTGCGATGATTCCATCTTCCCATTTGATGGACCCATTTGACTTCTGGATGGCGGCGGCCACTGCCGACACGCCCGCGTTCAACATTTCGGGCGTTAATTCAGTCGGTACCACACAATCCCTCGCGTCGACCACGAGCAGGCCACGTTCTTGACAGAGGGCGCTCAACTCATGCCGTCCAAGTCGGTCGACCGCCGCGCCCACCCTGCTGCGAATGTCGTCTTGAATGGTAGGCGGGAGCTGGTCGAAATCGATGCGCGAGATCCGCGCTAGGTATTCCTTCGTCTGATCGACAATCGATTCCATGATTCGGTTCCGGCACCGAGAATAAAGCGTCGGATCAGCGATCGCATCGTTTCGGATCCGACCTTACATCAAGGTAAACTGCCCAAATATAGTTAATGGAGTATTGATGGCCGTCACAAAGTTACTTCTCGGGCGATCAATCTGGGCCGAATGCGCCGACTGGTATAATGGAATTTGGGCGCTGATCAGCAATGTGCTGCTGGCCATCGCCCCTCCCCTGCATCGCCAGTCCGCTTGAGCGATAACGCACCCTGTGCCAACTTTCGCGATGAATTACGGCTGGCACGGGGTCGTTGACTGACCCCGCACTGCAAAATTGCAGCCTTGGGAAAACGAATGCCGCCGGATCGCAGGGAGGTTGGGCAATGCAGAACGATGGCGCGGGGGTGCCCGGGCGTACATCCTTTCCGATTGAAATTTCGCGAGAAATTCGGGGCGGCGGCGATCGCATCCCAGATGGGGCAGCCGCCTGGCTGCCGGGAATCGCCGCCGGCACGGACGCGGAGGCCGCCACCGCGACCGTTCCTCTGGACCGACTGCACCCGCCCGAGGTGCCGCTCCGCCGCAGCACGGCCGAGGAAAAACTCTGGCAGCTGGCCGAATCGCTCGAGAGCGCCGGCATGCTGCAGCCGGTCGTCGTGCGGCCGCATCCCCGCATCCCGGAGCATTACGAGGTCGTGTCCGGTACGCGGCGGCTGCGCGCCGCCCGGCAAGTCGGCTTGACTCGGATTCCGGTGGTTTGCCGCAATTTCGACGCCGGGAGCAGCCTCGAGGCCGCACTGATCGAGAACATACAGCGCGAGGACCTCAACCCGCTGGACATCGCCGAAGGCTATCGCCGTCTGATGGCAGAGTTCGGCCACAGCCAGGAGAGCCTCGCGCGGCGGCTCGGCGTCAGCCGGAGTCACGTCGCCAACACCCTGCGGCTGCTGAACCTGCCGCCCGAGGTTCAGGCGATGGTGCGCGAGGACAAGCTGTCGGCCGGGCACGCCCGCGCCCTGCTCGCGGCTCCGCGGCCCAAGCGGCTGGCCGAACGCATCATCACGCGCAACCTCAGCGTTCGCGAGACCGAGCGCCTTGTCAAAGGGCTGCAACCGGCGATCCCGCGCCACGCCGGCATTGACTCTCCCACTGCGGGCCTCGCCGACGCGCCGGCCATTGAGTCGCGGGGCGCGGCGGCGGCCGATACCGCCGAGCACGCGGCCACCGATCGAACGGACGACGATTTCGCGGCACGTCTCTCACGACTGCTCGGATGTGACGTCTCCGTCACGCGGGCCAACGGATCCTTCGATCTCAGAATTCGCTTCCTGCATGCAGCCGCGCTTGCCGCCTTCGTCAGGCGCGTCGCCGCCGCGTTCGAATCCGCGCCGGACCGAGCGGCGGCACCCCGTGCGGCCGTGGCACCGCCGCCAAGGGTGGACGGGGCGGCCGCCGAGACTGCCGCCCAGGCCGCACCGTTGAATGCCGCCTCGCTCGGTCAATTGGCGCGAGACCACGGATTCCCCTACCCCTAGCTGATCCGCCGTGAGGCGCGGTATGATGGGCGCTGCCCCCGCGCGCCGGTCCGGGTGCCGACCGACGCGGGGCGAGGAGCACCGATGACCACGCTCGCCGTTCAGGACGTCTCGGCGCTGGAAGAGGCCGTCGCGAAGAGCCTCCTGGAGCGCGGCCGGCTCGACGAAGCCGGCTTGGAGCGCGCGCGGCGGCTGCGGCGCTCGACGGACGAGCGGTTGTGGCGCATCCTGGCAAAGCTGGGGCAAGCCTCGGAGCGCGACCTCGCCGAGGCGCTCGCCGCGTCCTGCAATTGGCGTCTCGTTTCGGCCGGCGACTACCCAGACATGCCGATCCTGGGGGAGCGCCTGAGCTACCGCTTCCTCAAGGAAAACACGGCCGTGCCGATCGCCGAGGACGAGGAGCGACTCGTCCTGGCGATGGCCGATCCCGCGGAGACCTTTCCCATCGACGCGATCGGCCACCTCTCCGGCAAACGCATCGAGCCGCGCCTCGGCCTGCCGAGCGAGATCGACCAGGCGATCGACGTCCTCTACGGCAAGGCGGCGCAATCGGGGAAGCAACCGGAGTCCGCCGAACACCCCGAGGCCGAGCTCGAGACCGACCTGCAGCGGCTGCGCGATCTTGCCAGCGAGGCGCCGGTCATCCGGCTGGTCAACCGGCTGATCAACCAGGCCGTCGAGCGACGCGCCTCCGACATCCACATCGAGCCCTTCGAGCATGCCGTCCGGGTTCGATTCCGGGTCGACGGGGTGCTTCAGGACGTCGAGGCGATCGCCGCGCACCAACAGGCGGCGGTGGTGTGCCGCATCAAGATCATGGCCGGGCTCAACATCGCCGAGCGGCGCCTGCCGCAGGACGGCCGGATCCGGATTCCGGTTCGCGGCGCGCCGGTCGACCTGCGCGTGTCCAGCGTGCCGACGGTCCACGGCGAGAAGGTCGTGCTGCGCGTGCTCGACCGCGAGGCGATCACTCTGAACTTCAAGCGCCTGGGCATCACCGGACCGACGCGCGACCGCTTTGTCGGCACGCTCGAGTCCCCGCACGGCATCTTCCTGGTCACCGGTCCGACCGGCAGCGGCAAGACGACGACCCTCTATGCCTCGCTGGTGCACCTCAAGAGCCCGGAAAAGAACATCGTGACCGTGGAGGACCCCGTCGAGTTCGAGCTCGACGGGGTCTCGCAGATCCAGGTGAAGCCGCGCATCGGCCTCGACTTCGCGAATATTCTGCGGTCCGTCCTGCGCCAGGATCCCGACATCATCCTGGTCGGCGAGATTCGCGACCTCGAGACCGCGCGCATCGCGGTGCAGGCCGCCTTGACCGGCCACCTCGTGCTGTCGACCCTGCATACCAACGACGCGGCGAGCAGCGTGACGCGCCTGCTCGATATGGGCGTGGAGCGCTACCTGCTGACCTCGACGCTCAACGGCGTCGTGGCGCAGCGCCTGGTGCGGACGCTGTGCCGCCAGTGCCGGGAGCCCTACACGCCCGCACGCGAGGTCGTCCGGCAGCTCGGGCTGGACCGCTACGCGGACCTGAAGGACGCGCAGCTGCATCGCCCGAAGGGCTGTCCCGCCTGCAACGGGGCCGGCTTTCACGGGCGCACCTGCATCGTCGAGATCCTGCCGATGACGGAGGAGCTGCGCAGCCTGGTGATCAAGGGCGTGGACACCGGGGCGCTGCACGGCGCGGCGGTGCGCGGCGGCATGACGACCATGCTGGATCATGGCATGCACAAGGCCCTGGCCGGCATCACGACCATCGACGAGGTCCTGCGTGTTACACGCGCCGTGTGACCGGCCTGCGCCTGCTTCCCTCCGCGATGCGGCCCGCTTGACGGGACCGAGCGGCCGCGGGTGCGGCCCTGGGCCGGTAGCGCCCGATAGGCTGCGGCGATGAGCGGCCGCGCGGACACGAGCGATGGGACGGCCGCGCCGGGACCGCGGTCCCTGGCCGCGCGTTTCCTCGCCTGGTGGGGCGGCGAGCTCGGCGCCTGCCTGCCCTCGCTCTTCCGCGACCGCGGCCGGCGCCGCCGGCGCCTTCTCGTCGACCTCGACGGCGCGGCGCTCGTCGTCAAGCGACGGCGGCGCGGAGGCAAGGTGAAGCCGGTCGCACGCATCGCGCTGGGCGATCAAGACGCATCGCAAGCATCGAAGTCTCGTCGCGCCGTCGGGCGGGCCGCCCGGCGCAGCGACGAGGTCGTGCTGCGGGTGCCGGAGCGCGAGGCCCTGCAGCGGACGATACGCCTGCCCATGGCGGCGCGCGAAAACCTGCGCGAGGTGATCGGCTTCGAAATGGACCGCTTCACCTCGCTCAAGGCGGAGGAGGCCTACTTCGACTTCGAGATCGCGGAGACCGACGAGGCGCGCCAGCAACTCGCCGTCGCGCTGATGGTCGTGCCGCGTGCCGACCTGCGCCCGGCCCTCGACCTGCTCGCCGCTTGGGGCGTCGTCCCGGACCGTCTCGTTCTCCTGCGCCCCGACGAGGACGCGGAGTTCGGCCGCAACCTCCTGCCGCCGGCCCCCGCGGCGGCCGGCCTGTCGTGGCAGGCGCGGCTCGGCGGCGGCCTCGCCGTCGTGCTGCTGCTGCTGCTCGGCGCGCAGGCCTACCTGCCCTGGTACGAGAAGCAGCAGCAGCTGGAGGCCCTGCAGGCCCGGGAAGCGGCATTGCGCGCCGAGGCGCTGCAGGTCGACGGCCTGCGGACGCAAGTGGCGGCCGAGGCCAAGCGGCGGGCGGCGATCTACGCGACCCTGACGGCGCGGCCGCCGGCGATCCGCGTGCTCGACGAGCTCAGCCGGATCATCCCCGACGGGACCTGGCTGGTCGACCTGCAGGTGTCCGGCGAGACGGTGTCGCTCAAGGGCTATTCGCAGGAGCCGGCCGGCGTGATCGCCGTCCTGGAAGCCTCGCCGTTGTTCCACGACGCGCGCTTCGTCTCGCCGGTGATTCCGGATTCGCGGATCGGGCTCGATCGCATCGCGGTCTCGGCGCGCCTGGTCGCCGTGGAGCGCCAGCCATGAGCGCCGCGCGCCTGGTCAGCCGGCTCGCCGCCGTCGCGCTGCTGCTCGGGCTGATCGCGGCCGGCTACGGAGCACTGGTCGTGCTGCCCGACCGACTCAATGCCGAGGCCGACGAGGCGCTCGACGCGACCCGCGACCGCATGCAGCGGTTCCAGCGGATCGCCGCGTCGCGCCCGGCGCTCGAGGCGCGCCTTGCCGGCCTGCGGAACGACCTGGAGACCGCGCGGTTGTTCCTGGAAGGCGCGACGGACGCCCTGGTGGCGGCCGACCTGCAGCACCAGATCAGCCAGGCGGTTGAGCGCAGCGGCGCCAGCGTCAGCAGCCTGCGGATCCTGCCGGCCAGGACAGACAACGGCATCCAGGAGGTGCCGGTCCGCGTGCAGTTCAAGGGCTCCATCGAGAGCGTGCAGCAGGCGCTCTACATCTTCGGCGAGGCCTCCCCGGTGCTGACCGTCGACAACGTCAGCATCCGCTCGCGCGTCCGCACGCGGCGGAGCGGCGAAGCTCCGCAGGTCGATCCGGACTTCGTGGTGCGCTTCGACCTGACCGGCTACCGACAGGGGGCTGCGCCTTGAAGCGCCCGCGCCGCCTCGCGACCCTGACGGTCCTGGCCCTGACCGCGGCCTGCGCGACCTCGGCCTGGGCGCTCTATCAGGAGGTCCACAGCCCGCCGGGCGTGCCCGCGCCGGCAACGGCGGCGCCGGGCGAGGCCGTCGGATTGCCCGATTTGCCGACGCCGCCCGATCTCGGCCTGCCGCCGCTCGCCGAGTTCGCCGCCATCGTCGAGCGGCCGCTGTTCTTCCCCGACCGCCGCCCGCTGCCCGCGGAGCCCCCGCCGCCGCCGCCGCCGAAGGAGCCCCTGACCGCCAACGTCGTCGGCATCGTGATGTCCGGCACGCAAGGCACCCTGCTGCTGCGCCTGCCGAAGGAGAAGGACGCCGTCACCCTGCGGACCGGCGACATCGTGCTCGGCTGGACGCTGGTCGAGATCTCGCCCGAAGGCGCCGTCTTCGAGCGCGACGGCGAGCGAGCGGTGCTGACGCCCACGCTCGAGGACCCCAACCCGCGGCGCCGCAGGCGCAAGACCGGCACGGGCAACTAGCGGGCCATCGTGCGGCGGCCCGGGGCGGCCTGCGGCGCGAATGTGGGATTCCTCACAGACGAAGGCGCCGCTGGCGCCGTAGAGTTTCCTGAGAATTTCCCGCGTGCCCGCAGCGATCGCGGGACCCCGTCGCCGCCTCGGGCGCCATCGCAGGCGGCGTCGCAGGCCCTGGGGTCGCTGCGCGCCAAGGTTGCAAAAAAGACTCGACAGGCCGACAATGAAAGATCATGGTTAACAAGTAGATATCGAAGAATTCCGGTCCTGATTTTTGCGTCGAGAAGGCTAACGAAGGTTAACTCGTCTTTGAATTATTGCAGCCGCGTAAATTTTTTCATGCCGTTTTAAGTGCGCCGCATAAGCCTTTGGAAATTTAACAATCGCACCAAGATGCGTTCGGCGGCCGGCCCGACGATTCGGCCGGCGTCAGGGAGGGCAAAAGCCGCGACGGAAGATATCTGACGTCCAGCGTGCGCCAGGCTCGCGGATCCCCGCGGCCGCCTGGCCTGCACCGGAAACGAACGCCGGCCCGGGCGGCAACCCGGACCGGCGCAACGGCAAACCCAGCAGCAGCCGTGGAGGGCGCCTTGGGTAAGCCTGACGAGCCGCTAGGATGGGCGATTCGCGCCGCCAAGGTAAAGGGCGCCGCGTCGCCGTCACGGATTTTCCACAAGACCGGCGCGCTTGGCCGCGGCCCCACCAAAACAGCGGTTTTACGCCCATCCGGCCGGGCTCGCGCCCGCCGCCCGGCGCCGCCGATGCGCGCCGATGCGCCCCGCGGGCCCAGTCGATTCCTCCGCGCGCCGCAACGTTTCGACGGCGCGCGCCGACAAGTCAACCACCCCACCCGAGATAACAGAGCCCGATCGCCGCGGGGGCGAATCGGGCCGATCGAG
>Ga0210124_1000761_pt1 | contig 15400 bp, 15 predicted proteins | sample Muzzi_PWC_D2_FD_185554 | JGI IMG/M metagenome (GOLD analysis project Ga0210124, IMG submission 185554) | Wetland microbial communities from San Francisco Bay, California, USA, that impact long-term carbon sequestration - Muzzi_PWC_D2 (SPAdes) | ecosystem: Environmental > Aquatic > Marine >... | reverse complement strand
GGCGGGGCCCTCCGGGTCGGGGAAGCCCGCCTGGTCCAGGAGCCGCCTCGCCCGCTCCGGGTCGTAGGGGTAGGTGGCCACGTCGCCGTTGTAGGCCCAGTGGCCCGGGGGCAGGAGCCCTGTGGCGGGGCGGGCCTGGCCCCGGTAGACCCCGGCGATGATGGCCTCCCGGTCGATGGCCCGGGCGATGGCCTCCCGCACGGCGTGGACCTTGAGGACCGGGTCGGTCAGGTTGAAGCCCAGGTAGCTGTAGTTGGTGCCGGGCGCCCGCTCGATCACCAGGTGGGGATCGTCCGCCAGCACGTCCAGGGCGTCCGGGGGCAGGGCGTTGAGGACGAACTGAACGTCGCCCTTCTTCAGCGCCAGGAGCCGCACCGTGTCCTCGGGGAAGACCTTGAAGACCAGGCGCGGGGTGGGGGGCGGCCCGTCCACGTAGTCCGCGAAGGCCGTGAGCTCGATCACCTCACCCGGGCGGAAGACCGCCAGCTTGTAAGGGCCGCTGCCCACGGGCCGGCTGGCGTAGTCCGGGTCGTCCCCCAGGTGGGCGGGGACGATGCCCCGGACCATGGTCACCAGGAAGGGGGCGGAGGGCTCGGCCAGGTCGAAGCGCACCGTGCGGTCGTCCTCGGCCACCACGTCCCGGATGGGGCGGTAGGCCTCCCGCAACGGCGAGGCGTGGGCCGGGTCCAGGATCCAGCGGAAGGTGTAGGCCACGTCCCGGGCGGTCAGGGGGGTGCCGTCGTGGAACCGGACGCCGGATTTCAGGTGGAAGCGGTAGACGGTGGGGGCGGGCTGCTCCCAGGAGGTGGCGAGGTCGCCCTGCACCTCCCGGTCCGGCCCCAGGCGCACCAGCTTGGAGAACAGGAGCTGGTCGATCCGCTCCGAGTAGGCGTCGGTGGCCAGGCGCGGGTCCAGGTTGGTGGGGGTGGCCTCGATGGCGGCCGTGATGGCGGGGGGGGCGGCGGCGGGGCCGGGGGACGAGGGCTCGGAGGTGCAGGCGGCGGCACCCAAGGCGAGGGCCAGGGCGGCGGCGAGGGGACCCCAAGGAAGGACGGCAAAAAAAGGGGGAAGGCGGCGCCTTCCCCCCGGGGGGCGGTGGGCCCGCCCCATCAGGCGGACTTGATGTCCTGGTCCGTGTCGTACATCAGGACGGGCTGGCCCTTGCCCTCGATCACGTCCTGGGTGATGACCACCTCGCGGATGCCGGTGGAGGAGGGGACCTCGTACATCAGGTCGAGCATGACCTCCTCCAGGATGGTCCTGAGGCCCCGGGCCCCGGTCTTCTGCTTCAGGGCCCGCCGGGCCACGGCCCGCAGGGCGCCGTCGCTGAAGCGCAGCTTGACCCGGTCCATGGAGAACAGCCGCTCGTACTGCTTGGCCAGGGCGTTCTTGGGCTCGGAGAGGATCTGCACCAGTGCGTCCTCGTCCAGCTCGGTGAGGCTGGCGACGATGGGCATGCGGCCGACGAACTCGGGGATCATGCCGTAGCGCAGCAGGTCCTCGGTCTGGGTCTGGGCGAAGAGCTGGCCGAGGTTCTTGCGGTCGCGGGGCTTGATGTCGGAGCCGAAGCCCAGCTGCTGCTGGCCGAGGCGCTGCTCGACGAGCTTCTCCAGGCCCACGAAGGCGCCGCCGCAGATGAACAGGATGTTCTTGGTGTTGACCTGCACGAACTCCTGGTGGGGGTGCTTGCGGCCGCCCTGGGGCGGGATGTTGGCCACCGTGCCCTCGATCAGCTTGAGCAGGGCCTGCTGGACGCCCTCGCCGGAGACGTCGCGGGTGATGGAGACGTTCTCGCTCTTGCGGGTGATCTTGTCGATCTCGTCGATGTAGACGATGCCCCGCTCGGCCCGCTCCACGTCGTAGTCGGCGGCCTGCAAGAGCTTGAGGATGATGGTCTCGACGTCCTCGCCCACGTAGCCGGCCTCGGTGAGGGTGGTGGCGTCGGCGATGGCGAAGGGGACGTCGATGATGTTGGCGAGGGTCTGGGCCATGAGGGTCTTGCCCGTGCCCGTGGGGCCGATCAGGAGGGCGTTGCCCTTCTGGAGCTCCACCTCCTCGTCCTTGCCGTAGTTGATGCGCTTGTAGTGGTTGTGGACGGCGACGGAGAGGATCTTCTTGGCCCGGTCCTGGCCGATGATGTAGTCGTCGAGGATGCCCTTGATCTCGACCGGCTTGGGCAGCTCGGAGACCTGCTTCTGCTTCGCGTCCTCCCAGTCCTCCGCGATGATGTCGTTGCAGAGGTCGATGCACTCGTCGCAGATGTAGACGGTGGGCCCGGCCACCAGCTTGCGGACCTCCTCGCGGGCCTTGCCGCAAAACGAGCACCGAAACTGGTTGTCGGTCGATTCCGTCCTGGCCATGGACCCCTCCTTGTACGTTGGGACGGCCTGAAAATGCCGCCGGAACCTTGGGTTAGCCCTTCTTGTCCGTCACGACGGGCCGGGTGATCACCTCGTCGATCAGGCCATAGGCCTTGGCCTCCTCACTCGACATAAAGTTATCACGTTCCGTATCGCGCTGGATGGTCTGGGTCTTCTGGCCCGTGTGGCCCACCAGGATCTCGTTGAGACGGGCCCGCATGTTGAGGATCTCGCGGGCGTGGATCTCGATGTCCGTGGCCTGGCCCTGGAAGCCCCCGATGGGCTGGTGGATCATGATCCGGGCGTGGGGAAGGGCGTAGCGCTTGCCCTTGGCCCCGGCCGCCAGCAGCAGGGCCCCCATCGAGGAGGCCTGGCCCAGGCAGATGGTGGAGACGTCGGGCCGGATGTACTGCATCGTGTCGTAGATGGCCAGCCCCGAGGTCACCACCCCGCCGGGGGAGTTGATGTAGAGGTGGATGTCCTTGTCGGGGTCCTCGGCCTCGAGGAACAGGAGCTGGGCGATGATGAGGTTGGCGATATGGTCGTCGATGGCCATGCCGATCATCACGATCCGGTCCTTCAGGAGCCGCGAGTAGATGTCGTAGGAACGCTCCCCGCGGTTCGTTTGCTCGACGACGATCGGTACCAACATCCGTGTGGTTCTCCTTCGAGGGGTAAAAGGGGGCCGGCTAGCCGGCGCTCCGGGGGGCGACGGTGACCTTGGCACGCTCGATGACCAGGTCCAGCACCCGGTTGCGCAACAGGTGGGTCGTGAGGCGGTCCACCTCGGCCGGGTCGGCGAAGATGCGCTGCCGGATCTCGTCCTCGGCGCGGCCGTACTCCCGGGCCAGGCGGGCGATCTCGGCGGAGACGTCGGCCTCGGTGACCTGGAGCCCCTCGGCCTTGGCGATGCGGGAGACGATCACCCGGCCCCGGGCCTGGGCGGCGGCCTCGACGCGGCCCTCCTCGCGGGCCTTGGCGGGGTCGAAGCCGACCTGCTCGGGGGTCTGCCCCTGCATCATGAGCATGCGCTGGGTGGCCTGGAGCATCTCGTCGAGCTCCTCCTCCACCAGGCTCTCGGGGGGGTCGAAGGCGTTGGCCTCGATCAGCTTGGAGAGGGCCTCGCGGCGCTGGATGCGGCGCTGGTCGGCCTCGCGCTTGGAGCGGATCTCGTCCTTGAGGGTGGCGTCCAGGGCCGCCAGGTCGGCGAAGTCGCCCACCTGGCTGGCGAAGGCGTCGTCCACCTCGGGCAGCACGGGGCGCCGGATGGCGTTGATCTTCACGGCGAAGGTGGCGGCCTTCCCTTTCAGCGCCTCGGCGTGGTAGTCGTCGGGGAAGGTGACGGTCACGTCGAAGGCGTCGCCGGCGGCATGGCCCTTGATCTGCTCCTCGAAGCCGGGGATGAAGCGGCCGTCGCCCAGGGTCAGGGCGTATCCCTCGGCCTTGCCGCCCTCGAAGGGGACGTCGTCCACCCGGCCCTCGAAGTCGATCTCCACCTGGTCGCCGGTGTCGGCCGGATGGCCCTCCTCGCACGGCTCCAGGGTGGCCACGGACTCCTGCAGGCTGCGGTGGGCCACTCTCAGGTCCTCGTCGGTGACCTCCAGGTCCACGCCACCCAGCTCCAGGCCGTCGTACGGGGCCAGCTCGATGTCGGGTTCCACCTCCACGGTGGCGACCACCTTGAGGGGCTGGCCCTCCTGCACGTCCAGGTCGCCGAAGCGGGGCTCGCAGACGGGGGAGACGTCGGCCCGGGCCAGGGCCTGGCGGTAGTAGTCGGGCACCAGGCGCTGGAGCACCTCACCCACCACCTGACCCCGGTAGCGCCCCAGGACCACCTTGCGGGGGATCTTCCCGGCCCGGAAGCCGGGGATGCGGATGCTGCGGGCGATGCTGTCGCAGGCGTCGTGCAAGGCCGTGTTGACGGCCTCCGCCGGCACCTGGAACGCGATGTCCCGCGTCAGGCCGCCCTTGTCGATGACCTCCACTTCCAACTGCGCTGTGGCCATGAATCCGTTGTATTCCGAATGGTTCGCCGCCGTCCGGAGGGTCGTTTCCGGCCCTCCTCCCGCTTCCCCGGTCCGCCCCCGGCCGGGGCCCCGCCCCGCCGCGCCGTCCGACCCGATTTTAACGGTCAATCCTAGGGGTGAAAGGCCATTTGTGTCAAGGCTGACGCGGACTTCCGCGACCCCGCCGGGGGCCGCCAAGAGCGTGCCCGGCGGGGCCCTTCCGCGGGGCGGCGCCTCACGCGCCCGGGCCCGGCTCGGGCTCCAGGAGGACCTTGACGGCGATGGCGGCCGGGACCCCCAGCAGCACCCCCAGGAACCCGAAGGCCTCCCCCCCCACGAACAGGGCCAGGATGATGGCGATGGGGTGCAGGCCCACCCGGGTGCCCACCACCTTGGGGGAGATGAGGAACCCCTCCAGGCCCTGGACCACGGCGAACACGGCCACCACGTAAAGCAGGTGGGTCACGTCGAAGTGGCTCAGGAAGGTGACCACCAGGGACAGGCTGATGCCCACCACGAAGCCCAGGTAGGGGACCATGTTGCCCAGCCCCGCTAGGACGCCGATGGCCACCCCGGCCTCCACCCCCGCCAGGGTCAGCCCCACGGCGTAGAGCCCCGAAAGGATCACGGCCACGGTGAGCTGGCCCCTGAGGTACTGGCCCAGCATGGCGTCGAAGCGGCCGAGCCGGTCCCGGAAGGGGGCCCGGGCGGCGGACGGCACCCGCTCCAGGAGCCAGGCCCCGACCCGCGGGAAGTCCATCATCAGGTAGAACACCAGGACCGGCACGATGGCCGCCGACACGATCCAGACCAGGGCGTCCAGGGTGCCGGAGGCGGCCCACAGGAAGGCGGCCTTGCCGGAGGCGAGCAGCTGGGGACCCCAGGTGGCGGCGCCGTCCTTGAGGGCCGCGATCCAGGCCTCCAGGTTGGTGGGGGCGGAGACCTCGGGCAGATAGCCGGACAGCAGGGGGAGGCCGGCCTGCTGGAGGCGGTCCAGGGCCCCGGGGAGCCAGCGGGCCAGGTCCACCACCTGGCCCTCCAGCACCGGCACCAGCCCCAGCAGCAGCAGGGCGAACAGGGCCGAGACCGCCAGGAACACGACCACCGTGCCCGCCGGGCGCGGGAGCCGGGCCCGGCGCTCCAGCAGGTTCACCCAGGGGGAGAAGACGTAGGCGATCACGAAGGCGATGAGGAACGGCAGCAGGGCGGCCCGCACGGCGTAGAGCACAGCCGCCGCCGCCGCAGCCAGGAGGGTCCACAGCACCCAGGCCAGGGGCCGCTCGAAGTCGGGGCGGGGCGGGTTCACGCCGGGTCGCCGTTCATGCGCCGGATGCCCCGATAGAGGTAGTGGAAGCCCGAGGTCACGGTCAGGCCCACGACCATCACCAGGGCGGCGTGGAACCAGGGCGCCACGTCCACCCCGGTGACCATGAGCAGGGCCAGGACCACCATGACCAGCTGGAAGAAGGTGGTGGTCTTGCCGAGCAGGGAGGGGTTGATGTCGTACTCCCCCTGAGTGAGGTGCATCACCACCGTGCCCACCAGCAGGATGATGTCCCGGCTGACCACGATCAGCAGGACCCAGAAGGGGATCCAGGCCATGACCGCGAGGACCACGAAGGCACTGGTGAGGAGCATCTTGTCGGCGAGGGGGTCCAGGTAGCGTCCCAGGGTGGTCTGCTGGTTCCACATGCGGGCGATGGCCCCGTCGAGGGCGTCCGTGAGGCCGGCCGCCACGAACAGCCCCAGGGCCCAGCCGCTGTGGCCGTACACCAGCATGTAGACGAACAGCGGGACCATCAGGATCCGCAGGATCGTGAGGATGTTGGGCAGGTTCACGGGTCTGGGCCCCCTCTCGAGCCTCGCGGTCCCCGGCGGGCACCGGCGGCGGCCGTCCGTGGGGTCCGAGTGACCGGCCGCGCCGGGCGCGGTCGGAGTATAGGAACCGGCTCGCGGGGTGTCAACGCTGCCCGCGGGTGCCCCGCAGGCGGCCCGGAGCGGGACTCGACGGGTCCCCCAGGTCGGGGGTTACCCTTACCCACAGAGATTGTGGATAACCTATGGAAGACCCTTTGGATTGGCACCCGGACCGCCAGTTCTTCAGGGGTCCGAGCAATCTGAACAAAATTAACCCAGTTTTAATACAATAGAAAAATCAATGAGTTGCAATGGCAAAGCGAAGAATTAAGGGGTTAGGAGCCGGGGTGCCCGATTGACATCCAGATTGTCCACAGCCTGTCCACAGCGTGCCCGGCGGCGGTGCGGAGGGAGGCGCGGGCCGGGTACAATGGGGCACCCCCGAGCGACCGCGAGGAGCCCTCCCAGTGATTGGCCCCAAATGAACCGCCCGGATGACCGGCCTCCCGTGACCGGCCCCACCGGCGACCTGGACCGCCGCTACGCCTGGCACCCGTTCACCCAGATGGCGGACTGGGAGCGGGAGCCGCCCCTGGTGATCACCCGGGGGCGGGGCTGCCACCTCTACGACGAGGCCGGCAACGCCTACCTGGACGGCTCCTCGTCCATCTGGGTGAACCTGCACGGCCACCGCAAGGCCCCCATCGACCGGGCGATCCGGCGCCAGCTCTCCCGGGTGGCCCACACCACCTTCCTGGGCCTGACCCACCCGACGGCGGCGGAGCTGGCCGAACGCCTGGTGGCCCTGGCCCCGGAGGGGCTGTCCCGGGTGTTCTACTCGGACAACGGCTCCACGGCGGTGGAGGTGGCCCTCAAGATGGCCTACCAGTACTGGCGCCAGCGCCGGCCGGGCCCGAAGCCGGAGAAGCGGCGCTTCGTGCACCTGGCCCACGCCTACCACGGCGACACGGTGGGGGCGGTGAGCGTGGGGGGCATCGACCTGTTCCACGCCACGTTCCGGGGCCTGACCTTCCCCACCACGAAGGTGGAGTTCCCCTACTGCTACCGCTGCCCGTGGGGCAAGACCTACCCCGCCTGCGGCCTGCACTGCCTGGAGCCCGTGGCCCGGACCCTGGAGCGGGAGGCGCACGAGACCGCCGGCTTCGTGGTGGAGCCCCTGGTGCAGGGGGCCTCGGGCATCCTCACCATGCCGGAGGGGTACCTGAAGGGCCTGGCGGACCTGTGCCGCCGCCACGGGGTGCTGCTGATCGCCGACGAGGTGGCCACCGGCTTCGGCCGCACCGGGCGCATGTTCGCCTGCGAGCACGAGGGGGTCGAGCCGGACCTGATGTGCCTGTCCAAGGGCCTCACGGCCGGCTACCTGCCCCTGGCGGCCACTCTGGCGACACAGGCGGTGTACGACGCCTTCCGGGGTCGTTACGACGAGTTCCGCACCTTCTTCCACGGCCACAGCTACACGGCGAACCCCCTGGGGTGCGCCGCCGCCCTGGCGAGCCTGGAGGTGTTCGAGCGGGAGGACGTGCTGACGCGCATCCAGCCCCGCATCCGCCACCTGTGGGGGCGCCTGGAGCGCCACCTGGGGGGCCACGCCCACGTGGGGGAGATCCGGGGCCGGGGCCTGATGGCGGGCATCGAGCTGGTGGCCGACCGGGCCACCGGGGAGCCCTTCCCCCTGGAGGCCCAGGTGGGCAACCGGATCGCGCGCGCGGCCCGCGCCGAGGGCCTCCTGATCCGCCCCATCGGCAACGTGGTGGTGCTCATGCCCCCCCTGGCCATGAGCCGGCCCCAGCTCACCCGCCTGGTGACGGGGGTGCGGCGGTCGCTGGACGCGGTGACGGGGGCCGGGTCGTGACAGCCGGGCCGGAGCGCATCGCCTGCACCATCCGGTGCCTGCGGCCCGAGGACGTGGAATCCGCCCGGCGGGCCCTGTCGGGGGCGCCCTCCGCGCGGGTGCCGTACGTGTGCCGGGTCTCGGGGCGGCGCGAGGCGGTGCGGCTGGTGGCCCCGGACCGGGCGGTCGCGCTGGCGGCCGGTGATCCGGAGCTGCCCGACCCCCTGGCGGCCACCCTGGCCTGCGCCCTGCTGGAGACCGAGCTGTGCGAGTGCGACCTGGCTACGGTGGCCGGCCGCCCCGAGGGGGAGGTGCTGGGGGCGCTGGCGGACCTGGAGGCGCGGGGGGTGGTGGCCTGGCGGCGGGTGGACTCGATGCGCTACTTCCGCCTGGCCGACCCGGCGCTGGCCGCGCGGCTGGCAGCGGCGGCCGGGGACGCGGCCTAGGCGCTCTGGGCGCGGGCGTCCGGGGGGGCGGCCTAGGCGCTCTGGGCGCGGGCGTCCGGGGGGGCGTCGAGGGTGCGGCGCACGACGGCGGCCAGGTCGTCGGGCCGGTACGGCTTCTGGACGAAGGCGTCGGCGCCCATCTCCAGCAGGTCGTGGGCCTGGCCGTGGCGGGAGAAGCCGGAGCTGACCACGACCTTGAGGCGGGGGTTGAGCTCCTTGAGGCGGCGGTAGGTCTCCTTGCCCCCCATGCGGGGCATGACGATGTCGAGCACGACCAGGGGGATGGACTCGCCGTACTGGCGGTACACGTGCACCGCCTCCTCGCCGTTGCGGGCCAGCACCACGGCGTAGCCGCGCCCCCGCAGGATCTCCCGGGCCAGCTCCAGGATCGTCACCTCGTCGTCCACCACCAGGATCGTCTCGGCCCCGCCGCGCACCGGCTGGGCCTTCCTGGGCAGCACCTGGACGGTGCCCTCCAGGGCCGGAAGCCAGACCCGCACGGCGGTGCCCTGGCCGGGGCGCGAGGCCACGGTGATCTGGCCGCCGTGGTTCTTGACGATGCCGTAGACCATGGCGAGCCCCAGGCCGGTGCCCTCGCCGGGGGCCTTGGTGGTGAAGAACGGCTCGAACATGCGGCGCTGCACGTCAGGGGCCATGCCGTGGCCGGTGTCGGCCACGGTCAGGCGCACGAAGCGGCCCGGCTCCAGGCCGGGGGGCGCCTCCGGGTCGCCGGACTGGAGGTCCACCGCCTCGCTCACCAGGCGCAGCCGGCCGCCCTCGGGCATGGCGTCGCGGGCGTTGATGCACAGGTTCGAGAGCACTTGGTGGATCTGCCCCGCGTCGGCCTCGACGGCGGGCAGGTGGTGGTCCAGGCGCGCGTCCACCGTGATGCCCCGGTCCGCCAGGCCGCCCCGCAGCAAGGCCACCACCTCCTGCGCCACGTCGTTGAGGCGTACCCGGGCGACCTGGTACTTGCCGCCCCGGGCGTAGCCCAGCAGCTGCTGGGTCAGCTCGGCCCCCCGGGTGGCGGAGCGCTCGATGATGTCGGTGTAGCGGTGCACCCGCTCGCCCTCGGGGACCATGGCCTTGATCAGGGCGGCGTAGCCCAGGATGCCGCTGAGGATGTTGTTGAAGTCGTGGGCGATGCCCCCGGCCAGGGTGCCGATGCCCTCCATCTTCTCCGCCTGGGCCAGCTGGGCCTCCAGGCGGCGGCGCTCGGCCATGTCGCGCACCAGGGCCTGCACCACCGGCTCGGCCAGGTGGGGGATGGGGCCGGCGCTCACCTCCACCGGCACGGACTCGCCGTCGGCGGTGGCGAAGCGCGTCTCGAACACCGCCGGGGTGCCGTCCAGGCAGGCGATGAAGCGGCGGTACATCTCCTCCTGGAGGGGGCGCTCGTCGACCACGCAGGTGACCACGTCGCGCTTGAGCAGCGCCTCCCGGTCGAAGCCCGTGAGGGCCACGGCCTTGGCGTTGACGTCCTGGATGCGGCCGGTGCGATCGAACAGGAACAGGGCGTCCACGGCCTCCTCCTGGAGGATGCGGAGGCGGTGGGCGGACTCCTTCAGGGCCCGGTCCTGCCGGTCCAGGGCCTCGCGGATGCGGGCCACGGCCCGGGCCACGGCCTCGATCTCGGGACCCGCCGGCGGCATGGGGGGCGGCGCCTCGCCGGCGGCCACCCGGGCGGCGCCCGTCTCGACGGCCCGCAGGGCGCGGCCCACGCCCTCCGCCAGGATGGCGGCGGAGCCCACGGCCAGGAACGCCACCAGCGCCAGCAGCCCCAGCAGGGGCGCGAAGGCGGGGCCGAAGGCGTCCCGCAGGCCGGGAGGCGCCACCACCGCCCAGGGGCCCCCCTCCGCCACCGCCCAGACGGCGGCCGGGGCCCCCAGCCGGCCGGGGGGCGCCGGCGGCGGCACTTCGGAGAGGGACAGGCGACCGCCCGCGGCCCGCTCCCAGGCCGCCAGGCGTTCCGGCCCGGCCTCGCGGGCCACGACGACCCGGGGGCCGTCCGGCCTCGCCGGGTCCAGGGGGGCGGTGGCGTAAAGGACCGGCGCCGCCCCCGCCAGGGCCACCCCGGCGCCGGGGGCCGGGTCCAGGTCGGCCGCCTCCGGCCCCGGCCAGGCGGCGGCGCGGCCGTCGGCGCCGGTCACCCGGAGCAGGTCGCCGGACCCTGGGGCGCGGCCGACGGCGGCGCGGAAGGCGTCGGCCAGGGCCGCGCCGTCCGCGCGGGCGATGGCGGGATCGGTGGCGAGGCGCCGGGCGGTCTCCGCCAGGGGCGCGGCCTCGGCGCGCCAGACCGCCCCGAGGCGCTCCGGGGCCTCGGCCAGCAGGGCGCGGGCGGCGCCCCGGTGCAGCACCAGGGCGCCGGCGACCGCCACGGCGGCGACCCCCAGCACCGCGCAGGCGGCGAGGGCCACGATCTGGGTCTTCAGGGAGAGGCTGCGCACGGTTCCCGGCCGGGTTGAAAAGTGCCTGGCATCATAGCACGGGGCCGCGGGGCACGGGCCTCAAGGGGCGCGCCTTGTGGCCGGGCCCCGGGGGCCCGTACCATGCGCGGCATGGACCGCCCCGCCGCCAAGTCCCGCCCCATCGTCCGCATCGTCGTGGGCACCCGGGGGGACCGCCGCGAGGCGTTGACCGACGCGGTGGCCGTGGAGGCGGCCGTGACCCTGTTCGTCAACGACCTGGAGGTGGCCACCCTGCTGTGCAGCCCCACGGACGTGGAGGCCCTGGCGGTGGGCTTCCTGCTGGGGGAGGGCGTGCTGGGGCGGCGCGAGGAGCTGCTGGACGCGGCCTGGGACCCGGGGCGCGGCATCGTGCGCCTGAAGGTGGCAGACACCGTGGACCTGTCGCCCTTCGCCGGGGAGCGCAAGGGGACGCTCACCTCGGGCTGCGGCAAGGGCCAGACCTACACCTTCGTGCGCGACGCGGGGCGCCTGCCGCCGGTGGCCAGCCCCCGCACCCTGGCGGCCCGCACGGTGGTGGAGCGGGTCAAGCGCTTCATGCACATGTCGGACACCTACCGCGACACGGGCGGGGTCCACTCGGCCCTGCTGTGGGCCGGGGGCGCGGGGGGCGCGCCCGAGGTGGAGGTGTTCTGCGAGGACCTGGGGCGCCACAACGCCGTGGACAAGGTGTTCGGCCGCTGCCTGCTGGAGGGGATCGAGACGGCCGGGACGGTGCTGTTCATCAGCGGCCGCATCTCCAGCGAGATCGCCATCAAGTGCGCCCGGCGCCAGGTGCCCATCGTGGTGTCCCGCAACGCCCCCACGTCCTTCTCGGTGTCCCTGGCGGAGGTGCTGGACCTGACCCTGGTGGGGTTCGTGCGGGGCGACCGGATGAACGTCTACACCCACCCCGAGCGCATCACGACGGACGACTAGGGGGGGCGCTACGGGCCCGGGCGCGGCGCGTCCGGGTGGCCCTGGTAGGCGCCGCTCACGGTCAGGGAGGCCAGGTAGCGGGCCAGCCGCCCGGCCCGGTCCGGGGAGAGGTCCCGGAAGGCGCGGTGGCCGTTGCCGGGGTAGACGTCGATGTGGCGGCCGGAGGTGAGGTAGTCCCGAATCCAGGCCTCCCCCCGGGCGGCCAGCTCGGCGCCCAGGGGCGGGCCCATGCTGCCGCCCTGGCCGGAGACGGTGTGGCAGCTCAGGCACCCCTCGCTCCCCAGCACGGCCCGGCCGGGGTCGCCGCCGCCGGGGGCGGGCAGGGACGGGGCCAGGCCCGCCAGCCGCACGGCCAGCACCCCCACCAGGACGAAGGCCGCCCCCGCCAGGAGGGCGTACACCCAGGTCACGCGGCTCAGCCGCGCCAAGGCGCCCGCCTCTGGCCCCGGGGTCCCGGCATGGCGGTATTCTCCGCCTCCGGGCCCGGAACGGGCAAGGTCCGCGCCGGGCCCTCCCGGGTCCTAGCGCCGATCGTTGTAGATGAAGTGGTTGACCAGGCGGCGGATGAACAGCAGGGAGTGGGGCGACAGGTTGACGAACTCGACGCCCATGCCGTTGCCGTGGGTGTGGACCACCCGGCCCTCGGCCTTGAGGTGGTGGACGGCGTCCTCCAGGGCCAGCAGGGAGTCCACCTCCACCCGGGCCCCCACGGGGAACTGCTCGTCCGCCTCCACGTAAATGCCGCCGGGGCTGATGTTGACGGCCCAGCCGTAGGTCTTGCGGCCGATGCACAACAGCGACAGGGCCACCCGCACCGGCACCCGGATGTTGGCCCGGCGCTCCTTGCGGGGCTTGGTCCCCGGGGTCCCCGGCGTCTCTGCGGAGTGGGTTGCCATCCCACTCCTATCGGCGGGGGCGGGGCGGGGGAAAAACGGGAAGGGAGGGGACCGGCGGGTGGCCCGGAAACAAAAAAGCCGCCCGGAGCGGGCGGCTTTCGGCGCGGGCGCGTCGGCCCGGGCGAATCCGAGCGGGCAAATCTTGGAGCGGGAAACGGGATTCGAACCCGCGACCCCAACCTTGGCAAGGTTGTGCTCTACCAGCTGAGCTATTCCCGCCCACAAACGAGCGACCGGTATGATAGCCGACCGCCCGGGGGCTGACAAGGCCCGCCCGGGGGCCGTTGGGCGGGGGCCCCGCCCCGGCTGGCCCTGGCGCCGGCGCCGTGGCAGCATGGAGACATGGCCCCGCCCGTCATCCGCCTCCAGCGCGTGTACGACCCGCCGCCCCCGGGGACCGGGCCCCGCTTCCTGGTGGATCGGCTCTGGCCCCGGGGCGTGCGGCGGGAGTCCCTGGGGCTCACGGCGTGGGCCCGGGACGTGGCCCCGAGCGCTTCCCTGCGGAAGTGGTACGGCCACGACCCGGCTCTCTGGGAGGAATTCCAGGCCCGCTACCGGGCCGAGCTGGACGCCCGCCCGGAGACCTGGGCGCCCCTGCTGGAGGGCGCCCGCCGGGAGGGGGGCGCGACCCTGCTCTTCGCCGCCCGGGACACGGCCCGCAACAGCGCCGTGGTCCTGAAGGCCTACCTGGAGGCGCGGCTGGCGGAAGGGCCGGGGGGTTGACCCGGCCGGCGCGCGCCACGGCGGCCGTCCTGGCGGGGGCTCTGCTGTGCGCGCCGGCGGCGCGGGCCGAGACGGAGCTGGCGGTCTATCTGGGATGGGCGTTCGCGGCCCCGTCGGACCTGCGGCTGGCCGAGGCCGGGGGCGAGGCCGTCACCTACCACGGCGTGTCGTGGCGCACCCGCTCCCTGACCAACCCCATCTATTACGGCGTGCGCCTCACCCGCTGGCTGGCGGCGCACCCCGACGCGGGCCTGGCCCTGGACTTCACCCACGCCAAGGTCTACCTGGAGGACACCGCCGTGCGGGTGACCGGGAGCCGGGGCGGGACCCCGGTAGACGGGGTGGAGCGCATCTCCGACACGATCCGCTCGTTCAACAACAGCCACGGCCTCAACCTGGTGACGGTGAACGCCCTGCGGCGCTGGAGCGGGGCGGGGGACGACAGCTGGCGGCGGAAGCGGCTATCGCCCTATGTGGGAGTGGGGGCGGGCCTCGCCTGGCCCCACGTGGAGGCGGACATCGGCGGCCGGGCCACCTACCGGTACCAGCTGGCGGGCCCGGTGGTGGGGGCGCTGGCCGGGCTGTCGGTGCGCGCCGCCCACCACTGGTCCCTGTTCGGGGAGTATCGGCTCGACCGGGCCTGGCTGGACGAGTCCCTGGCGGGGGGGCGGAACGTCACCGCGCGGGTGGACGTCCAGCAGGTGACGGGGGGCGTGGCGCGGCGGTTCTGAAGCGGGGCGCCACCCCCGCAACCCACCGGCGCGTTCCAGAACGGACCTGGCCCTTCTCGCGCGCAAGCGTCCGGGGTCGCAGGAGAGAGCTTTGCCCTTGACGCCAACACCGCTGCGGCATTACATTCAACCATATGGTTGAATCAATCGCATTGGACAACCTGTTCATGGCCCTGGCCGATGCCACGCGGCGGTCCATCCTGGCGCAGGTGGCCGAGGCGGAGATGAGCATCGGCGAGATCGCCCGCCACTATTCGCTGACGTTCGCCGCCGTCTCGAAGCACATCAAGGTGCTGGAGCGGGCCGGCCTGATCACCAAACGACGGCGCGGAAAGGAACAGATCGTGATCATCGTGCCGGGGACGCTGGCCATCGCCCGGCAACAGATCGAGCGGTACGCCCGGATGTGGCGGGATCGCTTTGCCGGTTTGGACGCACTGCTGGAGGAGATGTCATGAGCCAGACCACGTTCACGATCCTGGACGACCGGAGGACCCTGGTCGTCGAACGGACGTTCCGGGCGCCGAAGCGCAAGGTCTGGGCGGCCTGGACCACGCCGGAGCTGCTGGAACGGTGGTGGGGACCGAAGGGGTGGAAGACGGTCATCAAGCACATGGAGTTTCGCGAAGGCGGCCACCAGCACTACGGCATGGTCTGCGAGGATCCCGACCAGACGGACTGGTACGGGAAGACCAGCTGGGGGAAGTCGACCTATCACAGGATCGACGCCGAGAACGCGTTCGACTACACGGATGCGTTCTGCGACGAGAATGCGGTCGTCACCCCGGGCATGCCGGTGATGGAGATCCGGGTGGCGTTCGCCGCTCGGGACGGTTCGACAACGGTCACGAGCACCTCCGTCTTCGCCACGCCGGAGGCGCTGAAGCAGGTGATCGACATGGGCATGGAGGAGGGGCTGACCCAGACCTGGGATCGCCTGGAGGCGACGCTCGGAGCCTAGGACACCGACCGCATCGCGTTCCCCACGACCCGGAGACCGGCCACCCGTGGGGGACCCGGAGGGCGACCTCGCGGGCTTCCTGAGCCTCGCGCAGACAAACAAAAACGCCGTCTCGATCTCCGAGGACGGCGCCGCGCGGGTGCATTTTGGTTGCGGGGGCTCGCAACCAACTATATTTGCTTTAC
>Ga0210124_1000759_pt1 | contig 15414 bp, 10 predicted proteins | sample Muzzi_PWC_D2_FD_185554 | JGI IMG/M metagenome (GOLD analysis project Ga0210124, IMG submission 185554) | Wetland microbial communities from San Francisco Bay, California, USA, that impact long-term carbon sequestration - Muzzi_PWC_D2 (SPAdes) | ecosystem: Environmental > Aquatic > Marine >... | reverse complement strand
GCTGGCGGACAAGGGCGATCGGAAGGAAAACCTCGCCGACGCCAAGCTCGCCTTCAACCAGGTGATCCAGCGCTTTCCCGACTCCGACGAGGCAAAGATCGCCCGCCAGCAACTGGCGAAGGTCCAGAGTCAATGACGGCGCTCGGCGGCAACGGGGCCGGCGACGGCGCGCCGCTGCTCCGGGTTCGAAATCTCACCAAGGAATTCGTCGTCCGCGCCCACCGCGGCGGTCCCACGCGGCTCCGGGCGGTCGATGATCTCGACCTCGACCTCGCGCCCGGCGAGACGGTCGGCCTGGTCGGGGAGAGCGGCTGCGGCAAGTCCACCGCCGGTCGCTCGATCCTGCGCCTGATCGAGCCCACCGCCGGCACCATTTACTTCGACGGCATCGATTTCCGTAGCCTCAAGGGGCAACGGCTACGTCGCTTCCGGCGTCACCTGCAATACGTCTTCCAGGACCCCTACTCCTCGCTGAACCCGCGCATGCGCGTGGTTGAGCTGGTGGGCGAGGCAATCCGCGTCCATCGTCTGCGGCCCAAGGGCGAGGTCCGCGGCCGGGTCGCAGAGCTGCTGGACATCGTCGGCCTCGGCGAGGCCGACCTCGACCGCTACCCCCACGAGTTCTCGGGCGGCCAGCGCCAGCGCATCGGCGTCGCCCGGGCCCTGGCCGTGGAGCCCAAGCTGATCATCGCCGACGAGCCGGTCTCGGCCCTCGACGTCTCCATCCAGGCCCAGGTGCTCAACCTGCTCATCGACCTGCGCGCGCAGTTCCACCTCACCTATCTGTTCATCTCCCACAACCTGGCGGTGGTGCGCCACATCAGCGACCGGGTCGTCGTCATGTACCTCGGCCGGATCGTCGAGGAGGCCGCCGCCGAGCAGCTCTTCGCCCACCCGGCCCACCCCTACACCCGCGCGCTCCTGGCCGCCGAGCCCCTCCCCGACCCGGCTCGCAGGGCCATCCACATCCCGCTCAAGGGCGAGGTGCCCAGCCCGATCGATCCGCCCCCCGGCTGCCCGTTTCACCCCCGCTGCCCGGACGCCATGCCTCACTGCGCCACGGAGGTGCCGGGGGACTACTTCCTCCCCGGCGACCATCGGGTCCGCTGCCTCCTGTACGCGTAGGGGGCACGGCACGCCGTGCCGCTACCGCCATGGCCTGCACCATAGGACCGGGCCGCCCTCGCGGCCCGGTCCGCTTACCGGTTCATGGGGCACAACCCGGGTTGGTGCACTGCGGGACGCACGCTATGACGTCCGCCGGTGTGATGAACCCGTCGCCGTTGGCGTCGCGCGGGTCATCCGGCCCGGTGGCGGGCTGGTTACGCGACCGGCTGATCAGGCTCAGATCGGCCTTGTCGACGTTGCCGTCCCCATCCACGTCACACACGGCGACCGCCACCTCCAGGTCGAGGCCGATCAGGACCGGGTCGTGATTTGAAGAGCGGAACGGATCGGGACTGTAGAGCGCCGGCTGGTTGAACTCCTCGTTGTAGTCCAGCGCCGCCGGCTCGTCGGCGTTGATGTGCCACTCGGTGACACCGGTCACCTGCGGAACGAGGCTGGGGTTGGCCAGGGCCTGGTCGAGGTAGCCCGCCTGCCCGTCGAAGACGAACGTGTACGGGTCCGGCCCCCCGAAGGCCTGGATGAGATCGGTGTAGCCCGCACCGGTAATGGCCGCGATCGGGTCTTCCATGGCGTAGGCGTTGAGATCCCCGACGATGAGGAAGTCGGGGTCGCCGCTGCCGGTGGGGTCGGTGGCGAGCCAGTTGACCAGGGCGGTGGCGGCGCGGGTGCGTGTCAGGTTGCAGTTCTCCTGACCGTCCCCGAGATCCGGGTCGCCGACGTCGTCGCACGGTGAGCCCTTGGACTTGAGGTGGTTGACGGCGACGGTCACCGTCCCGCCGGTCGCGTTTTGCCGGAAGGCCTGGGCGAGAGAGGGCCGGTTCTTGTTGAAGTCGTCCAGGAAGTTGGGATCGACGGAGGAATCGAGCACGGCGAACGGTCCCACCGGCGTGACCGTGGCCGGCTTGTAGATGAAACCGACCTTGATCGCGTCGACCCCGATGGTGCCGGTGTCGACGTAGGCGTAGGTCCCCGCGCCCATGACCGCGTTGACTCCGCCCGTCAGGTCGTCCAGCACGGCGTTGGCGTTGTTCTCCAGGCTCACCAGACCGACCACGTCGGCATCCATCGCAACGAACGCGGCGACCAGCTTGTCGCGCTGGCGGGCAAGCTCGGTGGCACTATCCGCCCCGCGACAATCGAGGTTGGCCGCGGGTCCGCAGATCGGGGCGCCCGTGTCGATGGTGCTGAAGTAATTGAGGACGTCGAAGCTGGCGACGGTCAGCGTGCCACCCACCGAGGGTGGAGCTGCCAGACGGGGGGTGGCACGGGTGAAGGTCACCGCCGCGGTCGTCTGGATCTGGATTCGGTACGCGCCGAACCGGTAGTCCACTACCCCGACGAGATCCGGCAGGGTGTCGCCCGCACGCAGGGTATCGTCGCTACCGAGATACGGCGGCAACGGCAATGGATTCTGCACGCTGCTCCCATCGTCCAGGAGGATGCGGCTACGGTCGTTGAGGTCCTGGATGGAGAGCGCGGGGCCACCCGGCGCATCGAGACTGGTCGGGGCAAACAAGCGATCGCCGACCGCCAGATCGACCTCGCCGAATCGCCCGACGTTGAAGCTGTCCGTCGCTACCAGGGTCTGGGAAAGATACACCAACATCCCCTCGTAGGGCTCCCAGTCGTCTTGCGACGCCACCGGCAAACTCACCGTCGCAGGTAGGGTCGTAGCCCCCCCACCGCATACGGCCACGTTGGTCACGTTGGTCAGCTCGGTGAGATCGGCGAACTCGTCCACGTCTCCCTGGACCCGGACGACGTCCCCCACGCTCACGTCCACGCCGAAGCTGCCGTCGAAGACGAAGATCCCTTCGGAGGTCAGGGAATCGCCATCCTGATCGCCACCCTCCTCCTGCACGAAGAAGCCACCCAGGCCGGTCGGGCTACCCTGGAAGTCCCCGACCACCACCCCTTCGATCACCACGCCGGCGGTGCCGTCCATGGGGCTGGTAAGGCCTGGGCCCTGGATGTCGTGAATGGCCGTGGCCGCGTCGCCACAAGGGCCGAAGGGCCCCGGCCCGACGGCGCAGTCGTTGGCCGCCCCAGGCGTGCCGAGGTCGCCGGCGCCGAACGGCGTCGAGGCCTCGCACCAGTTGGCCCCGACGTTGTTGTCCAGGGCCGGGTCCTGGAGGGCCATCGAGGCGCCGGTGGGGTCCGGGAAGGTCACACCACCGTCCCACTCCACCCGGTCGATCTCGGTCAGGACGTCGTCGAGGAGGACCACCTCGTCCGCACCGTTGGCGAGGAAGAAGGAGCCGCCATAGACGTAGTCGACGGACACGCCACCGTTGGTGCCGGGATCGCCATTGTTCCCCAGGACCAGGTAGCCACCGGCCGGAATCACCAGCGGCCCGCCGTTGACGATCACATGGACGTCGACATCGTTGTCCATGATCGTCCAACCATTGAGGTCGAAGGATCGGTCGGTGGTGTTGAAGAGCTCGAACCACTCCCCGGCCGAGTCCGCCACCGCCGACGGGTTCTGCATGATCTCGTTGATCACCACGTCCCCGGGACCGGCCGGCGTGCCGGGGCAATCATTCCCTGCGCCCGGCGTTCCCAGGTCCCCGGCGCCGAAGGGGGTCGACGCCTCGCACCAGTTGGCGCCCACGTTGTTGTCCAGCGCCGGGTCCGCCAGGGCCATCGAGGCGCCGGTCGGGTCCGGAAAGCTCGGGCCGCCGTCCCACTCCACGCGGTCGATCTCGACCATGGTGTCGTCGAGGAGCACCAGCTCGTCCGCGCCGTTGGCGAGGAAGAAACTGGTCCCATAAGCGTAGTCCACGCCCACCCCGCCGTTGGTGCCGGAGTCGCCATTGTTCCCCAGCACCAGATAGCCACCGGCGGGGATGACCAATGGGCCACCATTCGCGATCACGTGGACGTCGAGATCATTGTCCTGGATCGTCCAACCGTCGATGTCGATGTCGCCGGCCGTCGCGTTGAAGAGCTCGAACCACTCGCCGGCCCCGTCCGACACCGCCGACGGGTTCTGCATGATCTCGTTGATCACCACGTCCCCGGGGCTGGCCGCGCTCGCGAGAAGAGGTCGTAGCACACAGGCCACGCCGATCACCGCCAGTAACCAATACCCGCGCTGCCGTCCGTCGCCCAAGCGTATTGCCGCCAGACCGGTCGCGTTCATCGTGCTCTCCCTGTAGTCATGGACGCCGCGCAGCGGGCCTCAGCCGGCCGCACCGCCCCCCCGCAAGACAGCCCCCGATTGGGCTCGTCGTTGACTCACTTTTGAGCAAGCGCCGTACCAAGCGACCGGCGGCCCAGGTCATCCCTCCAAAACAATAGCTATTCGGTTTGGTTTCAGTCGCTTGGCGCCGGCGATGCGCCGCGCGGGCGCGCTGCCGCCAGGCGTGGCCGCGCATCACACCGACGGGTTGTTCCTTTTTGAGACGCCCGACCAGGACCCCGTCCCAAATTGAGAACGGGCTCACCCGCACCAACCGACCCGGCCCGTAGGGCCGACACCCCGCTCAAGGGCGAGGTGCCCAGCCCCATCGAGCCGCCGCGCTGGGCTGGGCACCAAGGTGAGGCCCACCACGGGACGGATAAACCCCTCCCCTACGAGTGGCTCGCCGTTCGGGGGTCGCCTCTGCATGCCGTGCCCCCACCACGGCAGCCGGCTTCTCGGGCCAATATCGGGCCAGGCGGCGGTGCCGGCGTGTCTTACCCAGCCGGCCGCGGGCGGCAGACCTGTAGGGGCGGCCTTGGCGGCGAACCCGGTCTCACGGCGATCGGCCGCCACTCGCCACGGTTCGCGAGCAAGCGCGCTGCTACGGCCGTCCCGACCGCGCGGTCACCGGGTCACTGTCTCTTTTGGTCAGCCATCGCTGTGCGCCCGCCGATGAGATCGATTGCTCCTGTTCGTTCCTCGTCTCGTGAACAACGAAAGGATCTCGATCGTGCGCTACCTCCCGCTGGCCCTATCCGTGGCGATTCTGCTCACCTCTGCGGCGTGTCAGGTCCACGTGGACGGCACCGCGCCGACGACCCGGCGATCCCCGCCGCCCCTGGTAGCTACCCACCCGCTCCTCTCCGAGGTCGCCGTCATCTACGTCGACCACTGGGGGATCAGCGAGCCGGACTATCTATACCTGAGCCACGATCTCCACCTGAGCGACGACGACATCGGCGTGGTCTTGTTTCTCGCCGCCAGGTCGCCGTGGCAGTGGCGTCGCATCGCCGTCCAGCGGCGGGCAGGCCACGACTGGAAGTCCATCACCCGCATGGCCGGACTCACACCCCTCGTCTACTTCGTGGACATCCCGCGGGATGCCGCCCTGAGACATCCCTACGAGGGGCTCTACCGTCAGTATTGGCGCTATCAAAGCCAGCCGCAGAGGATTCACCTGGGCGACGCCGACTGCGTCGCCATGGTCCGGCTCCACCTGATCCGAGAGCGGTATGACTACGATCCCGTGGCCTACATGGACCCGGGGGTGGATCGCAGCCACCACGTGCTCCTCCGGGAGCTGGAGTCGCAACGCCGCTCGGGGATGCTACAGGCCGCGCCGCCCCCGAGACCGCTGGCCCACGAGGCCAGTCCCGGGAAGGAGCGACGCGTGTCCGGCGCGGTGGGCGTCGGGCACGGCGCGGCTGCAGAACGCGATCGGGCGTCGGGCGATCACCGGGCGGTGCGCCGCGGCTCCGTCGCGCACGGTACCGGCCAGTCCCCGGCCACGCCGGGACACGCCGTGTCCAGGTCCGCCGGGCCACCACCCGGACGCGGCGCCACCGCCAGTCGGGTGAGGACGACGCCACCCGGGCGGAGCGAGAACGACCATCTCGCGGGACACGACCGGGACCGCGGTACGGAACCAAGCCGGGTGAAGGGCACGACCCGGGCGAGGCTGGCGGACAAGGGCCCGCGGCAAGAGCGGGGCGCCGCCGGCGCCGCGAACGCCGCGGCGGAGGACGAGTCGACGCCGGTGGCCAAGGGCGACGTCCGTGGGACGAAGGCGCCGAAGACCGCCGCGGCCCGTGACAGGGGTACATCGACCGCCCGCAAGTCGAGCCCGCCCAGCACCGCGGCGACTGCGGCAGCCCATCAAGATGCGGCGGCGGGTCATCCGGCCCAGGGCACCGAGACCGACGTCTCCCCTGCGGCTCCGCGAAACCATGCGCCGGAAACACCGGTGGTGACCAAGAATAGGCAGGTCCGAGGAGGCCCCTCCACGGCGCACGCCGTGACGCACACACCCACCCCGACGGCCGACGAGGCAGCCGATGGGTCCGGCAGCGCGAAGGGCAAGGCCCGGGTGACGGCCAAAGAAGCCGTCGCACGCACGCACGGAAACCATGACGAAGCGGCCGTGGAACCGGCGGTTGCGGCGAAGAGTCGGGACAAGGACCACGCCGCCTCCCAGCCCCAGCCACGGCAATCCGACGAGGACGTCGCGCAGGATGACGCAGGCGCTGACACCCCCTTCGCGGACGCAGACGCCGACGACCCCGAGCCCGTGAGTCGCCGTGGCGCGGCCGGGGGGGATCATTCCCGGGGCAGGCCCTAGCCCGCGGCGGCAGCGACCGGTAGGCGTAGGGGCACGGCATGCCGTGCCCCCACCGGCGCAGCCGGCTGCCTGCGGCACTGTCGTGCTGCGTGACGGTACCGGCGGGGACCTCCCGAACCACGGCGACGACGCCCAGAGGCTTGAGGGTCGGCGAAGGGATGGGACATCCATTTCCAGACGTCTTCACCACACCTCCCGTGCGGCCGGGAAGGCGTGCCTTGTATGACGACGGGGGGCGTTGCATCGTGGCGCGAGGGGGAGCGGGCGGAGGAGGGCGGCAATGCGAGTGGGAGTGATTCCGGAGAACCTCGGCGAGCGGCTCGCCCTGGCCCTGGGGGTGGTGCCCACACCCCTGGCCAACACCCTCGTCGGTCTCCTCCTCGCGCGGACGATCATGGCGGCCACCCAGCTAGGGATCTTCGATGCGCTCGATCGGGAGCCGCTCACCGCCGAGGAGGTTGCGCGCCGCTGCGATACCGATGCCGCCGCGACCGGGAAGATCCTGCGATCCCTGGTGAGCGCCGACCTTCTGCGCGTGGACGGCGACGGCTACCGCCTCGCACCGGTGGCCGCCAAGTGGCTGCGTGCCGACAGCCCCCGCTCCCTCCGCGACAGCGTCCTGTTCAATTTCGTGGAGATGGACATCCTCGGCCACCTCGAGGAATACGTGCGCACCGGCACGGCCTTGGACGTCCACCGGCTGGACGTCGCCCCGGAGGTGCTGGGCCTCTACCACCGGGGCATGTGTTCGCGGGCGGCGCTGTCGGTGGCGGAGGTGGCGCGGCGGACACCGGTCCCCAAGGGCGCACGCGACATGCTCGACATCGGCGGCTCCCACGGTCTCTATTCGGCCGGGCTCTGCCGCCGTCATCCCGGGCTCCGGGCGGTGATCCTGGAGCTGCCCGCGGCGATCGACCATGCGGCCCCCCTCCTGGCACGCGAGGGGATGGGGGATCGCGTGATCCATCGCGCCGGTAACGTGCTCACCGAGGACCTGGGGTCGGCGGCGTACGACGTGGTGTTCCTGTCCCAGATCGTCCACCACTTCGACGCGGACACCAATCGCAAGCTGGCCGAACGGATCGCCCGGGCCCTGCGGCCTGGGGGTGTCATGGTCATCCAGGAGGTGATCCGCACCGCGGTGCCGACCGCGGCCGGACAGATGGCCGGCCTCTTCGATCTCTACTTCGCCCTCACCAGCGAGGCGGGAACCTGGGCCTGCGCGGAGATGGCGGCCTGGCAGAGGGACGCGGGGCTCATCCCCCAGCGACCGCGCTGGCTGCGGACCCTGCCGGGTGTCGGTCAGCAATCCGCCATCAAGCCGGCGCGGTGAGGGTCAGCGGAAACCGCGATCGGAGATGGGAACGGCCCTAGTGCATCGTCCCTCAAGCGCACGAACGAAAATCATCCGTCCGAGCCGGCCCAATTGGCCTCTCGCAAGGGCGCCAAGGCCAGAAAAAACCTTTGCGTCTTTGCGTCTTGGCGAGAGAACAGACGTGGAATGCGCTCTTGAGCGGGCACGGCATGCCGTGCCCCTACCACCGCAACCGGCTACCCGGCTCGATGTGGTGACGCTCGGCCGTGCCGGCGGGGACCTCCAGGACCACAGCGGCAGGCGCCTCGGACGAGTAGGTGAGGCAGTCGCTGCGCATGGCCGGACAGGGCTGGGCGTCGTGGACCACGTGGACCACGCGGCCGTCGCGGTCGGCGAAGAGCATGTCGAGGGGGATGTAGCAGTTCTTCATCCAGAAGCGCTGCACCCGCTCCTCGGGCATGAGGAACAACATCCCGGCGTCCGCGGCCAGCTCACGGCGCTCCATCAGGCCACGACGCTGGCTAGCGGCATCGCGGGCGACCTCGGCGTGGATGGTGAGGACCGGGCGCCCGTCCCCCGGCTCGATCTGGACATCGACCTGCTCGGCGCCCGCGGCCGGCCCGACCGCCAGGAGGAGCAGGAGGAGCCAACCCCAGCGCCTCACGTATCGTCCCGACCGCCCTGCTTCTTCTCTTCGAGGAGATCCTTGTCCTCGTCCGTCTCCTCGCCCTTCATCGCCTTGCGGAAGTTCTGGATCCCCTGGCCCAGGCCGGCGCCGATCTGGGGGAGCTTCCTGGCGCCGAAGATCAGGATCACGAGGCCCAAGATGATCAGGAGCTCGGGCAGACCGATACCGAACATGTAGGTCTCCAAGAGTTGGAACGAGGCCGCCACCGACGGACGACTAATCCATCATATCCCGTCGCCGGACCCTGTGATAGCTTCGTAACAAGCGATGTCACGCCCCTGGACCCCTGTGCGCCTCCTCGCCCTGCTCCTCGTCGTGGGTGTGACCCTCACCGCGGGGTGCGAGAAGAAGTCCGCCTTCGAGCTCACCAATGAGGGGCTCAGCCTGGTGCGTGCCGGGCGATCGGGACCGGCCCTGCGCTGTTTCGAGGCGGCGATCCGCGCCGATCCGAACTACCCCTTCGGTTACTACTACGCCGCCGGCCTGTACAACGAGGCGGAGGAGTGGGACCGCGCCGAGGAGTACTTGCGCAAGACCATCGAGCTCCGCCCGGGCTACGCCAACGCCTACTACACCCTCGGCTTCGTCCTGGAGAACCGAGCCAAGCACCTGGTGGCCACCCACAGCGAGGGGATCGATCCCGCCGAGGTCCACGACCTCACCGGTGCGGCCTTCGTGCGCTATGCCGAGGCCCATCCGCCACCCGGCGATGCCGATCGAAAGACCCTCAAGGACCTGCTCCGCCGCAGCCGCGACGCCTACATCCAGGCGTCGAAACAGGGCATCCCCTCGCCGTAAGCATCGATCGACCGGCGCGCCGCCGCGTCGCGGGCACGGCCCGGCCACGGGATCCGCGGCGGGGCACGAAGAGTTGGCGTGAATCGCCCCCCGGGCACGGCGTCCGGCGGCGCCCCGAACCTGCGGCAGACCACTTGTGGAACGCGGGAACCCGGGAATTTAGGAGAAGACGCTTCATAGGATCAGCAGAGATGACGATGCTGCGCCCTGACCCGTCGGCATGGCGCCAATGCGTAGGGCCGGTTTCAACCGGCTGATGCGCTTCTCAAGCCGATGCCCTTCTCAATAGGTTTTCCTGCCTATCCCCTTTGCTCAAGACGTTCGTCGCATGGATGCCAGGTCCGTGGCAGCTTCTCTCCTGGCAGGAAGGTTAACCACGGGGGACACGGGGAACGTTGGGGGCAGAGGGAATGGTGCGGTTTTCACACGGCCCCGCAACGGTGGCTTCGTGACCCGACGACCGAGCCATCGATGGATCGGCCCACTACCGAGCGTGATTGCCCCCCAGCCCCCCCGTGTCCCCCGTGGTCCAAGACCCTGTCAGGAGCCGTTCCCTCCATGGGATCCCGGTGGCCTCGGTGTCACGGTCCCGCAGGCAATCCGAGGCAACCAGACGAAAGAAGCTGAGCTAAGGGGATAGGCAGATAGGTTTTTGCGTCCGCCGGGCTGAAGCCCGCCCTACGCAGGGAGCGGTCTCCCGCCCCGGTCGCTATGCCCTATACCTCTCAGAGGCGGGCAGGTTTCCTGGTTTCCCGCGTAAATCCATTTCCGGCGGGTTGGCGCTCATCGGCAGGGGATCGCGTAGAGACATCGCGGCGAATCCTCGTTAGCATCGCGCCGCCCCATGGAGACCGAAACCGTTCCCTCGTTGCGCCCGCCGGCCAACGATCGCCCGGCCGCCTGGCTCGCCCTGGCGGATGGCACGGTGTTTTCCGGCCGTGCCCTCGGCGCAACCGGGGAGGCGGGCGGCGAGGTGGTGTTCAACACCGCCATGACCGGCTACCAGGAGGTGCTCACCGACCCCTCCTACCGCGGCCAGATGGTGTGCATGACCTACCCATTGATTGGCAACTACGGGGTCAATCCGGAGGACGTCGAATCACGCCAGCCGTGGGTGGCCGGCTTCATCGTGCGCGAGGCCGCGCGCCTGCCCTCTAACTGGCGCGCCACCCAGACGCTCCACGACTACCTGGCGGAGCACGGGATCGTCGCGATCGAGGGGGTCGACACCCGCCAGCTCACCCGCCACATCCGCGACCACGGCTGCCAGATGGGGGTGATCTCCACCGTGGCCACGGACCCACGGGCGCTGGTGGAACAGGCCCGCGCCCTGGCGCCGATCGAGGGCCGCGATCTCGTCGCCGAGGTGAGCACCCCGGAGTCCTATCCATGGAACGAGGGGGCGTGGGGGCTGGGCAGGGGCTTCCGGCCGGGACCGCCGGCGCGTTTCCGGGTCGCGGCCTACGACTTCGGGGTGAAGCGCAACATCCTGCGCCTGCTGGTGGACGCCGCCTGCGAGGTACGGGTCTACCCGGCCCATGCCCAGGCATCCGACCTGCTGGCGGACGACCCCGACGGGCTCTTCCTCTCCAATGGCCCCGGTGACCCGGAGGCGGTGGCCGGCGCCGTGGCCCAGATCCGCCGCCTGATCGGCGAGCGCCCCCTGTTCGGCATCTGCCTCGGCCACCAGCTCACCGGGCTCGCCCTCGGCGGGAAGATCGTCAAGCTCCCCTTCGGCCACCACGGCGCCAACCACCCGGTGATGGACCTGGCCACCCGCAAGGTCGAGATCACCAGCCAGAACCACAACTTCGCCATCGACGTGGAGTCGATCCAGGCGTGCGGCGAGGCGGTGGAGGTCTCCCACCTCAACCTCAACGACCACACCTGCGAAGGCCTCGTCCACCGCGACCTGCCCCTGTTCACCGTCCAGTACCACCCGGAGGCGAGCCCCGGACCGCATGACGCCGCCTACCTGTTTGGGAGGTTTACGGCGTTGATGGCGGAGTTCAAGGACCGGGGGCCAGGGGCCGGGGCCCGGGGGTCGGCGCAGTGAAGCGTCGTGGCTCGATGCCCCGAACCACCAACCCACTGCCTACTGCCTACTGCCTACTGCCCACTCCCCGGGGCACGCCACCCACCATCTCGATCGCACCGTAACCCATGCCAAAGCGCGAGGATCTCAAGAAGATACTGGTGATCGGCGCCGGGCCGATCGTCATCGGCCAGGGGTGCGAGTTCGATTACTCCGGGACCCAGGCGGTGCGCGCCCTGCGCCAGGCCGGCTACCAGGTGGTGCTGGTGAACTCGAACCCGGCCACCATCATGACCGACCCGGCCACGGCGGACGTCACCTACGTCGAGCCGATCACCACCGACATCCTGACCCAGATCATCGAGCGCGAGCGGCCCGACGCCGTGCTCCCGACCATGGGCGGCCAGGTGGGGCTGAACGCCGCCATGGCCCTCGCCAAGGCCGGGGTGCTGGAGCAGTACGGGGTGGAGATGATCGGCGCCAACGCCGCCACCATCGACATGGCCGAGGATCGCGACCAGTTCCGCGCCGCGATGCGGCGCATCGGCCTGGAGGTACCGCGCTCGGAGATCGTCACCGACCTCGTGGCGGCCCGGGTGGCCGCGGAGACCCTCGGCTTTCCGGTGATCATCCGCCCGTCCTTCACCCTCGGCGGCACCGGCGGCGCCATCGCCTACAACGGGGACGAGTTCGACGGTCTGGTCTCCTTCGCCCTGGAGTCCTCTCCCATCCACCAGGTGTTGCTGGAGGAGTCGGTGCTCGGCTGGAAGGAGTACGAGCTGGAGGTGATGCGCGACGGGGCGGACAACTCGATCATCGTCTGCTCGATCGAGAACCTCGATGCCATGGGGGTACACACCGGCGACTCGATCACCGTGGCCCCGGCCCAGACCCTCACCGACCGCGAGTACCAGATCCTGCGCGATGCGTCGCTCGCGATCCTCTCGGAGATCGGCGTCGAGACCGGCGGCTCCAACGTGCAATTCGCGGTCAACCCGGTCGACGGCCGGGTAGTGGTGGTGGAGATGAACCCGCGGGTGTCGCGCTCCTCGGCCCTCGCCTCCAAGGCCACCGGCTTCCCGATCGCCAAGATCGCCGCCCTGGTGGCGGTCGGCTACCGCCTGGACGAGATCACCAACGACATCACCCGCGAGACCCCGGCGTGCTTCGAGCCGACCATCGACTACTGCGTGGTCAAGGCGCCGCGCTTTGACTTCGTCAAGTTCCCCGGCGCCAACGATACCCTCACCACCCAGATGAAGTCGGTCGGTGAGGCGATGTCCATCGGCCGCACCTTCAAGGAGGCCCTGGGCAAGGCCCTGCGCTCCATGGAGATCGGCCTCGCCGGCCTCGACCCGCCTGCCGTGCAGGACGAGGGGGAAGAGGCCCTCCTCACCCGCCTGCGCATCCCGCGCGCCGACCGCCTGCTGTACGTGGCCGATGCCCTGCGCCGCGGACTCGATCCGGCAGCGATCTACGAGGCGAGCGGCATCGACCCGTGGTTCATCGACCAGATCCGCGAGGTGGTGGAGGCGGAGACGGTGCTGGGCGAGCGGTTCGGGGACGGCTCGCCCCTGGACGGGGCCACCCTGCGGGAGGCGAAGTCCCTCGGCCTGTCGGACCGGCGCATCGCCCGCCTGACCGGGCGCCGCGAGGGCGAGGTGCGCGCCGCGCGCCTGAGCCACGGGGTCCACGCGAGCTTCAAACGGGTCGACACCTGCGGCGGTGAGTTCGTCGCCCACACGCCGTACCTGTACTCGACCTACGATGCGGAGGACGAGGCGGCGCCGTCGGCGAAGAAAAAGATCATGATCCTCGGCGGCGGCCCCAACCGCATCGGCCAGGGGATCGAGTTCGACTATTGCTGCGTCCACGCCGCCTACGCCCTGAAGGAGGCCGGCTACGAGACCATCATGGTCAACTGCAACCCGGAGACCGTGTCCACCGACTACGACACCTCCGACCGCCTGTACTTCGAGCCCCTCACCTTCGAGGACGTGATGGAGATCGTGCGCGTCGAGCGGCCCGACGGCGTCCTCGTCCAGTACGGCGGCCAGACCCCCCTCAACCTGGCGGTGCCCCTGGAACAGGCCGGGGTGACGATCATCGGCACCCCGCCGGACGCCATCGACCGCACCGAGGACCGGGGCCGCTTCGCCGAGGTGGTGGAGAAGCTCCACCTTTTGCAGCCGCCGAACGGCGTCGCCACCTCCGAGGAGGAGGCCCTGGCGGTGGCCGGCCGCATCGGCTACCCGATCGTGGTGCGCCCCTCCTACGTCCTCGGCGGCCGGGCCATGGAGATCGTGTTCGACGACGCCGGCCTGCGCCACTACATACGCCACGCGGTCCAGGCCTCCCCGGAGCACCCGGTGCTCATCGACCACTTCCTGCAGGAGGCGATCGAGGTCGACGTGGACTGCCTCAGCGACGGCCGCGATGCGGTGATCGGCGGCATCATGGAGCACATCGAGGAGGCGGGGATTCACTCCGGCGACTCCTCCTGCTCCCTGCCGACCTACTCCCTGGACGACGACGTCCTGGCCGAGATCCGGCGCCAGACCGCGGCGATCGCCAGGGAGATCGGTGTCATCGGCCTGATGAACGTCCAGTACGCGGTGAAGGACGGCCTGGTCTACATCCTGGAGGTCAACCCGCGCGCCTCGCGTACCGTGCCCTTCGTCGCCAAGGCGACCGGCCGCCCCCTGGCCAAGCTCGGGGCCCTGGTGATGGTGGGCAAGACCCTGCGCGAGCTGGGGGTGACCGAGGAGATCGTCCCCGAGCACTACGCGGTGAAGGAGGCGGTGTTCCCCTTCCTCCGCTTCCCCGGCGCCGATTGCGTCCTCGGGCCGGAGATGAAATCGACCGGCGAGGTGATGGGGCTCGATGTCGACTTCGGCTGCGCCGTGGCCAAGGCCCAGATCGCCGCCGGCACCCGCCTGCCCACCACGGGCAACGTCCTGTTCACCGTGAAGGACCTGGACAAGGGGATCGCGGCACCGGTGGCGCGGCGCCTGCAAGAGCTTGGCTTCCAGATCGTCGCCACTCGCGGCACCGCCGCCCATCTGAACGCGCAGGGGATCGCGGCCAGGTCGGTCTACAAGGTGAACGAGGGGCGCCCCGACGTCGTCGACCGGATCACCAACGGCGAGATCCAGTTGGTGATCAACACCACCTCGGACGCCAACGACCGGCGCCAGTCCTACACCATCCGCTCCTCGGCCCTGCGTTTCGGCGTGCCGTACTTCACCACCGTCGCGGGTGCCCGCGAGGCGGCCAGGGGGATCGCCGCCTTGCAGAGCGGAGAGTTGACGTGTCGGCCGCTACAAGGTTATTACCAGAACCCATAGGGAGACACCCTCCAGAAGGACGGCTTTCTCCGAGGCCTGCCTCCCCTGCGGGGGGCGGGCCTCGCTGTTATCTATTTTCCAAGAGGCGATCGCCATGCCCGATCCCTTTCCCATCACCGCTGCCGGGCTGGAAAAGCTCAAGGTGGAACTGCGCCACCTGGTGTCGGTCGAGCGACCCCAGAACATCAAGGACATCGAGACCGCCCGCGGCCACGGCGACCTGTCGGAGAACGCCGACTACGACGCCGCCAAACAACGCCAGGGATTCATCGACGGGCGCATGAAGGAGCTCAGCGACAAGATCTCTCGCGCCCAGGTGATCGATCCCAGCAAGATCCGCGGCGACAAGGTGGTGTTCGGGGTGACGGTCGACCTGCTCAACTGCGAGACCGAGGAGGAGGCCACCTACACCCTGGTGGGCGAGGAGGAGTCGGACGCCGCCGCCGGCCGCATCTCGGTGGCCTCGCCGGTGGGCCGGGCGCTGCTGGGTAAGACCGAGGGCGACGTGGCGGAGGTCCGCACCCCGCGCGGCATGATCGAGTACGAGATCCTCGGGCTGAGGGTGGAATGACCCACAA
>Ga0210124_1000758_pt1 | contig 15420 bp, 16 predicted proteins | sample Muzzi_PWC_D2_FD_185554 | JGI IMG/M metagenome (GOLD analysis project Ga0210124, IMG submission 185554) | Wetland microbial communities from San Francisco Bay, California, USA, that impact long-term carbon sequestration - Muzzi_PWC_D2 (SPAdes) | ecosystem: Environmental > Aquatic > Marine >... | reverse complement strand
TGGGCGTTAATCTAAGCTACAATTTTCATAAATTCGCAATTCGCAGAACTTCACCATTCTGTTGCCCGGAGATAATCTCCTTCATTTACAAGATTATCTCATTCCTATTTATCATACAAGCCATTCGCGTTGAATTTTATTGTTAGGCCGCAAGGGGTAGGACAACATACCAAACCCTCCATGGATCGAATCTTATCTAATCGCTTACGTTGATCATCAATCTTTGAAAAACTTGGCTGGCTCTCCAGGTTTCAGCGTATATTTGTCACGCACCTCTACTACCCAGGCTTCGAGCTTCTCTTGAGTGGCAACACGTTGTTCCCAGTTTGGTGTCTTACGTGCTTCTCGCAGCAAGAGAAGCAGATAGTCTCCATGATTTTTTTCCAACCAACGTACCCACTTCGGCTTGATCCAATCTGGTAGCCAAAAAAGAAGAAGGCTGGCTGCTAATATAAGCGGCAGGCTCACCCATAGGAACGCTGTGAGTCTTTCAGGTTGCGTAGGGAGAAAGGCAGCAAATCCCCAAGAGAGTATGCCCAAACCAGAAGGTATACATATGTAATAAATCTCTTTGGGACTGTAAAGCGGGTCACCTTCATGAAGGTACCATCTCTTGTAGCGGCCTGTCCATACAAGCATACCGACGATTAAAACGCCGGCACCAACGGCAATCAAGCCAACAGCATAGCACATTTATCAATTCTTCCTCAGCAATAACAACAATCACCCATCTAGTAAAAAATGATTTGAAATCTACGGAGCGGCCTAACATGTTTTTATACTGACAATTCCACCATAAAATTTATGAAGGACATTTCCACCTAAATACTTAACTAGACAAGTCCAAGCATAATGCCATTCAATCAAAATTTTTTTTCAGCACCGGCAACATCATTTCGCACCTTGATTATATTCCTCAATTGCCGGTAACACAAAGCTATTTTACCCCCTCGTGGTCGCCGAAACAGGCTCCTAACGGTCTTTCAACCATAGTTGATGTCAGGTTTTAGACACCCGGAGTTTCCAACAACGCTCTTATCACATGACTTTCAAGTATGGCGAAGCTGATTTGTCTTTCAATCTGATTTAAAAACTCCGGGTGTCTTTAGGTTCGTTACATTGTAAATGAAGGCTTTAGATACCCGGAGTTTCCAACAACGCTGTTATCACATGACTTTCAAGTATGGCGAAGCTGATTTGTCCTTCAATCTGATTTAAAAACTCCGGGTGTCTTTAGGTTCGTTACATTGTAAATGAAGGCTTTAGATACCCGGAGTTTCCAACAGAATTTCCCCCGATTGATTGTAGGTATTGTCAATTTGATTTACTCACAAAATTTAGATGAAAACTCCGGGTGTCTCTACGCTCTATGTTTCGTCATATAGCAAGTGCGCAATCACGTTTAGGTCTTGTGTATGATAGGACTCTACAAATTCACGGTAGGCTGTGTGAGGATCTTCAGTTTGTCCATTAAATTGGGATAGCACTATATCAGGATGCGGTAGAGTGCCCTTTCGCAAACCAATATACTCCAAATAACTAGAAAAAGACCAGTCCTCCACCTTTTGAACCATGCCTGCCTCAACCGGATTTAGATGAATGTAGCGTGATAGATGTAAGAGGTATTCATCTTTATCAACGAGTTTACCCTCGAAACGTCCTTGGAATAACGGTCCTGTCCGTTCGTATCGTTTATTGATAGATTTAGCATATGACATACTAAAAGAGTGCATAGGCTTGGCTAGTTCATCGTCGTGAAGATAAACAAGAAGATGATAATGGTTGGGCATCAGGCAATACGCCACTACTTCTACAATATTGGTTGTGAGATATTTTCGTAACCGACGTAGAAAAAAGAGATAGTTTTCTTTTTCAAAAAAGATACGTTGCTTGTTGACGCCTCGATTGTAAAGATGATAATAGTGTCCAGCTCGAAACTCAACCTTCCGTCGCGGCACAATCCCCCTCTGAAATTTCCTTCCGGTGTAATCATTACCCACAAAAAATAGAGGCTAAGGTTTTCTCAAAACCTCAGCCTCATTATAACATAATCTTACCAAAAACACCCTACACACCACCTCGTGTGACGAGGCATTCCTCTTTAAATTTTACCAATACAAGAATGAAAATCCTAAGATGCGTGTTGGAGTTCACCTAGAGCGCCTATTTTTGAACCTGCGGGTTTTACACTTAACAATTGCTCTTCCAGCTTACTTCGGTGGGCAAGGCCGTAGTTGATATGAACCACCTCGCCCCGTGGATTCAGGACGACGGTGGTGGGCAGGGTTAGCACTTTGTAATGCTTGGCCGCATCGGGATAGCAAGCCACATCCAAGGTTTCTACTACAATCGACTCATCCAGTTTAGCCTCAATCTTTTCCACGATAGGCGATTGCTGAAACTCACAGACGGCACAGTAGTCACCGGTGAAATAGAGCAAAGTCGGTTTGCCAGTCGGAGTCTCGGTGCCTGGAATGGTGCGGATGATTTTTGTCTTGAAATATTGCCAGCCAAGCCAAAGCAACCCCAAGCCACCGGCAATGATAAAGGTGATAATAATCCTATCGAGCATAGCCTATCTCCCTCCAGGTCGGGGCAGCAGGCCCACCCGGTCTAATTGATAGTAAACAAAGCACCCGGCGCAAAAGTTGAAGAAAAGATTGACTGCTGCCAGAACAATGACAATCCAGGCCAAAATCCAGCCTATCAGTGCGCTGTTAAACAGCAATAGGGCGCTACTCGCTAACAAGAAGAGTGCCCCCACGCCCTGAGCAAATTGATGGGGAGCCGGGTCATCATCAATGACATTTGCTTTGAGGAGGTTGTTCGGTTTAAGCAGCTTGAGGTAAATCTGCTTAAAAAGGGCCGCCTCAGGCGCAATGGTCCCTATCGCCAAAACTACCCCCACCAATAAAACCAAATAGGGCTGATTAAACAAGAAGCCCAATAAGGTTACTGTAATAATTGAAGCCTGGTTAAATTTCAGAGCGGTTGTATCAACTTTTTTAGCCATATTACTTCTGTATCCCCCTTGAATATCAACGTTATTTTTTGCCAACAAAAAAGCCCACCGAGCTAACTCGATGGGCTTTGCTTGCGTATAGATTAAATCAAACTATGAGAACATTATCTCCCTACGCTCCACCGAGTTCCGGAATCTGAATCCAGACAACACAAACAAGCCATACAACACATATCGTTGGCGACACCATTTGTATTGAGTTCGGTTGAGCGCAAATCGTTAGATAACATTATTGAGTACGGGAGTATATAGAGCTTTCGTGAAATTGCAAATTAGGGCTAGCTATTTTCGCCCACTCTTTTAGAGCCACACCTGGCGAAAGACACGCATGAAGTTGCCGCCTAAAACCTTCTCAATATCTTCCTCACTGAAGCCTCGGCTCAACATTCCAACCGTAAAGTTTGGCAGTTGTTCGATACGTTTACAATCAGGGATCCAAAAGTCAATTTGGGTCGGGTCTATGAGCGCATCACCGGTAAGGTTCAGGGCACGTTCCATCAACCAATCCTCAAGAAGGTCTGGGCCTAACCCCACACGATCGATACCTATGGTATCGGCAATATGGACCAGATGATCCACCATTCTGTCTACCGTTGGATTTTCGGCATCGACAAAGTGTCCGGCAAAATTCAGCCCCACGACACCATCACAATCGGCAATGGCGCGTAATTGCTCATCTGTCAGATTGCGGGGATGGTCGCAAATAGCACGAGCGTTACTATGCGAAGCGACAAAGGGTCCCTGGCAAAGATTGACGACATCCCAGAAGCCTCGCTCAGAAAGGTGGCTGACATCGCATATAACGTGGTGGTCATTCATCTCACGAAGCGCAACCTTTCCTGCTTTAGATAAGCCGCCCGCGTTTGGCCCCTCACCCAAACCATCGGCAAATTTATTACGACGATTCCAGGTAAAAGAGACCATCCGCACACCCAAACGGTAAAGTATCCGCAATAGGGCCAGGTCTCCACTAAGACCATCACAGCCTTCGAGCGCCAATACGCCAGCGATTTTATTTTCCGCTAATGCGTCATCAATTTCGCTCACGCTGGTTGCCAGTTGCATCACGCTATTATCTTCCTCAAGGTCGCTAATAACCGCTTCAGCATGTTGGAGCAGTTGTCGTAGCCCCAACTCCGGCAAAAATTCATCCTCAAGAAAGATGGGCAACAATTGAACATTAATGCCTCCGGTACGCAGCATTTTGCCCCACGGCCCTGAGAGAACCCCACTCTCACCCAGTGTACGCCGGTGAAGAACATCCATCGGAATATCGTGGTGGGCATCCACCACAAGCATCTCCTGGTGGAGTTGTTTTGCTTTTTCCAGATTAGCTGCCGTTGCTTCTGACATATTGTTATTTGCTCCTGTTCATAAGTATGATCGGCTTCGTTTGCACTCCAAGCCCAAAAGTAATAATACGCCTGTCTATATAATAGAGCAATTTGTTTTCGCCAACTTTCAATTTAATTGCTCCAATACATTTAGGTGATTGACAGCCAATGCATACCGGAGTAAGATGCAGAAACCACATTGATTAATGAAAGCTAATAATATGGATTTCAACCTTTCGAAAAAACAAAAAGATTTGGTTGCCAGCGTCCGGGACTTTGCCCTGGCCGAGATTGCGCCGGTCGCAGCCCAATGGGATGAAGAAGAGCATATCCCTCGCTCCCAAATTCAAAAGCTGGCCGACTTTGGCCTATTTGGCATGACCTTTCCTACAGAGTATGGCGGGCGTAATTTATCGGCTCTTGATACTGTGTTAGCAATTGAAGAGATGGCCCGGCATTGCGGCATTAGTGGCCGCTTAATTGTGGATCACAATTTTGGCGCGGTTGGTACCATCCTCAATTTTGGTAGTGAAGACCAGAGAGGCTGGGTCTTACCGGCTGTAGCTAAGGGTGAGAAGCTCATGTCAATCGCCATGACTGAGCCGGAAGCCGGATCAGCTTTGACGGAACTGACCACGACAGCCCGCCGCGATGGCGATCACTTTATCCTCAACGGCACCAAACGTTGGATTACCGGCGGGGGAGAGCGAGAGCTGCTGCTGGTTTATGCCCGCTTTGATGATATCGCCGGGCCGGAGGGGATTGGGGCCATTTTGGTTGAGATGGATACACCCGGTTTTCGTACCGGAGAACGCCTGATTTCTATGGGGGTGCGTGGAGTGAGGGAGAGTTATCTTCACTTTGAAGAGATGCGAATTCCGGCCCGTAATGTAGTTGTTCAGCCGGGAGCCGGGTTCAAGCGATTGATGTCGGCCTACAATGGGCAGCGAGTGGCAGCTTCGGCGGTCTGTTTGGGATTAGCCCAAGGGGCGCTCGATTATGCGGTGGCCTTCGCCGATAAGCGCCAGCAGTTTGGGCAACGCATCACCGATTTTCAAGCCATGCAGATGAAAATCGCTGATTGTGCCGTTGACATCGAGGCCGCCCGCCTACTGGTATATCGGGCCGCTGCCAATGGTCAGCTAACCATTACTGACCGAGTCGAGTCGAGCCTGGCTAAAGCTTATGCCGCAGAAATGGTCATCCGGGTAACCAATGAGGCCATCCAACTGATGGGTGGCGATGGCTATAGCCGCTTACACCCTGTCGAGCGTATGGCCCGTGATGCACGGGCATTTACCCTGGCCGGTGGTTCTATCGAGATGCAGCGGTTGGCAGTAGCCGGACACATTTTGGGTCGACCATTACGGCAAGGATGAGAATAATCCCGCTCAGATACACGTAATGACATATTCTATTTTTCAAAGCGAGAAAAATAAATTAGAATAAGTTGGATTGAATACAGTGGGTGGGTAATTTGGTATATTAACAAGGAAATATTTGATGAAAAGAATTCTGTATGTCGAGGATGCCAGGTCTCAACGCGAGATTCTGAAACAAATGCTCGAACTATATGGCAAGTACGAGGTTATTATCGCCAATCACGGCCAAGACGGGTTAGAGAAAGCGCGTGAAATACATCCCGACATCATATTAATGGATTTACGAATGCCCATTATGGACGGTCTCCAGGCTATTCAGGAGTTAAAAAAAGACCCCGCTGTATCTAACATCCCGGTTGTTGTTATATCTGCCTGGGCCAACAAAAAAAATCGCGAGGAAGCGATTGAGGCCGGGGCTATCAAGTTTATTGAAAAGCCAACCAATTATAATCAACTGCTGGCTACGATTAAAGACATTACCGAAGGCAGTTAATAAATAGTTTTAATGACCATCAACCCTAACAAAATCAGGTAATGGGTTAGTCGTAAGAGATAGTGACGGGGTTAGCCCCGTCACTATCTCTTACCCTGTTACCATCAAACAAAATCAAGGTAAGGATATATCATGTCTGAACGAATATTTAATTTTAGCGCCGGACCGGCTGTCCTGCCTGAGCCGGTCTTAGAGCAGGCCCGCGATGAACTGGTAAATTATCAAGGGAGCGGCATGTCGGTCATGGAGATGAGCCATCGCTCCAAAGAATTTACCGCCATCATCGAGAAAGCCGAAGCGGGCTTAAGAAAGCATATGGGCATCCCTGCTGAGTATGCGGTTCTTTTTTTACAGGGCGGGGCCAGTTTTCAATTTTCTATGATCCCGATGAATCTTTATTTCCAGGGAAATCCGGTTGATGTCATTAATACGGGCGAATGGACCAAAAAGGCAATGGCCGAGATTGATAAAGTCGCGGCTTGCCGGATTGCGGCCTCAACAGAGCACGAGAATTTCTGCCGAATCCCGACCCCCGATGAAATTCATTTGGGCGAAAATGCTTCTTATGTCCATATATGCTCCAATAATACCATTCACGGCTCGCAGTGGCGCGACTTTCCCAATACGGGCGAGATCCCCCTGGTGGCCGATATGTCATCCGATATCCTGTCGCGGGAAATTGATGTGTCTCGATTTGGCCTTATCTTTGCCGGAGCGCAGAAAAATATCGGCCCTTCCGGGGTGACGATTGTCATCATGCAGCCGGAACTGGCCGAACGCACCCCCAAAACGTTGCCGACGATGTTACAATACCGCACTCACATCAAAACGAAGTCACGCTACAACACGCCGCCGACCTTCGGCGTTTATATGATTGGTCTGGTGATGGATTGGCTGGAGGCGGAAGGCGGCGTTTCGGCGATGGAGCAGCGCAATGAAGCCCAGGCCAAGATTCTTTACGATGTTATCGACGGCACCGATTTTTACACCTGCCCGGTGGCGGAAAAAGATCGCTCTCGTATGAATGTGGTGATCCGCATTCAAAACGGCGATGAGAGCCTGGAGCAAACATTCGTTCAAGAAGCCACCGCCGCCGGATTGAGCAGCCTGAAAGGCCACCGTTCCACAGGGGGGATACGGGCCTCGATTTACAACGCCCAAACCTTCGAGGCGGTCAATGCCCTGGCAGACTTTATGAAGGATTTCGAAGCAAAAAACGGGTAGGCCGACAGGATAATACAAGCTGATTGAATGGAGCGTCTCATTGTTGGGACGCTTTGTTTTTTTCTCTCGTTCCAACGCTCCAGCGTGGGAATGCCTACCTGCTACACCGAGCGTGGCGGAAGGTGGTATGCACACAAAGCGCAACGCAGAACGTTGGAACGAGGTCAAGAATGTCAGCTTGACGCCTATAAGTACATATCCATCACCATCGAAGTTTTATAATCCAGAGGAGACGAATAGTGCAATCCTCACAAAAACCAAACCAGCAATCGCTCCGATGACCGACCCCCAAGTTGTTGCTCTTTCAGTATTTTGTTCTATTCCGACCAATGCACCAGCCATTCCCCCAAGTGCTCCACCAATTACCGTCGAAAACGCGAGAGTAATTGCTAAATTGCCTGAAAATAATATTTGGGGACGAGAATTCTCCGAAAATAAAGCATTTAATATCACATCCGCCCCAACTCCAAACCCTCCAATAAGAACTCCAAAAAGCACACCAACGAATATTCCGACTATCACCTTAATTTGAGAGTCTTTTGGATCTGGCGGAAATACTTTCAAGTAAAGTCCTATTACCGCTACAATTGTTCCAATAATTCCAAGAAAAAGTTGCAAAGTCATTAAAGAAATCCCCTTCTATCAAGTATAGCAGTTTTTCTAATGTCCAAGGTCGATACCCGTCACCATCGAAACAGATGCTACTGGCGGCTTTTCTCCTTCTCCAGCCGTCGCTCCAGACGGCGTTTCTGGCGAGCTTCGGCCTCGGCCCAGCGACGCCGTTCTTCATCAGTTTCCAAAATGAGTTGGGGCACTTCTACCGGCTGGCCGTTGTTGCCCAAAGCCACATAGACGATGAAGGCTGAGTTGGTATGGGTAGTTTCGCCGGTCAGAGGATTTTCAGCGAGAACCCGTATCCCCACTTCGATGGAGGTCCGCCCTGTCCAGTTGACGCTGGCATGAAGGGTTAAGAGATTGCCAATCTGCACCGGCGAAAGAAAGGTCATCGAGTCGATGGCAACTGTGACCGCCGGGTGCTGGGCGTGGCGAGTGGCGCATAAACCGCCTGCTTCATCGGCCAGTTTCATAATGACACCGCCATGAATGTTCCCTAACGGGTTGGCATGCTCAGGCATCATCAATTGATTAAGTGTAATCTGACTGTCTTTGACGTGTTTAGCTTCCATTGTTATTGCACCCCCAAAGTTCCCGACCAAGCTTCAAAAGGCCGGCCTTTTCGCTCATCATCTTTATAAAAGGCAAAGAAGGTCATTTCGTGATACCCCATAAATTCCTGCTCCTTTGGATTAAATCGAGCCAACTCGTGGATGGGCCGCCAGGTGCCGCAGTTGAGATACATCTGGTCCAGGCGCTTGCCATTCACAGTGGCGGAGTCAAGCGGGACAATCTCATGGACATGGGTATGGCCCTGCACAAAAAAGCGAGCCGCGTTATTCATAAAGGCAGGCTCTTCGAAGGCGGTCTTATGATAAGTGACCTCAGTCCCGCCTATCTTCTCTCGAAGCCAGGTGACTAACTGGGTGATTGCATTCAATGATAGCCCTTTGGAAAATTTCAAGGCCCACTCCAATTTGTCAACCCCGTCCCACAGATTGAGCGCCTCATCACGGGCGCGGACAAATTTTAATTTTAGAAAATTATCGGCCAAATCATCCCAAATATCTTTGACGGCTTGAATATGCGCCGGGTCTTCGCAGGTGCGATTTAATAAGCCGTTAATCCAAAGGGGAATGACCAGCATGGGGCGCACGTTATCCAATTCGTTTAAGCCATCCAGGCAACTTTTTGGTAACACATCACCCATCCGCTGCCGTACTTCACTGGGAAAACGATTGAGCAACTCAACCACCACCGCATCACCCAGCGAGGAGGCATCGCGGCCATGCTCTTTTTCGTAGTTATCGGGATCGTAGATATCACCGTGACGGGCAAAAACCTGGTGCGCAGCCATCACCTCTTGAAGCGCCACCGACTCTGCCGGGTCGTGAGGGAAGGGATTGCTGGCGGCATTGGCTAATCCAACCGCATCGATGACGCCTTGCCGGATTTGGTCGTATCCTGGTCCCGGCAAATGGTAGAACCAGTCGTGATTCCCGACCATATAATGAATACGGACCTCAACCGGCACGCGCTCAGGGTCTTGCGGATCGCGAGACACGTCCTTGGGTTTACCCTCATCCGTGGCCGGGGGAATGGTGACAGCCCCCTCTTTGAGACTGCGCAAAACGGCCAGCGAGGAGTCATTTTTCGCCAGGATGGCCGCACTAATCTCTTGAATTTTGTCGATGAAAGGCTGGCTAGTGTAATCATCCCAGGGCCTTACATCACTGGAAACGTCTGCCTCATCCGCGATCCACTTGATAGAGCGAATCAGGTCGAGAATATCGCCCAGTAAAATTAAATCCATCGCTTTGACCGGTTCATAATAATCATCATCGCGCCAAGAGGCATCGTAAGCCATATCACTCAACCGATTGCGAAAAAGCCGAAACGCCCCCGCGCTAATCGTTTCGCCTGAGGTGCCATCGGTTAAATGTAAATCACTGATTATCACAAGCATAAATATCCTCCCATCTTCACAATTGGTCAGATTCCATCATCTCTTTAATAAGGTTTGCCAGCGAGCGCCGGGTTTCAACGTCGATAGCGCCCTTGGTCATCTCCTCGAATTTGCGTATTCGTTCCTTCTCCCGGAAGTAATAGGTCATATCCGGTAGTATTCGCATCGCTTCCCGGCAGAGCGCCCGGAGGCGCATCAGGCCGTCAATCTCCTCTAAACCCTCGGCCCGCTGCTTTTTAATCTCCTCAATCAAGCGTTTGAGTTCACCGCGCCAGTGCTCAAGCTCATTCTCATACTTCAGATAATACTCCGCCTCACCGACCACCAGCAATTCGAGGATGTTATGCTCGGCGGCGGTCAGCGATTCGCCCTCCTCCAGCTTGGCCAGAATGGGTAAATACATATTTTCGAGTTTGGCCTGAAAGGTTTCGCGGGCCAGACCCTCCAGAGCGTCAATTTGGTCTTGAAATTCCTGATAATGGGCCTCCGTCTCAGTGTTAAATGATTGGTTAGACACGTTGATAACTTCATCGATTTTGCTATCTACGTCGTGAGCATTGGGCATATGAGGGGTACTCCTACAAGTTTGACTTTCTGGGTAATCGGTAATTGGTAATTGGTAATTCAACCTAATCACCAATTACCAGTCACCAATCACCTTATTTAACACAAACGATACTGGATTCAGGGTCGAATGTCAAGCAGAATGACGACTAAAACGCAGCAATCCCCCAAATTTTCAGATTTCCGAGGGCCTGTCTTCAACGCTCTCCATTGTTAAGTCATTGGTTGGCTGTGGGTGCGGCATTGGGCCTTTGATGAGGTATTTATGGTATCTTGAATAGTATATGGTCGGATTGTAGGTAGGGTTAGGAGGGAGAGATGATGACTTTAATGGAATTCGCATCAAGTATTATTTCAACTTGCTTCACAGCTATGGTAATGTTAGCTATTTTGAGCGTGATCCTGCTCATTATTTTTGATCATCTCAATAAGCAAAAAAGGCTGTGGAACTCTTGGCGAAAATTTGCTGAGAACAATGGCCTGGCTTTTCGCCCGAACAATTTTTTCAGTGGAGCGCAGGTTTTCGGCAACTTCAGAGGACATTACCTTAATCTAGAATCGATTCAAAAAGGTTCTAGCCGAAATAGCCAAACCTACACCCGACTCTCTTTATATCCCACCCACCGAGTGTATCATAGCATTCCAGTGACAGATCCTGGTATCTCTATTACGTCATTGAATGTTGACGATGCCATAAATCTATTGACAAGACATGAAGTGGGTCATGGCACTTGGGATAGTGTTGAGGCTGATTCTAAAGGTCAGCGAATATCATATATAAAACCTGGAATCGAGACTAACATAAAGTATTTGCAATCTCGTATTTGTTGGTTAAGTGATGTAGCAGATGCTTACCCGGCAATCGTGGCTTTAGGGGGTGAAGCTGTAGCACCTTTACATTCGCTCACCAAACGCAATAGGAGATTGCGCCCGTTAGCTACCCAACTATTACGTGATATTGCAGACGATACCATACCCCGATTAAGCAACCATGCTAAAAATCTTATTTGCCCTCGTTGCTTAACTTGCTGCAGGAAACACCAGATAAAACTGAGTTGGTGGCAATCCATTACCTACTACGGCTGCCGAACCTGCCATCAAAGTCGGGAGTTCGTTGAAGGATGGGTGGTTGCCCGGCTGGATAACACCATGACCCAAGAACTGGTTCAACAAAATGGCGTCTTACGGGTAAACTGGTTAAGTCGCCGCGCCCTGTTTGACTTTGACGAGGTCGAAATCATCCAGGCGACGGATGAAGAAGTAGAACGCTTTGCCGTGCAGGTCGGCAATGATACTGATCGCCTGCGAAAACCACGGTATCAGCAAATGCGCTGTGTGGTTTCGGCGGATTGTGGCCTATCAGAAAACAGCCACCGAATCTTGCGGCGAATGTTTGGCTCAGTAGAATTAAGGGACACAGAATTCATTCGAGAGGTAGCGGGCAGCCATGAAAGAACGACCAACCATAGAAACAGAACGATTGATCCTGAGGCCATTTACCCTGGCGGACGCACCGGCAGTGCAGCAGTTGGCCGGTGACAGAGATGTGGCCTCGACCACATTAAATATTCCGCACCCCTATGAAGAGGGCATGGCCGAGGAATGGATTAACAGTCATCAACAAAGGTTTGAGCAGAACGAATTTGTCACTTTTGCCGTTGCACTGCGCCCTGACAATATCCTTATCGGGACAATTAGTCTTCATCTCAACGTTGAACATGACCATGCGGAACTGGGCTATTGGATTGGCAAGCCCTACTGGAATCGAGGGTACGGGACGGAAGCAGCCAGAGCCGTTGTGCAGTATGGCTTTGAGGTCATAGGCTTAAACCGTATACACGCTGCTTATCTTAAACGAAACCCCGCTTCAGGCCGCATCATGCAAAAAATCGGCATGGTTCACGAGGGTTGTCTCAAGCAGCATGTCAAAAAGTGGGACATCTTTGAAGATTTGGAGTTGTATGGAATATTGAAACGCGATTACGAACTACAAAGAGATGGCAATACTTGAGCCTAACTGGGGTTTGTGCTATCCTTTGAAAGTTAGCACGTAAAACTCAACTCAACTAGAGGTGTATTATGGCGGCGGAACGATTAACAGCAGAACAAATCGAAGCGGGCTTGAAAGAGTTGTCAGACTGGGAACTCAAGAATGATAAATTGCATCGTGAGTTAAGATTCAAGAATTTTGTGCAGGCATGGGGTTTTATGACTCAAGCGGCCATCTTAGCCGAGCAAATGAATCACCATCCTGAATGGTTCAATGTCTACAGCAAGGTTATCATCGACCTGACCACACACGATGTCGGGGGTATCAGCCAGTTTGATTTTGGCCTGGCTAAGAGAATAAACGGGGTGCTCGCCGGGATGGGCCTCAGGTAATTGATTCACCTGAGGTGATTAATAAGTAAGGCTGCTGACACTTACCACAAAGGTGGCTTCGAGATTAGAAGCGACCTTTGTCTGATTCCTGGCTTCAGTTGCGCGCCGAGTATCCGACGGCTCAAACCATTTATGTCATCGTGGACAACTGGCCGGTCCATTTTCATACCGATGCCCTAGCTCGCCTGCAACCCCAAGATTCTCCTTGGCTGCCTTATGTGTCACCTCATTGGCCTAAAGAACCAAGCAACAAAGCCATCCAAGATGATTGGTCCATTCAGTTGCTTTGTTTGCCAACTTATGCCTCTTTGCTCAATCCAATTGAAAAACTATGGCGTTGGCTTAAACAAGATGTACTACATATGCATCATTGTAGCTATGACTGGCAACATCTCAATCTTCTGGCTTCGACCTTCTTGGATCAGTTTCAGTTTGGTTCAGATGACCTGTTGCACTATCATACTAATGACATAATCTGGCTGATGCAGAAGGTGAAGAAAAACATGTTAAAAGCTGTTATCTTCGATGTGGGAGGGGTACTCATTCGTACCCAAAGCCGGGCCGGACGGGAAAAGTGGGCGGCTAAGTTCAATATGGATTCTTGGGATTTTGAGAATTTCGTCTTTAGAAGCGAGTCTGGTCGTCAAGCAGAATTGGGCCAGAAAAGCGTCAAGGCTCACTGGCAATGGCTAGGACAACATTTCGGCTTAGATGAGGCTGAATTAATCGAAATGCGTCGTGATTTTTTTGCCGGGGATATCTTGAACCAGCCTCTGGTGGAGCATGTCAAGCGATTGCGTCAGGCAGGTTATCGCACCGGCTTGCTCAGTAATTTTGGTGATAGCGCTCGCCGGGTCTGGACCGAGGTTTATCCTTTTATCAGCCACTTTGAGGGCATTGTCATCTCTGCTGAAGTTGGGCTGGCAAAGCCCAACCCTAAGATATATCATTTGGCTGCTGAGAGTGTTGGGGTAAAGGTGGAAGAGGCTTTGTTTATCGATGATTTCATCGAAAACATTGAAGCGGCCAGACAAGTTGGCATGCAAACCATTCACTTTACCGATCCGCAGATAGCTCAGCAACAATTAGCGGAAATTACCGGGGTGAAGTAGACAGTAAGGTGTGTTTTGAACGCTTGCCCGACATACCATGCTGTGGTCAAAATAAAATATTTTGGGGGTTACGCCTTTGCGGGAAGCGACCTTAAAAAAAAGGACCGGTCTCACCTGGCAAGTTGCGATGTTAGCCGGTCCACTTGTATTGCAAAACTTTTCTCAAACGTTGTTGGGTGTGGTGGATACTTATTTTGTATCCAGAATTAGCACCGAAGCTCTGGCCGCCGTTGGCCTGTCCAGCGTCATGTTTTTCGCAGTACTTATGCTATTCCGTAGCACGGCTAATAGTTCGGTAGTCTTTGTTGGTCGGGCTTATGGCGAACGTGACAATACGAAGATTGGCACAGCCATTGGGCGCAGTCTGAATATGGTAGGTTGGATGTCGCTCGTGGTTTTGGTGTTGCCGTGGCTCTTTGCCAGCCTTATGGTGTTTGCATCCCCTGGTGATAATCCTTTAGTACGTGAACTTGGCACACGATATCTTCAAATCCGTACACTCGAGATCCCCTTGGTTATGTTTAGTGCTGTGGTCTGGGGCTTTTTGGTCGGGCGTGGCGACTCACGTACACCCATGATTTTGGCCTGGATAACAGTGTTATTAAACATCTTTCTGGATTGGATATTGGTTTTAGGTAATCTAGGGGTACCGGCTTTGGGTGTAGCTGGAGCAGCCTATGCTACCGTTATGGCTAACGGCCTCAATGCTATCCTAAGCGCCGTCATTTTGTGGAGTGGCCCAAATCGACAGGTGTTTCACACAACTAAAATCCGGCTGGCGTCGTGGTCTGAATTGTATGGCATATTGCGGATTGGCCTCCCTTTGGGAGTGGGTGACTTTATAGAGATTGCCTCCTTCAGTGCATTCTTTGCTCTGATTGCCCGGTTAGGCACAGATATTCTGGCCGCCAACCAAGTTGCCCTACAATATATGAGTATTTCTTTTACATTTGGTTTTGCGGTGAACATGGCAACCTCAAGTCTGGTTGCCCGATATCTTGGGGCGCAACAACCTGACATTGCAGAAAATGTAACTTATCGCGCCGTAGCCTTGGCTATGGCCGGAATGGGTATCATAGGATTAAGCTATTTGATTGCACCAGCTACGCTGATGAGCGTCTTTAGTCAAGAACAGTCTGTTATCCTGGCCGGAGTCACCATACTGCGGCTGGTTGCTCTGTATCAAGTTTTCGATGCGGCGGGCATTGTGCTGATGGGTGCACTCAATGGGGCAGGCGATACAAGGTTCACCATGCTGATACGCTCGTTTCTTGCCTGGGGTATTTTTATCCCGCTAGTGTGGGTACTCATTGGTCCATTGGATAC
>Ga0210124_1000757_pt1 | contig 15434 bp, 12 predicted proteins | sample Muzzi_PWC_D2_FD_185554 | JGI IMG/M metagenome (GOLD analysis project Ga0210124, IMG submission 185554) | Wetland microbial communities from San Francisco Bay, California, USA, that impact long-term carbon sequestration - Muzzi_PWC_D2 (SPAdes) | ecosystem: Environmental > Aquatic > Marine >... | reverse complement strand
CCCGGCCCGGCCGGCGTTCTCCGGTTTGACGGCCAGCCCCGCCGGCGGCTAAAGGCGGCCTATGCTGCGGACTCGTTGCCCCCTCTTGTCCGGCCTGGTCTTGGCCGCCCTTGCCCTCGCCGCCCTCGCCCTCGCCATACCGGCGGTGGCGGAGCCGCTGCGGCTGAGCGCGACGACGGTCCCGCTCGACCCCGACGATGCCGCGCGCGACCGGGTCGGCCCGCTGCGCTGGCTGGGCGGGCTGGAGCTCGCCGCCGCGGACCGCCGCTTCGGCGGCCTGTCGGGCCTGCGGATCGATGCCGACGGCGCCGCCTTGACCGCGGTGACCGATCAAGGCCACTGGCTGCGCGCCCGTCTGAACCATGCGGCGGACGGCTGGCTTGAAGGTGTCGGCGCCGCAACGCTCGGCCAGCTGCAGGGCCCGGACGGCGAACCTCTGGCCGACAAGCGTTCGGCCGACGCCGAATCGCTCGCCGCCCTGCCCGACGGCAGCCTGGCGGTGGCCTTCGAGCGGCGCCACCGCATCTGGCTCTATCCGCCCGGCGACGGCCCCCTGGACAGCCCCCTGGACAGCCCCTTGGCCGGGCGTCCGCGCCCGCTGCCGGCGCCGCCGGGCATCGACGCGGCGCCCGGCAATAGCGGCATGGAGGCGGTGGCGGCGCTCGACGACGGCGCGCTGCTCGCCGTGCTCGAGGGCGGCAAGACGGCCGACAACTCGGCCGCCTATCTGTGGCGTTCCGGCGCCTGGTCGCGCCTGAGCTACGCGCACCCCGTCGGCTTCCGCCCGACCGGCGCGACGCGCCTGCCCGACGGCGACCTGCTGATCCTGGAGCGCCGCTTCGACATCCTCGACGGCGTGGCGATCCGCCTGGCGCGCGTCGCCGCGCGCGACATCCGCCCAGGCGCCGCACTCGAGGGCCGCGAGATCGCGCGGCTGCGCTGGCCGCTGACGCTCGACAACATGGAGGGCATCGCCGCGCGGCGCGATGCCGCGGGCCGGACGCTCCTCTACCTGATCTCGGACGACAACTTCAGTGCCGTGCAGCGCACGCTGCTGCTACTCTTCGAGCTCGTGCCCGGGTGAGCGCGGCGCCGCGACGCGGAGCCGGGAGCGGCGCGGCGGCCCGACCCGGTTCGATGGCCCGGTTCGATGGCCCGGTTCGATGGCCCGGTTCGATGACCCGGTTCGATGGCCCGGTTCGATGGCCCGGCTCGATGGCCCGGCTCGATGGGAGGACCGACGTGCCCGATGCGCGCCTCAAGCAGACGCTGCACCAGCTCTACACCGGCCGGAGCCGCACGGCGACGCGCTTCCGCTACGGGTTGATCGCCTTCGACCTCGGCACCATCGTGTTCTTCGTCGTGACGGCCCCGCTGACGCCGGCGCCGACTTTGGAGATCCTGACGGCGGATTTCGTCATCGGCGCCATCATCCTGTGCGACTTCCTGGCCCGCCTGTGGATCGCGCCGAGCAAGCCCCGCATGCTGCGGCAGATCTACACGGTTGCTGACGTTCTGGTCATCCTCTCGCTGTTCCTGGCCCCGCTCCTCGCGCAGAACCTCGCGTTCCTGCGGGTGCTGCGCGCGCTCAGGCTGCTGCATTCCTATCACGTGCTGCGCGACCTGCGGCGCGACACGCCGTTTTTCCGCCGCAACGAGGACGTGATCGTCAGCTCGGTGAATCTCGGCGTGTTCATCTTTCTGGTGACCGCGCTGGTCTTCGTGCTGCAGTTCGGCAAGAACCCCGGCATCGCCAGCTATGTAGACGCGCTCTACTATACGGTGGCGACGCTGACCACGACCGGCTTCGGCGACATCACGCTGACCGGCACCATGGGGCGGCTGCTCGCCGTGTTCATCATGGTGGTCGGCGTCGCGCTCTTCCTGCGCCTCGCCCAAACGATTTTCCGGCCGCAGAAGCTAAGACACACCTGCCCCGAATGCGGCCTCAGCCGGCACGAGACCGACGCCGTTCACTGCAAGCACTGCGGCCGGATCCTGAAGATCGAGACCGAGGGCGCCGGCTAGCCCCAGACGCCCCCGGCGCCGCGTCAGGCGCGCCAGTCGAAGCTTTGCAGAGAGCCGGAATCGCCGTCCCAGGCCCGCAGGTCCGGATCGGACCAGCGGCTGCCCTTGGCATTGGCGAGATGCATGCTCTCGACCTGCAGGGCGCCCAGCCCGACCGCACCGGTGACCCGCGTCTCGTTGCCGGCCTCGTCGTTGAGCGGCGCGAGCTGCACCTTGGCGATATCGTCGACCCGCAGCGTCGGCGAGTCGCCCCACCCGATCTCGACCTTGGCGGTCCGCGCCGGCAGCCACTCGGAGATCACACCACCGAAGACGGCCTCGAACATGCCGCCTTTCTTGCCGCCGAAGATCGCCTCGAGCTCGCGGCGCTGCTCGGCGCTCGCGCTCTCGTCGAGGTAGAGCCGCGCGGTGCCGTTGCCGTGGAAGAAATTGCCCGGCCACTCGGCGGTCAGGGCGACGCGGGTGCTGCCCAGGTCGACGCCGTCGGATTCGCCCCGCTCGATGTCGAAGCCGAAGGCGCCGGCGCACCAGCCCTGGTCGGGCTCGTTGTCCGGGCCGAGCCAGCAGGGGCACATCAATTTGCAGCTGCAGAGTTCCGTGGTCTTCCCCGATATATGCCAAGCCATAATTCGCCTCCTGATTGCCTGATCGTGTTTTATGGTAGCGAGGCTAACACAACCCAGAGTGGCCCATGAACCGGCGAATGGGCTCGTGCCGCAAGGCCGACGCAAAAAGGGCCCGCGCGGTCGGCGCGGGCCCCGTCGTTGGGGAGTTTCGTCGATGGTCAGGCGGCCGCCTGCTTCTCCAGCGCCTTCTTGATGCGGCGCTTGGCGATCCGCGCCTTCTTGCCCAGTTTGGCGCTCGGCGTCGACAGCAGGAAGGCGTCGAGCCCGCCGCGCTTCTCGATGGTCCGGATGGCGCGCGTGCTCAGCCGGAACTGCAGGGTCTCGCCGAGCGCGTCGCTCAACAGGGAGCTCTCCTGCAGGTTGGGCAGGAAGCGGCGCCGCGTCTTGTTGTTGGCGTGGCTCACGTTGTTCCCGGTCAGGACGCCCTTGCCGGTGAAGTCGCAGCGTCGTGCCATGATGACGAACCTCGAGGAAACGCTGTTGATGGAAGGGCTGGCGCCCGCGCGAAAACCGCGCCGCCGGGCATTGCTTGCCCCGCTGGGTTGTCCAGTGGGCTGCCCGGCGCGCCCGGGTTTTACGGCAGCCTCCCCGGCCCGTCAAGGCCCGGGCGGGGCCGCCGAACGGGCGGATTCCTACTTCCCGTTCCCGGGCTCCCCGTCCCTGGGCTCGTCGCCGCGAAAGGCGGCCAGCAGGCGCCGGGCCGCGGCGGTCGGGCTGGTCGTCCCGGCCGCCACCTCGGCCTCCAGCGCCGGCAGGCGGGCGGCGACCGCCGGATGGCCCTTGAGGGCGGCGAGCAGGCTTTCGTTGACCTCGCGCCACATCCAGGCCTTCGCCTGGCGGGCCCGCTTGGCGGCGAGCGCGTCGGGCGCGCCCGGCGCGGCCGCCTCCAGCGCCCGGCGGTGGGCCAGCACGGCGTCCCAGACCTCGGCCATGCCCCGGCCCTCGAGCGCCGAGCTGGTCAGCACCGGGGGCCGCCAGTTCGGGCTCGGCGGGCGCAGGAACCCCAGGGCGCCGCTATATTCCGCCGCCGCCCGGCCTGCCGCGGCGGCCAGCTCGCCGTCCGCCTTGGTCACCACGAAGAGGTCGGCCAGCTCCATGATGCCGCGCTTGAAGCCCTGCAGCTCGTCGCCGCCGCCGGGCTGCAGCAGCAGCACGAAGATGTCGACCATGTCGGCCACGGCGGTCTCCGACTGGCCGACGCCGACCGTCTCGACGATCACCACGTCGAAGCCGGCCGCCTCGCAGACCAGCAGAGCCTCGCGCGTGCGCCGCGCCACGCCGCCCAGGCTGGCCCCGGCCGGCGAGGGCCGGATGAAGGCGGCCTCGGCGCGGGCCAGCTCCTGCATGCGGGTCTTGTCGCCCAGGATCGAGCCGCCGCTGCGCTGCGACGAGGGGTCGACGGCGAGCACCGCGACCCGGTGGCCGGCCGCGATGAGGTGCAGGCCGAAGGCCTCGATGAAGGTCGACTTGCCGACCCCGGGCACGCCGGTGATGCCGATGCGCTGCGCCCCGCCGCTCTGCGGCAGGACCGCGGCCATTAGCGCCTCGGCCTCGTCGCGATGGTCGGCGCGGGTCGATTCGACCAGGGTGATGGCCTGCGCCAGGGCGCGGCGGTCGCCGGCCAGGACCCGTTCGGCCAGCTTTTCGATGTGCCCGGCGCTCATTCGCCGCCGCCCTTGGGCTTGAGCGCCTTGCCGAAGGCCTTCTCGGCATCGGCCTCGATTTGCCGCCGGGTCTCCGGATCGAGGCTCTCGTATTCCTTGCGCTGGCTGCGGTAGACCTGCACGGCCTCCCGCATCAGCCGCTCGCGCGCCGCCCCGTCCGATTTCCTCGGCGCGCCTGGGGATCCGGCTTGCGCGCGCGGTTTCGCGGCCGGCGCCGGGCGGCGCGCCGCCAGCTTTTGGCGGGTGTCCTTGGGCAGGAAGATCCACTGCAGTATCCGGCCGATCATGGCGCGCGATCCTACCGGTTACTCGGTCACGATGAAATCGGCGTTGCGCCGGGGCCGAGCGGCTGGCCGTAGCTGAACTCGACGAAGTTGCCGTCGGGATCGCGCAGGCCGCAGTAGTAGCCGACCGGATAGGGCTCCTCGCGCGGCGGCCAGGCGAGGCAGCCGGCGGCGCGCGCCTCCTCGGCCACCGCGTCGACCGCGGCGCGGCTGTCGAGCGCGAAGCCGAAATGACTGTAGTCGTCGTCCGCCTGGTCGCGCCCCGGTCCGCCGGGGATGAGCACGAAGATGAACTCGGTCTCGCGGCCCGGCTGCGCCAGCCAGACGACCCGCGTGCCGCGGTCGTCGCGCCGGTGCACGATCTTCAGCCCGCAAAAGCGTTGGTAGAACGCGACGCAGGCGTCGAGGTCGCGCACGTGCAGGGCGATATGCGTGAAGCCGGCCGGCACGGCGCCTACTCCCCCGGCACCGCGGTTTCGGCCACCAGCGCCTCGTCGAGGTCGCCGGCGTCCTCGCTGGTCGCCGCCTCCTGCTGGCGGCGCCACATGGCGGCATAGATCCCGTCGCGCGCCAGCAGCGCGCCGTGTCGGCCGCGCTCGACGATGCGGCCGTCCTCGAGCACCAGGATCTCGTCGGCGGCGACCACGGTCGAAAGGCGGTGGGCGATCATCAGCGTGGTGCGGTCGCGCGAGACCTCGTCCAGGCTGTTCTGGATCTCGCGCTCCGTGCGCGTGTCGAGCGCCGAGGTCGCCTCGTCGAACATCATGATCGCCGGCCTCTTCAAGAGCGCGCGGGCGATCGCCACGCGCTGCTTCTCGCCGCCGGAGAGCTTCAGGCCGCGCTCGCCCACCATGGTGTCGTAGCCGTCCGGCAGGCCGAGCACGAAGTCGTGGATCTGCGCCATGCGTGCCGCCGCCTCGACCTCGGCGCGGCCGGCGCCCGGGTCGCCGTAGGCGATGTTGTAATAGACCGTGTCGTTGAACAGCACCGTGTCCTGCGGCACGATTCCGATCGCCGCGCGCAGCGAATCCTGCGTGACGTCGCGGATGTCCTGGCCGTCGATCAGGATGCGCCCGCCGGTCACGTCGTAGAAGCGGAACAGCAGCCGGCTGACGGTCGACTTGCCGGCGCCGCTCGGCCCGACGATGGCCACCGTCTTGCCCGAGGGCACCGTGAAGCCGACGCCCTTGAGGATCGGGCGGCGCGGGTCGTAGCCGAAGGCCACGTTCTCGAAGCTCACCGTCCCGCCGGTGACCGCGAGCGGCGTCGCGCCCGGCTTGTCGGTCACTTCGAGGTCGGAGTGCAGCAGGTCGAACATGGTCTCCAGATCGATCAGCGACTGCTTGATCTCGCGGTAGACCGTGCCGAGCAGGTTGAGCGGCATGGCGATCTGGATCAGGTAGGCGTTGACCATCACGAAGTCGCCGACGGTCATGGTGCCGGCCAGGATCCCGTTGGCGGCCAGGACCATGATGCTGGTGATCCCGGTGGCGACCACGGCGGCCTGCCCGGCGTTGAGCACCGACAGGCTGGTGCGGCTGCGCACCGCGGCGCTCTCGTACTTGCCGAGCGCCGCGTCGAAGCGGCGCGCCTCGTGCTCCTCGTTGCCGAAATACTTGACGGTCTCGTAGTTGATCAGGCTGTCGATCACCTTGGTGCCGGCGTCGTTGTCGGCCTCGTTCATGCGCCGGCGCAGCCGGATGCGCCATTCGGTGAGCGCGAAGGTCCAACTCACGTAGCCCAGGATGGTGACCAGGGTGATGGCGGCGAAGCGCCAGTCGAACATCCACCAGAGGATGCCGCAGACCAGCAGGATCTCCAGCAGGGTCGGCAGCACGTTGAAGATCACGAAGAACAGCAGGAACTCGATGCCCTTGGTGCCACGGTCGATGGCGCGGCTCAGCGCGCCGGTGCGCCGCTCGAGATGGAAGCGCAGCGACAGGGCGTGGAGGTGCCGGAAGGTGCGCAGCGCGATCCGGCGGATCGCGTTCTGCGCGACCCTGGCGAAGACCGCGTCGCGCAGCTCGCCGAAGCCGATCGCCATCACCCTGGCCGCGCCGTAGGCGAGCAGCAGGGCCAAGGGAATCGCCGCCGCCGCGTTGGGCGGGTTGCCGATGGCGTTCAGCGCGTCGACCGCGCCGCGCAGGATGATCGGGACGTAGACGTTGGCGACCTTGGCCGCGACCAGCAGCACCACGGCGAGGCAGACGCGCACGCGCAGGTCGCGGCGGTCGCGCCGCCAGAGGTAGGGCAGCAGATGGCGCAGCGTCTTGATCTGACTGCCGGGGCGGAACTGTCCCGGCTCGATGGTCGTCGGACGCATGGCGTCTCCCTACTGTGTCCGCCCCAGAGAGCGCGACAGAACGAGATAGAGCTTGCCGACGTCCGCGGTCAGAAAGGTGGTGCTGAGCACGTGCTCGGGATCGCAGTCGGTCGCCTGCGACAGCAGCGTCTCGAACTGGGTCACGTAGCGCGTCGCCTCGTCGCGGAACGCCGAGTCGGCCGTGCAGCGCTCGCGCAGCATCGGGAGGTCGAGGCGGTCCCGGCCGCGCAGAAGACGCCGGGCGAAGACCGAGCGGTCGCCCCTGCGGTATCGTTTCCAGATATCCTCCGGGATGTCCTCGGCGAGAATACGGTTGAGGTCGAGCGCCCCGGCATTGAGGCCTTCGATCATCCGGCTGGCGCTGCGCAGGAACACCTCGCGCCGGTCCTCGCCGTTGGCGGCGCTGAGGCGACGCGCCTCGGCCGCCGCCGCTTCGGCGGCATCGATCAGCGCCCCGGTCTGGTCGCGGAAGGCCTCGCCGGCCTCGGCCACGCGGCGCGCGCCCTGCGTCACCCCCTCGCTGAGGCTCGCGGCCTGCGAATCGAACTCGGCGCCGACGCTGCGGGCGCGCTCCATCGCCCGCTCGGTCGCCTCGGCCAGGCCGGCGGCCGTCGCGTCGATCGCCTCGCCGATCTGCGTCAGTCGGGCCAGCGCCGCGTCTTCGGCCCGGGCCAGCTCGGCCGTCTGATCGCGCAGCTCGTCGCGCAGCTCGCCCGAGGTCTCGCGCGCCGTGCTCGCCGCGCTGAGCAGGGCTGCGGTCTGTTCGGCCAGGGCGTCCTTGAGCTCCCGCGTCAGGCCGCCGAGCTCTTCGGACAGGCGGCGCAGATCGCGCACCTCGCCCTGGATCGCCTCGTGCAGCCGCGCGGCGCTCTCGCGGGTGGTCCCGGCCGTATTGGCCAACTCGCGGCCCTGCGCCGTCAGGCGCTCGCCGACCTCGTCGCTGCGGGTGATAGCCTGGTCGACGACCTCGGCAAGCTGCGTGCTGCGCGCCGCCAGGGCCTCGCCGACCCGGTCGACATCGGCGACGCCGTCCTGCGCGGCCCGCTTCACGGTCTCGCCCTGGCGGGTCAGGGCGGCGCCGGCCTGGTCGAGCCGCTCGACCGACGCGGCGGCCGCGGCGTTCAGGGCGGCGCTACGCTCGACGACCTCGGCGGCGGCCGCGCCGATCCGCTTGCCCAGGGTGTCGCCGGACTCGGTCAGGCGGCGCGCCCCGGACTCGGCGGCGGTCTCCAGGCCCGCCGCCATCTCGCCCGTCGCCACGCGCAGGCGGTCGGCCAGCTTGGCGGCGTTGTCCTCGACCGTGGCGCTCTGTGAGGCGATCGAGTCGCGCAGCACCCCCGCCTGCCGGGCGACGGTCTCGAGGGTCTGCCGCAGGTCCCTGTTCTGGCCGTCGAGCGTGGCCGAGATCTGCGCGGCCTGCTCCGACAGGACCTCGGACAGGCGATTGAGCTCGGCGCAATGGCCGCCGAGCGAATCGCGCAGCGCTTCGGCCCGGCTGCCGCTGTCGTCGAAGGCCGCATTGAGCGCGCCGATCTCCTGCGCGAGCTGGGCGCGCACCTCGGCGACCCGTTCGGCCACGCGGTCGGCCGAGGTGCTGAAGGCCTGGGCCTCGGTCTGCAGGGCCTCGGTCGTCGCGCGCGACTGCTCGGCGGTCCACACCAGTTCCTCGGTGCGCGCGCGCAGCAGGCTCTCTAGCGCCTCGCTGCCGCCGAGCGCGCGGTCGCTCGCGCGGTCGAGCTCGGCGAGCGGCGCGGCGACGTGCTTGGCGATCGCCTCGGCCGCCGTCTCGGCCCGCTTGGCGGCGGTCTCCAGCGCGGCGACCTGGTGGCCGATCGCCTCGCGCGACGTGCCCAGCGTTTCGTCGATCCGCGCGCTCGCCGCCGAGAGGTCCGCGGCCTGTGCGGCGAGCGCCTCGCGCAGGCTGTCGGCCTGGGCGCCGGCCCGCACGCTGGCGCCGGTCAGCTCCTGGGTCTGCTGGCGGAAGGCGTCGCGCAGATCGCCGATGCGCTCGATCATGCCGTCGGAAACGTCGATCAGGGCGGCGGCCTGCTGCTTGAGCGAGGCCTCGATGCGGGCGACGCGTCCCTCGGCCTCGTCGTCGGGATAGGTCATCGCCTCGAGCCGCGCCAGCAGGCGCCGCGTCTCCTCGCCGATCGCGAAGGCGCGCACCGCGTAAAGCAGCACCAGCCAGAGGAAGGCGAGCGGCGCCGCGACGCCGGCCACGCCGAGCGCCAGCTCGTGCGGCAGCAGCACCGTGAGCAGCTCCCAGCCGACGTAGACCTGGACGTACCAGGCGCAGAGGCCGATCCAGGCGAGGGAGAGGGCGGCGCCGAAGGCGCTTGCGATGAGGCCGGCGCGGCGCTGTCCCGTCATCCCGCGCCTCAGGCCGCGGCGCGCCGCTGCCGGACGATCTGCAGGATCTCGTGCGCGGCCTGCGGGATGTTGCTGCCCGGCCCGTAGATCGCCGAGACGCCGGCATCGAGCAGGAAATCGTAATCCTGCGGCGGAATGACGCCGCCGCAGACGACGATGATGTCCTCGGCGCCGCCCTTGCGCAGCGCCTCGACGAGCTGCGGCACCAGCGTCTTATGGCCGGCCGCCTGGCTCGAGGCGCCGATCACGTGCACGTCGTTCTCGATGGCCTGGCGCGCGGCCTCCTCGGGGGTCTGAAAGAGCGGCCCGATGTCGACGTCGAAGCCGATGTCGGCGAAGGCGCTGGCGATCACCTTGGCACCCCGGTCGTGCCCGTCCTGGCCGAGCTTGACGACCAGCATGCGCGGCCGCCGGCCGGCCTCCTCGGCGAAGGCGTCGACCTCGCGCTTGATGCGCGCGAAGCCCTCGTCGCCCTCGTAGGCGGCGCCGTAGACGCCGGAGATGCTGTGCGTCACCGCACGGTGCCGGGTGAAGACCTTCTCCAATGCGTCCGAGATCTCGCCGACGGTGGCGCGCCGCCGCGTCGCCTCGATGGCGAGCGCGAGCAGGTTGCCGCTCTTGTCCCGCGCCGCGCGGATGAGCGCCTCGAGCGCCGCCGTGCAGGCCGCCTCGTCGCGCTCCGCGCGCAGCTTGTTCAAGCGCGCGACCTGCTGGTTGCGCACCGCGGTGTTGTCGATGTCGAGCAGCTCGATCTCGTCGTTGGCCTCGCTGCGGTATTTGTTGACGCCGACGATCACGTCCTCGCCGCGGTCGACGCGCGCCTGGCGCCGCGCCGCCGAATCCTCGATCCTCAGCTTCGGCATGCCGGAGGCGACCGCCTTGGTCATGCCGCCCATCTCCTCGACCTCGTCGATCAGCTTGCGCGCCGCCTCGGCCAGACTGGCGGTCAGGCTTTCGAGGTAGTAGCTGCCGGCCAGCGGGTCGACCACGCGGGTGATGCCGGTCTCCTCCTGCAGGATGAGCTGGGTGTTGCGCGCGATGCGGGCGGAGGTGCGGGTCGGCAGGCCGACCGCCTCGTCGAAGGCGTTGGTGTGCAGCGACTGGGTGCCGCCGAGCGCCGCCGCCATCGCCTCGACCGTCGTGCGCACCACGTTGTTGTAGGGGTCCTGCTCGGTCAGCGACACGCCGGAGGTCTGGCAGTGCGTGCGCAGCATGAGCGAGCGCGGGTCCTTGGGCGCGAAATTCTTGCGCATGAGCTCGGCCCACAGCAGCCGCGCGGCGCGCAGCTTGGCGACCTCCATGAAGAAGTTCATGCCGATGGCGAAGAAGAAGCTGAGCCGCGGCGCGAAGGCATCGACCTCGAGGCCGGTCGAGAGCGCGGCGCGCACGTATTCGATGCCGTCGGCGATGGTGAAGGCGAGCTCCTGCACGCAGGTCGCGCCGGCCTCCTGCATGTGGTAGCCGGAGATCGAGATCGAGTTGAAGCGCGGCATGTGCTGCGCGGTGTAGGCGATGATGTCGGCCACGATCCGCATCGAGGGCTCGGGCGGATAGATGTAGGTGTTGCGGACCATGAACTCCTTGAGGATATCGTTCTGGATGGTCCCGGAGAGCTGCGCCTGGTCCACGCCCTGCTCCTCGGCGGCGACGATGTAGCCGGCCAGCACCGGCAGCACGGCGCCGTTCATGGTCATCGACACCGACATGCGGTCGAGCGGGATGCCGTCGAATAGGATCTTCATGTCCTCGACGGAATCGATCGCCACGCCGGCCTTGCCGACGTCGCCCACGACGCGCGGGTGGTCGGAGTCGTAGCCGCGATGGGTCGCCAGGTCGAAGGCGACCGAGAGCCCCCGCTGCCCGGCCGCCAGGTTCTGCCGGTAGAAGGCGTTCGACTCCTCGGCGGTGGAGAATCCGGCGTACTGCCGCAGGGTCCAGGGGCGCTGCGTGTACATCGTCGCGCGCGGGCCGCGCAGGTAGGGCGGGAAGCCGGGCAGGCTGTCCAGGTTCTCGAGCGCCGCCAGGTCGGCGGCGGTGTAGAGCGGCTTGACGGCGATGCCCTCCGGCGTCGCCCAGGAGAGCGCGTCGGGATCGCCGCCCTTGAGCTCCTTGGACGCCAGCGCCCGCCAGTCGTCGAGGGTCATTTTCGGAAAATCGCTCATGCTACCGCCGTGTCGAAGGCCCGGTCTGAAAAGCCCGATCCGGAGGCCCCGCCCGGCCCGGCGCGCCGGCGCGACTCGGGCCGCCCGTTTTGCGCCGCAGTATACGCCGCGCGGCCGGGGCCGTCCAACGCGGGGCCGTCCAACGCGGGGCCGCCTTCACGGCGCCAGGCGCCGAAAGGTCACCGGCGCGTCGAAGCCCTTGAGCGGCATAGTCTCGCGTGTCGCCTCGAGCGGCTCCAGCGCCGCCGCCACGCCGGGGTCTGTCGCCATGCTTTCCGAGATCACCACGTCTCCGCCGCGGCTCTGGCCCTCCAGCCGCGCGGCGAGGTTGACCGTCGAGCCGAAGTAGTCGAGGCGCCCGTTGAGGGTCACGGCGATGCAGGGCCCCTCGTGCAGGCCGAGCTTGACGACCAGGGCGGGCGCCTCGGGCGCCTGGCGCAGCCTCGCGACGTCGCGCTGGATCTCGAGCGCGGCGCCCAGGGCTCGCGCCGGATCGGCGAAGGCCGCCATCACCGCATCGCCGATCGTCTTGACCACCGCGCCGTCGTGGCGGCGCACGATGTCGCCGATATAGGCGAACTGCTCGCGTACCAGGTTGTAGGCGCCGGCGTCACCGATACGTCCGTACAGCGCCGTCGATTCGCGCAGATCGGTGAACATCAGCGTCACCCTGCGGACCGACACCTCGTCGCCCGGACGCAGCACCTGATCCGAAAAGAGATCGCGGAAGACCTGCACCGTCGCGACCCGGTCGGCGACCAGCGCGTCGCGGGCCCAGGCGCGTTCCTCGATCACGGCGGTCAAGCGGCGGGCGGTGCGGTTGACGATCCGGATCTCGCCCGGCGCCGCGGGCGCCCCGGCCGCGACGGCGTCGTCGGTCAGCACGACCTCGGGGAAGCCGCCGCCGTCCCAGGTCAGATCGTACGCCGGGCCGGGCTCCAAGGTGCGCAGGCGGTAGGCGCCGGGCGGCAGTGCGGCGGCGACGCGCCGCTCGCTGGCGGCATCGAGGGTGAGCTGGACCCAGACGTGCGGCGTGCTCATCGGCCCGAACAGGCAATACTCGCCGGCCTCGATCGGCCGCACCGTCGGCGACGGGCTGAAGCTCAGCTCCACGTTGGCGGAGAAGTCGCGTTCGTAGTCGATGTTGCAGGTGGCGCAGTGGGCGCCCCGAGGCAGCTCGTCGAGGCCGAGCACGGCGGCCTTGGGGACGCGACAGCGCGGACACAGCAGGTCCCAGCGCAGGCGCAGCAGGCCCGCCCGGACCGCCTCGAGGAACAGTTCGATCGCCTCGCGTTCGCCCACGGCCCATTCGCGCGCGAGCCGAAGCGGCCGCAAATGGACGAGGTCGACCTGTTGTGCCGTCAGCACGTATTCGGCGAGGCGGGCCGCCAGGCCGTGGCCGTGGCCCGTCTCCTCGATTTGCCGCACCATCGCATCGACCCGACGCCGCACCTCGGGCGCGGTCCTGGGCGGTTGGAAGGCGAAGGGCGACTCCGACAGGCCCTCGGCAAAACGCGCTACGTCGCCGGCCAGGCGGTCGAACATGCGGCCGCTCGCCTCGAGAAAGCCGAAACGCAGCAGGAGGCGGCCGACCAATCCGGCCGGCGTTGCCTCGACGGTGTACTCGGCGCGGCAACCGGACGCCGGCGTCGTCAGCGCCAAGCGTGCGCATAGCGTCGCCAGCGGCCCCCGGCGAAAGCTGCGGCAATGCTCGAGCCAGCAGTTGGCGACCCAGTTTGCCGGATGGTCCTCCCAATACAGCCGGAACGGCCCGATGCGCGCACTGCCGAAATACTGCACGGAGCCGTCCGGCTGCAGCCGTTCTTCGATCGCGTGCTTGGGCAGTTTGGCCGCTTCGTTGAAGCGCGCGGTGTCGGCCAGCGCGCGCCAGATCGAGTCCGGCGGGCCGGCGAAGGTCTTGGTGAAGGTCCGGCTCAGCGCGCGCGCCATCGGCCCAATCCCTCGGCGGTCGCCGATCCTATCAGCGCCGGCCTACCAGCGCAGCGCGGGAAGCGCCGCCTTGGGCCAGTGGCCCTCCTCGGCGCAGAGCGCGCGCAGGCGCGCGGGATCGGCGTTGCCCTCGGCATCGACGCCGAGCTCTTCGCCCTGCAGGCCGCCGGAGACGAAGATCCCGTCGATGCCGGCGGCGTTGGCCCCGGCGATGTCGGTGCGCAGGGAGTCGCCGATGGCGGCGATCCGCGCGCGGGGCACCTGCGGCACGGCCGCGAAGCAGGCCCGATAGATTTCCGGGTGCGGCTTGCCGTGATAGCGCACCTCGCCGCCCAGGGCCTCGTAGCGCGCCGCGATGGCGCCGGCGCAGATCTCGCGCCGCCCGCCGCGCACCACCTCCAGGTCGGGATTGGCGCAGATCATCCGGAGGCCGCGCCCGGCCAATTCGCGGAGCATGGGGTCGTAGTCGCCGGCCTCGTCGTCGGGGCCGAGGGCGCCGGTGTTGAGCACGAAGTCGGCGGCCGCCGCCGCGACGAAGTCGTAGTCGAGGCCCGCGCGCATGCCGAAGTCGCGCTCCGGCCCGAGATGGAAGCAGCGCCGGCCGAGCGCCCGGTACCAGGCGTCGGGCCGCCCGTGCAGGTGCCGCCAGGCGTCCTCGCCGGACGACACCACGGCGTCGCACAGCCGGGCCGCGATCCCGAGCTCCGCGTTGCGCTCGGACACCACGGCGGTGCGGCGCGGCGCGTTCGACAGGATGACGATGCGCTTGCCCCGGCCGTGCAGCGTCTCGAGGCAGTCCACCGCGGCGGGAAACGCCCGCACGCCGTCGTGCAGCACGCCCCAGAGGTCGACGATGAAGGCATCGTACTCGCCGGCGAGGGCGGACAGGCCGCGTTCTATGCGAATCATGGGACCGATCGGTTGCAGCGCGCCGGCGCGGCGGCGGTCCCTTGTGCCACAGGCCCGGCGGCGAGGAAAGTGCGGGAACTCGTCGGCCGCGGCCGCTCAGGCGGCGGGCCGGGCCAGGCGCGGGGCGCCGAACAGGAAGCCCTGGCCGAAGTCGATGTCGTAGTCGAGCAGCTCGACCAGCAGGCCCTCGTCCTCGACCTTCTCGACGATGAGGTCGATGCTGCGGCGGCGCAGGCCGCGCAGCAGCTGCCGCTTGTCGGCCACCTCGTGCATGAGGCGGTCGGCCTCGATCTTGAGGAAGCGGACGTGACGGCGCGCCAGCGCGGCCGTATCGAGCTCGAGGTCGACGACCTGGTCGAGCGAGAAGCGGCAGCCGAGATGCGACAGCCGGTCCAGCAGGCCGGCGCCGGCCTCGCTCCAGCGCGCGAAGTCGGCCTGGGCGAACTCGAACACCAGGTGCGAGGCGAGCTCGGCGTTGCTCTCCAGGAAGTCGACGAAATCGGCGAAGAACGCCTGGTCGGCGAGGCTGTACGGCGAAATGTTGCAGAAGAAGTCGATGTCGTCGCTGCGCCGGTGGATCTTGCGAACCAGCTGGACGCAGCGGAACAGCAGCATGTTGTCGATGGCCTGGACCAGGCCGGCGCGCTCGGCCAGCGCGATGTACTGCTCCGGCAGGATCATCTCGCCGCCGGGCGTGCGCAGGCGCGAGAAGCATTCGTAGAACCGCCGCCGGCGCTGCGGCAGGCTGACGATCGGCTGCAGCACCAGATCGACCCGGTCCTCGCGCAGCGCGCTGCGCACGATGTCGAGCACCGTCTCCTCGGGCAGCGCCTCGGCCACCGGCGGCATGAAGCCGCTCGGCAGCGGGCCGCCGATCGCCCCGCCCAGGTCGGACCTTGCGGCCGCGCCGCCCGGCCCCGGTTCCGTCCGCGTTTCGGCCGCGCCGGGCGCCCCGTCGGGCGCTCTGTCGGGCGCCGCGTTCGGTGCCGCCTCCGAGCCCCGGCCGCCCAGCGGCTGCGGGCCGCCGAGCCGCGGCACCAGCGACTTGAGAACCTTGACCTCCTTCATGATCTCCTCGACGCCGCGCCCACCCGAGCCCGGGCCGCCTTCGTCGT
>Ga0210124_1000756_pt1 | contig 15456 bp, 18 predicted proteins | sample Muzzi_PWC_D2_FD_185554 | JGI IMG/M metagenome (GOLD analysis project Ga0210124, IMG submission 185554) | Wetland microbial communities from San Francisco Bay, California, USA, that impact long-term carbon sequestration - Muzzi_PWC_D2 (SPAdes) | ecosystem: Environmental > Aquatic > Marine >... | reverse complement strand
AATCCCGAGTTGATTGCAACCGTGCGTGGTGTTGGCTACCGCTTTGAGGATGAGCGCTTGTGAAATGGCTTAATACCTTCAAAAATAGTCTGGGTTGGAAAATGATGATCTCCTATCTGGTCGTCGTCATCGTGGGGGTGGTTACGCTGGCCTTAGCCACCGAGTCGGTGGTGCCGACAGCCTTTAGCCGCCATATGCTGGGGATGCAGCAAATGATGGGCCGGCAGATGGGCATGCAAATGGGGCTTGATCTTTTTGAGCCTGCCCCGTTTTGGTGGACATAAAGATAAGGTAGTAAACTTAACATAAACCAAAACGGAGGCAAGTAAATGAGTAGTACCCGACGAACATACACACGAGAATTCAAAATAGAAGCGGCCAAGCTGTCATACAGCAGCGATAAACCGGTCGAAGAAATCGCCGAGGATCTGGGAGTAAGCCAGAGCAGTTTGAACCGGTGGCGGCGGGAGTATCGAGCTGACCCAGACCAAGCGTTTCCCGGTAACGGACAGATGAAAGAACGGGATGCGGAAGTGGCCCGGCTGAAAAAGGAACTCAGGGAAGCTCGGATGGAGAATGAAATTCTAAAAAAGGCAGTCGCCATCTTCACGCGGAGACAGCGGTGAAATACCAGTTCATTGAGGAGCACCGCCAGGAATATCCGGTCACAATGATGTGCCGGGTCTTGGAAGTGGCCCGCAATGGCTACTACCAGTGGCGGAAGCAGCCCCTCAGTGCGCGGAAGGTGGCAGATTTGGTCTTGTTGATGCATATCCGGGATATTTTCGAGCAAAGCCGGGAAACGTATGGCAGTTATCGGATCCATGCTGAATTGGCTGAACAGGGTCTCCGCTGTGGCCGCAAACGGGTGGCACGGTTGATGCGGGTCCACAACCTGAAACCCAAAACAGTCCGATCTTTCAGGGTGGTGACCACAGATAGTAACCATAAGTTGCCGGTCGCCCCCAATCGGCTTAACCAGCAGTTCACGGCTGATCGGCCTGACCAGATCTGGCTGACTGACATTACCTATGTTCCCACGGCGGAAGGATGGCTCTATCTGGCGGTGGTTCTGGATGCCTATTCGCGGCGCATTGTCGGCTGGGCGATGAGTGACAGTTTGCACCGGCAGTTGGTCATTAAGGCTTTGCAGATGGCCATTACCATTCGTCAACCGCCTCCTGGGTTGCTGCACCATTTCGATCGGGGCAGCCAGTACGCCAGCGATGAGTATCAGGCTTTGTTGACAAGAGCGGGGATGGTGACTAGTATGAGCCGCAGAGGTAACTGTTATGACAACGCCCCTGTCGAAAGTTTCTTCGGCACCTTCAAAACTGAGTTGGTCTTTCATCAGCAGTATGCCACCCGGGCCGAGGCCAGACTGGACATCTTTGAATATATCGAGGTCTTCTACAATCGTTTTCGGCGTCATTCCGCCCTCGGTTACAAAAGTCCAGTCAAGTTTGAGGCTTTGCCTTTAGGGGCTTAACCTCGTGTCCACTAAACCGGGGGAAGGTCATATCATCGGTGTGCCTCTCTTAATACACCAAGAGGTTTTTGTCGGTCGGACTGATGTTGCCGCTCGCATCGAGGGGCTGTTGCTCGACCGCCGACGCCCGCCCTTGCTCATCTATGGGCAGCGACGGATGGGTAAGACCTCACTGCTCAATAACTTAGGCCGTCTGCTGCCCCATGCCATTGTCCCCATGTTTGTGGATTTACAGGGACCGGCTTCGCAGGCCAGTGGTTACGCCGGTTTTCTTTACAACATCATGCGGGGCATGGTTGCTTCAGCCCAGCAACAGCGGAATCTGGCGTTGCCACGCCGTAGCCAAGAAGAGCTAACTACCGATCCCTTTACCCGTTTTGATGAGTGGCTGGATGAAGTTGAGACTTTGTTAGGTTCAGCCACCGCGTTGTTGGCTCTGGATGAGTTCGAGTCGCTAGATAACGCCATTACCAAGGGCCGCCTTGATGAAGACGATGTGTTAGGGATGCTGCGTCATCTGATCCAGCATCGGCCCCGCTTCAAAATTCTGCTGGCCGGTTCACATACCTTAGAAGTACAACGGTGGGCCAGCTATCTTATCAACGTGCAGGTGGTGCATCTCAGCTATTTGCACGAGGCCGAAGCCCGTCAATTAATCGAGCAGCCGGTCAAGGGATTTGCCTTACGCTACGAGCCTGAAGCGAGCCAGCAGGTTTTGGATTTGACCCGAGGCCATCCCTTCCTGGTACAGCTATTGTGTGGAGAGATTGTGACGCTCAAAAATGAACAATCACCGTCTGAGCGCCGCCTGGCCTGCTTGGCGGATGTTGAAGCGGCAGTACCCAGAGCCTTAAGCGGCGGCAGCTTATTTTTTGCCAATATTGAACATGAGCGGGGTCGCGCCGGGGTCGCTCTTTTGCGTTTTCTGGCCTCTCAAGGGGAGGGAGCCGTTGTCAGTAAACCAGACTTGGCCCGCCATTCCGAGCATCCTGATGACTTTGAGCAAACGTTGGCCGCCTTGCTGCGTCTTGAACTGATCGAACCGGCTAACGACAGCGGCTATCGCTTTCAGGTTGAACTCATTCGACGCTGGTTTACTCAGTAAAGAAGAGTATTCTTCCTCATTAAAACTGAAATACCAAGATAACCAGGATTGCAAAGCGCAATGGTAATGCTGCATGTTTATTTGAACGCACGCTATAAAATGCCAGAGCGACATTGACCATCCACAGCAAAAAACAAATCTGTCCCAGCAGTGTGCCCGCTTCTGCGATGAAAATAAACGCTTCACTAGCCCTGTCGGTCAACAAGTCCATCAAGTATCCCCCAGGGCTGCATCGTTTGTGCCTTCTGGCGGTGGCTCCATCCAACCAATCAGCAATCAGAATAACCGCAATCAGTCCAATTTTTTGCGCGGGCGTCAGGGCAAAAAGATACAGGACGGATAGCCCCAATCCCAATAGGTGATAATACGATGGATTGACATTGGGCAAGACTATTTGCAATTCGAGCGATGATAGCAACGCGCGATAAGGCGTCGCTATGCTTGGACGGCAAGGTATATGATCCATAACACACCTGACAATAGAATAATAATGATATCAATTAGCGCTTTCTGTTTCAGCGTTAGGGCAAAAAACTGAATGCATGTGTTGTTGAAGGGCGTAAGCGGAAATGACTTGCCTACGATCCAATCTTGTATGAGATGTGCACTAAAGGCGATAAAAATGACATACGCCAGTTTTGGGTCTACGAAGAAAATCAGCGTGCATAACAGGCCAACTATCAGAAACCCTACCAGTTCGTGTAATGGACTGCGGGCCAGGTGTAATTGGCCTAGGTAACCACCACGGCGATACATAGCCCGATCACGAATGATGTAAAACAGATGGTCAAGATCGACGGCGGTTGCAGCAATCAAGGCTGTCGTAATATATGGTGTTTCGTTTGGACTGACCCTCGCAAAAGTTACAGCAATCAGCGAGGCGGAAAGCCCATGAGCAATTGGGGACATAATAACGTTACTCCTTATTCATCACTAACATAAAACAATTTGAAAATTGCCAATACCATTATCCAGACTTTGCTATAAAGTTTCATGGGTGAATCCCCCCATTCTGTAAATTATGATGACCGACCACCAACAGCTGAATATTCTTATCGGTGGTTCCGATACGCTGCGGCATCGGGTGTCTATTAGATTGCCTGAGCTTACTCAGGCGGAATAATCTCGGTTTCAGCCAAATGACCCTCAGCATCATAGTGAGCCATATAGACCCAACCCTGAACGGCCACGCCAACGGTGGCACAATATTGCCCCGTCCGGTCGGTGGCACTATACCAGGTCCACTCTGCCGAACTACCGGCCAGGATATCCGGCGGCGTACCTTCGATGCCGGTGGGCCAGCCCTGTGATTTTTGATAATAGTTAGCCAGATACCACTGCACCGGTGTGGTATCCGCGTTCACAATCAGAAACCCGGGCCGATATGCAGGCCAGACAGAGCTTTCGGTAGTGTTGTTGGTGTAAGTCATATTGATTTGACACCACTGGCTTTCGCCCACATTGCCTTCATAGTTCATCTGCTCCGACCAGGTGATGTCGAAGGGCGAGGCAGCGATATCCGGCGTTGCCGTTGGCGGTGGAGGCGATGTGGCCGTAGGCGTTGCGGTAGCCGCCGGGGTGGGGGTCTCGGTTGGTGGCGCGGGGGTATTGGTAGGGGACGGGGTATCAGTTGGCGGTACAGGGGTGTCGGTTGGCGTTGGCGTATCGGTTGGCGGTATGGGGGTGTCGGTGGGTGTCGGGGTCTCGGTTGGTGGCACGGGGGTAGCGGTTGGTGGCACAGGCGTAGCGGTCGGTTGGGCGGTTTGGGTGGCTGCTAAAGCCGCTTGGGCTGTGGCCTGGACATCGGGGGTTGGTGTGCCTTGGCAGGCCGACAAGATTAAACAGAACAATACTGTTGCCAGAAAATAAATCCTCATTGTCATTCCTCCCTGTTTCATTCTTTATTCTGTCCAACGTTTTGCTCACTTAGGATGCTGAACTGTGCTTGCTTCCTAATACCAGGATACGGCAAAAACACCTTTCGCATCTATCATCTGTCTGCGATTTTCTATCACATGTCTATCATTACCCCGCAGATGCTATAGTTAGTGGGATGTGGCAAGTTTAGTCATTTGAAGGAAGCTTTCCTCTTGATAGGCTTGTCCCTGGCCTAAGGCGAGGGGTGCGAGTAGCCCAAGATTCGGATGGCTACTCGTCGCTCTCAATTGGCAGAAGGAGGATGGATAATAATCAAAACGAATAAGGAAAGCGGAGGGGCCCCAGCCTCAACCAACCACCTCAGGAGAATTATCCAAAGTACTATATTGATTTCAGTAAATTGTTGACTGTGGTGTGGTCTGGTATAATGAACCAAGAATCCGGAGATAGTAAGGGGACCGGCACTGGATTGACATAACGTTGACAATACTTTTGGAATCCAGATGCCCATTACCTAAATAGTTTTATGATAACCCAGGCTCCATCTGATAGTATTTACCCTGTCACCTTTGAAAATCTCACTTTCTATCGAGTCCAGGCTTTTGATAACTACCCGTACTTGAAGCATGCCATTTTCACCCGTAAAGGAGGTGTCAGCCAGGCTCCGTTTCAGGCTCTCAACTTGAGTACGTCTGTTGGAGATAGCCCCCAGGCTGTTGAAGAAAATATCCATATCGCCTGCCAGGTCATTGATGTCTCGTCTGAGCAGACTGTCTCTTGCTATCTCGTCCACGGGGCAGAGATATTAATTGTTAACAAAACTAATCGGCAGACCATGATGGGCTATGTCGATGGCTTAATCACCCGTGAGATAGAAACCTGTCTCTTTATGCGTTTTGGCGATTGTACTCCTCTTATTTTTTTTGACCCGGTACAACATGCCATCGGTCTGGCCCATGCTGGGTGGCGGGGCACGATGCAAAATGCAGCGGGAGCTACGGTTAAAGCAATGGTCGATGAATTTGGATGCCAGCCGAGGAATATTATAACCGTACTTGGCCCCTCAATCGGTCCCTGTTGTTATGAGGTCGGTGAGGATGTGATGGCGGCAGCCGCAGAGATATTTGTTAACTCCGATAGTCTCTTCATCCGGCGCAATGGGAATCTCAATCATGCCCATTTCGACATGTGGGAAGCCAACCGGCGGCAATTGGCTGAAGCTGGAATCGAGCAGATTATTCAAACCGAGCTATGTACCGCCTGCCGCACCGATGAGTTTTTCTCACACCGGGCCGAGAATGGCTCCACCGGGCGGTTTGGGGTGATGATTGGCCTCCAAGCCGATAGGCAGCCAAATGAGTAGCATTACCGCTAATCTCGAAGCACTTTACCAGCGTATCAACAGCGCAGCTCAACGCGCCGGACGTAGCAGTAATGACATCACTTTGGTGGCCGTTACCAAAACCCATCCTGTCGAAACCGTAGTTGAGGCATATCAAGCCGGATTGCGTCACTTTGGTGAAAATCGTGCGCCGGAAGGCAAAGAAAAAATTGTTGCTCTATCAGAGCAGTTAGGTGATATTTCAGAAGATGCTCGACCTCAATGGCACTTTATCGGCCATGTGCAGAGTAGACAGGTGAGTATACTATTAGATGGAGGATTTGACCTGATTCATTCGGTGGATAGTTTGAAGCTGGCCCAACGCATCAGCCGTTTAGCGGTGCGGGATGATTATCCGGCCATCAATATACTGCTTCAATGCAACGTCTCTGGAGAGGGTACAAAGTCGGGGTTTGAACTTAGTCACTGGCCTGCTAATAAAGAGCCGTTTGTTACGTTTATAGAAGAAATTAACCAAATTGCCAAACTCGACAAAATTACTATCCAAGGCTTAATGACAATGGCCCCTCTGTCGAACAACCCCGAAGAGGCCCGGCCTACATTTCGAGGTCTGGCGGCTCTAAGGGAAAAGTTACAATTGGAGATGCCCAAACTCGATTGGCGGCACCTGTCTATGGGAATGACCGATGATTTTGAAGTGGCTATCGAAGAGGGGGCTACCATCATTAGAGTAGGACGGGCCATTTTTGGAGAAAGAAGAACTACTTAAAGAGAAAACATTATGTTAAAAGATACCAAAATCTGTTTTATCGGTAGTGGCGCTATGGCGACGGCTATGATTGCTGGATTAACCAAGAAAGATTTGATTGAGACTTCAAACGTTGTTGCCAGCGATCCCTATCCGGCCCAGTTAGAAAAACTGGCCAATCGTTACCATGTGCATACCACCTCGAACAACTCTGAAGCGGTAAAAGATAAGGATATTATTATTTTGTCTATTAAACCGCAAAACTTGGCAGAAGTCGGGGCTGAACTAAAAGGGCACATCTCGCCAGATTCGTTGATTCTGTCCATTATCGCCGGAGCAACCATCAAGGGTATTAGTCAAAAATTTCACCATTATCGAGTGGTTCGGGTGATGCCCAATACTCCAGCACGTGTGGGCAAGGGGATGTCGGTCTGGACATGTACCACTGAAGTCAGCCAGACCCAAAAAAATTATGCCAAGGCCATTTTAGAGGCCTTAGGCGAAGAATTATTCGTTGACCATGAAGATTATATGGATATGGCTACAGCTTTATCTGGTACCGGTCCGGCCTATGTATTTATGTTTATGGAAGCAATGATTGATGCAGGCGTCCACATGGGTTTTTCCCGGCGTGTAGCCGAACAACTTGTGTACCAAACCATTGAAGGTTCTGTGGCTTTTGCCCGCGATAGCCAACGTCACCCGGCAGAGTTACGCAATATGGTCACATCACCGGGGGGTACAACCACCGATGCACTATATCAGCTAGAAAAGGGAGGGTTTCGGACAGTACTCTCTAAAGCGATTTGGGCAGCTTACAAAAAATCTCGCCAATTAGGAGGCTTGGACAATAATGATTAATGGCCTGGCATTGTTAATCTCACTGGTATTTGAGTTCTTCTGGTGGGCAATTTTGATTAGAGTGATTGTTTCCTGGCTACCCATGGCCGGTTTCCGAATAGACCCATATAACCCTATTATTCGGTTTCTATACTCAGTAACTGACCCAATTTTAGAACCCATTCGTCCATATACCACGATGGGTGGTATGCTGGATTTTAGCCCAATTGTCGCCTTAATTGGCTTAAGAGTCATTGAGACCATCTTACTTACGATGTTAGGCGTTCCGGCAACGGGAGGACTCTTGTTTTAGAATCACTTTACAAATATTCAACTTCGAAATGATTGAATTTAAGTCCAATTGTGGTTATAATTGACATAGAGATAATCATCGACCTATTAATAGGTTAAAAGATGCACCAGTGAGGAGAAAATTATGCACGACAGAGAATTTAAGATTACAAAGGCCGAAGAAGGGGCTGCTTTTGCTGTTTTTGTTGTGCCAAAAGCGATCAAAAATGAGGTTATTGGCAAGCATGGTGATGCGCTCAAAATTAATCTTACATCGAATACGGTTGGAGGCATCGCTAACGACACCTTAATTAACTTTATATCCGAGAAACTTGATGTCAAACGAGACCAAGTTGAGATTGCCGGTGGGCTTGCCTCAGCCGAAAAGATGGTTATTGTTGTGGGTCTCTCTCCTGTTGTTGTCGAGGGGATATTGCTAGGCTAGTAGCAGCTTGGGGAACTATAAACCTCTAACCATCGTCTATATATTATAAGAGACAAACCGTTTTTTGGTTGGAGGCAATTTTTATGTCAGGCCGAAATAGCAAATTTATTCTTATCGCGATTATCATTTGTGTTATTTTAATTAGCGCAGGGTGTAGTGCTTTAGGAAATTCCGGGGCTACTGGAGAGGGAGCAGCCTCCAATGCTGATCAAATAGAGATCCAATCTGTTCCGACAGTTACAGCTACTACTTCGTCTCGACCCACCAATACACCAAAGCCAACCCTACGAACAGAGATTGCGGAACCAATCTCACCTATTTTACCAGTCTCTCCGGTAGTGTTGACAGGTCAATCAACCGTGAGTACAACAAATAATAGTGTCCAGCCAATACTTGGTAGTGAGGAGGCGTTGGCCGCTTCAATAAAAGATTTATCTGATCAAACCGGCAGCTCGCCCGATGAAATTATGTTAGTTTCAATCGAGGCTGTGGAGTGGAGCGATTCCAGTCTGGGATGTCCACAAGAAGGCTTCATGTATGCTCAAGTCATTACACCCGGCTACAAGATAGTGTTGGAAACGCAAGGCCAGCAATACAACTATCATACCGACCAGGCCACAAATGTGGTGCTTTGTCAGGAATAATCTCAGGCTGCGTTATTAAATGTCTATCCGTAAATTGGAGTGCAGACTTCAATCTGCAGATTTTAGCGGAATAAATTCCGTACTCCAGTATTTTACCAATAGAGTCAAAGATTATACGCGGTCTTTTTTTATTTAAGGTCAATTGGGAAAAAAGTAATTTTGACTTTGACCCAAATTTTTGGCATGATAACATTGTAATCTATTAACTGTACGTTCTTTAACAACATCTTCCTCACATCATTCCAGTTATCGCTGGTCGCTCTAACTCTGGGCGCCAGGTTAGGAGCATGATGCGACATGAAACGAAAGCGCCTGAACCATTTTCAGTATGGTTTGGGCTTTTTTTGTTTAAAATCTAATATAGAAAGGAGGCAGCTATATTAGCCGAAATCCCAGGTAAAGATAAAGCTAAATTAAATCGGACGTAAACACTATATTGTGTTATTTCTATTAGAGAGAGGAAAAAAATGAAAAAGTTTATACCTATACTATCTGCTCTGATTCTTGCTGCAGTTTTGCTATTAGTGACAACGCTTGATAGCCAGGCCAGTGGCCCATATAATAACTATGGTAACCGTTATCGAGGCAATGACTATTATGGGCAGGGTTATCAAAATCAGGGGAATCGTTACCAGAATCGCAACTACTACAGCTCAAACTATTATAATCGTGGTAATGGCAACCAGTATTATAATAATGGAAACTATAATTACTACTCTAATTATAATAGCTACAATAATTGCAACAATTCTACATACAATAATTGTTGCTACCAAAGCTACAATTATTATGGCAACAATAATTACCAGTATGGCTATGGTTACGGGTATCCTAATTACCAGTCAAATTATGGGTCCAATTGTTGCTATCAGTCCAATACCTATGGTTATGGGTCTTCCAGATATCAGCCAAGTAGGTACTATAACAACTAAAGACCCATCGTTTCATCTTTAGATGAAGCTCCGGTCTATCATCTGCTACGCAAAAAAAGAGACGAGTGACCCTCGTCTCTTTATATTAATCATTCAGTTTATGAAATCAGCCTATTCTGTGCCACCCTTTTTCTTTATCCGGGCCAAAGAGGCCGCTAAACCGGAGGCAGTGGCCTTATGTTTTTCCGTAGGTGATTTGCCTCTATTATCGGGCGGAGGTTCATAGACTTTGCCATTCGGCATAATGGCCTTATCCAGCTTTTTGATAAACTTGAGTTGAGCCTCGGTCACTTGAGCGCCCTTGAGATTGGCTTCGCTCAGGTCAGCTTGGCTTAGGTCGGCCTCGCTTAAATCGGCCTCACTCAAATTAACCCGGCTCAAATTGGCCTTGGCAAAGTTGGTTTTATACAAATCAGCCCCGCTTAAGTCAGCGCCTCTTAGGTTAGCCTCATTCAGGTCAAGCTCCCGCAGACTAAACCCCTTTAATTTAAGTTTGCTTAGGTTAGCCCCGCCCAATTTGCTGCTATTTAACTCGGTATCTACCAGGTTGGCTCCGGTCAGGTTACTTTCTTCCAGATTAGCCTTACGCAGGTTCGCCCCTGTTAAATCGGCCTCACTTAAATTTGTTCTGTTCAAGCTGGCTATAGATAAGTCGGCATCCTTAAGCTGCGTGTTACTCATATTAGCTTCGGAAAGGTTGGCTTCGCGCAAATTAGCCCCGGTAAGATTAGCTTTGGTGAGCACAACCCATCGCAAATTGGCTTGATGTAGATTGGCCCCATTTAGGTCAGCCCCAATCAAGCTGACTGTCTCTAAGTTTTCTCCGGTTAAATCAGTCTTACCTAAATTGGCCGCATCTAACTTGGCCCCATGCCATCTTACATCGACCAGCTTGGCTCCAGTTAGATTAGTTCCGCTCAAGTCGGCCCGACTAAAGTTAGCCTTTTTGAGATTAGCCCCACTGAGATTGGCCCCATTGAGATTAGCGCCTCGCAGGTCAACGCCGCTCAAATCAATTCCGCTTAAATCAACCCCACTCAGGTCCGGTACTTTCCCATTGGTGCGGCCAGATTTGATAATTTCGATAACATCTTTGCGAATCATAATCACTCACAACCATACTTTATCTGTAATATTACCTTTCCAATTATGCCATAAGAGGTGGGGCTAGACAAGGTTGCCAACACAACATAAGATGTGCAAAAACCCGATGTAAGCATAAAGTTACTCAATCCAATTGAGCATCCGTTCGTTAACACCATGATATTCCAGGGTAAATTGGGCTTGAACTTCTGGCAAAAATAACGGATGAGGATTGCTCCCATCAGCTGCCATTACCCAAATCTCCCAAAGCCCGGTACGATCAGTGACAAAAGCAATATGCGAACCATCCGGTGACCATGCAGGCGAGGCGCTGTTATATTGCGGGTCGGCCAAAATGGGTGGTTTGGTTAATCGTCTCCGCTCCCCTGTCTCCAAATTCAAAGTGTAAATCTCCCAATGATCGTGTTGCTTGTAAGTTAGAGCCAGGGTCTTCCCATCAGGTGAGAAGACCGGGCCGGTATCCCGGAGATCTTTCGTAATGGGCCACTGTTGACCGTTTGTGACATCAAGTTGCATGATTCCCTTGTTACCATCATAGAGAACGCGCCAGGGATTCCGAAGGTCCCATGCTGGATTGTAACTGTATTCATCAGAAGGTAAATCTTCAAACCTTCCTGTTGTCACATCAATAAGACGCAATTGCCAGTGCAGGTCCTCAAAAGGAAGGTAACAGATATCGATTTCGCCATTGCGGCTAACATGAAAACGGGTGACAGTTATTCTGCTATCGGGAAGATTAATCTCCTGGCCCGGTTTAAAATTTCTGCAAGTCTTGCCTGGGTCGCGCAAGCCCCCATGCTGGAAGGAGATCACAATTTGCTCTCCATCTGGAGACCAAGTAGGCGACTTTGGCTGACGAATATCACCAACGATAGCCCGCTCGTTTGTGCCATCGATGTTAATGGTATACAGCGCTCCGAATTCGGCCCCATCCCAGCGGGTAAAAGCCACCTGTTGCCCATCTGGTGATACAACCGGGTCAATGACCCCACTGGTCAACTGGCGTAACCCCCGGCCATTAGCATCAATACGGTAAAGGTCCCCGCCACTGCCGGTCATAAAAATTAATTTACCTTGTAAGTCATCATAACTGCCTGTACTGGTTGTCTCAGCGGTTATTGTTTTGGTAGACGTCAAGCGAGGTGATGGAACGATAGGCAGGTCATCTAGCTCGGTGGCGAGCAAGCGGGTATAAGGGATTTGACCTGAAATCCAGCCTGTATTACCATCGTGAGTAGCAACTTGTAACCAATCCCCCAAAAAATTAACCCCGATAATCTCAAACTCATCTCCTGCCTGCGCCACACCTACAATAGGATAATCTAAGCCTGGCCCTTGTCGTATATTGAGCGCCGCAATAATGACCTCGGCTTTGGGGGTGGAAATTAAAAGAGGGATGGGTGAAGGTTGGCTCAACTCCGGCGCGAGTGTGGCGATAGGCGTTAGGGTGGGTGTGGGGCTGGGCGGAGGTATTAGGGTGGGTGTTAGAATATGATCACTTGGCGGCTGACGCTCCCCAATAACTGAATTGTTAGAGGATACAGGGGTTGCCGTATTTGAAATATTGCCGCCTGCGCAGGCACTTAAAACGATCAAAAATAAAAAGGTGATAGCTGCTGAAGGTTTTGTCATTGGTGCAATTATTCCTATACATATTGTAAATTTAAACTTACCAAATCAAAATTTGGTACTTATTATCATCTTTTTACACAAAATTGGTACTGCCTTCATAAGCGGCAATTTTGTTTGTGTCCAAATTGGACACAAGCGCCATATAGTGACTTATGCACATTAAGTAAACTAGGGTTATGCTTTGCGTCCAATAGAATTAATGTTATAATGTGACCTATGGACTGAAAAATCGGGTAGCTATTAATTGATAGTCAGTTTTGAATAATGAATGGAAATTGTAGTTACCGAAGTTTTCTCTATTTGATTTTGGGAGGGGCAACCGAATGCCAACATTAGAAGAAGCCATTGAACATATCAGAATGGGTAATAGAGATGTTGGGCGTCAAATGCTGGAGGAGATTCTTGAGGGAGATGAAAACAACGAAGACGTTTGGTTGTGGTTAAGCTCGGTTGTTGATACTGATGAAGATCGTGAAATTTGTCTTGAGAATGTTCTGGCTCTGAATCCAAATAATGTTGTCGCCCAAAAAGGACTGGAAGCTATACAATCTGGTACGTTTAATGTCGCCGATTTGCTTGGCGATGTGCTTGAAGAGGAAGAGGAAGAAGAGCCGGAAACCACTTTTCTCGATGATTTTATGACGGCAGCGGATGACGATGATGACCTTGTGTTCCCCGGCTCTATGGCAAAGCCAAAAAAGAAGAAGAGCGGCGGTATCAATATTAGATTTATAATTCTAGCGGTATTGATATTGATCGTTGTTGTCGTTCTTGGCAGTGTTGGAGCTTATGTCATGTTCTTTTCTGATGGCGGCGGAGCCCAGACCGGACCCCCAACCGGTCAAGAGACCCCTGCCGAAGCCGGTCCACCCACCGAAACGCCAACACCTGCTCCTACTCCCACCAATACACCTATCCCTACCGATACCCCCGACTTCTCGTTGCCCACGGTAACGCCACCCAATGAGCCAAGCCCAACAGCTACCCGTGTGGTATCACCAACTCCAGGTGGGTAATAAAGATAAAAGACTTCTTTGATGAGCCTTGTAATCAGTCCGGCCCCTTTCAAAGAGGGGCCGGTTTTTTTAAACCGAGTGGATAGTGAAAACACAACTACCTTTATATATCATCGTCCTAGTGTTCATTAGCGCCATCTTGCCACCTTCTATCAGCCTCGCGCAAGATTTTCCCGATGTGTGCCAGCAGCCGGAGAATATTTTGCGTAATTGCAACTTTGATGGCGGCCTGGAGTATTGGCAAACTTTTATCGAGACAGGATCGGCCAACTTTTCTGTATTGCAAGGTGGAGGCGGGTGCCATGCTCCCCTCTGCCCGGCCGCATATATCGTTACTAACGACCATTTTGTGGGTGGTTTATATCAGCAGGTGCCGGTCACACCAGGAAACAACTATTATGCTAACATTGTCTGGCTCGTGTTTGATTCTCTGGCCAATGATGAAGCCGTGCATAATGCCACCGGCGGTATCGGTCGACGTGTAGGTATAGACCCTTTTGGTGGCACCGATTCTCGCTCACCTAATGTTGTATGGTCAACCGATAACTGGCGTAACGATTGCAAAATCTGTAATATTGAGTATGTAATAGTTACCGCGCAAGCCGATACTATCACTGTGTTTTTAAGACTCGATGATACCTGGAAGGTAAGAGCGGCTGAAAAAGGGTTTCCTGTTCCCCCCAGCGATGACCAATTTTGGATTGATGATATTGGACTTAAACAGGTCGGCGAGGCTGCTGCAGTCATTCAGGCTCCACCACCAACTGAGACGCCGATTCCTCCGCCACCTACCGATACGCCCGCACCGGCGCCGCCAACCGACACGCCGCTTCCACCTTCCGACACAACTACGCCGGAAGTCGAAATTGCGCAAGTTGATACACCACCAACTCCTGAACCCGAGCCCCCGACAGCAACACCGACCAATACCGATACACCTCTACCGCCACCACCAACCCTGACTCCTTCATCGACGCCAAGCCCAACCACTACCCCACGAACTAGGCCATCGGCTACAGTGACGCGCATTCGACGGAGTACGCCTACCCCAGAATCTTCCGAACTTCCATTGGTATTAGGCGCAGTGGGTACGACGGCTTGTCTGGGCGGCCTGGCCTTGGTTATTGTAGCTATTATAATGGTTGGTTTGGTCTGGCTCTATCGTTTGGGTTGGGGTAATAAAGAAGACGATGGACTTGAGTTTGATGAAGAAGGGATAAGTACTTCTCATGTCGAATAATAATATGGCTTCAAGGGACAAACTACCGGATTCACCAGCTACTATCTCACTGCAATGTATTCGTTGTAGCAAGGTATACCCAGCGGGTGAAATCCGTTATCTGTGCGATTGTGGCGGTTTGCTGGATGTATGGCACGATTTAGAGGCCCTACGTCCCCAAATCAATCGTGGCCTTTTTGATGGCCGGCTTAGTGGCGCTCCTGGCCCGCATGTGGCTCCCACCAGCAATTCCGGTGTGTGGCGTTATCGTGAAATCATCCTACCAGCGACCGTCAATACAATTATCTCCCGGCCTGAAGGCAATACTCCATTGTATGAGCATAACCGCATATCCGACTGGGTAAAGGCCAAGAATTTCTATCTCAAACACGAGGGTGAGAATCCCACCGGCTCCTTCAAAGACCGAGGCATGACCGTCGGGATAACTCAGGCTAAGCTGATGGGTGCGAAAGCAGTAGCGTGTGCCTCAACGGGTAATACCTCTGCTTCTTTAGCGGCTTATGCGGCTCAAGCCGGAATTCCGGCTTTTATTTTTATCCCTTCCGGCAAAATAGCCGCTGGGAAATTGGCTCAAGCCCTGGCTTACGGCGCTCATACGCTACAAATAGAAGGCGATTTTGATGATGCAATGCGCCTGGTACGCGAGGTCTGCAATCAGATGAGCGTCTACCTGCTCAACTCGCTTAACCCCTTTCGCTTGGAGGGTCAAAAATCTATTGTTTTTGAGATTTTGCAGGGCTTTGCCTGGAA
>Ga0210124_1000755_pt1 | contig 15465 bp, 8 predicted proteins | sample Muzzi_PWC_D2_FD_185554 | JGI IMG/M metagenome (GOLD analysis project Ga0210124, IMG submission 185554) | Wetland microbial communities from San Francisco Bay, California, USA, that impact long-term carbon sequestration - Muzzi_PWC_D2 (SPAdes) | ecosystem: Environmental > Aquatic > Marine >... | reverse complement strand
TCGCCTGTACATGCTCGGGGCGCGCGGCACCCTGCTTTGCCTGAACGCTGAGTCAGGAAGCGAATTGTGGCGCCAGTCGTTCGACCATATGCCGCAATGGGGTTACAGCGGTTCGGTGCTCGTCGAGGGCAACCTGGCCGTCTCATCCGGCGGTGAATCCGACGGGGCGCTTGTCGCGTTTGACAAGATGACCGGCAAACAGATGTGGAAAACCGGCGACGACCCGGCCGGCTACGCCACCCCCTACCCGTTCGATTTTGAGGGCAAGCGGTACATCGTCGGCTTTACGGGAGACTCCGCGATCATCGTTGAGGCCACCAGCGGAAAGCTGGTGTATCGGCAGCCGTGGCAAACCGACTGGAATGTCAATGCCGCGGCACCGATCTTCCATGACGGCCACCTCTTCCTGTCCTCAGGATACAAAACCGGCGCGGGGCTCTTCAAAGTCAAGATGGATGGCGGAGCATTGGCGCTCGATCAGGTTTGGAAGAACCGCGTATTGATGAACAAGTTCCAGTCCTGCATCCTGCGCGACGGCAAGCTCTACGCCAGCGATCAGAAGGCCCTGGTGTGCGCCGATTTCTCTACCGGCGAGGAACTGTGGCGGAAACCGCGTCTGAAGCACGGCACGCTGGTACTTGCCGACGACCACTTGCTACTGCTGACGCAAGACGGCCGACTGCAGATCGCTCCCGTCAGCCCCGGGGGCTTCAAGCCGACGACCGACGCCGAGATCCTGAACGATAGGTGCTGGACGGTGCCCGTCCTCCATCGCGGCAGACTGTACGCCCGGAATCTGAACCGCATCGTTTGCGTCGATTTGCGATAGGCATTCCTATCGCCGCACCGATCAGGCCACGCCCGATCCGTATCGAAAACGAGCGCCAAGCCCATGCCCACACCCAGTTTGCGTGTTGCGCCCCCGGAAGATCCACACCCTTCGGAGTTATTGGAATGTCCCTCCCCATGCGCGCGAATCAACTCACGGTACTACAGAGGGGCTAAGCGCAACTCAATCAACAGCTTACAACCAAATCGTCATCGCTAAGCCGCCCACGGATGAGATTGCACAGTCGCCGGGAAGGACTCGCCGTAATAAAAGCGGCTTCACTGTGCAAAGATGATCTAAGCTTGCTTAGTCATCCGAGATAGACCCCCTCCTCATCCCGTGGCGCGAGGCAAAAGGAAATTTTCTCAAAAAAAAGCGCGCGCTTTTTCACTGGCGAACGTTTGTGTTCTTATGCCACAAATGGGATCGCCCACGGCACTACAGACCCGTATCTGGGCGGCCCCGACATCGCGGAATCCCTCGGAATCCGCAAGGACGAATCGCGGGCAGCCGTCGCTCCCCCACGAAGGTGTGTCGCACCTCCGATACACTTCGCGTGGCGTCTGTACCGCGATCGTCCTTTATTTTTAGGCGGACAGGCCGACACTGGGCGAAACGAGAGCCGGAACGGGTTCCCCCGGGCTTTGCCCGCACGCCGTGGATTTGTCGGGGTCTATCGAGCACCACGGCATGACGAGTCGCAACGCACGGCCGCCGCGGGGACGGACAGGAGTGAGAAAAAAGGCCCGGTCATGGCAACATGACCGAGCCCATTAAAAATCTGGATCGTCAATCGTCAAAACGCGGTGACCGAGGCGAATCCTAGTTCCCCCCCCACAACCCCGGGAGAACGCCGGTGGACTGCCCCATGTTCATACCAGGCATCAGCGAAATCTGCATCTGCGCCTCTGGTTGGTAGAAATTCGGCACGCCCATCCAGCAGAGCGGCTGCACGCGCTGCGAGAACAGGAACAGTTGCTGGTTGAAGTCCACCACCGGGGCCGCGTTGCCCCCCTTCGAGAACATCTCCACCAGTTGTCCGGTGCTGACGGCACCGAGGCTCCCAAGCATTTCGCCCAGGCTGCTCGCGCGAGGATAGTGTACGATCTTCATCTCGGCGCTGGGCGGGATGTTGGCCATGGCACGTGCGGCCTCGATGGCCTCGGCCAGGCCGCCTAGCTCATCGATCAGACCGATTTGCTTCGCCTGCCGGCCCGTGTAAATCCGCCCCTCTGCGATCTTACGAACCTCGCTGGCGGGGATCTTACGGGTGGTGGCTACACGGTCAACGAACACGCTATAGAAGTTATCCATGTAGTCCTGGAGAAAGGCGCGGTCGTCCTTGTGCAGTTCCTTGTGCGCCGAACCCAGAAGTGCGCGATGTCCGCGGGCCATTTCCGCGAGTTCGTAGTCGGCGCGGTTCAGGGCCGACTGCGCGCACTGGAACACGCCGAGCACGCCGATGGAACCGGTGATGGTCGTGGGCTGGGCGAAAATGCGCCGCGCCGGGCAGGCGATGTAGTAGCCGCCGGAACCCGCCACCGACCCCATGGTCACGACCAACGGCTTCTCCTCGTCGAGTTCTCGCAGCTTCTGCCAGATGACATCCGAGGCGTAACCGGAGCCGCCGGGTGAATCGACACGCATCACCACGGCCTTGATCGATTTGTTTTTGCGCAGCTCATCCAGCACCTTGACGAAGTCATCGCGGCTAATGACGCTCGAGGCGAAACCGGCCCCCAGGCTGATGTCGACAATGGGTCCGCGCGCGTGCAACACGGCGACCTTCGGGCCGACGGCCTTCCGCGCCTCTTGCGCCTCCTGCATGGCATCATTGACCAGCTCTACCAGATCCTGGATGGAATTGACGTTGGCCAGGCCGTCGTCCTCCCCGCGCATCCGCTTCATCTTCTCTTTGCGCAGGACGCGCGTGCGGTACTCGTCCAGATAGGCAAGCGTGTCGACCAAACCGTGCTGCTGCGCCGCTGATGCGTCGAACAGTGCCGTATTGACAACGACCTGCACCTGTTCGGGCGACAGCCTGCGGCTGACGCCGATCATTTGCATGTAGTCACCAATCCAGCTATCGAGGATGGCGTTGAACTCTTCCTTGAAGTACTCGTTGGGCCCACGGCTGTTGAAAAAGCCGGGATACTTGAATCGACCTGCGGTAATGACATCAAACTCGATCCCCAGGCGCTGATAATATCCCTTCATGAAGGGAAACACACGTCCTATTCCCGGAATCACCACGGCGCCGGTCGGACCCATGGCAATCTCGTCGGCGGCACACGCCAGCAGGTAGGCCTGCGGTGTGGGACCATTGAGGTAGGCCATCACTTTCTTGTCCGCCTTCTTGAGCCGCTCGATGCCGCCGCGCAACTCCTCGACGTCAGGCAACGACAGGTTGACCAGACTCAGATCAAGCAACACGGCACCAATCTTGTCGTCCTTCGACCACTTCTCGAAACGGTCGAGTACGTCCTGCACGGTCTTCGTGCGTCCTGGAAGCGGCAGATTGATCATCCGCGCGGGGACGAGGTATTGGTCCAAACGGAGCTCGGCCAGCCGTGGAATGGGGCTTTCGGTGTTCTCCGCCTTTGCCTCGACCTTCTCTTCCGCGGACTTGTCGCCTTTGTCCTCGTCGAGACCGTATGCGGGGATCACCAAGCCCAGTGCCAGTATCCAAATCGTCGCCCAGCGTTTCATGATGGAGTCTCCTTGCATGCCAATCAATTCTGCCGTTCGTGGGGACCGTAATGACGCTGTACATTGAGCACAGCGTGCTCAGCGATGGTCCTTGCATCCGGCATGATTCCTCTTTCTCCCGCCGCCTGCTTGTCCTCGTCTTTTGATTTCGCAGGCTTCTCTTCTCGGTGTATTCGGCCGTCCTCGTCGATGTAGAGTGTCTTCAAGTGCTCCAGGGTGCCCTCGGCAAGACCAAGCCGCCAATGATCCGAGTTCCACTCGATCACAAAGAGCTTGTCGTCAATCACCACCTCTGCCTCATCCTCAAGAACATCGGCATCCTCTTCCTCCTTCTCTTTGTCGTCATCGCCGAAGATGCCGTCGAACATGTTGGCCCAGCCCTTACGCGACGATAGTTGGAGGTGCAGCAATTCGGGATGCCCGTTGAAGTCGATGTATCCGTCCAACTCGGCCAGTTCGGCGGGCCAACGCCCGATGTCGTTCTTGAACAGTTTGGCGTGATGGTAGAAGACCTTCAGGCGCTGTATCGCCAGCCGCTCGCGTGCCAGGTCGCTGCCACCCGACTCGTCAGGTGCCAGCGACGTCGCCACCATCGAGGGCAGCACAAGGGAGCCGATGGGCAGCGGCCCCGTATAGCCGGCCTTCAGTCCCGTGAAAGACGCCTTCATCGTAAGTGAGGCATCCGTCAACTTGTCCTCTACTTTATCATACGGCGGCAACAGGGAGTCCTGCACGAACGTGTCGATTGCCAGATTCGCGTAGGGACTGAGAAACTCGTACACCTGTTTCCAGTTCACCCACAGTTGCCCGTTGGTTTTCGACTGCGTGGGCAAGTGCAGCATCTCCGCGTCACGCCGCGGGAGATCGAGCCACCGCCGCACAAATCGCTCGGGTGAGGTACTCGTCCAGCCGACCACGAGATAATCACGCTCCTTACCTTCCGCGTCGGCGTCCGTCGTGGTGAAGAGCACCGGTCTGAGCACCATGGGCATCATCATGCCTGGATACCGGTTCGCACCTTCGCTCCAGACGACTTGGCGATCGCGTATCACATGAAAATGCCATGGCGGGCGCTGCTCTCTAGAAAGGTACTCGTCGTTGAGCTTGCTGGCCGCATTTCGTATGTTGTCCATCAAGGCATCGGGTCGTTTCGCACGTAGTTGAGCGACGAAATCCGGCACCGGAAGGAAACCGTTTCCCGGCAGGACGGTGACACACAACTCCGACCCCGTCGACGCGGCAATCGGCCCCAGTGCCTGCTCGCCGAAGACCTCCAGATCACCGCCGGGCGCCATCGTAATCTGGGGTCCGAAGCCGACCATGCCTTCCAGCATGCCGGGCGCCATCATCGTCTTGAATACCATAGCGCCGAGCGCCTTGCGCGGTACAAAGAAAGACTTCTTTACGCGGCCGAATAGCGCCTTGACGCCCATGCCCGAAATCGGCGGCCAGTGAACAACGATCGACTCGTGCCAGCTGCCTTCCTCGTCGACGCGCCCGGCGTACACGACATCCGTCACCACGTTGAACGACGAGAATACCGTGGCGCCGCTGTCTCTTTCCGTGCCTTGCAGATTCTGGCGACAAACGACGAGAGGATCGCCGCCCTCGTTGGTTTCCTCGGAACCGGAGAAGACCGGCGCCCCCAAAGGAAGGTCGTCATGCGACGCGACGAAGGCACCGTTTGTATCGTCCGGCAGAAGATACGCCAGGGTATCGTCACCCAGGTGTAACTCAAATCGCTCACCTTCAGCGGGATCGAGCCGAAGGCCCTCAAAGAGCTCGCGTGCCGCGGCGGTATCCAGAATCTCCCGGCAGCGCTGCGCCAGATCTGCCAAAGGCCAGTTCACGCGGATCGCCCAACGAACGCGACCCTCGCGATCGGGTGCAAAGGTGAGGGCGCCGATTTGCGCATCGGGCCAACCGGCGATTCTTGCCAATACGGCGTCGGCCTGCTCGGGGTCCACGCCCTCGGCCGTCGAACCGGCGATCTCGCGCAACATGTTCCTGAGTTGGGAGAAAAAGACGCCGCTGTGCGACCGTTGAACTTCGGACTGCAGCTTGCGTATCGACGGCACGAAGAGTTCGAGGCGCGGGCGGAGACCGAATTCCCGTTTGATCGCCGCGTTGGTGGTAGGCGCAGCATTCGCCTCCACCGTTGCCGCCGCTTCTGCTGATTCGGCCCCCGACTTCGCCGCCGCTGCAGCCGGCTCGGATGTTACCGGCTCAGCAGCGGTTTCCGACTGAGCCCACACGTGCCCGCCGCCCATTGGCGTAGCGAGCAAGAAGATGAGTCTCGCCAAACGTCGGATGCCGTTTCTGTGCATCAGAAAATCCTCCCCTCGATGCGCGCTGTGGGTGGAACAGAATCGTCACCACCGCTTTTGCGTCGACCCGCTGGCTATTCCGGTGCCGGTTCCTCAGATTCTGCCGGCGGGGCGGTCATCGCAGACCCCATCATCGCAAGTCCCACGTTCTTCGCTGCGACCAATAGGTCGGACGGCAGGAACAGGTCGCCCTGCATCCATCCGGCACCACCGGTGGCAGACATCGCAATGGGGGCGTTCAAATCCTCCGGCAACTGAATCGGCAGATTCTCCTCTTCGAGCGCCGTGAGGACATTGTTGACGCCATGGATGATCTGATCGGCAGAGACGTACGCGACCCAAGCTCGCGATTCCGGGAGATGAGACGCAACCTTCTTGACGCCCGCATCGTCGTCAATCGCCGGCTCGTTCTTTCGCGCATACTCTATGACCTTGGACATGCGGTCCGTGCCTCCGCCGAAGGCCACCACGATCGTCTGATCGTCAGCCGGTGCGACGCGCAGGAGAAGACCCTCCTTGCCGATGATCTTGTATGCCGTCTCGACATCTTCCTCATCGATCTCGTCCGTCTTGGACAAGTCGACTTTGAAGTGGTCGACCTTGGCACCCGCGACGTCTTCCGCGCCGGCGACGTGCACGAACAAATCGGATAGTTTCTTGGCCCACTCGGCGGCCTCTTCGTTGGCGCCTTCACCTTCGCCTTCCTCGTCACCCTCCGCATCGGTTTTGCGCTTGGCAAAATCCGCAGCAATGTCCTTGCACATCGCCATCGCCTTGCCCGCAGACGCCATGAAGGCCTTGCTGTCTTTCGTCTTGACGACGATGGAAAGGCCGAACAGTCCGTCCGGACCAGGCGGCAGGGCTTGAATCAAAGCACGGCTGGCCCTCATCGACGGCGCCCACTCCTTCAACAGGCTCTTTAACTCCGACATCTTGTCCTGGTTGAGACCATCCACGTTACCCGCAAGCGCGAACAGTTGATCGAGTTGACCTACAGATTCCGTCACCTGTTCCGGATCGACGGTCTGACCCGATGCGAGGATGTACTTGCCGCCCTCCAGCCCCTTCAGCAGGGAACCGGTCGTGGGTTTCATCTTCATTTGTTTGGCGAGATCGGATCCGTCCTTGGTGGACATCGCGAAACGAAGGCCGAGTCCGCCATTGTCGATGAGCAAACCGATGCCCATCGTAGACACCCCATTGACGAACTTGTCGATGTTCTGCTTGTTGATCTCCGCGGCGGCGGCGGGTTGGCCCATCGTCATCATCGGCAGCATGCCTTCGATCATGGGCTTGAGCATGCCCATCAGGCGTTCGGCGTCTAGCCAGATGCCGATGTCGACGTTGGCCATCGCCTGCAGGTCGGTCGACTTCATCGTGCCGGCCAAATTCGTCTTGCAACCGACAACCTTCTGGACCGCCTCCGCTGTCGCACCGACGATGAGATGTTTGCCCTTTCCGGCTGCGTACGCGGGCTGCCCCATCAGGTTGACCGCCCAAATACCGCCTTCGGACTCCTGGCCGCCCAATGCCTCCACCATGCCCTTCACGTCCGTGGTCGGCACCATGAGCACCTGCGATTGTTGCATCGCACCCAGGTTGTCTGTCGGCAAGAATGCCACCGCGAAGACTCCGGTGTCATCCATGGACTGCAACACCGGCAGTTGCATCTTCACGAGCGAGAGCAGTGACGGCGGCGCGAACATCTGAAGCTCGAGCGTGTTGACCATCGTCTGGTAGTCGGCATCCAGTTGTTTCGGGCTGGGCACGAATACCACGCCCATCACGTCGCCCGGAACGAGGGACAGCGCATCCTTCACGCTGTCGCCGGCCTGTGCGATGCCGCCTACGAACACGCTCAGGCCCAATACCCATGCAGTCATTTTATGTCTCATCGATGACACTCCTTGTGGATCACAATTCCATCGGGGCTCAACGCAGGCCCGATCACCACCAGCATAGCATGATCAGACCGGTACGCCGAGGGACACCGCTCGTCCCGGCCACGTCGCCCAATCGGGAGACGAGCCCTCGGATTGGCCGCGCCGACGCGGCTGTAGCGAGAAAAGAGACTATTCGTAAATCGGCAGTTCCGCTCACCTGCTTTTGACGCAAGACCGAACAGGACGGTCTTTCCGCACGGGTCGGCGCGGCAATTTCTGGCGGGTTACCGTCGCTCACCTTGTGATTGAAGTGTACCACGAGTCCCCGGAACAGGCTGGAAACGCGACACCTTTCGACAACGTCTTGCGTCGTCTTGCGCCTTGCCGGCAAATTCCAGGCGTCCACCAGGGCTGCAAAAGCCGCACGCGAGCAGTCGTTTTCGGCTATGGACAGAACCACGCCAATCGGTGGAGAGCGGAAAGTGTCGGCAGCCAGGGCTCCGCACCGTCCGACAGGGTTGGATAGGCAGACGAATGCCCCTCTGGCTCTCTCAGGGTTGTGCTTGTCGCACGGGCGGCGGATCCACGTCACGTCCGCTGCCGGAAAAAAGGCGATTGTGCGCGCCGTCGATCTTGGAATCCGGGGGCTCGGTTTGAAGTAGTCGTGTATCGGCGTCCCCATCGCGACCCGGGATGAGACCGAGTGAGCCCCCGCCTTCTCCCGCTTCACTGGCGTCGTTGGGATCAAAATCGACATAGGCGCCCTGCTTGTTGACGCGATAGCCCAAATCGTAGGGTGTCCGCGTGTCCGCATGACCGTCCGCATACACCGCGTTTACTTTGTCCTGATGGCGCGGATCGACGGCCGTGCGCGGGCTATCAGAATCGCCGGTACCGCGGTCCGATTCATCGGTTAGTCGAGGGGGATCCAGCGCCCATCCAAGGTTTCCAAGGGCTCGATACGAGGTTCCGTCCTTGCTATAGCCGGCGCGACCGGCTTCGGAAAATCCGGCGGCCGTTCCCATGCAATCCGCGGCGACCACCGTGCCGCCCGACGCACTGATCTTATGGCGCAACACCGGGAAATTGTGGAATCGATTATTGGTTTGGCGCGCGTTTCCAAGGAACTGGTAGTTGTATCCGTAGGCGTAGTTACGTTCGTCCATCCAAGCGGAAACCGTCGGACACTGGTAGATATCGTTATCGTAGGACTGACGGTCGGCCAATACGCCGTCCTTATCCTGGGTCAGTGGCTTGTTGAACGCGTAAGTCCCCAACTGTCCGCCCATGGTGGCGGGCCACCGCGGGCGATATTTGAGACCGTTGCCCACGTCGTACCAGTTCTCCTCGTTGCCCTTTCCGCCCGGTTTTTCGTACATCCGCCCCGGAAGCATGACATTGTCGTTTTCGTCGGCGTACGCCTGCCAGCCCTTGCCCAACTCACGCAGGTGCGAGAGACAGACGATTGTGCGACTCTGCACGCGGGCCCGGCTCAGGGCCGGGAGCACCAATCCCGCGAGGACCGCAATGATGCCGATGACCACCAACAACTCCAGCAATGTGAAAGCTCCGCGCTTGGCCGTCATCATCGTACCCTTTCAAGCCCTATCGATTACCTTTTCGCCGGTAATTCTACACGGAAATGGACTGACTGGCCACCGCATAGGCTGGGCACGGTCAAGGCGAAACGGGGGGCCTCGGTTCCACACCCGGCACCGAGGACACTTCTTCCGGGCGACTCATCGCTCCCTGCCGCTCAATCAACTCGCATGCTCGTTGCAGGGGGTCTTCCATGGGGAAGAGTCCGACCACCTTCCGGCAGTTCTCACGAACGGCCTGGGATTCCAACAATGAGGTGAGCTTTTGCGCTATGCGACTTGCGCGGAAGGCACTCGGTTTGATCACGTCGCCCAGGCCGCGCGCTCTCACCCGCTGCGCATTGTCCGGCTGATCAAAGGAACGCGGCATGATGAGCTGTGGCACGCCGGCGGCCAACGCATGGGACACGGTGCCGATCCCTCCGTGGTGAACGACGGCCGCCACATGGGAAAAGAGCTGTCCGAACGGTACGTAGTCGAAATGGCGGATCGAGGGCGGTAGGTTCGGCGGCACCTGGGTACGAAAACGACTGAGCAACATCCCACGACGGCCCATCAAACGGCACGCGCCGGCCGCGGCCTGGAAGAACATCTGTCCGTGTCCGACACCCGTACCCGGCGTGAACACAATGGGACGATCCTCGCGGTCGAGAAACTCGCGAACATCGGGGGGCAAGGACTCGGCCCGCCGATGGTCGTACATCGGGAAACCCGTCACGCGCACCTGGGTGGGCCAATCCGGTTGCGGCGTTGCATACCATGACGGAAACATGGCAATCACCAAATCAGGAGACAGCCACCATTCGAGTATCCGCTTCACCGGAGTCAGCCCCAGGTCGCATCGAAACGCAGAAATACGAGACGCCATCACACGGTCTGCGAGGGCATCAACCCCTTTCCAGAAGACCGCTTTGACGAAACGCGGCATCCATGAAGGCACGCGCGGAACGCCCGGCATGACCGGAAGTCGATACAGACTTCGGAAAACAACCGGTTGCAACACAATCGTCGCCAGAGAGATCCCAAGACGTTCCTGCGCCAAGCGGGCGCCGATCACGCTGGCCGGGCTCGCCACCACCGTCCGGCCGGGCTCATATAATCTCTCGATGGCCGCATATTGACGACGGATCTGCGACATTCCCCATTCCGCAACGACGCGACTGCCCAGCAGCGGGTCCCAAAACGCCGGGTCGTCGACAATGCGCCGATGTTCGGACTCCGTACCCAACGGCTCGTACCCGAGCGTGCCGCAGACCCGATCGGCGTAATGTTCGTTGGCAAGTAGCACGACCTCGTGCCCCCGTTCGCGCATCACCAGGCCCAGCGCGATGAAGGGGTAAACGTCTCCGTCCGTGCCCATGGCGACAAGCAGAACCTTCATGCGATTCGGTGTTCCCGCAGTGTTTTCGCGATCGATCGCCCGTATCTGGAGATACTTCTACCAGCATTGGCTGGTAATTTAAACCATCGCCGGGGTCTCGCGGAAGGTCCGAATTGCCGAGGCCGCACCGGGCACGTTCGAATAATCCGATCCTCAATCCGAATGAAGTGCCAGGATGGACACAAGACCCGCTACAGATCTTGTCGACATAAGAGCAGATTGACTGCGCCCGATCCGTTGCGAGACACTCGATGGCCGGAAAAAAGGCTGGATTCGCACCGTCCGGTATAGGCGAGGGGCTGTGTATGTCATGCGGATACCGGACCTCGTCGATCGCGATGGTCCATTGCCCAGACTGCGGCGGGCCGATTGGTCCGGTCAGAACGAGATCAAGCCGGAAGAAACTTGGCTGGTTCAGCCTGCCGCCGATGCGGTATCAGCGCCCCTATGCATGGTTCGTGGTGCTGTCCGTGCTGGATGTGATGTTTACCTGGACCATCCTCCTGTGTGGCGGCACGGAAGTGAACGCGATCGCAGACGCGGTGATCGCACACAGCGGCGCCAATGGCATCATCCTCTACAAGTTCTGCCTCGTGGTGTTGGTCATCGTACTTTGCGAAGTGATCGGGCGCCGCCGCGACAGGATCGCACGACTGCTGGCCGAATGGTCCGTGGCACTCACGTCCATTCCGATCTTGCTTTCGATTTATCAACTCCTGTTTGGTTGACGCGGCGCGGCGTCAATTCTGCACGACCCCCCGGGTCGATTGAATCCCGACGGACGGCCATCGGATTCGAATTGACCGGGGCCAAGCTTAGGGGCACTCTGGTTCCCATGGGCGGATCATCGCTGCGCATCTTCTGAAAAAGCAGGCTGACGGCTGCATCGCACGGCAGTTCATCTCCCCATCGTCGTCCGCCGGACCGCTTCATCCCATAATATGACGCATCCTACGCGACGGTGATGGTGGCGTAAGGTTGCGATGTGCCGCAGTTGACTTTTGCCTGGCACCCGGCAAAGAATAGAGCGAAGCATCGCAACACGTATTGAATTCGACATCAGAAAGAAGCTGACTGTTATGGGAAGGAAGCAAGACAAATACGGGCGCTGCGCGTCCATCCGGAGCGCCCTACTTATCGGGCCGATGGCAGTCGCGATCGCAGTCGCAGGAGGGTGCGGTACCCCGATCGGTGATCGATCCATCGCCCGTGCAAGAATGACGGTCGAATGCGAGATTGCGGCCGCACTCGGCGGCCTGCCGCCGAGTCTGGTCACGCTCGACTGGACGGGTGGTGTCAACGCCATCTATCCCGACATGACGTTCGACGGACTGGACTTTGAAACTTTTCCCACGGCGGATGGAGGATCCCTGGCTGACAACCCCGAACTATTCATGGACATGGTTCGAGAAGAAGTGACGCAGATCTTCTGCGATTGGCCCGAGGTGTCTCTGGTCGTCCGCAATGGTGAAGACTACGAGAGCCACGCCGACACCGTCGTTCATATCTCTCAGAACACGCCACCGAGCGGCGGCACCGATATCGGGGAGGCCGAGTACGATCCGTGCAATGAACAGAACGACAACGTCGCCCTGATCTTCGGCGAGCGTATTCGTCAGCTTGGCGATGCGTATACGTTCGATGAATGGGTCACGGTTTTTGCCAACGTGACCGCACACGAAATCGGCCACACCCTGGGCTATGGGCACGTACCGCTCGAGTCTCGTCCCGAGCCAGGCCGCTCGGCATTCATCGAACTGATGTTGTCGCGACACACGATGGCCGAGATGCAGCGACCGCAGCGGCTGGTCGTCGATCAAACCTACTGCGAAAGGACGGTCAACCGGCGAGCCGCTGAAGCACCCGACGTTCTCTCTTGCACCACGGGAATTGTTCCCTAGCGCATGACTCGCCGTCCCGCGCATTCCTTCGGTCCAAAAGCCGCTTACTTTACGCCGATCGCGTGGAGCTACGCGGAAGGGACGTTTGTGATGATGCTGATCCGTTGCCGCCGAACGGGATGGACCGACCGCTCGAGTCCTCGCAAGCGCATTCGATGCGATCGTCGGTGAATCCGGCTTCACCTCGGATGACGATGGTCTTGTCGGTTTCGACCTCGATCTGGCTCAGCGCGGCGCGCTTCTGGTTCAGTATGTCGACGGCCAGCGCATTGGATACCGTCAAGACCACGCGTGAGACATTCGGCTGATGGACGGCCAGCTGAATGAGCCGCATCGCATCCAGGCGTACGGATTCGGGTAACTTGACTTGTCCTGTTCCGCGGCAATGCGGGCAATCGTCGTAGAGGTTTCGGTTCAGCGACGGACCTTGTCGTTGCCGGGTCATTTCAATCAGCCCGAATGCGCTCATCTTGAGAATACGCGCACGTTCCTTGTGCTTCTTGAGACCGTCACGCAGGATCCGCTCGACGTCTCGCTTGTGGCGGTCCAAACGCATGTCAATGAAGTCGCACACGATGAGCCCGCCCAAGTCGCGCAGACGGAGCTGGCGCGAAATCTCCTCTGCGGCCTCCATGTTGATCCGATAGGCCGTTTCCTCAGCGTCATCCGGTGAGCGGAAGCGACCGCTGTTCACGTCGATCGCCACGAGCGCCTCGGTCGAGTCAATAACGATGGAACCACCCGACGGCAGCGGGACTTCACGCATGCTGATACTGTCGATTTCCGATTCGATGCCCAGCCGGTGGAAAATCGGTTCCCGGTCGGTGTAAATGTCCACAATGGCACGGGACCGCGGCATGGCCAATCGCAGAAACTCACGACACTTTTTCGCCGTGTCGGCGTCGTCCACGATGATTCGAGCGAATTCCGTCGTGTACACGTCACGGATGGTCCGGATCACGAGATCCGATTCCTGATAGAGTTCCGCCGGCGCGGGTTCGCTCTTGATGCGCGAAACCACGGTCTTCCATAACCTCGTCAGGTAATTCAAGTCGCGTTGAATCTCACGTTTTGTGCGTCCCAGACCGGCCGTCCGCATGATGAACCCCATGCTCGACGGAAGGTTGATCTGCGCCATCATGTCGCGCATCAGCCGGCGATCGGCATCATCCTCGATCTTTCGCGATACACCGTGTTTGCTCATGCCCGGCATCATCACCAGAAATCGTCCGGGAATCGAAAGATACGTAGTCAAGGTCGGTCCCTTTGTGCCGACCCCTTCCTTCGTGACCTGGACGATCACTTCCTGGCCCCGGCGAAAGCACTTTTGGATCGGCGGGCGGCTGTGCCTTGGAATCTTCCGGCCGACATCTTCGGCTTCGCCGGAGTGGTGCGGAAAGTACTGAGGCTGTACATCGGAAATATGCAGAAAACCGTTCTTGGGCAGGCCGAAATCGACAAACACCGCCTGAATACTAGGCTCGACATTGGTCACACGCCCCTTATAGATATTGCCGACATGTGATTGCGCTGATGTGCGTTCGAGGAAGAGTTCCTCGAGGCGTCCATCATCGAGCACTGCGATACGGCATTCGTCGCCAGCGGCCACGTTGAACACCATTTGGCGACCCGTCCCCGGTGCCAGGGGTGCAGCCCCCGCCTCTTTCTTGGCACCCTCCGCCTTCTCGACCTGCTCAGTTTTGCTGCGGCTTGCCGGCGCACGACGGCGTTCCCGCCGGCTGCCTCGTGCCTCTTGTTCTTGCAGCGCCGCATTCGCAGGTTGCTCGACCTCATCGCGCACCTGTCGCACCGAAGCGGCGCCCCCGGCGGGGGTCATCCCGACCTGGGCCGGCTGTGGCTCGGCGGTGACGTCGGGCGACGAGTTTCGATTCGCCGCCGGTTCCCGTTTCCGGCCTCGCTTCCCTCGCCCGGTTCTGCGTTTCGGCGTGGTAGCCGTGGACGCTGGCGTTGTATTCGAATCGGTACCGGAGGCACTCGGCGGCGCCGCGTCTTGTTGCGGAGGGGCCGACGGCGACCTCGAAATCGGCGCGGGCGCAGAGGTCGCCACGCCCTTCTTCTTGCGCTTTCGCCGCCGCGTGGACCGAACGGTCTTTTCTTTCACGTCCGCAAGGGTCGCCCCGCCCACTCCCTCTGATGGCGACGCCAACTCTGCCACATCGAGTTGCCGCGCGGTGTTGGGCTGATCTTCGGATTTCTGCTCGATGTTAGTCGATGACGCCGCCTTCTTGCGGCGGGTTCTCTTTCGCTTTGAGGGCGCGGCGGCCTTTGCCGTCTTCATGTTCTTTGCCATTCGTTCGATACTCGATGAGGGCGTTACCTGCCCATGCCTATTGGTATTTCACTGCGATCCGGCGAATGCACTGGTTCACCGGCATACCTTTGTATCCAAGAAGCGTCGCGATTTCCGAAGGCTTTGCCGTGCCACTCCCTGTGACGTGAAGCGTGAACTCCACCGCGCCGTCCTGTGCCCTGAGATCCTCGATGTACGGCCTCACGTCGATTCGGCGGAAGACACCGGTCTTCGCGTTTCTGCGCTCCACGTCCAACTTTTCCGCTGCCAGCAATCTCACCACTTTGGAATTCCAATCGTGCACGCCGTCATCCGGCGCCGGAAGACCATCGACGTCAAGCCGATACGTCACGGATACCGGCTGCAACGTCGCCTTCGATTCGTGGCGCCGTACGCTCACCATCTGAAGATCGTCCGGCGTATGCAGCGCCAAACGGGCGAGCGTACCATCGGGATCAATGTCGGAGACCGTCTCAATCGTCAGGGACTCCGCATCGGACGCCATCCCCACGGGGCGCGGCAGCGG
>Ga0210124_1000753_pt1 | contig 15469 bp, 18 predicted proteins | sample Muzzi_PWC_D2_FD_185554 | JGI IMG/M metagenome (GOLD analysis project Ga0210124, IMG submission 185554) | Wetland microbial communities from San Francisco Bay, California, USA, that impact long-term carbon sequestration - Muzzi_PWC_D2 (SPAdes) | ecosystem: Environmental > Aquatic > Marine >... | reverse complement strand
CCCCGCCATAGAAAAAATGGGCCAGCATACCCAAAATTATTAAAGCCGGCATGGGCAATACACCAAAGGCCCATCGAACTAAAGCTATCGGAATGGGTTCAGGCATCGGACTCAACTGAAGGGCCGTACTCGTGAGCATGATAAGGGTCATCCCTAAGGTTGCCAGCAAGCCATAACCGAAGCCACGTTTTACGTTTGTATCCATCATTTAATCCTCTATTTTTATAGGTTGGCTAGCCTGACCCAGCGACTCGAAAAACTGGGCCAGTTGGCCGGTCGTCAAATTATTAATTGAGCAGTAGATATGTTTGCCTTGCCGATGCGTTTGAATCAGCTCCGCCCGGCGCAACTCTTTGAGATGATACGAAATGGTAGATATAGCCAATCCGGTGGCTTCAGCCAATTCGCTCACGTCGCAGCAGCGTTCAGACAGGTCGCAGTTGGCCGGATCAGAGCAACTAAGCGCTTTGGTTTGCAAAGCCAGGAGTAGTTGAATCCGGGTTTCCCCACCTAATGAGGAAAAGATTTGAGCTAAATCAGTATATTTCAAAGTTTCCATTATTCACTTCGATACTTCTAAAAATATCGAAGTATATTATACTAAAAATATATCATCATGTCAAATTAGTTCATACTTCACACCCCCCATGTGTGTTGACCATTTTGAAGACAAGTATTCAGTCTTTTAAATCTACCTGCCCACTTTTTTCGTAAAATTATAGCAGGATGTTCATCAATACTATTTTAACTAACCCAGAAGGAGAGCATTTTAAATGTTTCCCAAAAATAAAATCTTCATAATTAGCCTTGTGCTGACCCTATTCTTGGTGTCGGTGTCAATCGCTTTCGCGCAAACGCCCAGTGTAACCGTGAGCGACCAACCTATAGAGAATGGCACGGTGACGATTTCGAGCGTGTTCAGTAACGGGCCTGGTTGGCTGGTTATCCATGCCCAAGCCGATGGTAAACCCGGTCCAGTATTGGGCCACAGTCCCCTAGTTGATGGGGAGAATAGCAATGTTGTCGTTGAGATTGACGAGTCCGGAGTCACTCCCGTATTATACGCTATGCTCCATACCGATGCCGGTACAGTCGGCACGTATGAGTTTCCCGGTGATGATGGGCCGGTAAAAGTTGACGGCGCAGTTGTCACCCCACCCTTTAATGTTATTGATAGCAGTGCCCCCGCCCAGTTACCTGCAACAGGCGGCGAGTTGACGCCATGGCCCGTTATCTTGCTGTTTGCGGTTGGCGGCCTGCTTCTGGTAAGCGGTATCATCCTGGGTTTCCGACAGCGCCTTAAATACGAGTAATCCTCCTCCTAGAAAGTGGTGTTTTCGTTTCAATAAAGAACTCCCCGGAGATTATCTCTTCTTGGGAGTTCTTTATTTTTAAGGAAATTTGTATTACCTCTTAGATACCCACCCCAAAAATCTTCCTCATAATATGCCAATGTTCCTGATTGATTGTATACTGAATCAAAGCCTGGAGGTAATGACATGGAGAGTCCAAAACTGGATGATATTATTGAGGCCTGGCGCTACCGAACCCGGCGAGACTCACCCCTGAGAATGACCTCTGTTTGTGTTCAAGCGCTGCGGCTTTTGGCTAAAGGGAAGCCCGTATCGGCTGAACAATTCGCTTCAGTCAGCCACATGTCTCTGACCGAAGTGAGTGATAGCTTTAGCCAACTTAAAGATTACGGGGCTGAGTTTGATAAGGAAGGCAACTTGGTCGGTGTGGTGTTGACCCTCACTCCAACGTCACACCAGTTTCGAGTAAATGGGTGCAATCTGTTTGCCTGGTGTGCTCTGGATGCGGTATTTCTCCCGGCGCTTTTGGACCAACCGGCAGAGGTGAAATCCCGATGTCCCGCTGCGGGTGTCGATATTCGTCTGACGATAACCCCCGAAGGAATAGAGGCCGTTGACCCGCCTGATACTGTTGTAGCCGTCGTTATTCCGGGGGTAACGCCAAGCTGCCAGGCAGGCGTTAAAAGTGGCCCCCAAGGACCACTTTGTAGCGCGATTCATTTCTTCAGTTCTCATGAAGCCGCCTCGACATGGTTGGTGGCTCATCCTGGCATGGCCATTCTCTCACTGGATGAAGCCTGGCAACTTGCCCGTGAGGTTTGGGTCAAGCCCTATGGCTAATTCACCATATGGAGTTTATCGGGGTTAACCACGGCCCAAATTGTCACAATACGACCCTCTACAATGTCAAATGCCAGAGTATTAAATGGTTTGCCATTGACGTAGGTGATGAAGCCCGGCCTGCCGTTGATCTCTGTCTGTCGGGTGACCGTACCCTCTGGAGCCATTCGCATCAGATTCAGCACAAAGCGGGCAACATTGGCGGCTCCATGAATGGGTTTCTTTGCAATCCCGCGTACCCCACCCCCGTCCGACCACCATGTCACGTCTTGATCGAGGGTGGACATCAATCCATTGACATCGCCGCTAACCAGCGTATCCATAAACTGCTCCACGACGCGCGTGTGGTCGTCGGACGAAACCTCGAAGCGAGGCCGGTTCATCGTCACATATCGTCGAGCGCGGCTGGCTATCTGGCGGCAATTGGCCTCGCTTTTGCCCACAATCCTGGCAATGGCTTGATAGTCATAATCGAAGACTTCGTGCAGAAGGAAAACCGCTCGTTCGATGGGCTTGAGATTTTCAAGGATGACCAGAAAAGCCATTGAAAGTGACTCCGATAGTTCTACCGTCTTGTCAGGGCCAGTTGATGGATTGGCGATAAGCGGTTCCGGTAGCCACGGGCCGATATACTCCTCACGACGGACCTGAGCCGAGCGGAGGCGATCTATGCAGAGACGAGTCACGATGGCTGATAGGTAAGACTTGGGCGAATCGATTTCGTCTGGTGTTACCTGTTGCCAGCGCAAGTATGCCTCTTGCAAGATATCCTCCGCTTCCATAACTGTGCCCAACATACGATAGGCAATATTAAAAAGTAGGGGACGATACTCAGTAAAGACCTCGAGTTGTTCCATAGGGTTCTCCCCTTCCAATAGGGTGCTGCGTCGCTGCAGATTGAGTATACGCCGTTATAAGTACGATGACAATTAGTATCAAAGGTACGAACTCAAGAACCCAGTATATCGCCGGTGTCGTATGCTCGATGATAGGGTCGTAAGCGTGGTTGAAGGTCTGTACAATTACAGCGTCGTAAGCATGGTTGAACGTATGTATCACATTGGCTGCCGCTGCAATCGCAATTACCATTCGGTGACGAATGGGGTCACGTGCGGCTACTAACAGCCCAATTGCCAACGGCAAGATAAAAGCGGCTAAATCACCCATGTAGTGCTGGTTGAAAGGTGGAAATCGCCCCACATTCTCAAAGAACCAATGTGGCGCGGCAAATAGCATCACCGCAATCAACAAATGGATAAGACCAGCGCCAAAGGTTGCCACCTGGATATAGCGCTTCATTCTCATGCGGAGATCTTCCCTTTTGTTACGCCCTTTACTGTTTTAATTGTCTCACCTTGAGCTTGTTTGCCATAACGAATATTCAGCCATTCCTGCCAAGTGATTTTCCCGACATTATTGTGGGGAGTCAGGTTTAGCCCCTTACGAAATCCGGCGGACAATCCCCCTGGAATGGGTAGGTGAACAATGGACCGGTTCATCCCACGAGCCGCCAGCCATTGTCGAGCCATCTCGTCGAGGCGTTGAACTTGTGGGCCGCCAATATCGGGCAGGTGGCCGGATGGCCCCTGCTGTATCGCCGCCACCAGATGTTCGCTGACTTCACTTTCGCTAATGGTTTGAAATTGCCAGTTAGTCGGCACAAAGGCGATGGGCAAGCGTATCATCCCGTGCAGTAGCCTGTCAATCAATGAGTGAAATTGGGTAGCTCGCAAAATCGACCAGGGTACACCTGACTTCTCGATTAATCGCTCCGCTGCCAGCTTGCTCTTATAGTAAGAGAACGATATCTGGTCGATACCGACAATTGAGATGTAGACAAAGTGCCCAACCCCGGCAGCGTGGGCATGCTCAAGGAGTCGCTCCGTACCCTCAATATCAACCTTACGCTTGACTGGGCTGCTGGCCAGATGGAGTATTACATCGGTACCGGCAACAGCCTCGGCCAGCCCTGTGCCATCTTCCAGGCTGGCTTGCGTCCACTCCACATCGATATCTTCACCGGGCTTGGGAGCCCGTCGACTCATCACTCGAACCGTGTATCCGGTACTCAGCAAACGAGGAACCACCTCACGTCCTAAAGCGCCTGTACCTCCGGTAACTAAAACCCGTTTCATAATTAAATTCTCCTTTCTTTCAGGTCAAATTTGGCTTGATTTTTTTATCTCTTATTACACATGACGAATTACAAGCTCTATTTGTGACAATATGGTTCTTTTGATAATCTCCTGATGACCAAAGAATGGAATCCTCTTGAACCCGGTATGGTTGAGCATAAATATTATGCCTCTGGCGTGGGTTTGATTCTGGAGGTAATGGTTGATGGTGGCTCAGAGCGAATCGAATTGATCGAAATTCAAACCCAAAATTAGACGAACTTATGTACGCTTTTGAAATTGTGGTGGCGCTATATTGTAAGCTAAATTTTCTCTTGCAAGCCAAGTTCGGCCCGCAAGACTTGTTTAACTCCATCGGGACCGGTCAATTTTAGCCATAAAGGGCCATCTCCCGGCTCAACTTCTAGAACAAAGTTGAGAAAGGGGCAGCAGAGTCGCTCCAATGTGATGAATTCCGCTACAGCCACGCACAGTGATGACTCCATCGGGAGGCGAAAAGCATATCCATCTGACAGATCCTGAATTTCCTTTATGGATTCAAATATCTGTTGGAACAATATCTGATGACGTTCGCCTTGCTCGGTGTTAAATGCGGCCATGTTGCATGTGAGGGGGATGTTTGGCGTTGCTTCCATCATTAATTTTCCTTTCTCTGCTGGCCTATACCAGTTCTTCGATATGAAGATGATGTAATTGTTGGTCCATCGATCTATTCTCTCTAAAGACTATGGCTAATTGTTGATAGGTTTGCTCCGAATCTGTAGCGATAGTACAAATGTTTGGCTAATTTGGCTCAATCCTGTATTATTAACGGAGTGAATTCTACAGAAATTACTGGATTCGAGCCATGTTTACAAATGAGGAAGTGCATTTATCGTTGTACGTTGACCCAAATCTAAATGCACCCACTGTAGCCAGTGAAGTCACAGCCGATACCCCTACTGAAAGCCTGAATCTAAATTGGCGTGAAAAAGATTTACCTCAACGAAAAAGAACCAAGCACGTTCATGGCCTCCATCCCTATTTAGGTAAATTTATTCCACAGTTAGTCGAAATTTTCTTGCAAAAATACTTTAAGCCCGGTCAAACCATTCTGGACACTTTTGCCGGTTCTGGAACGGCTCTTGTCCAGGCTAATGAGTTAGGAATTAATTCTGTTGGGTGCGATATTTCTCTTTTTAATACAGTGTTATGTAAGGTCAAAACAGATAAATATAATATTGGAATAGCAAAGCAAGAAGTTCAAGATATCTTACGGAAAACAAAAGAGAAGCTACAACCCGGTATTAGACAACTTTCTTTTTTTGAAGAACAAACGGCAATCTATGCTGTTCCTACGCATGTTAGTAATGAATATCTACAAGACTGGTACGCGCCTCAATCGCTGGCAGAGCTGATGGCATATCGTGACTTAATAAAGTCAGAAGATTATCAATATCAGGATTTACTGAAGATTATTCTTACGCGTGCGGCCAGGTCAGCCCGTTTGACCACTCATTTCGACTTGGATTTCCCCAAACATCCCCAGAAGGAACCTTATTGGTGTTATAAACATCGTAGGACATGTTCCCCAACTCAGGAGGCATTTAAGTTTCTGAAACGATACAGTAAAGATACACTGTACCGTATTGAAGCTTTCATGCAGGTAAGAACCGATGCATCAGTCTCCATCTATCATCAAGACAGCCGAAAACTCAACCTTGAGGGAATAGATGGTATCATCACAAGCCCTCCTTATGTCGGTCTAATCGATTACCATGAACAACATATCTATGCCTATCACCTCCTTGGCCTAGAAGATAAGCGGGTAGATGAAATAGGACCGGCTAGAAACGGCTCTAGCCAAAAAGTGCAAAAACAATATCAAAAAGACATTGCAGAAGTTTTTCGGGCTGTTACGAAAAAGTTGTCGCCAGGTAGCCGAATAATTGTTATAGCTGGCGACCGTCACCATCTTTATGATGAAATTGCCCAAATGTCCAACTTAGAGATAGAAGACACTGTGAAACGCCATGTGAATCGCCGAACAGGACGACGCGCCACAGAATTTTATGAGTCTGTTTTTATATGGCGTAAGCCATAATTTGTAGAGAATTAACTTATGTCACAAGAAATTATGTAGGCAAAGTCAAAAATGTCCCAACCGATTAATCTCTTACACTTAGCCGATATCCATATCGGTATGGAAAATTATGGACGGCTCGATTCAAAATCGGGCTTGAATAGCCGGGTGGTCGATTTTTTGCGCCGCTTAAGCCAGGCCATCGATATTGCCCTTGAGCGCGAAGTTGATGTGTGTATTTTTGCGGGTGACGCTTACAAAAATCAACGCCCCAACCCTACGTTCCAGCGCGAGTTTGCTCGCCGTATCAAGCGCCTGGCTGATAATGACGTACCGGTCATTTTGCTGATTGGTAATCATGACATGGCGACAGCGGACCGGGCCGCCAGCAGCCTGGATATTTTTGGGGTGCTTGATGTGCCGGGGATTATTGTTGCCATGCGAGAAGAGGTGCATCAGATTACCTGCCGTCGCGGTCAGCCTTTACAGGTTGCTACAGTGCCATATCCACAGCGAAGTCGCCTCCTGGCCCACGAGCAGTTCAGAAATATGACGCTCGAAGACTTGGATATGAGTGTGGGGGAGATTGTTTATAAAAATATAGAGAGTCTAACCGCCGAAGCCCAAGAACATCCCGATATCCCGGCGGTATTAGCGGCTCACTTTAGTGTAAGCCAAGCCAAACAAGGCAGCGAACAGAGTGTGATGATTGGTCGAGATATTGTGGTGCAAAAGAGTTTGCTGGATGACCCCACCTGGGATTATGTGGCCTTAGGACACATTCATAAACACCAGGAACTCAATGGTGGCAAACACCCCCCTATTGTTTACCCCGGTAGCCTGGAGCGCATTGATTTTGGTGAAGAGGGGGAGCGAAAAGGCTTTGTCATGGTTAAACTTGAGCGCGGTCAGGCTGATTGGGAGTTTATCCCGGTGGATGCTCGCCGCTTTGTGACTATTCGTATTGACGTCACCACATCAGATGACCCAATGACTCAAATTCTGGATGAACTGGAAGAGCAACCCCTCGACGGGGCCGTAGTGCGTATCATTATCAAGGCCACCGAAGCTCAAGAGATGCTGCTGGATGATAAACCCATCCGTCAGGCGTTGCGTAGCGCCGGTTACATTGCCAGCATTGTCCGTGATATCGAACGGGCGCAGCGCCACCGGCTTGGCGGCCTTTCCGCCGAGGAGTTAAGCCCCAGAGAAGTATTGGAACTTTACCTCGACTCGAAAGGCACCCCCGAAGACCGAAAAGCCGAGTTACTTAGATATGCAGAGGCTATCTTTAAAGAGGAGTGATCTTTTACTCCTCTTTGTCAACCGAAGGCAGGGTAATCCCCATTTGCTTCTGATATTTTCCCTTTTTATCCGCGTAAGAGGTTCGACATTCTTCATCGGCCTCAAAAAAGAGTACCTGGGCAATGCCCTCATTGGCATAGATACGGGCTGGAAGAGGCGTAGTATTTGAGATTTCGATGGTGACGTAGCCTTCCCACTCCGGCTCAAAAGGAGTGACATTTACAATAATGCCGCAGCGAGCATAGGTGCTTTTGCCCAAACAAATTGTCAAGGTACTGCGCGGAATACGAAAATACTCTACAGTGCGGGCCAGGGCAAATGAGTTAGGCGGGATAGTGCAAACATCGCCCTTGAACTCCACAAAAGAGCGATTGTCGAAATGCTTGGGGTCTACCACGGTATTGTTGACATTGGTAAAAATCTTGAACTCATCGGCAACCCGAATGTCGTAGCCATAAGAAGAGACCCCGTAAGATATAACGCCTTTCTTTACCTGGTTCGATTCAAATGGCTCAATCATTTTGTGTTCAAGAGCCATCTTTTCAATCCAATGATCGGGTTTAATACTCATTAAAAACTCCTTCTTTTTAGAAATATAAGTTAATCTAAGTTGCTGCCTTTTGTTAGACACCCGGTTTTTCCAAAATAGAGTCTCAATTTATCTGCCAGTAGGCCACATTCCCAATAAATCTGAGTAATCGTGCAAAAACCGGGTGTCTTTCCTGGCAACTTAAGTTATGTTATCGTGTCTTGGTCTGGTCAATTATTATCTTTGCTCCAATCGACCTGCATGATCTGTATCGCGTTATTCGAATGGCAATCTTCATCCGTTTCCCACTCCGGTTCGTTGCTTGTATCTACACCTGGGCCAAAAACATCCGCTCTAAATTTGATTTCACCGACCTTCCCATATTCGCCAATAACAATTGTGTAGTGACCATCCGAGCTGGTTGTACCATAAAATGGACCGGCATAGTCATCCTCTCCAGTTACCCGAATGGTGACATTAGCGATAGGGTCATCATCCGTTTCTGGCCCGTCTCTAACAACCCCAGTGATGCCTATATGGGCACAGTTCGCATCTCCTTCCACCGAACTGGGCCTGTATCTGCCGGGCGGTGAACCGGGAACAGGAGTAAGGGTGGGCGTTGTTAGCGGAGAGATGGCAACTGGAATCGGGGTTGGTGTAGGCACAGGTGTATTGGTTGGCGGGGGTGGCGGTGGTAACGGGGTGTTTGTGGGAGGAAGAGCCGTATCGGTTGGCGGAATGGGTGTATCGGTTGGCGTAGGATTTTCAATGGGTGCGGGTGTATTGGTTACAGGAGGTGTGTCCGTTGGTGTCGAGGTATCGGTAGGCGTAGGTACAGAAGTGGCGGTTGGTGGAATTGGCGTATTTGTAAAAGTTGGTAGGGCAGTCCTGGTTGGACGGGCGGTGGATAATTGGGCGACAGGTGTATTGGTTACACAGGCCAAAGATAAGATCATAAGCAGATACACCCCCCACAGCCGGGGGCTGGCTAAGGAATAAACTTTGCTCTTTTTTGATAAATATTGTTTAAGGTTAAGAGAATTTTTGTCTAACATAGCGCCCTGCACGATATCGAATGGCAGCGCTAACTCTAGCATAGAAATGGATGAACGTCAATGCAAAAGTCGCTCAAATTGCATTGCATCTAGATGAGCTTAGTGCTATTATAATACCAGTGTTAACAATCAATCTTTTTGATTTCTGGATTCACTAAATTATCTGGAGACTCTTGTGTCTATAAAAATCAGCGAAACGCGTCCCAAAAAACGGACAAAGATAGTGGCTACCCTTGGCCCGGCCAGCAGCAACGAAGCCATCTTGCGTCGAATGATTTTGGCCGGTATGGATGTGGTTCGCATAAATTTTTCTCATGGCAAGCCTGATGATGACCTGGTAGACCTGGTAAATTTGGTAAGGCGCTTAAGCAATGAAATGCATGTACCTATCGCTATTTTGGGTGATCTGCGCGGCCCTCGAATTCGGGTAGGGGAGATGCAAGGTGGAGCAATTCAACTGGAAACAGGCCAGCACATTTTGCTAACGCCTCAGCAAGTTGAGGGGAACAACGAACGTGTTTCTGTGAGTTTCCAAAACCTGGCCGGGGATGTAGCAATAGGCAGTCTCATCTTGCTGGATGATGGCGACATTGAAATTGAGGTCGAGAAGATTACCAGCAATGGCGAGGTGCAATGCTGTGTACTTCAAGGGGGGGCGCTTTCGAGCCGACGCGGCGTTAATCTCCCCGGTCGGCGGGTCAGCCTACCCTCTATTACCAAAAAGGATTTTGGTGATATCGAGTTTGCCATTGAACATGACTTTGATTTTTTAGCCCTTTCATTTGTCCAGTCTGTGGATGACGTACGCCAACTTAAAGCTTATTTGGCCTCAAAAGAGACCGAGATCCCGGTGATTGCCAAAATCGAAAGAAAAAATGCCCTCGATGATATAGACAACATCGTTAAAGAAGCTGATGGCGTGATGGTGGCTCGTGGTGATTTAGCCCTGGAGATGAGTATTCAAGATGTGCCTATTGCCCAAAAACTTATCATTGGGGCTTGCCGACGGGCTGCTATTCCGGTGATTACAGCCACCCAAATGCTTGAGTCAATGGAACACAATCACAAGCCGACCCGGGCCGAGGCCACCGATGTTGCTAATGCCATTCTGGATGGCACCGATGCCCTGATGTTGTCTAGCGAGACAGCCATTGGCAAATACCCTGATGAGACAGTTGCCACGATGTCGTCCATTGCTATTCATACCGAAAGAGCCTGGATGAATCATGAGGCGGGGATATCCGGCCCGGTAGAGTTGCCGCCACCGGGTGGCATTGATGCCAGCATTGCTTATGTCAGCCACATTGCTGCTAAATCGTTATCGGCCAAGGCTATCATTTTGCATACAATTTCAGGCAGTACGGCCCGGCGGGTGGCCTGTCATCGGCCTCATATTCCAGTGCTGGCTCTATCCTCCATTCCTGAGATACGGCGACAGCTAGGCCTCCTCTGGGGGGTGGAAAGTGCCACGGTAGAACCCATTCGAGGGACGGAGCATATGGTTGAGTTGGCTTTTGAACAAGCCATTAACAATGGGGTTGCTGGCCCAGGTGACATTGTTGTTTTAACAGCCGGAACCCCCTATGGCCGGGCAGGCCGGACAAATATGCTCAAAATTGAGGAAATACCAGAAGATTTTGCTAATCGGCGAGAGGTCGATTATGATTAAGGCCGGTCTCATTGGCGCTGGAGTTGGTTTCATCTATATTATGAGTTTGACCCTCCTGTCGCCTTTATGTTCTCTTTGCTTTACCCCAATGTTGGGTATTGCTGTAGGTTATGTGGCCGGTTGGTTCGATAGGCCCCTACGGGCAGAATCCAGCCTGAGCCGGGGGACGATTGCCGGTGGTATCACGGGTCTTGGGGTGGCACTCGGCCAGATGGCGGCGACTGTCGTGAATGGCATTCTGGTGACCCGTTCGGACCAGTTGCCACTTTTGATGCGCGAATTTGGCTTATCACAAACCTTCATTATTGATAGTGATGAGTATTGGCATACCACCTTAACCCTGGGTTCTTTTTGCAGCGTATTTAACCTGGCCTTAATTGTTGGCTTGGGAGCGTTGGGGGGTATCATTTGGTTTCAAAGGCATGGAGCAGGTTCATTGCCCAGCACCTCTTCTTAATCTAACCCAAGCTGCTATCTTTTCGACGCAAATACTCTGAGTAGCTGGTTTTTAGCATAATAGGGATTTGCGTCGAAAAATCATCCTGAGTGGCGATAGCCGTATCGAAGGGTGATTTCTCGGCATTAGGTGGAAACTAGCATTAATCTAAAGAGAAATAAGGATTCTGACTGATGGATAAAATAGAAGCGGCAAAACACGGCGAGGGGTTAATTGTACTCGAAGACGATTCCGCTGCCCAGGTCAGGCAAGCCATCGAGGAAGTGAGTACAATCTCTGGCGTTGAGGATAACCAGGTAAGCTTTGCTGGTCATCGCATTGTCGAAGGGCATGGCTTTGCCTTGCGGGTCAACTGTTTTGATATTTATGAGTGTCCCAACGGCTTTTTATTGCACACCTACATGGACCATAGCCCGAATTGGGCGGTCAGCGGCAAAACCCTGGAGCAGATGCTGGCCGCCGCCCCCGACCAGACGGTGGCTCGGCGTGCTCATGGTCTATTGATTCAAAAGAATCTCATTTCGGTGCATCATTAAGCAAACTATTTTGCTATCTTGCCAGCCAATAACAAAAAGGCATTATCTCATTGCCAGATACTCTGGGAGTAGGGAGTAAGAAGTAGGGAGTATGGAAAAATCCCCTTACTTCCTACTTCTTACTCCCTACTCCCTAGTTTAGTTGTGCAGATAGCAACTTAATTAAACTAATATGTTTTGACATCATCGCCAGGAGAAATATAATACCACCTATACTTATTTGCCTCCGTAGCTCAATTGGATAGAGCATCAGTCTTCGGAACTGAGGGTTGGGGGTTCGAATCCCTCCGGAGGTACTGGCCGACTTGTTCAGTTGTTCGTAGCCCCGCTAGCGGCGCGAGACAGCAGCCGAGCAGGCCTAAATCGAGCAACTCAATACCTATGGCCCACCACTAAGGGCCAAAACGGGCTATCCTTTCTCATTGAGGAACAGCCCGTCTTTTTTTAGAAACGGAATCGAATGAATTCTGTCCAAACACCTGTCTGATCTGGTTCCAGGATGATCCGCCCCCTTATATTATCCAACAAGGTAGTTTTCAATGAATTATAAAAGATGGCGAGAGAGCGTAAATCCCAGGTGTGCTGGCCGAACGGTGATGTTTCTATTGTTTCTGAGCGGCCTGCTGACCGGGTGCTATATAGGCCTGGAACAGGCCTCGTTCCAGATGATCGATGCGGCTGAAGCAGACTGGCAGGCCAATCCTGTGCCCAGCTACAACATCACAGTTGAGGTAGACCGGCCCGGTGATGATCGCCGGCGCAACGAAATCAGCGTACGTCAAGGTCAAGTTACGCGTGCTGTGGTGAGGGACTGGAAGCCGGATGAGAAACGATGGCGGGAACCTTACCCTTTAAATGAGGAGCAAGCTTTCCCTTTCACCGTGCCGGGTCTATTTGATATGGTCCGAGATGAGTTACGGCATAGCGGACGCGCCGACATTCGGGTGGAGATGGAAAAGTCGCCAGCATCGTTTCTACGACGTCTGGTATTGGGACCGGTGTGGCAGGATGGGCAACCCGTTACCGGTACTGAGGCCACGGTGACCGTTCGCAAATTTGAGCTGGTGTCTGCCGCAGACTAAAGGCCCAATTGACGGTTATGATTCCCGGTGCAGCCCTGGCTTACGGCGAACCGGTCCTGGCTGTGAATCCGGTGGTTGTGATGGTGATTGGCGGTACAATCGTCGTAACTGGCAGCAGCCGTATGGAACCGAGTGATGTCTCCTGGAAGGGCCAACTGGCTCCAGCCGTAATGGGCGGCTGGTGGCTCTTCTTTTTCCTCTGCCATCTGGACAAATTGGTGAAATGGATGGTATCATAAGACAGTTAAGATGTAACGACCAACCCACCAAACCAGACTGGCCGCCGCCCGATCTGACCATCACAGCGGCGGAGATTGCCGAAGTTTTGGCGGCGATTGCCCAAAATCGAAGCTTTAAATACGGTCTCCTCTGACTTCTACCTCTAATTGTCCCTTTTGGGCCAAAGCTTGTCCCCTTTGGGCCAAAGCTTGGCCCTAATACGCTTTCATTTTCTCTCTCTATATTATAAACTTATAAATGTGTAGAAGGTTTGGGCTGGGGTTGCCCTTCATTGCCATTTTCCCATAACTGTTTGCGTTTCACATCAATAATGGATCGTGCTCAATGTAAATAAAGAGCCGAACATCAGCTTGCCGCTTAGCACGGCAAGTATGTTTATATTTTTTCTAATAACAAGGTGGCAACTTAGGTTAGTTAAGGAGGTGAGGATTATCGAACTTAACCATAATCTAAAAAATCATTCTTTAGTTTTTTAGTACATTATTAAGGAGGTATCTACCTATGGCAGATGAAGAAAAAGTTCCTGTCGGAGATGAAGGACAAGATTCGGCTGAACAGCCAGAAGAAGCGCCGCTGACAGTATCACGGCGAGATTTCCTCATCGGAGCAGGTGCGGGTGTGGTGGTCACAGGTGCGGTAGCCGGTGGCTACATTGCCTTGAGAGCCAAAGAACCGGCTCCTGCAGCACCGGAAGTTGCTGGAGAAGCTGTTTCTTCCGAAGAATCGGCAGCCGCCGAAGCACCCGCTGAGGTTGCTCAGGTTGAGGAACCGGAACTACCGGCTACAACCCGAGCGGTTACGCTCAATATAGACGGGCAAGCGTACGATGTTGTGGTCGATGTCCGTGAAAGTTTGTGGGAAACTATGACCTTTACGTTGGGCTTGGGTAGCCGGACCAGTCTGGGTTGTGACCGCGCCCAATGCGGGGCGTGTGGGGTGTTAGTAGATGGTCGCTCTGTCAATGCTTGTACTCTGCTTGCTGCCCGATTGGGACGAGGACAAGAGATAAAGACCGTCTTCAGCCTGGCAACAGGTAACAGGATGGAAGACCTGCACCCCATCCAACAGGCTTATGTGGACAATCTTGGGGTTCAATGTGGTATTTGTAGCCGTGGCTTCATTGTATCCACCTACGCCCTACTCTCACAGACATTAGACCCCACCGAACATCAGATTCGAAAGGCCCTAGAGGGTAATATTTGTCGCTGCGGCAACTACACTAAAGTCTTTGCTTCGGTCTATGCTGCTGCCGAAGCTATGAAAGCAGCAGGGTAAAAGGAGAAATTAGAATATGGCTAAAAATACACATATAGATGTCTGGCGCGCCTTGCAAGAGCCAAAATATACAGCCCGGCTTTCAAAAGAGGAATGGCGTCAATTGTTTGCAGATCCAGAGTGGAGTGAGTTAACCGGCGAGTTTCCCGAATTGGCCGAACATTTCGTTAAGACTCACCAGGATAGTTTAAATCGCCTGGGTTTTGGCGGTCGACAGCGGCCAAGCTCTAATCCTTCGCTGGCCAAAGCAGCGGAGGAGTTTAGTGTCTTGGGTCAAACCCACCCGATGATTCAGCACCTGGGTATCTTTAACGGTAGAGCCGAGTACATGGTCAATAAAGTAATGCCCGACATGCTGTTTATGAAAACTGTACGTAGCCCGCACCCCCATGCCCTGGTCAAAAGTATTGATACCAGCCAGGCCGAAGCCTTACCGGGAGTGGTGGCAGTACTACACCAATTCAACATGCCGGAAGAGTTTCCCAACTCGGTTATCCAGGGTGGCCCTCTGCCACGCAAGTTATTTGATGAAGAGGTAACCCAGGTAGGGGCGCCGGTGGTGGCGGTAGCCGCCGAATCAGACCATATTGCCGATGAGGCGATACGTCTCATCCAGGTGGACTATGAAGTTTTACCGGCTGTCATCAACTATCTGGAAGGAACCTTGCCCAACGCTCCCAAACTGTGGGATAACGAGAATGACGGCACCATCCTGGATAGCAGGGAGAGTGTTCGGGGTGAACCGGATGATGCCTTGAAAAGCGCAGATGTTGTGGTAGAAGGGGTATCCAGCCGAGTTGCGGAACAAAATGCCCCGCTAGAATTAACCACCGGTCTCTTCTGGTGGGAAAACGACAAGCTCAATATGCATTGGCTCCCCAGATTCCCCCACTCCGAGCGGGATCGTCTGGCGTCTGCCCTCGGCATCCATTCAAATCAAGTTCGCCTGGTCCAGCCTGGCTACGTTGGTA
>Ga0210124_1000752_pt1 | contig 15481 bp, 13 predicted proteins | sample Muzzi_PWC_D2_FD_185554 | JGI IMG/M metagenome (GOLD analysis project Ga0210124, IMG submission 185554) | Wetland microbial communities from San Francisco Bay, California, USA, that impact long-term carbon sequestration - Muzzi_PWC_D2 (SPAdes) | ecosystem: Environmental > Aquatic > Marine >... | reverse complement strand
ATATTTTTGCCGTCAACTGTGTACGGCCAGCCTACCCTCATCAACGGTAATTCCGGCCAGTGTATCCAAATCAAGATAACCATCGACAATCTGGATAGGCCGATTAACAATATCATCCTTCAGCTTGAGGAAAAAACTTAGCTCCGAAGGATGGTTGACCCCCTCTAATCCGGCAAAGATAGCCGCGTGGATGGTTCCTATGGTAGAGCCAGCCTGCGAACCCACCATCACCCCTTTGCCGTGTTGTCGAGTAGCGGCCAACATCTGGCGAGATTGATAATAGCCGGTGCGGGCCGTTTTTATATTGAGAATATCAAAGGTATTGTAACGCAGTTCCCGGCTGAGGTCGCGTAGGGTAAAGGCGCTATCATCGGCGATGAGGGGCATGATATTCGAGGCTTGCAGTTTGGCCCGCTCCGCAATCATCTCAACCGGCAGCGGCTCCTCGACATACATAATGCCTAGCTCGGCCAGTTGGTGCAGTTGGGCTTGAGCCTCGTTCGCCAGCAACCCCTCGTTGGCATCCGCATAGAGGCTGAGGTCGCTGCCCTGAAATTCTGCCTGCAAGGCTTTGATGACAGCCACATCATCGGCAAAGTTACGCCCCACCTTGACCTTCAAGACCCTCACCCCCTGGTCATAAACCGCTTTGGCTTCGGCCAGCATAGCCTCTCGTTCGGCGATACCTAAGATATAAGAGACCTTGATTTTCCGAGTTGGTGGGTTGAGATACGCCAGCAAGCTTTGCCCCTGCATCGCCGCCATGACTTCGTGTAGACACATATCTATGGCAGCCTTGGCCGTGTGATTGTTGGCAATGACGCTCATCGCTTGGTTGGCCCGCTCGATTTCGCTCACCTCCATCCCGATGAGCCTGGGGGCCAAATGCCTCTGAATGATGGCGTGGATAGACTCCGGCGTTTCGCCGTAAATCGTGGGGCGGGGCGGCGCTTCGGCCAGACCTACATGCCCGCTATCGGTGATGAGCCGCACCAGCACATGCTCTAGCTCATCCAAGCGGCCCCCTTTTCCCCAACTCAGAGAACCGGCCATCGGTAAACGAAAGGTTGTGGTTTGAATTTCGGTTATTTTTGGCATAGATTTATCTTCTCATAGGTTTATATTGGCCTTTGGAATGTAGGGGCGAGGCCACTCGGAGACATCTTGTTTTACACCGAGAGCATCAAGCCGAGTGGCCTCGCCCCTACGCCTTCGTGGTTCAATCTCCCTCACTCTGCTCACCCTCTCCTCTCTCCTGGCTCCTCTCTTTCCCCAGCCACTCTCTCACCTGCTCTGCTACCCCACGCGGCGAACGGGTAGCGGTATCAATTACCAGTACATATTCCGGAGGCAATTTTTCTCTGAGAAAGGCTCGCGCCCGGTGGGGGTCATAGTTGCGTCGCTCTTCGACAATGATGGCAACTTTTTTAACCACCTCGTGCGCCGGGAAATTCCCGGCCCAGGCGGTTTCGGTAATTTCCAGGAGTTGCTCCTCGCTAAAGATGGTCTCGATATCAGGGATGGCTTTCAAATCGGCCAGCAAATAGTTTTCAGCCACCGACTGCTCAAGTTTGGTGGTATCGAAGCTGTCACCCCGCTTTAAGAGACGTTGGAGCCGAATCATATCCGGGGCATCCAAAACAATAAAGCACGCGCCGGAGAAATAACCGGCGGCATGCTGCACCTCATTGAGGCCACGTAAGCCATCAAACAAGATGGTGGGGCCGCAGCGATGTTCATTAACCACCAACCGGCTCAAGGCATAGGCCATGCCGCCGGGATGCTTGGCCCGGTACCGAGCCGTAAACTCAAATCGCTTCACCCGGTCTTTGATAAGGTAAGGGGTTTCGCCGTCCTCCGCCTGAAGAGAGCCAATGATTATTTCATCGGTCACAATCCGTCGATCAGGCAGCAAGGTATAATTTGCCTCGGTTAGTAATCGCTCGATAACAGTTGATTTGCCTACACCGGTGAGGCCCACCATAATCACCAGGCTAAATTTTGTCAGAGGTTGAAAAGGCGGGGGTGCTTTTTCATCCTGTTTGGTTGTATAAGCGATCGTATCGGTGATAAATTTCATAGGTTCATTTTACTCTTAGCGTTGCACCTTTGTCAATGCCGTTTGCCCCACCCCTCTATCCGTGCTACAATTTTCATACTCTCTATTTCCATCCCTAGCATTTTGAGTCTCATATATGAAAACTATAATAAAAATCCTTTTGACCACCTTCGTCGCAGGTATTATTTTTGTGGCTGGCATCGGAGCTGGCTATGCGGCGCGAGATTATATTGTTAATGACCAACCTGCCGATGAGCCTGCCACCAATATGTCGCTCTACTGGGAGGTTTGGAATCGTGTCAACAACCAATTTTATGGCGGTGTACCGAAAGATGCCCCCGTAACCTATGGTGCGATTAAAGGTTCTTTGGCCGCCCTGAATGACCCTTATACCCTGTTTTTGGAGCCGGAACCGGCGGCTAAAGAGAAGGCTGATTTGCAAGGTCAGTTTGGCGGGATTGGCGCATTCATCCGCCGCGATGACGCGGGTGGGGTTATCTTAGAGCCAATGCGTAATCAAGCGGCGGAAGTAGCTGGCCTGATTACTGATGATATCCTCATTGCGATAGATGGGGTTGAAATATTGCCGGAGATGTCCACTGACGAAATTGTAAATATGATTCGAGGCGAAGTCGGTACCCAGCTTGTCCTGACCGTCCGGCGGGAAGGAACCGAAGAGCCTATTGACCTTACCATTACCCGGGCCATTATCGAAACCCCCAGCGCCTACTGGCGTATTTTGGACGAAGACTCCACCATCGGCTATGTCCAATTGACCGCTTTTACCGAGCGCAGCAACGACGAGCTAAACCAAGCCTTTGATGAATTGGCTGCTCAAGGGGCAAAGTCTTATATTTTTGATTTGCGGGGTAATGGGGGGGGCTTGCTTGATGCCGCGGTTGATATAACGAGCCAATTCTTAAAAGATGGTGTGGTTGTCCGGGAAAACCGTCAGAACGAAGGGGAAAGGGCTTATGATGTCCGCCCCGGGGGGAAGGCTTTGGACCAACCTGTGGTCGTGCTGGTTAATGGGGGGACCGCCAGCGCCAGTGAGATTACGGCCGGAGCGTTACAGGATTACGGACGGGCCACACTCATTGGCGAACAAACCTTTGGCAAGGGTAGTGTTCAGCTTATCTATGAACTCTCCGACGATTCTCGGTTGCATGTAACGGTAGCTAAGTGGTTTACTCCTAACCATAATGCAATTGATGGTACTGGCTTGACTCCCGACATTGAGATTTTATATAGTGAAGAAGATCGTGCCGCCCAGCGTGACCCGCAACTGCAACGAGCCATCGACTTTTTGAAAAACAAGGAATATGTAAGCTTCCATAAAAAATAAGGAGAGATATCACGAATGAATTTTAGGGCGAAACAAGTGGGCAAAATAGTGGTAATAGTTTTTTTAGTTGGGAGCATTATTTTCATTTCCTTTGCCGCGGGAATGATTTTCTATGCCAATTTTTCCGGTTCGGCCCAGGCTGCCCAATTGACGACCACGTTGCCATTGTTTCCCTCTAACGCTGGTGCTAATCAGTCTACATCGATAACAAACAACCAGAATATCCCCCCTGAGTTTGCCACCTTCTGGGAGGCTTGGAATTACTTAAACAAGGAATTTTACGGTGACATCCCACCCGATAATGAGCGTGTATATGGCTCTATTCGGGGTATGGTTGCCTCTTTTAACGACCAACACACCGCATTTATCGACCCGGTTCGAGCCGCTATCATGCGAGAGAACATTCAAGGCAGCTTTTCCGGGATTGGGGCAACGGTTCGTATGGATGAGGCAGGGCGACTTATGATCGTCGACCCTATGCCCGGGCAGCCTGCTTTTCTGGCTGGAATACATCCCAATGATATGGTCTTGGCAGTAGATGGTCAGTCTGTTGAGGGGTTGAGCCTCTTTGAAGCCGTGTTGCTCATCCGTGGCCCAACCGACTCTACGGTGGTTTTGACTATTTTGCGTGAGGGCGAACCCGAACCGTTTGACATCTCGATTGTCCGGGCCGAAATTGAACTCGAAGTTGTTGAGTTTGAGATGTTAGATTCCCTGTCAGGAGAGCACAATATCGGCTATGTACGGCTAACCCAATTTAGTAAAGGCGCTGCCGAAAAAATAACCGAGGCTATCGAAGAGTTATTCGCCCAAGGCGCAACCACCCTTGTTTTCGACTTGCGCAGCAATCCCGGTGGCTTGCTTTCGGAAGCGGTCAATGTGGGTAGTTTGTTTATCGACGATGGCACAATCGTGATAGAAAGAACCAAAGAGGGGGAGGACAAAATCTTTGAGGCTAAGCGAAATTTTCGAGTAGCCGTAGATACGCCTCTTATTATATTGGTCAATGGTGGCAGCGCCAGCGCCAGCGAAATTGTGGCCGGGGCCATGCAAGATGTTAATCGCGCTACTATCATTGGTGAGCAAACCTTTGGCAAAGGTTCGGTTCAGTTGCCGCATCGCTTATCAGATGGCTCTGAATTACGAGTCACAATTGCTGAGTGGCTCACCCCCGCCGGGCGGCAAATTCACGGAGAAGGCATTACCCCAGATGTCGTGGTTGAGATGACCTTTGAACAATTTGAGCAGGGACTCGATCCGCAATTAGATGAGGCCGTCAAGTTTTTAAGCGAAGCCACAGGAGAATAAAGAAAGAGATTGGAGATTAAGAGTTGGTTTCTAATCCCTAATCTCCCAATCTTCTCTAAAAATGGGTAACGAACGGACAAAAGTAATTGCTACAAATCGTAAAGCCCGTCACGATTATCTGATTGAGGATACTATCGAGGCGGGTCTTGTTTTGACCGGCAGCGAGATTAAGTCTATTCGCGCCGGGCAGGTGAATTTACGCGACGGTTATGCCACCGTTCGTGATGGCGAGATATGGCTGGTCAATACGCATATCGCCCCTTATAAGCAGGCCAGTTTCCAAAATCACGAGCCGCGTCGAGAGCGCAAACTGTTGTTACATCGCCGCGAGATTAATCGCTTGACCGGGAAATTGCAGGAAAAGGGATTAACCCTGGTTCCGCTTCAGCTTTACTTAAAAAATGGCCGGGCTAAAGTTGAAATGGGTTTAGCCCGGGGCAAGAAATTATATGATAAACGCCAATCCCTACGTGAGCGCGATGATCGACGCCAAATCGAACGTGCAATGGGGCGGCGGAAAAAAGGTGTAGAATGACATCTTCAAATCCCTTTCAATTCAAGCATTATCGTCCTCGTCCCTTGGAAATTATAGATACGACCCTGCGCGAAGGGTCGCAAAGCTCCTTGTTACATGACCATTACAAGTATTTCTTCAACCGAAGTGACAAGGTAGAGATTGCCCGCGCCTTGATCGTGTATGGCGTGAAGTTCATAGAGCTTTTTGCCCCAATCGTTAGCCCCCAAGAACGAGACGATTTCGCCGCAATCAAGGCTGTCCGCGATGAGTTGATTATGCAAAAGGGCTATACTTTTTTGCTGGCGCATGTGCGCTGCCATCCCGATGACGTAGCCTCGGCGATTGAAGCCGGGGCCGATGGTTTGAACTTTTATATCGGCCTTTCCGATGCCTCTCGTAGCTACAATCACGGCAAAGATTTTGAGGCTATTATCAAACAAGCCCGGTCACTATTGGAAGAAGTCCGGGCCAACCATCCGGAGCTAATTCTCCGTTTCAGTGGCGAAGATGCCTTCCGTACCCCCGAAGCCAACCTGTTTCGCGTTTATGATGAAATTGTGCCTTTGGTTGATCGCTTGGGTACGCCCGATACCGTGGGTGTCGCCACACCCTCCACGGTCATCCGTCGCCTTGATGCCTTACGAGAGCGTTACCCAAAAATGGACTTTGAAGGCCATTTTCACGATGACCGCGGCTTTGCGTTGATTAATGCTTTAGAAGCGGCAAAAAATGGTATGCGCTATATCCAGACTACGCTGCTCGGTATCGGCGAGCGATCTGGTATTACCTCGACCACGGCTTTGTTCTTTAATCTTTACATGGATAAGCTTTACGACCATTTGGAAGGATACACCCTGCGGGGTTCTTATCCCATCAATGTGATGTTCGCTTCCAAACTTAAAAAATTGGTACCGTCCAAAGAGCCGGTTAGCCTGACCAATCGCACCCACACGGCGGGCGTTCATCAAAAAGCTGTCTTGAATCATGCCGTCACCTATGAGGCCTTTCCCTTAGACCAATTTGGCGTCAACGAATCCGAAGTGTTACTTGGCCCCTTGAGCGGCTGGAATATCATTCACTATTTCCTCAAAGAGATAAAGTATTACAACCTTGGCGAAGCAACCGCTCGCCAAATCGCGGCGGTCTTCAAAGAGCGAGTCTATAATATCGGGCCTGAAGACTCGCCTGCCAAAATCTTAGTCGATATTGCCGAGAATGAATTTGGCTTGAGTCGAATCGCTATCCCAGGGCGCTTCAAAGATAATATTTTGCAGCGCATGGATGAGGAAATACAATCTGAGCAACCCCAAAATACCGAGGGAGAAGGCAATCCCGAAGCCAAACGAGAGGCTGCAATTAGCTTAACGAAGTCAAATCGCAATCAAATATAGGACGCGGATCGGGCAGATTGTGCGGATTGATATAGACAAAAATCAAAAAAATCCACGTAATTTGCGTCATCTGCGTTCCATCATTCTAATTGTGAGTACAAGATAGCTACTGTAAGGTAGTACGATATGAGCCACACTTTTGTTGAAAAAATTTTAGCTAAAAATGCTGGGTTATCCACGGTAAGACCCGGCCAGGTTCTCGATGCTACGCCGGATGTGGCCCTCAGCCACGATAACACGGCGGCTATCTCAAAAATATTCGAGACTTTGGGTGTTGACCGGGTGAAGTATCCAGACCGGCTGGCGATTACCCTGGACCATGCCGCGCCGCCGCCAACCACCAAACACGCCCAAAATCACGCCGAGACACGACGCTTTGTCGCCAGGCAGGGAGTTACCCATTTCTTTGAGATGGGACGGGGGATATGCCATCAGGTCTTGTGCGAAGAGGGCCTTATTTATCCTGGTGTTCTCTTGTTAGGGGCCGATAGTCACTCCACCCATTACGGGGCGTTGGGTGCATTTGGGGCAGGGGTTGGTCGCAGTGAAATGGCGGCAATCTGGGCCACGGGTCAATTATGGCTGCGTGTGCCGGAAAGCATCAAAATTACAATTAACGGCAGCTTTAGCCCCTGGGTAACGAGCAAAGATATCACGCTATTCATTATCGGCCAGTTAGGGGCGGATGGCGGCCTTTATGCCAGTATCGAATTTCACGGCGAGGCAGTCACCGGGATGAGTATGGCCAGCCGCTTTGTCCTCACGAATATGATGGCCGAGATGGGGGCGAAGAATGCCTGGGTGGTGCAAGATGAGGTGACGTTCGATTGGCTGGAGGAACAGAGTAGCAGGGGAGCAGGGGCGTCCTTCGACCAGGCTCAGGACAAGCAAGGAAGCAGGGGCGTAGAGAGAGATTTCGAGGGAAAGCGCAGAGAATGGGAGGCAGTGAGTCAGGAGTTAGCACCTGATTTGGGGGCGAACTATCTGGCTGAGTATGAATTTGACGCCTCGGCCATCGAGCCACAGGTGGCTTGCCCGCATACGGTGGATAATGTCAAACCGCTCAGCAGCGTAGCCGGGACTAAAGTCGATCAAGCTTTCCTTGGCACTTGCACCAATGGTCGCCTGGAAGATATTGCCGTGGCAGCGCAAGTGATGGCTGGACGGCGGGTCGCGCCTGGCACTCGAATGTTGATTATACCGGCCTCATCGCAGGTTTATATAGAGGCGATAAAAGCCGGTTATGTTGAAACCCTGCTGGCTGCCGGAGCCACTTTTGGTACGCCTGGCTGTGGCCCTTGTATGGGCAATCACATGGGCGTTCCCGCCCCCGGCGAAGTAACCATTAGCAGCGCCAACCGCAATTTTCAGGGTCGTATGGGAACCCGTGAGTCCGAGATTTATCTGGCTTCTCCGGCTGTTGTTGCCGCCAGTGCCATTGCGGGAAAGATTATTAATCCTGCCCAAATTATTGAGAAATCCTCATGAGTCAAAATCCAAAATCCGAAATCGTAAATCCAAAATCGCTAGGTCGTGTCTGGAAATACGGCGATGGCATCAATACCGATGTAATTTTTCCCGGCAAATATACCTACACTATCTCCAACCCGGCAGAGATGGCCCAGTATGCCCTGGAAGACCTCGACCCTTCTTTTGCCGGTAATGTTCAACCCGGTGATGTTATCGTCGCCGGGAAAAATTGGGGGAACGGCTCCAGCCGAGAGCAAGCTGCCATCTGTCTCAAACAGGCGGGTGTTGGGGCAGTAATAGCAGTCTCTTTTGGGCGCATCTGGTATCGTAACGCCATCAACAATGGCCTATTAGCCCTGACATGCCCCGAAGCGGTTGCGGCTCTGAATCACGGCGACCGGGTGGAGATTGACCTCGAAGCCGGCTTGATTAGAACCGAAACGGGGACTTCATTTTCCTTCCCACCTTTTGCGCCTTCGGTACAAGCCATTATTGCCGATGGGGGTTTAATTCCTCATCTACAAAAACAGTTAGGAACAAGGAAAGGTGCTTCTTGAGCGCAACAACTGTAAAAGAGACCCCCACGGGTTATAGAGAACTGCTTCGGACCAATGCCAACTTTCGCTATATGTGGTTTGGTCAAATCATCAGCCTGCTTGGGGATTGGTTCAACCTTATTGCTTCTGCCGCGCTCATCGCCCACTTGAGCCAATCAGGGGTAGCTATTGGCGGTCTTTTTGTGGTACGGATGTTAGCGCCCTTCATCATTAGCCCCATCGCCGGGGTTGTGGCAGACCGTTATAATCGCAAACAGATTCTTATTATTACCGATATCACCCGTGCCATTACGGTCTTGGGATTCCTATTTGTACGAGAGGCCAGCCAAATCTGGCTGCTCTATGTCTTGACGGCTATCCAGCTTGGCATTAGCGGCTTCTTCTTTCCAACGCGCAATGCTATCTTGCCCGATATCGTCTCGCGCCGAGAGCTTGGTGCGGCTAACGCCCTGAGTTCCGCTACCTGGTCGGTGATGCTGGCCTTCGGGGCGGCTCTGGGAGGGCTGGTAGCCGGAACTTGGGGAATCTATCCGTCCTTCATCATTGATTCCCTGACCTTTCTCATCTCGGCTATTTTTATTTTCCAAATCACGTATCAGCCAAAAACTGGAATCGAGGCCAGTGATAAAACGATTGGCGCGGCTCTGCAGCAATACCTTGATGGACTACGTTATTTGAGACACCATATTGATATTCTATTCATCGCTTTACACAAAGGGGCTAATGCTCTGATTGTTTCCAGCGGCTTTCAAGTGTTGCAGGTTGCGATGTCGGAAAGAGTCTTTGTAATAGGGGAGGGCGGTGGCATTGGTTTGGGCCTCATGTTTGGGGTGGCCGGTATCGGCACGGGTCTTGGTCCAATTATTGCTCGTCGCTTTACCGGAGACCGAGACCGGGCCTTGCGCATTGCCATAATATGGGGTTATATTATCACTATGCTAGGTATGGTTATTTCAGCGCCGTTGAGTAATTTTGGCCTGGTTCTCCTTGGTATCCTTTTACGGGGAATTGGAGGGGGTCTCGGCTGGGTCTTCTCCACCCAACTTTTACTCCAATTGGCCCCAAATCATATTCGTGGTCGTATCTTTGCCACCGAATTTGCCATGTTCACCCTTCTGGCGGCTGGTGGCGCGGCTGCGGTCGGGGGAGCTATTGATACACCACTCGGTATATCAAATGTGATTTGGTGGATGGCCGGATTAATCTTGATTCCCGGGATACTCTGGGCTTTGTGGTTGATGTTTGGCAAGCGCCCAGAGCCTGTACTGGAGGATGCGGGCTTGAAACCCTAATAAGATATAACCTTGAGTTACGGATAGAAAAGTAGGTTGGGTTGAATGGCGTGACCAGTGTGAAATTGACCTGAAATTTGTTGGGTTTCGCCCCACAATCCGGGTTAATTGCACCAATGAAACCCAACTTTGGGTGTTCAAAGTAGATAAATCTTGGCTCAACCCAACCTACGCCTGGAGGATGCGGGCTTGAAACCCTAATAAGATATAACCTTGAGTTACGGATAGCACGAGCCCAACCTATCCGTAGCTGGGTAGAGGGGCAAATAATGGCTGAGAAACTTGGCCGCTACGAAATCTTGGACGAGGTCGGGCAGGGTGGTTTTGCTACAGTCTACCGGGCTCGAGACACACAATTGGACCGGCTGGTTGCACTTAAAGAGTTGAAACCGGTCTTACTGCAAGATACAAACTGGGTAAAACGCTTTGAGCATGAGGCGCGGACTATTGCCCGTTTAGATCATCCCCGTATTGTCACCATCTACGATGTTCATGAAACAGAGAATCGACTGTATATTGTGATGCGTTTGGTCGATGGTCCTAGTTTGGAAGAATTGCTTTCCAATCAAGGGCGTTTCTCGTGGTCTGAAACCTGTGAGGTTATGGCAGCCATTGCAGAGGGGCTAGATCATGCCCATGCTCAAGGTATTGTGCATAGGGATTTGAAACCGGCCAATATTCTCCTAGACCGGGAACGCGGCTCGATGTTAAGTGACTTCGGTCTGGCAAAGCTGGCCGGAGAGAGCAGCATGAGTATCACGGCCGGTGGCGGCTTTGTGGGAACGCCACACTATATTGCCCCGGAAGTTTGGGAAGGTCAAGGTACTACGCAGCAATCGGATATATATGCTCTAGGTTGCATCCTATACGAGATGCTAACCGGGCAGAAACTGTTTAAGGGGGAGACGCCCCCTGCTGTGATGATGGCCCATTTTAAGTCCTCCCCACTTCCACGGGTTTGGTCTGATGATGTGCCCTCTGGTATTGCGAAGGTGCTGAATAAAGCCTTGGCCAAAAGACCGGCGGACCGGTATACAACCGCCGGTGAATTAGTTAAGGCGTTAACTTCTCTCTCCAAAACTGGGCCATCTCCTCAACCTGTGACAATTGCTCCTGATGAGCCTGACTCAGGGCGTTATGAACCACCTGAGCAGGCTGAACCCATTGTTCATTCAGCAGAAACTCAAATACCCACATCTGATGAAGAGAGAGATATATTAGAACCCTTTATTACACCTGGACTGTCTGGAGAGTGGAAGGGGTTTTTGGCCCATCTGGGACCGTATGTTATCGTAATTGGCTTCTTGGCCTTTATAAACCTGCTTACCTCTAGCTACCCGTGGTTTATCTGGCCTGCGTTGGGTTGGGGGGTGGGACTGGCCTTTCATCTGCACAGGATTTTGTTAAGTGAATTGAAGCTAAGCGATAAATGGCGTGGCTTTTGGGGTCACTTTGGGGCGTATGCCATTATCAATGGATTATTACTGGCAATCTACTTGATGACAGATCCCGGCGGCTCTCCCTGGTTTTTGTGGCCTGCCGGAGCATGGGGCGCTGCCCTAGCCCTCCATCTTTGGGGGGTGGTTTTCGGCGGAGAGGGCCGCCGGATGGGAAGGGCGGAAAGACTGGAGCGTCGAATCGAACGCCGGGTTGCGAAAGTACAACGGCGGGCTGAACGTCGGGTTGCCAGCTTACGTCAGAGGACTCAGCAGCAACCGGCAGCCCCCCACTCTGCCAAAATTTCAGTGACCAATACAACTATCAAGGCCCATCTCGATAAAGCTCGAACCTATAAAGAACAAATCAATGCATTAATTGCCGTCACTTCCGATCAGAATACACATGTACGGTTGCAGGAGTTATCTGACCAGGTTAATGAATGGTCTCAAGCTATAGAAGATCTGGCAAAGCACATCGATAAATTTCAGCAGAATAAGGTGATTAGCCATGATTTAGAGGCGGTTCCTCACGCCATTAAAAACTTGGAGACCCAACTGTCTCAAGAGACCGACCCAGCCACACGGACCGAATTGGAAAGAACCTTGAGCAGCCGCCGAAACCAGTTAGCCATTCTAGAGCAGTTGCAAAATACTATGAGACGAGCCGAGATAAAGATGGAAAATACGCTCTCTGCTCTGGGAACGATTTATTCCCAAATACTCGCCAGCCAATCTACCGATCATGTGGCGGATTACGGTCGATTATCAGAAGAAGTTGATGAAGAAGTTCGCACCTTGCAAGATCACTTAGAAGCGTTAGAAGAGGTCAAGTTAAGCCAAATGTAACTATTCAAATATATGCAATTCAGATAAGGAGGGTATCTAATGTCAACCGAAGAAAATATAACCGTTGTACAGCGTTTTGTCGAGGAGTTTAACAGCGGTAATCTGGATATTATCGATGAATTGGTCGCTCCCGAATTTTCCGACTTTGTACCCGCTGCTGGAGAACCAACTGCCCCGGATGTCTATCGCCAACTTGGGCAGGACCTCCGGGCCGCGTTTCCTGATCTTCAGGTATCACTTGAGGATTTGGTTGCCGATGGAGACAAAGTCACCGGTCAGATGACCTTACGCGGTACCCTGAACGGCACGTTGTGGGGGGTACCAACCACGGGACTGTGGGGTGGGCCGGATGAGGCGGGCAAGCAAATCACCTTCACCGCTCCTATTGTTCTTCGCTTCGTTGAGGGCAAATTCATCGCTCGTTGGGAAGGTGTAAATATCCCGGTATTTCTGGGCATTCTACGAGAAATTGGTGTGGTTGCGTTGCCCGAAGACGCGCATCGGCGACCGGTTGTCCCCGTCCTAATTCCAGAGGCGATGCTCAAAATTGTCTTCAATGGCACGTTAAAGGAACCGGAATGTACCCATCTTGACCAGATAAAGGTCACGGTGCCAGGTTCAGATGTCTGTGAGCAATGCGTGGCCAGCGGAGATGATTGGCCTGCCGTCCGCATGTGTCTGACTTGCGGTTTCGTTGGCTGTTGCGATACATCGGTCAATAAACATATGAAAAAGCATTTCGAAGAAACCGGCCATCCCATCTTTAGATCTATCCAACCTGGTGAGAGCTGGGCATGGTGTTATGTTGACAATGTGATTATGTCTAAAAAATGGTAGTTGTTTTAGGAGTGCGGATTGCAACACCTGCACTGCGTGCATACGCAAGTGTCCGCACTCCTAAGATATGGGATGTACCTCTACTGGATGGTCAGTTAATAGAGATATAACTATGAAATTGCCGATTAGCATGAACGGACGAAACATAACCGAGGATAATTACATCCAAGCGGCTAATTTTAGGTTTCCGTTGGCAGAGACTTGCGAAGCTCATATTTGGCTTCGAAAAACAACCGATGCAGTAGACCCATACGTTTGGTATGCTGAACTTAACGGTACTGATGATAAGGGGGAGTTTTTAACCGGTGAGCTTTTTCCAGGCTACGGCGTCGTCAGAACCAACTTTGGCCCCTTTGATAGTTATGCTCAGGCCTTTTCCGCCTTAACCGAACTCTATTTTTCATTTAAGAAAAATAGCGAGCATCCCAAGGTTAATCGGTGGCCTTCACGCTGAGTCGTGGATTTTATGTTTGACATTTTAGCCATTTTATTATACGTTACGGAACCATCAAGAATCACCCGTACTGCTACCCCAAAAATCGCACCAGAAGTTGAAAGGAGAAAAGTGAATGCCGATGACCAGCAGCAATGTAAGCACCCCTGAGGGCGTTGAAATTTCAGCGCCGATTTTTTTACCTGAGTTTGCCGAGATTTTAACACTCGAAGCACTTGAATTTGTAGCAAAATTGCACCGGGCCTTTAATGCAAGACGAGCCGAACTTTTGCAAAAACGCCAGGCACGCCAAGCCGAGATTGACGGCGGTAAGATGCCCGATTTTCTGCCAGAAACCGAGTCGGTTCGCAACGGCGACTGGACCATCGCCCCCATCCTCGACGACTTGCAAGACCGCCGGGTCGAAATCACCGGGCCGGTAGACCGAAAAATGATTATTAATGCCCTTAATTCCGGGGCCAAGGTCTTTATGGCCGATTTTGAGGACTCAAGTACGCCCTCTTGGGTGAACAATATCGAGGGACAGATCAATCTGCGAGACGCCATAAATCGCACTATTACCTTTACCAATCCAGATGGTAAATTTTATTCACTTAATGATGAAACAGCGGTATTGTTGGTTCGTCCTCGAGGCTGGCATTTGGATGAAAAGCATGTCACCATTGATGGCGAAGCCGTTTCCGGTGGTATCTTCGATTTTGCCCTTTATTTTTTCCATAATGTCAACACTCTAATCGAAAATGGAACGGGGCCGTACTTCTATCTACCCAAGCTGGAGAGTCACCTGGAAGCCCGCCTCTGGAATGAAGTTTTTGTGATGGCGCAAGATGAGTTAGGCATTCCGCAAGGAACCATCAAAGCGACGGTGTTAATTGAAACGATTTTAGCCGCCTTTGAGATGGATGAGATTTTATATGAACTGCGTAATCATTCCGCCGGGTTGAATTGTGGGCGTTGGGATTATATCTTTAGCTGTATCAAAAAGTTTCGCCATAACCCCGATTTTTGTCTGGCCGACCGGGCGCTGGTTACGATGGCCACTCATTTTATGCGCTCTTATTCTTTGTTATGTATCAAGACCTGTCACCGACGCAACGCCCATGCCATGGGTGGGATGGCCGCTCAAATTCCCATCAAGAACGACCAAGCCGCCAACGAAGCCGCTCTGGCAAAAGTGAGAGCGGACAAAGAGCGGGAAGCCAACGATGGCCACGATGGCACCTGGGTAGCGCATCCCGGCCTTATTCAGACGGCGATGGATGCCTTCAACGCAGTCATGCCGGAACCGAACCAGATTCATCGCAAGCGAGAGGATGTCAATGTAGCTGCGGAAGATTTGTTGACCTTTGAACCCGAAACTCCCATCACCGAAGCCGGACTGCGGACCAATGTCAATGTGGGAATACAGTATCTTGGTTCTTGGCTGGCAGGCAATGGCTGTGTGCCAATCTTCAACTTGATGGAAGATGCCGCCACCGCCGAAATCTCGCGCTCGCAAATCTGGCAGTGGATTAACAGCCCCAAAGGGGTGCTGGATGATGGACGCAAGGTCGATGTGGGGCTTTTTCGTCAAATTGTGGCCGAAGAGTTGCCGCGTGTTCGAGAAATTGTCGGCGATGAGGCTTTCGAGACCGGTACCTATGAGCAAGCCAGTAAAATATTCGATGAAATTACTTCATCAAAAGAGTTCGTTGAATTTTTAACCTTACCGGCCTATAAGCTGATAGACTGACTCATTAGAATTTGGATCACGAATATCACGAATAAGCGAACCTGCGGCACGAATTTTTTAGAAATTTTATAAAAATATTCGAGACATTCGTCCATTGGTGTCATTCGTGATAAAAAATGGTGTTCAAAGAAAGGGTCATCATGGACCACCAGACCTTTTTCTCAGCCTTAGAGAAAATTTACCCCAAAGAACGGCTGCTCACGAATAAAGTTGACTTGCTGCCCTACGAGTCGG
>Ga0210124_1000750_pt1 | contig 15491 bp, 19 predicted proteins | sample Muzzi_PWC_D2_FD_185554 | JGI IMG/M metagenome (GOLD analysis project Ga0210124, IMG submission 185554) | Wetland microbial communities from San Francisco Bay, California, USA, that impact long-term carbon sequestration - Muzzi_PWC_D2 (SPAdes) | ecosystem: Environmental > Aquatic > Marine >... | reverse complement strand
GATGGGATGACATAAAAAAACTAATGGACATTCTACCTTTAATATATTTTCTCACTATAATCACATAACGCCTTATGTGGATGAAGTCAAAACGAAAGATTTCTCCCGGTTATTGAAAATTACGGTTTTTTGAGGCAAATATCATTTGTGTTTTTGGAGCACGAACAGTATTTCTTTGATCGTTTGCCCGGTCTCAGTAAACTGAATCGGATGCATCCCGATCCATTCTGCTCCAACAATATTTTTCAACCGATCGTCTATAAAGATCGCCTCCTCTGCAGAGATTTCTAGGCGCTCTAGAGTGTGCCGATAGATTCCAGGCCCGGGTTTCTTCATTCCTACCTCTGCAGAAAAAATCATAATATCGAAAAATTCATGGTTAACATATTGTTTAACGTTTTGGCGTGCATCCAACCATGCATCGCTGATTGTGCCAGTTATGTAATTGGGTTTGATAGATCTAATGAAATCAATCAACTCCAGATTCCATTCGCCATCATTCCAAAAATCAGCTTGTATTTCAGTCAACATTTGGGCCGACAAAGAAAGATATTGACCTACCTCTTGCCAAACTTCTGCGGGTTGGGCATCTCCAACAATGGCACGTTGGGCAACACAATTCGTGAATACGATTTCGTCTAACTGGCCTTTTGATAAGGCTAAACGCTGTTCCCATTTTCGGCGTTGTAGGGCATTCCCATTACGATAGAGAACGCCGCCAATATCAAATAACAATGCTCTGATTGTCATCTATATAAACATCTCCAATTTAAATTTTTCGTATGGTCAGCCACCAACTTAAGATTTATCACTCTCGATATTGCATTCCAATCATTTCCTTGAGCTGCCAACCAATATTTAGGCCGCAAAACATGATAACTTTTGGGGGAGCGAATATCATCACATCGGGAAGCATAAATTCAGAAGCGAGGTTGGGCAGCTTTTCCTTATGGTTTTTCTGCACGAATATGCCAATTTGAATAGAATTGCTGCTCTCCGTTGTTATCCCAATAACCTTCGCTTTTCCATCGTAATATTGAGCAGAACCCACTCAATAATTCATCCAATTCTGTTTCATCAGTGAAATAATGGATATCTCCAGGTGTCACAGATTTCATGCATTGGTACGTATGAGGAGCGACCAATTCTCCAATACCATATTTCCCATCTTGCCGACTGGGACAAGTGAAGAAAAATATTCCGTTCTGCTTTAGTAAACGGTGCACATGTTGGATTGCCTGGGCAAACTGCTCGCGCAAGCCATGATAGATCACGTTATAGCTTAGCACAACATCATAGGTCTCATCGAGAAGGGATTTATCCAACACGTCGCAGATCCTTGTTTCTATTGAAAGATCTAAACTTTGTGCCCAATCTTCCACATACTGGATAGACACTTCAGATGCGTCTATGGCCGTTGTTGAAAATTGTGCCAATGCAAAAGCGATGGCGTGGCGACCAAGACCGCATCCTAAATCCATTACTCTCGGTCTTTCCACAGGTGAAATGGAGCGGATAAAATCAAGTACTTCGGGTGCAGGCTTCTTCCACCAGTCATGATTATCTTGAGTGCTCCAATATGATTCCCATACATTGCTGGTCATTTTCTCTCTCACCATTTTGACGAAATAATTGGTTCTGATTTGCTGAGTGCTATTTTAAATTGTTTTTGATGAAGGCAATTTGATCACTTACAGTTTTTTCAAAATTTTCTCCAACATATATACCAAAATGACCAGCAGGATATGTCTTTACCTCCGCGTAGTCTCCTAAAATCTTGGCAGTATTCATATATGAAGCTTCTGAAATCAGGTTATCTTTTTCAGATATTTGCAAGAGAACGGGACATTCCACATCTTCAGCATAATCGATTGGATTATATTGCTTGCCCATAAATAATGATCTCGCACTAAGTTCGTTTTTAAAAGTCTCTGATCTGTAAGCAAGTTCTGAATAACCATCGAAAGCGCCAGGCGCTCTATGGAATGCAAGTGTATCCGGTTTGCCGACTATCGGAATTGTATGCGGTGAAAGTCCAAATACAGACCGGCCTTTATCCCTAAGTGCGTGTACAAAAAGGTTAAGATAGAAACCAATACCTTCTCTTTCAAGGGCTAACTTAGAATCTTCATTTCTATCTAACGCCGGGCATTGACTGATAACACCAGCAATCTTTTTATCAGAAGCGGCCAATATCAATCCATAACCACCGCTGGCAGAAGTGCCCCAAACAACAATTTTGTCAGGATCTATCTCCTCACGGTTTCTCGCATACGCAATCGCGGCCTTATAATCTTCCAGTTGTTTTTCAATTGAAAACAACTGTCTTGGTTCGCCATCACTATAACCAAAATATCGATAATCGATAGAAAGCACAGCAATCCCGTGTTCTACGAAACGCAAAGCATATTCTTCTAACGTTGTATCGTTTGTACCACCAAAACCGGCGCCCATAACAACACAGGGAAGTGGTTTGGATAAATCATCAGGTAAATATAACCAGGCTCTTACTAAGGTACCATCTACTTCAAAACTAACATCCTGTCTACTGGCTGGTACGTTCTTATTTGTATGTTTTTCTTTTGGAACAGGTTGTTTTGGAACAGTGATAAAAGGCGAAAAAATTACAACAGCAAAGAATATAATTGCTATTCCTATTAGCGTTAGGATGCTTTTACCTAAGATATTTAAAGGTGTCATTTCAAACCTCCATAAATCAATACTCTTTATAGGTTTTCATGCCATCTATGGCATAAAAACCGTAATCGACAACATTTAGCAAAGTTATTGGGTCTAACGGCAGCGTTAGGCCCAATCTACCACTTCAATCATAGCAAATCTAATGAAAATTCATGGATGCATTTTTGTTATCTACCTGTAGAACTTACAGTTTCTCGGCCTCAACAATGCAATAAAAGGGTTCAACGTCCAGTTTTTCACCAAATTGAATACATTCTGTCATTTTCAATCCACATTCTTGTAAGAATGCTTCAACGGCCGCTTTTGGATCATCTGACATATCGATACCAAATTTCGCAGGCTCTCCCATATTTGCGATTAAATCCAGGTTTCTTTTTGCAATAAATGAATATTCACCTGAACTGTATGATTTGGCATAAAAGTCTTGAGCGATGACACTTCCATCTACACATAGATTAACCATATCCTTTAGTGTTTCTTTGACAGTATCAGCTTCCAAATACAAAGAAACACTTTGCCAGATGAACAAAGTCTTTTTTGTTTTATCAAAGCCAGCTTCTAACAGCTTATCGACCCAAGATTCATTTGCATAATCGACTGGGATATAGGTGATCCAATCATGCTCTATACCTGTTTTTTTCAATGTGTCAACTTTAACATTGAGTGAATTAACCTGGTCGAGTTCAAAAACCTTACCTTTTTTCCCTTTTGTAAAATGCAAGGCTATTAGATCAAATCCAGCTCCAGAAAGGACTATCTGCTCCATTTCATCAACATATTTTTCCATGATCCTGTCAAACGTGACCGTCCGAGCACCCGTAATGGCAGCCAAGTCCGCTTTACCTGGTTCAGCAACTTCTGAAAGCCTGGTTTTAAAGCCAAATAACCGCTGGGAAATGATCAAAGCTCCCATCGTCGTCCACAAACCAAAATGCGATTCACATGGAAAGTTTTTTACAAATGCAACAGTAAGGGGGTCCGGCCTGGTTTCGAGATAATGCATGAACCACCTGGTTTGAAGCGCTTGACCTGCCGAGAAAGAGACACCCAGTTTCTTGCCAACTACCATTTCCTTGTACATTCCAATTGCTATTCCAACAATAAGAAAAGGAATGAAGATGATTTGAATTGGAACATAGAGGATGATTTGAAAAAGCTTAATTGCGAAACGTAAATATCCAGGAAGCTGTTTTTTTGTGTTTTGGTCTGTCATTAGATTCTCCTTCATGGACTAAGAACTATTGAGCCTGATTCATATTCAGTCTATAAAATTGCATAATATGGCAACCTTTTTGAAGAGATAATCATCATGTTGTTAAGCATAATCTCATCATAGTATGGTGTCATACCACGAACGTGTGATTCAAGGGGTGAATTCTGTCCATAACATCATATGGGGAACGGTGCAGTAGAGGTGGGGTATTTAGGCTGGGTCTGATTTCGAATAAACTGCTAGCTTACAATATTTCTATTCTTTAGAGCCGCTCGAATTCTTCTCAATCTTGGTGCTGTTATCGGGTCATTTACGATTAGCTCATCCCAATTTGTTTCATCGTTGATTTGATACCATCCAACATCAACAATTCCATAAATCGCTGCGACATCCGCTTCCGGTTCGTATCCGGGCGATGCTTGCGTAGTCTGCGGTTGGCATAGATAGGTTTTGAACCGCTCATACTTTCCATGATCTATGTGCTGTGCAGGCTCATCTAACAACAAGCCCATAACTTTGACTTCCAGGTTCGTCTCCTCGCGAACCTCCCGTTCAACACACTTAGCTTCAGTCTCACCATCCTCGATCCCACCGCCAGGCAACAACCAATATGCACGTCCACTCTTGTGTTCCTGATGTTTGATCAACAATATTTCTTCGCCACTCATAATTGCGGCTTGGTATCGTGTTTTCCGGGTCATTTCTGTTTCTTCCCTTGATTAGCTTAGGCTTTTCAATAACCACACCATCGTTTTTCCTGATAATTTAACTGTGGTCTTCTCTTTCGCTAATTCAGTTTCCAGTAGTTTCAACCCTTTAAAATACGCTTCATCTGAGATCAAATGCAGCATCGAATATCCCTTTTTCTGCACCAACTCCAAGTATTCTTCATCTAACCTAATCAGCTCATCTTCATGCAAGATCGTATTCTTATCGAACTTGAGCCCTTGCCTTTCTGCTTCAACGATGATCTCATCAATATCCGGGTATCTCTCTTTATCGACTCTTGCTGTCCCCGGAAAATATTTCACAATCGGCCTGTTTTCTATTTGTTGATGCGATTGCGTCACAATACAGACTCGCCCTCCATCTTTTAACACACGATCGATTTCAGCAAACATGGCCCCGATTTCTGGCACATGATGGATCACATCAGTCATATAAACAAAATCAAGGCTCTTAACGGGAATCAAGGAGTTAGGAGAATAGCCAGCAAGGAATGGAGCAAAGCTTTTCCACGCCGGCGGACATTATGAACGAATTCGAAGAGGCCCAGATACCAGGGAAGCTTCTCTTGTGAAATGCCGCGGTGCGGTCGCAACCAGGAGCGCAGCAAAGACCAAAATCCTTCCAGGGTGTTGATATGAACTTCATGGAATCCATCTCCGTTCTCATCCCGAGCGTACTCTCCAGCAGAATGATTGACGCTTTTGTGCAAGTAGCCCCATTCAGGCAAACGACCGTAGATATTATATTCATCCGTATAGAATTGACTTCCTGAGGCAACTGTACTGGTAATGACAGGTTGGATCGTTTTCTGCTGAACATTGGGTAACATACGTATGACCACTTCACCATTTCTCTGCAACAATCCCAGCACAGGCGGCTTGTCTCCTGCCAGGGTGCCGCGTCCACGCTTGCCCTTCAACCGTCTGCGTCGTCCTTTGCGACCTGCTTTGGCAACCTGCGCAGGCAATCCTTTGTGCCCGGCTACGATGTACACTTCATCGGCTTCGATCTCACCACTCAGCTGGACTGGCTTTTTTTATCCACAACGCCTTTTCGTAATTGGCTGGTCATTCCCTGCACATCGCCAGATGATAAATCCAGTTCTGCTGCGATCTGTTCGTTCGAAAGGTTCAATCCCATCAGATACAGACACAGCACCCAGACACGCAACGGTTGGTGATGTCCTTCGAAAATCGTGCCGCTTAGATCGTCAAATTGTTGTTCACAGGCTTGACATCTATACCGTTGTCGAAAGGCTTGATGGGTATGAAATCCACGTTTGTTGATCTTGCCAGATCCACATCTGGGACAGCGTACTCCGCCTGGCCAACGCAGTTCTCGAACGACTGCAAAACATTTGGCATCATCGATCAGTTGTTGGATATTTACCATACTCCTATCTTATCAGAAGCCGTCTACCTCCTTGAAATCCGTTAAGAGCCAAAATCAAAGTACTCATTTTCAAAGGGTAACTCGGCTGCGTTTCCCTGTTTGAATATAACTTTGCTTTGTTTGGATTTGGCTTTGGCAAGCATCCCTTCGGATGGTTCTACGCCATACACTTCACTTTGGGTAACTTTCTGTAGCAAATCGGTATAAAATTTCCTGTTCCACAACCGATATCTAATACTCTGGTCTTGCGATCAATTGCAAGCTCTTGTAAAAAGCTATTGATCAATTCGATATCTGCTTGCCGAACATCATCGTATACCTGGCTGATTTCGTTGTAGTTCACTTTGCTCATAATTTTGGCCTTTATCGAGGTAACATTGCACACTGACGTTTACATAAGCGGCGGACGGGCGGGTAACCACCCATCCAATGGCCAGCATGTGGGGTTGGGCGGCTTGTTGACATGCCAATTTCGATGACTTACCCTATCAACACCTTACACTAATTATGACCTTTCCTACAGCCCGATGACTTATCACTCGGCTAATTGCCGCTGAAATATCTTCTCTGGTTAGTGATGCTACTGTATCAATGATAGGTTTGCTTTTTGAAGCGACTAACATCGTATTGATACTTGCAAAATCCGGTGTTGTCGGACCGGTAAAAATATAACTCGGACCTGTTCGTATTCTCGTCCACAATATACGCCAGCCGATATAAACAAATGAAGATAAGGCTTTAATCATCCCAATCTTTCTCTCTCCCACATATTTGTTGGGTCCCACAACGGTAACAAATGTCCCCGTCGAAGCCAATACGAGAAAAGCATCCTTTTCTATATCTTTCCCACCTATAAGATCAAAGACTACATCGACTTGCTCATCTAAATCCAGTATTTGTTTTGAGAAGGATGCCTTTTTGTAATCAATAACTCGTTCGGCTCCCAATTGCTGAACTATCTCTGCGTTCCGTTGGCTGCACACTCCCCAGACCCTGGCCTTTTTTTGCTTCAAAGCCTGTATGCAAAGGGTTCCAATACCACCTGATGCGCCGATGACCAAACATTTCTTGTTCGCAACATCCTTGACCGCGTTTATCATGCTGATGGCGACTGCCCCAGCCAATGCACATGCAGCCGCTTCCTTAAAATCCCATACATCGGGTTTCACTGCAACATTAGCACTTTTAGCAATACAATATTCCGCCCAAGGTCCCTGGCCTTTCATCGTATTACATATCCCATACACTTCTTGACCGACTTTTAATGAGTTCACACCCTGGCCAACAGCATCGATAATACCGGCAACATCTGTCCCGGGAATATATGGTTTGCTCTGGCTTGGTTTTGGACTGACCGGCAACCCGCCGAACATCGTACCTTCCGCAAAATGGACATCATCTATATTAACTGCCGATGCTATGACCTTTATCCGAATCTCGTTTTTCCCTGGTTCAGGTATCGGTAAATCCTTTAGTTCTACGTGTTTGCCAAGTTCACCAGTGTTTGGCCTCGATGTAATACAAATCGCTTTCATCCTTGTGTGATTTCCTTTCAGTTATGTCTTTATCTTTTTCTGGTTGTCTTATTTTATCTCTACCTGCCACCCAACTTTTTGGATCGGCACCAGTAAAAGATTAGCTTATTGGCCATGACTTACTACCTGTAAAATGCGTTTGAGAATTTCATGCGCAACCGCACGTTTGCTCATTAGCGGTAGTTCCTCCTTCTCCCCCGATGTATGTAAAATTGTTATTCGGTTTGTATTAACGCCAAAACCAACATCTGGAGCAGTTACATCATTGGCGCAAATAAAATGAAGACGTTTAGTTTCCAGCTTTTTTAGCGCATTCTCAAGCAAATCCTGGGTTTCAGCAGCAAAGCCGACCTTAACCAAGGTGTCTGGTAATTCCAAAAGAAAGTCTTCGTTTTCTATCAATTCCAAGATAATCTTCTTGCCTTGTTTCTTGATCTTTTGCGGGGCAGGTTTTGCAACATGAAAATCGGATACCGCCGCGGCCATAATAATGACGTCCGCAGACTTACAAGCGGAAAGCACAGCCTCTCGCATTTCCGCACAGGTTTCCGTGTACTGAACAACATCATATTTTTCTGGCTTAGGAGGTTCAATTGTTGTTATCAGAGTAACCCGAGCACCCAAATCTTGGGCAACATCAGCCAGTGCGAATCCCATTTTGCCTGAAGAACGATTACCAATGAAACGAATCGGATCAATAGGTTCCCGATTTCCACCCGCTGTCACAACCACATGCTTTCCTGTCAATCCTTTGGTTGAACACTGTTGACTGTTTGGCATAATAACTCACTTTCAGAGCGTAGAGAGTGAGGCGAACAAAGTGATGAAAGACCTTCGACGATTGTGAACCATGATTTCAGTTTGCGTTTTCACACTGTGTATCCTCCTTTGTTTCTTCCCTAGCATTCTCATTAAGAAGTAATTGACCACGTCGGCCTTGATGCCCTTGTTGGCTGTGTCTGTCTGAAATGATTCCCCATTTTTGCAGAGAAGAGCCTAAAGATGCAGCATCCAAAAAATGGATTACTGCCATTTCGATTAATTTTGCACGTTCGATGTTCCGCTGCTGGTCGTCAATGAAAACACAATCATCAGCTTTGCAATCGAGTTGTGAAATGACATATCGGAATGTATCGAGCTCTTGTTTGGTATGCCCCATCTCAAAGGACACGAAGCATTCTTCGAAGACACCCAGAAAATCATGATGACCCCTGATGTATTCATACCATTCCCGCCCGTGATCAGATAGCAGAACAAGCCGAACATCCTTTAGACGTGTAAGCAGTCGCGGCATACCGGGAACTGCTTTTCGGAATTGTCTTCTTACCATCCTTGCCAGGTCAGTGGGGGAAATGCCCCACTTGGCCTTATTCATGGTTGCCCGCCAATACTCAGCCTCCGAAATCCGGCCTTCGAGCAAAGAGAACAGAGCTTCTCCACCGAGGTCTCCAAGGATCGCCTCCCTGGGTTTGTGCAAACGTTCAACCAGAACGTCGGCCATCCAGAGCGGTCCGCCAACCAAAGTCTCCGAGAGATCGAATATCAGCGTGGGTTGCATACAAATCTGTCCTAGCGGCTAACGGCTCGGTAGCCCACTTTGTTTGGGTTAGGTGAACTTCTCCATAGTTGCACAATTAACGTGCCAACTCCAACAAGAACTATTCCAAATATTTGTCTAATGTTTAACGGCTCGTCTAAAAACAACCATGCTAGTACAGCAATCTGTGGCAACATAGTGCTATTTATGATGCTCGACTCAACAGCAGTAAGTGTCCGAAGCGAGTTATTCCACAATGTAAATGCAAGTGCTGTATTTACAACTGCAAGCCAGCCTACAATGAGCCATTGCACGAGATCAAGGTGCCCAAAGCCTTGAGTTGTTGCACCGACAACTAATAAAAGCGAACCGCCGATGCCCATACTTATTGATGTAATAAGAATAGGTGATAAACCGCTTCGATGATTGACCTGTCTTCCCAATAAGGATGAACCTGAATTTGCTAATACACCGATGAACGCAATCGTTAAACCGAACATTTGCACTGAAGGTATATTCAACGGAAGAAAGTAAACGATTGCGCCTATCGTTGAAAGGAGGATACCGCCCCATTGAATTATTGATGGCGGCTCTTTATTTAGGAAACCGCTTGGCAATGCAACGAAAATCGGTGAGAAATTGAGTAATAATGACAAAGTAGCGGCAGGTAAAAACGCAAGACTAATAAATTGCGCCCCTTGTGTTACGGCATAAAACATAATCCCAAGTAAAGTAAGTTGTATCCATGTAGAACGAGAAAAAGAGCGTATTGTGTTTCGGTGGATTGGATCGATTAGAATGAATGGAAACAGGCAAAGGAAAGCAATGAAATAGCGTAAACCTGCGAAAGTAATAGCGGGCAGGCTGGCTTGCAATCCAATCTTGATAAGTACCCAAGAAGTTGCCCAGAGAAAGGTCACAAATAATGCTTGCAATACGGCTTTAATGTGCAAATTGGAAGTCATCAGTTCGTTATCAAATATTGGGAAACTACTGCTTTATTAATCATTGATGATGTTTGGAAGCGGTCTAACTTGTCTTTGACCAGCCTGCGCATCCAAGTGAAAAAAGGTTATGCATTCGCAAAATCATATTTGCGAATCTCTTACCATATATCGATTATTAACTTGGAAAATATCTGCTTCGGAAATAACTTCAAACTCAAATTTTTCGTAAAAACGAACATTTTCATCCAAATCTGTTTCTAAATAGGCTTTTGCTGAACATTTATCTACTTCCTTACAGAAACGTTCCATAAGTTGTGACCCAACTCCCAATCTGCGATGCGATTGTAGGACACCAATAGGACCAAGATGCCAATGTTGTTCTTTTGGATCTCTCTTTGCCCATTCATTGAGCCAAAAAGCTTGCCGATTATCAATATCTTGCTCGTCTTTCAGCTTTTTAGACTCAGCCGTAACCTTTTTCCCGACGCATGAGTTCATCCTCATAACGCCAATGATTTTGTCACGTTCCTTTGCAACAAAGACTATTCCAGGTCTGTTGTGGAAAAGCTTTAAAAACATTCTTTCGATTATCATACGTTCAGTCTCACCATGCCCTTGAAAGACAGCAATATGAAGTAGATTGTTTAGCATGGCAAAGCTAAGTACTTTAGCTGCCTCTTCGATATCATTGTGTTCCATAAAGGAAATATGAAAGTTACACATATCTACTCCATAATAATATGAAGGCCCAAATAGACGCATAACGCTTGTTTCACTTAACAAATCCATCTTCCAAACGCGTTCCAGCTTCACGAATATTGAAGGAGACGTCATGATCGTCATCGAATTTCTTACGGCTCACAGCTTTCTTCTTTTCCGTTGGCGCTCCCGAAAGATTCCTGCTACACCGAGTAGAACAAGCGCAGCGCCTCCAAATGTCCAGAGGGTGACAGTTTCTCGAAGCACCAACCATCCCAAGAAAATGGCGATCACTGGGTTGACATAAGCGTAAGTGGCAACAATCTTCAGCGGCAGAAGTTTCAATGCTTTCACATAAGCAGTAAATGCCAACAGAGATCCAAAAACGGCCAAATATCCCCAAGCCAACCAATTATCCAGGCTTGGATTTACCCAACACTCGCCCTTGAGCATAATGATTACACCAAATCCGACAGCTCCAAATAATTGTTGATACCCGGCACTAATCATCGGAGATAGACTGACCGGCCTGCGATTTTGCAATGTTGACCCACTTGCCCAATTCAACCCTGCAAACAATGCCAGGAAGATCGAAAATACATCAGCAGGCTCACCAGCGGTCATTGTGGGATAAGTCAGGATAGCGATTCCGCTCAGGCCGATTATTAATGCGACAACCATGCGTAGTGTTGGCAACCTTCGATCTGTGCCCGCTTCGATGACCGTAACCCAAATGGGAACCGCGGCAATCATCAGGGATGCTAATCCCGAATCAATCCGCTGCTCAGCCCAGTTCATTGAGCCAATACCGCCAACCCAAAGCAATAGCCCAGAAGAAAACAAGGTGACCAGTTCACTGCGGGTTGGTTTTAACTTCTCACCGCGAATAATACCCAATATGAATAAAATTATCCCAGCGGCTATCACACGCGTGCCACCAAGAATATAGGGTGGAAAGCCGCCATCTCCTTGTACCGCGATTCGTATCGCCAGATATGTGCTTCCCCAAACGATGTAAACTACGAAGAGATTCAGCAGACCCTGCCATGAATTCGCTATTTCTTTGGGCAAGATTTCCTTTTCCAACCCATCAGAATAGGTTGTTTTGGTTGTCATCTTATTGCTTACCTCTTGAATTCACTGAGAAATGCCAAAATTCTTCCACTCGAACTCCATCTGCCGGGCGGTATGGACCGCTAATTCATAGTTCACAAGTCGCGCTACCAAATGTAAACTCATATCGATGCCGGCTGATATCCCGGCTGAACTGATCACCCTCCCGGTATCGACCCATCTGATCTCCTCTCTCACATCAATCTGGGGGAACATAGAACGCAGTTCTGGGATATCATCCCAATGGGTTGTCACCGATTTGCCATCAAGGAGACCAGCTTTGGCCAGCAGAAATGCACCAGTGCAGACTGATGCAGTGATTGTTGCTTTCTGGGCGCTCTGAGCAATCCACTGGACGATTGTCTCCTGTTGCAACTCGTCGGAGACGATGCCGCCAGGAATGATCAATACATCGATGGGCGGGTGGTTGGTGAGATCGTATTTGGAGAGAACGTGTAATTCACCACGTGCATGAATGGGATCAAGTTTGGCCGCTACCGTAAAGACTGTAAAGGGAGCGACTGCATCCGGTAGCTGAAAGGTATGTAGTCGCGAGGCTGTCGTGAAAACCTCGAATGGTCCGGCAAAGTCGAGTATTTCAACTTTGTCAAATATATAAATTCCAACATTCAGGGACGATTTATTCATTCTCTCTACCTTTTTTTGTCTTCAATTAATTTCTTATCAGGTATGCAAGTTCTCATTGGGGAACAGTAAATTTATCTTTACTATCATTTGAGGAAAGCATAACCGTATAGCGACATCGTGTCATACCACGAAAGTGGTATTCAGAGGGTGAATTCTGTTGATGACATCCTATGAGCAAACAATACAATAAAGGAAAAAGTGAATACACGCGATCAAGGCAATTTGTAAGTCTCACATTTTTAAGTAGCGATCTCCTACTGTGCCAATGATTACAATATTTGCAGATACAAACACATAACTCTGTTCTCTCTTTGAAAATTTGTACTTATTCGGAATTGGTCGTCTCGCGTTTAGGCAATTACATTTCCAAAACGCGCCGAAGTGGAGCGCGGTTAACGTGCAGTTGAAATACATCGGGTCGGGAATAATGTCCGGTTACATCGCAATAGGCTTTTGCGGCGAAGATCTGTTCTTCTGAGCCATCGGCGACGAGAATCTGCTCGCCTTCCGCTGGCCCGGCGATGATTTCACCTCGCGGATCAATGATGAAGCTTTCGCCCGGATACCCCCTGGTCACTATCTCGGTCACTTCGTCGCTCTGCTCATCTGCTACTTTCCTGGCCACGCCTGTTACATGCTCCGGTGCAAGGAGGGCACCCACATCGATTACATAAGCAGCGGCTTGAGATGCAAAAGCCCGAGATAGATACGAATGGCGGGAAGCATCCGTTCCGGGCCAGGCCGCAATATGGATCTGCGTGCCCAACTCCATGAGCGCGTAACCGGGTAAGGCCATGTTATGTTCCCAGCAGTTGAGTCCGCTGATTCGACCGTAGGGCCGCTCATAGACCACCAAGCTGCTTCCATCTCCTTCGCCCCACACAGTACGTTCCCGGTGAGTGGGCTTGAGTTTGCGGTGGCGGCCCAGAATCGCGCCATCGTTGCCGATGAAGAGTAACGTGCAATAAACAGTGCCACGAGAACGGGCATCCCGCTCCGCTATGCCGATGACCACATCGATATTAGCCTGGCGGGCCGCGTCACACAACTTCTCGGTGATGGGGCTGGGGATATCCACAGCATTGGCCAGGTATTCGGATGCAACTGCTTTAACGGCGGCACGTGATCCCCAGGCGTAAAACGGATAGCCGGGCAGCCAACACTCGCCAAATGCAGCCAGAGTTACCTTCTTCTCACCTGTCTCCTGAATCAGTCTACATGCTTTTTCTGTTGATGCCTCCCGGTCGAAGTAGACTGGTGCAGCCTGTACCGCTGCCAGTTTGAATTGAGAATATGTTGTCACTCCTATAATCTCCTTTGACCTAGCTTACGGATAAGAAATCGAGACACCTGCCTGAATAGTGTGCAGTCGAAGGGAAATTGCCAATTTCGACCGGGTGAAATTCTTGAAAGTCGTCAATACAAACGTAGTGTTTTATTCATGGGAATACCTACATTTCAGCAACGACCTTCCCCTTGGAATGCACACTTTCGCCATATGAACCAATGATTTTCAGTTTTTATTCGCTGCAATGGTAAGGACAACTTTTCCACGAGCGTGACCTTCATCCAGATACCGGAAGGCCTCAGGGGTTTTGCTTAGCGGGTACGTTTTGTCGATGACCGGTGTGATCTTGCCGGCTTCAATAAGCTCCGTCAGAAAAACCAAATCATCACTAGTCGGTGATGCATAAAACGGGCTTCCCTGTTGGTGCATGAATGGTGACAATAAAAATGCCTTGAAAATGTAACCTATGCCACTATGGCCACTGTTAGGTATGACAACACCCTGTGGGGTGAGCGCACGCCTGAGATCAGCAAAGGAATGGTTGGCCACATTATCGAGGATGAGATCGTAGCGTGACCCACTTTGCGTGAAGTTCTCTTGAGTGTAATCAATGACATGGTTTGCGCCAAGTGAGCGGACCATCTCCACCTTTCCCGTGCTGCAAACACCAGTCACTTCTGCTCCGAGCGCTTTGGCGATTTGCACGGCAAAAGTGCCCACGCCACCCGATGCACCATTGATTAGCACCTTCTGCCCTGGCTGCACCTTTCCCACATCGCGAAGACCGCGGAGAGCAGTGACTGCCGCAGTAGGTACGGCTGAGGTTTGCTTGAAGGTCAGGCTGGTGGGTTTTAGCGCCAACTTGTCTTCGGCAACACTTACGTATTCAGCAAGGGCACCGCTACATGCGGCAAACACCTCGTCGCCTGGCTGGAAATTCGTCACCTTTTCACCAACTTCTTCAACAACTCCAGCCATATCCCAGCCAAGAATATAATCTTTGGGCTTGGGAAACCCAACCGTAAATCGAATAGGTAAGGGGGTGCCTCTCATGGAGAATACATCTCCCGCGTTGAGCGCTGCAGCATGAATGCGCACCAAAACATCACTTTCATTAACTGCCGGCTTGGCAACCTCTTTGAGCTTCAAGGCATCCGGGGAACCGTAAACATTTTGAACAATTGCTTTCATTTTATTCATCCTACAATATTTTGTTTTGTCAAACCGATTTTTATTCTAGATCCACTTCCATGCATACCAGATAGTCAGTGCGTTGGCTACAAGGCTTACAATTAACAAGAATCTGTCATACGCTGAAGGATATTTACCTACGCCAATGAGCGTATAAAGAAAAAAGAATGCAGCTACGATAATGTTCGCCCAGCGATTCGCGTTGTGCGGTAGCGTTAAGGACAAGATAATCATAACGACTGGTATCGTCATTGTGATTGCAGATATCATCCACAATGTTTCTGGAGACATTACACCCCCTAATTCAATTTCTCCTGGTTTAAAATCGCCGCTATATATTCGCTGTGTATCTCCTTGTTGATAAAGGAATTCTACAGCTATCCATAATGCTGCTAGAATAATTCTGACATCTATCATGATCTATTCACCTCCGTAGGGGTTATGTTCATGTTCCGAAGTTGATTCAACCTTACCTCCTCAGCCTAGCAGCAAGGCGGCA
>Ga0210124_1000749_pt1 | contig 15496 bp, 9 predicted proteins | sample Muzzi_PWC_D2_FD_185554 | JGI IMG/M metagenome (GOLD analysis project Ga0210124, IMG submission 185554) | Wetland microbial communities from San Francisco Bay, California, USA, that impact long-term carbon sequestration - Muzzi_PWC_D2 (SPAdes) | ecosystem: Environmental > Aquatic > Marine >... | reverse complement strand
ACGGAGTCGCGGTCCAAGAGAGCTCTACGCGGTCCGCTCCGCGGCGCGACACGCGGCTGACCCAGGGGAACGGGGAACGGCCTGTTGCCACATCGAGTCCTCCGCCGGAGACGACAGGGGCAGGTGTATGAAGCCCAGCCTCGCGCCGCGTCCTTCGCGCTAGACTCCGCGTCCTCCGCGGTGGAAATTCGGCTTCCTGTGACGCCTAGCATCCCGTCGATGCGCTTCGGGAAGGCGTCAGGGCTGATCCACCGACCTCCCCGGGGAACCGTGTCCGTGCGCACACGCCTGGTCGTCCTCCTCGCCCTGGCATTGGCCGCCGCGGGCTGCTCGACCGGCTACCTTGCCGACACCGCCTACCACCACCTGCGCCTCCTCGCCCATCGCACGGCGATTCGCGACGTGATCGCCGACCCGGCCACCGACCCCGTGGTCCGGGAACGGCTGTCGCGGGTCGCGGCGATCCGCCGCTTCGCCGCGCACGACCTGGGGATGGCGGTCGATGACAACTACGCCACCTACGTCGTGATCGACGGTCCCTACATCACCACCAATCTCTCGGCCTGTCCGCCCGATCGCTTCGCGCCCTACCAGTGGCATTTCCCGGTGGTGGGCGCGGTGCCGTACAAGGGGTTCTTCCACCGCGAGCAGGCGGAACGAGAAGAGCGGGCGCTGCGCGCCGCCGGCTACGAGACCTACCTGAGGGGGGTGCGCGCCTACTCGACCCTCGGGTGGCTGAGCGACCCGGTGTTCTCGACCATGCTCGGCGACGACCCCTACGAGCTCGCCGACCTCCTGTTCCACGAGCTCACCCACGCCACCGTGTTCATCCGCGGGCAGATCGACTTCAACGAATCCCTCGCCAGCTTCGTGGCGGAGCAGGCGACCCTGCGCTACGTGGCGCGCGAGGCCGGCCCCGACTCCGCCCCTTATCGGGCGCGGCTGGCGGTGTACGCCGAGGAACGCCGCTTCAACGCCCTGGTCCACCAGCTCTACCTCGACCTGGACGCCCTCTACCAGAGCAAGCCCGCGGACATCGAGGCACAGCGTGCGGCGGCCTACGGCGAGTTTCGCGCACGGCTCCTGGCCGACGACTCCGGGATCACCGCCCCGGGCTACCGCCGGTTTGCCGGCCTGCCACCGAACAACGCCCGGCTCCTCGCCCACCACCGCTACCACGCCGGGCGGGAGGCCTTCGCGGGGTTGCTGGCGCGCTGCGACGGCGACATCGCCGCCTTCCTCGCGACCCTCCGCCGCCACCGCGACGAGCTCCGCGACGACCCGTTCACCGCCATGGCGCGGATCAAGATCCTACCGACAGGTGAACAACGCGGGAACCCGGGAAACCAGGAGACCTCCCGTTGAAGGGGCCCTTCCTGGCTTCCCGGGTTCCCGCGCGCCACCCGGGCCACCTTACGGCTGCGGCGCTGGCGGCGGGATGTAGAGGGTGTCGATGCCCATCTGCTGCAACCGCGCCTGCTCTTGCTCCGCCTCCTCGCGGGTAGGGAACGGCAACAACCGCAGGACGTAGTAGTCCCCCTCACGCTGGATGATGGTGCTCATGCCGAGCATCTGATACTGGCGCTGAACCGTGGTGACGCTCTCCTCCAGGCGGTAGGTGCCGAATTGCAGGTAGTGGCGCTCGGGCACGGCGAGGCTGGCGGTCTTGGGCGGGGTCGAGGACAGATTGGGCGGGGCCGCGTCGCCGGTCACCGCCGCGGTCGCGGGGTGCTCGGGTGCAGGTGTCGGCTCCACGGGCGACACCGCAGCAGACGGCTCTTCCTCCACCATGGGCAGGGGCTGGAGAGGCTCCTCCCGGCGTGGCTGCGCCATCGGCGCGGAGGCCGTCCCGGGAGCCGGCGCGGCGCGGGTGATCTCCTCGAGGGGGGGCGCCACCAGGGGAAGGGGCGGGTCTTCCCGCTCCCGCACGACGGCCCTCGCCTGCGGCTCGGGGATCAGGGGGAACGGTTCCGCCGGGGCAATGGACCGAGGCGCGGCGACCGGATCCGTGCCGGTGACCACGCGTGTAAGCGCACCCGGGTCATGCCGGACCGTGTGGCTAGCCGTGGCCCACCACGCCGCTACGACCGCTACCGCCAGGAGACCTCCGGCGGCGCCCCCGAGACGGCGTGCGCGCCGCCGTGTGTCGCCGAAGAGAAACTCCGGCGTACGACGAAACGGCAGCGGCTGGCCAAGGTCGATACGCAGGGCAGCGGACATGATCCCGGGAAGTCTACCAAGACCCCGCCAGAGACCATAGCCGACCGTGGCCGCGACCCGCGACGCGCCGCCTCTCCCCCGGAGCGCGCGGCGACGCTAGACTCCTTGGACACCCGAACAGGCCCGTCCGTCCTCTCCCCATTCAAGGACCCCACCGATGCTCTTCGACCTCGCCGCGCAACGCGACCAGCTCCACGCCCGCCTCACCGATCTCCGGGGGCATCTTTGACGCGGAAGGCAAAGAGGCCCGGATTGCGGAGATCGATCGCCTCGCCGAGGCGGAGGGGTTCTGGAACGACCTGACCCGCGCCCAGGCCGTGCAGAAGGAGCGCGCGCAGCTCCAGCGCGTCGTCACCCTGTGGCAGAAATTTCGCTCTGCCTTCGACGATCTCGACATCCTCTTCGAGTTCGCCGAGGCGGAGCCGGAAGAGGCGGCCCACGAGCGCGAGATCGAGAAGGAGCTGGCGCGGCTGGAGGACGAGCTGGCCAAGCTGGAGATCGCCACCATCCTCGGCGGCGAGACCGACCCCAACAACGCCATCGTCGACATCAATGCCGGCGCCGGCGGCACCGAGTCCCAGGACTGGGCGCAGATGCTCCTGCGCATGTTCACGCGCTGGGCCGAGCGCAGCGGCTTCCAACACCAGCTCCTCGACTACCAACCCGGCGAGGAGGCGGGGATCAAGTCGGCCACCCTACTGGTGAAGGGGGAGTACGCGTTCGGCTATCTCAAGGGCGAGACCGGCGTCCACCGGCTGGTCCGGATCTCGCCTTTCGACGCGGCCAAGCGCCGACACACGTCGTTCGCCTCGGTCTTCGTGAGCGCGGAGATCGATGACGAGATCGTCGTGGAGATCGAGGACAAGGACCTGCGGGTCGATACCTACCGCTCCTCCGGCGCCGGCGGCCAGCACGTCAACAAGACCGACTCGGCGGTGCGCCTCACCCACCTGCCCAGCGGCATCGTGGTCGCGTGCCAGAACGAGCGCAGCCAGATCAAGAACCGCGCCACCGCGATGAAGCTCCTCAAGGCGAAACTCTACGAGATGGAGCGTCTGGCGCAGGAGGAGAGGCGGGCCGAGGCGAGCTCCGACAAGACCGAGATCGCCTGGGGCCACCAGATCCGCTCCTACGTCCTCGCCCCCTATCGGCTGATCAAGGACCTCCGCACCCGCTACGAGACCGGCAACGTGGACGCCGTGCTCGACGGCGACCTGGACGATCTCATCAAGGCGTACCTGCTGAAGCCCAAGGAGGCCACCAGCGCCACACCGCCCCGGTAGGAGGTGCCCTCCTCGGCGACCATCGAGAGGTAGGGGCACGGCATGCCGTGCCCCTACGGCATCACCGCCGCTGCAATGAGGCAGGGTCAGCCCCGGGCCGGCTCCACCACCTTCAGCAGATCGCCGGGACGCGGCGTCGGTTTGCCATCGTAGCCGTTGAAGTAGGACAGCCATGTGGCGTCCCGGCCGGTCGCGGGCGCGCGCCCGGCGAGCGCGGCAAAGCTCTCTCCTCCGCGGACCAGGCGCACGGCGAGGCGCTCCGGCGCCGCCTGCTGCCGCTGGGTCGCGGTAAGCGAGGCGCGCGAGGCGGCGATCGCCGCCAGCCTCCCCTGGTCGCGGGCGTACGCCTCGGGCTCGCCGTAGGCGAGCATGGTGATGGCCGCTCCCCGACCCACCCAGGTGGTCACCCGGAGGCTCAGGGGTTTCCCGTCCGACACCACCTGGAGGTCGATCTGCTGGGCACCATTGGCGCCTGCCACGGGCCGAGCCTCTGCCTGAGCGCCGGCCTGCTTGAGGAAGGCCGCCATGACGGTCGCGCTCGTCTCGCCCGCCTGCGCTGCCTGTAACGAGGCCTGCCAGCCCAGATCTCCCTGGGGCGACTGGATCGCCACCCGCCCGCGCGCGGTGTGCACCTGCCAGCCCGCCGGCACCTGGATCGCCACGTCGAAGCCCCGGTTGAGGTAGACGCCGTCCACCACCCGCCCCTCGTCGTCCGAGGGTCCCATCGGCAATCCCTCCACGGCGTGAAGATAGGCGGGACGTTCGACCCGCGATCCGCCCGGCAGCTCGGCCGCCCGGGCGCGCAGCCGCTCGATGCGCTTTCGGGTGTCGGGGTGGCTGGCGAACAGGCCGTGGAAACCACCCTGCCCCGCGTCGCGCTCCTCGCGCAGGAGGGTCTCGAAGAAGTGGTGGAGCTGCCCGGTGTCATAGCCGGCGGCCGCCGCGTACTCGAGTCCGAGCTGGTCCGACTGAAACTCGTTGCTCCGGCCGTAGCCGCTCACCGCCGCGGAGAAGCCGAGGTCGGAGAGCTGGGTCCAGTTGGCCAGCCCCGGCTCCAGGGCGATCGCCAGCCCCTTGAGGAGCTGGTAGCCGGCCACCTGGGTGTAACGCTGCGCCCCGTGCCGCGCGGTGACGTGGCCGACCTCGTGGCCCACCACCCCGGCCAGCTCCGCCTCGTTGTTGAGCTCCGCCAGCAGACCGCGGGTGACGTAGATATAGCCGCCCGGGAGGGCGAAGGCGTTGAGGATCGGGGAGTCGAGGACCGTGAAGTGGTAGGTCAGGTGAGGGCGATGGGAGACGCGCACCAACCCCTGCCCGACTCGCTCGACGTAGCGCGTCAGGGCCGGCGTCTCCAGGGCGCCGTACTCGTGGAGGATGTTGGGATGCTCTTGCGCACCGAGGGCGACCTCCTGCGGCTCGCTGAGCAGGGAGAGCTGGCGCTGCCCGGTGACCGGGTTGACCGCGCAGGCGATGAGGCCCAGTAGGACGAGGGCCTGCGCGGCGTGTCGCCACGAATGGCGGGATCCCGCCGGGATGGGGGATGGGGTTCGGGGGTCGGGGGGGAGGTTGGCCGCGGTGCGGCCAGCCGATGGATCGGGTCTTGTCATCCACTCCCCCATCCGGGGGCCGGAACCAATGCCGCCCCCCATGAGGTTCAGTGCATATCTTTGATGAACTCGATGTTCTTGCGCACCGACTCCGCCGAGGCCGTCATCAGGGCCTGCTCATCCGGCTCCAGGGGGAAGTCGATGACCTTCTCCACCCCACCGTGGCCGAGCACGCAGGGGACCCCCATCATCAGGTCGTGGATACCGAACTCCCCCTCCAGGGCGGCGACGCACGGCAAGACCTCCTTGGCGTCCGTGATGATCGCGCGGGCCATGGTAGCCGCCGCGGCACCCGGCGCGTAAAAGGCGGAGCCGCTCTTGAGCAGGCCGACGATCTCGGCGCCGCCGTTCTGGGTGCGGGTCACGATCTCCTGGAGGCGCGGCTCGGGGAGGAGCCGGCGCAGGGGGATGCCGTTGACCGAGCACATGCGCAGCAGAGGCACCATCTGGTCGCCGTGGCCGCCCAGGACCATCCCGATCACGTCGCGAACGCTGCAACCCACCTCCGCGGCGACGAAGGTCTGAAAACGGGCCGTGTCGAGGACCCCCGCCATCCCCATCACCTGCGACTTGGGCCGACCCGAGATCTGGCGCACGAGCTGGGTCATGATGTCGACCGGGTTGGAGACGACGATGAAGCAGGTATCCGGGGAGTGCTGGAGGATGGAGCGGGTGACCTCCGAGACGATCTTGGCATTCGTCGAGAGGAGGTCGTCCCGGCTCATCCCCGGCTTGCGAGCAATCCCCGCCGTGATGATCGTGATGCCGGAGCCGGCCGTGTCGGCGTAGTCGTTGGTACCGCTTACCCGCGTCTCGAAGCGGCGGATCGGCGCGGCCTCCTGGATATCCAGAGCCTTGCCCTGGGGCAGCCCGTCGACCACGTCGATGAGCACCACGTGGTGCACACGGTTCATCTCGGCGAGCTCGCGGGCAGTGGTGGCGCCCACATGGCCGGCGCCCACTATGGTGACCTTGTTCATAAGAAAGACCTCCGTCGGTTCAAAAGGGGACTGGCGGGTCGTGGGCAGTGTAGGGGGCCGGGAGCGCCCGCCACAAGCCGGACGGACCCTGTCATGATTACCGCTTCACTCCCCTGCGGCGTTGCGCCGGGTGGTAGGGCGGATACCCGAAGGAACGACACCGGCGGCGGGGCCACGCCTCACGACACCGGGCACGTCTCTTCAGCGGGGGCGTCGCTCAACCACAGGCTCGCCACCGCGGCGATCGCCGCCAGCGCACAGCTCGCCGCGAACAGGCCACGCGGGCCGATGAGGTCGTAGAACAGGCCGCTGCCGCCAAAGCCCAGGATCATGCCGATGCCGAAGCTGGACAGGGAGTAGAGGCTCTGGCCCGAGGCACGCAGTGGCCGCGGAAAGGCGTCGTAGGTGAACTGGATGGCGGCGACGTGGAAGGTGCCGAAGGTGAAGGCGTGCAGGACCTGGGCAGCCGCCACCACGGGCATCGCGCCGGTGGTGGCGAGGATCCCCCAGCGTACGACGGCCAGGGCCAGGGAGAGGGTCAGCACCCGCGTCTCGCCGAGCCACGCGACGAGGCGTCCCGCACCGTACATCACCACCAGCTCGCTGACCGTCGCCAGCCCCCAGAGCAGGCCGATGGCCGTACGATCCACGCCCAGCGACTCCATGTAGATCGAGAAGAAACCGTAGTAGGCGCCGTGGGACATCTGCATCAGGATGCAACACAGTAAAAAGATCGCCAGGGTGGGCCGGCGCAGGATCGGCAAGATGGCCGGCACCTCGTGGGTCGCGGGATGCGCGACCGGCGGCAGGGCCTCCACCGCGACCGCGGTGCAGGCGCTGAGCACCACCAGCCCGACCAGGACACTGGCCAGGGGCAACACCTCGACCACCTTGCCGAAGCCCATGGAGAGACAGATGAAACCGAGGGTGCCCCACAGGCGGATCCGGGCGTAGTCCCAGCGATGCGTCGCCACCTGTTCCAGGGTCACCGCCTCCACCAGGGGGAGGAGCGGCACGCTGACCAGGCCATACACCACCATGCACAGCAGCATGGTGGGGAACCGGTCCACCACCAGGAAGAGCGACCAGGCCGCGACACTGCCCCACGCCGCGACGCGGGTGGTGAGACGCTGCCGGCGGGTACGATCGGCCCAATGCGTGAGGGCGAAGCCGACCACCACTCGCGCCGCCGGCACGACCATGGAGAGCACCCCGATCTCCCAGGAGGCGAACCCGATGGACTTGCAGTAGAGGTTGAAGTACGGGAGGAAAACCCCTAGAACTGCGAAGTACGAAAAGTAAAAGGCTGCGAACCGACCGAGCCCCTCCCGCCTCACTCCTCCTCCGCCCAGTTGATCAGGAACCAGTTATTCCCGGACGGCGCAAGCTCCTGCTCGTAGTCCGACAGGGGGACAGAGAGCCTCACGGAGCCCGTCGTAGCGGCCTCCAGGGTCCCCGTGGTCCCACCACCACTGGCGCCGACATCGATCTTCTTGATGTCCAGCAGCCTGTCATCCGACGCCCGGAAGGCATAGATGACGGTGGTATGAAAAACGGTAAGGGTGCCGTCGTTCTTCACCGTACCGTTGACGTTGCGATCCGTCCCGTTGGTGCTCTCAGCGGGGGCGACGTTGTCGGGAAAGATCACGTTGCTCGCGGGCACCGAGACACCGGCGTCGGCGCTCGTGACAGTGAAGTCATTGGGCGAGACCGACGCCAGGTCGGCGTCCATCTCCAAGGTTTCGATCTGAAAGACCCCCGTGGCCGTGGCGTAGAGACCGTCGCTCACGATCTTCTCTTTGACCGCCGTCTTGTCGTTGCGCGACACCGTCTGTCCCTTGAGCTTTGCCGACAGCTCATTGGTCTTCTCGCCCGTCGACAGCGTCTTGCCCGACACTGCATTGAGCTCCACCGTAACGACCAACCCTGCGAGGGCCTGACCCGTCCGGTTGGTCACGGTGCCAAACAGCACGACCTGGCCGGTCGTGGCGTCGACGACCTCGGCGAGAGTGTCACTGTCGACGGCCAGGCGCAGGTTGGTGGTATCGATCGTCGTCTCGGTCGTGGTGCCGCGTCCGGTCGTCTGCTGATTCGGGTCCGTGGCGGAGACACCGTCCGTGCCGTTGAAGCGAATGTCACACCCACCCATCTGACCGAGGGCGAGCACGAAGATGGTGGCGGCAGACAGCAGATAGCTACGCATGGGTAGTCCTCGAATCGGCACGGGTACGGCGCGGAGTGTAAAGCAATCCCCACACCCGCGCATGCCCCGCAGCCGCCCATACGGGTCGTCGCACCAGAGGGAGATCGCCGCGGAAAACGAGGAGCCTAGAGAACTACCGCCCGGAGGCATCTCTTCCTGGCTTCCTGGGTTCCCCATTCCCCAGGGGCCTAGCACGCCGTTGGGGACTCCGCCGCGAGCCGTGAGTGGCGGCCGCGATCCACACCGCGTCGCCGTATGCCCCCGCGGGGATCGCCGCTCGGCCGGGATCCAGGCAGCCAACCCTGCCCCGCCCGCGAAGAGTTACTCGCTTCGCGCGAGGACCACCTCGTGGGACCTGACCTGGTTCCGTCCGGCCGCCTTCGCCGCATACAGGGCCCCATCCGCCGCCGCGACCAGCATCTCGATGCCGCCCTGCGTCTGGCCCACGCAGGAAGCGGTACCGAAGCTGGCGGTGATCGAGAGCCGGCGCCCCTGCTCCGTCAATGCCAGGCACTCCACCGCACACCGCATGCGCTCCGCCACGTGGATTACCTCGTCGCTCGAGCAGCCGGGCAGGATCACCACGAACTCCTCGCCCCCGTAGCGGCCGATCTCGTCGTAGCGACGGATCCCCGACTTGAGGGAGGCGGCGATCGCGGCCAGCACCCGATCGCCCGCCTGATGACCGTACCCATCGTTGACCCGCTTGAAGTGGTCGATGTCGGCCATGATCACGCTCAGGGGATACCCCTGACGGCGCGACTGCTCATAGGCGGTATCGCCCCGTTCGAGGATCGTACGGCGGTTGAGGATCCCGGTCAGGGCGTCGGTGGTGGCAAGACCCTCGGCCACCGCCAGGGCCTTGCGTAGCTCGTCTTGTAGGGAGAGGACCCGCGCCCCGACCGCCAGGCGCGCGCGCAGCTCGGCGAGGTTCAACGGCTTGGTGAGGTAGTCGTCGACCCCCGCCTCCATCGCCGTGAGGAAGCCTTCCCGTCCCTCGTGGCCGGTGATGAGGAGCACGTAGATATAGGGTGAGGCGAGGCGCTCGCGGATCGATTGGGTAAGCTGAAGGCCGTCCAGCCCCGGCATCATCCAGTCGCTGATCACCACGTTGGCACCGGCCTTCTCGATCTTCTGCCACGCCTCCAGGCCGTCGTGGCACGCGACGACGTCGTGCCCCCACTCCGTCAGGGTGTGTTCGAGGAGCCGGAGACTTAGCCGGTCGTCGTCGACGATCAAGATCCTCATGCCGTGCTCTCTGCCAGGGCCTCGCGCAGCCGATCGAACTCCCTCTGAATCACCGCCAGGCTGGTGGTCGCTTGCACGAGATCTCCGGCCTTGCCCTGCATTTCGACCTCGTATGCGGCACACCGTAGCGGCTCGGCCCCGATGTTGCTGGAGCTCCCCTTCAAGGTGTGGCCTACCTTGCGCACGGACTCGGCATCGGCCCGGGCGATCGCCTCACCGAGGGCCGCGATGTGCTGGGCTGCATCCTCGATGAACAAGTGGATCAACTCCTGGGCAAAGTCCGCATCGCCGCCGGCGATCTCGGTCAGGCGATTACGATCGAGCGGCAGGTCGCCCGCAGCGCGAGGGGCGACGGCCGTCGCCTCGACCGCCTCGCCCTGCGACTCGCCGCGACGCTCGAGAAGCGGACGGAGGACTCGCATCAGGCCCTCCTGCTGCAGGGGTTTGGGCAGGTACTCGTCCATGCCCGCGGCGAGACACCGCTCACGGTCACCTTTCATCACGTTGGCGGTCACGGCCACGATCCGTGTATGGCCGCCCGTGGCGCTTTCGAGAGCGCGGATCGCACGGGTCGCCTCATAGCCATCGACCTCCGGCATCTGGCAATCCATCAAGATGAGGTCGAAAGGATCGCGCTGCCACGCCTCCACAGCCTGCCTGCCGTTGTTCACGGAGCGGACGACAAGGCCCTGCCGCTCCAGCGCCTTGGTCACCACGAGGCGGTTCACCGGATGGTCCTCCGCCACGAGAACTCGCAGGGCCATCCCGCTGACCACGTCCGGAACGGGTATCTCTCGTGGCGCCACAGGATCGGCGAGGACCATCGGGGCGGTAGCCTCACCGCCGGTCATTACCTGCATGATGGCATCGAAGAGCCGTGAGCGACTGATTGGCTTGGTGATGCAGAGTCGGATACCCGCCGGCTGCAGCCGCGACCGATCCCAGGGTTGGTCCACCGAGGTCAGAAGCAGCAGGCGGCAGTGGACCAGCGCGGCATCGGCCGTGATCGCCTGCGCCAGGGACTCCCCGTCCATCTCCGGCATCTGCATGTCGAGAATCGCGAGGTCGAATGGATCCCCCGCCGTCGCCGCCGCGCGCATCGCTTGCAGCGCCGCCCCGCCGGACGCCTCTGCACACCGCATTCGCCACGCGGTCAGGAAGTGGCGCAAGATTTCACGGTTGGTCGAATTATCGTCGACGATCAGGACGTGTCGGTCGGCCAAGTCCGCCGTCGCCGGTAGGTCCGAGCGATCCCTACCAGGCACCACCTTTTGCCTGCGTAGGGGGAGCGTGAAGGCGAATGTCGAACCCTCTCCGACGACGCTCTCCACGCTGATCTCGCCGCCCATCTGCGCCACGAGACGCCTGCTGATCGCTAATCCCAGACCCGTGCCACCGTGGCGGCGGGTGGTGGACGCGTCCGCCTGGGTGAAGGGCTCGAACAGCGCGCCCAGGAGAGTCTCCGGGATGCCGATCCCGGTATCGGTCACGGAGAAGCGCAACGACACCGCATTCTCATTCTGCTCCACCATGGCCACGCGGACGACGACCTCCCCCGCGTCGGTGAACTTCACGGCATTCCCCATTAGATTCATCAAGACCTGCCGGATGCGGCCCGAGTCGCCGCGCAAGGTTACGGGCAGATCTTCGGGCACGAACGCGGCCAGCTCGATGTCTTTCTCCGCGGCACGTCCGGCCAGTAGCGCAGCGGCCCCCTCGACGCAGCTACGCAGATCGAAATCCGCCTCTTCCAGCACCAGCTTGCCGGCTTCGACCTTCGACAGATCGAGGATGTCATTGAGGATCACGAGCAGGGCCTCGCCGCTGGACTTGATGGTCTGAACGAATCCCTGTTGATCACCGGCCAACGGCGTGCCGGCGAGTAGCTCGACCATCCCCAGAACGCCGTTCATCGGCGTACGAATCTCGTGGCTCATATTGGCGAGAAACTCGCTCTTCGCCCGACTGGCCGCCTCTGCCCCCTGCAAGGCCTCGGCGAGATCACGGGTCCGTTCCTCCACCTTCTGCTCCAACTCCGTCTGGAGTCTGTGGAGTGCCGCCGTGTTTTCCCGAACACTCTCGACCGTTCGATTGAACACGCCCTGTAATAGCGCTACCTCACCGACCCCATCCTGGGCCACGCGCACGGAGAGGTCTCCTGTGCCGAGCCGCCCGGCGGCCTCGGCCAGATCGCACAGGGGCCTGGTGAGCCGTCGCGCCACGAAAAAGCTCACGCCAATCCCCAGGGCGACCATGGTGATGAACAGGCCGACGAGACTCTCCTGCAGTGCGCGCACCTCGCGCAGGGCGTAGCCGGCGTCCTGAGTCATAGTCAGGCGCCAGCCCCGCGCCACGCGCGGCGCATCCGGGCCAGCAGATGCCTGTGCCACGAAGAGGCCCTTTGCGATGCGGCGGTTCAGATGCACGCCGCCGTCGGCCAATACCTTCCCGTCCGCACTCGACAACACGACCTCGGTGTGTTCCAGGACGTCGGTGAAGGTGCTCAGCCTGCCCCAGTCGAGGTGGGCCTCCAGTACCCCGATGGTCTCATCCTGGGCGTAGGGCGCGAGAATCGGGACCGCGATGATGAGCTCGCCGTTCTTCGGCGGCAATACGGCCACATCTCCATCCCATACCGCATCCGTCTCCATCCAGGTGGTGGCCGTGTGGCCCTGGAGAAAGACGTCACCCTCTGCCACCACCAGCCGCCCAGCACTATCAAAACAATGGAGATGAATAATCTCCGGATGGCGCGATCGAGTCGCATCGAGAAAGCTGCCGATCTCCCGATCGGGATCGCCATCGACCACCAGCCCCATCACCGGCATGACGGCCGTGGTCTGCAGATCCGCCAGGGCACCACGAATCTGGTCCATCAATCGGTTCAGATTCGCCCGCGCGGAGAGGTCCAGGGACTCATGGAGCTGGGCCGTCAGGGCGGCGCTCACTCGCTTCGTACCGATCCATCCGGCAACTCCCATGGTGATGCACAGGAGTACGGCGATGACCCAGGTGAGGAGGACGCGGATGGACATCGGCTATGGGTCCACTGCCCGTGATCGCCACCGGCTCGCCGCGACGGCGGCGTCGCCAGCGCCAGGCCCGCGGGTATCGGGGCAGATGCAGCTCATGGCCCGCCGCCGAGATAGGTCGTCACTCGTTCGAGGGCCGTGCGGCAATCGGCCAGCAGTCCAGCCGCCGCATCTGTGGAGTCCGCGTGCTCCAGCGACCACGCCCTCTCGCGCAACACGTCGGCGCCGACGTTGCCGCAGCTCCCTTTCAAGGCGTGGGCGAGGCGCTGCACCTCCCCCATGTCGCCACGAGTGATCGCCTCCCCCAGGGCGGCGATCTGACGCGACGTATCCTTCAAAAATAGCTGGAGGATCTCCTCGACCGCCGCCTCGTCGCCCTCCACCATCTCCAGCAGGTGGCCTCGGTCCAGCGGCACTCCTGAATTCATAAGCTCATCCTCCCCGTCACGCCCCGCTTCCGACGACGTCCGATGCGCCTCGCACCAGCGCACGATGACGTCTCTCAGGACCTCCAACTTCAATGGTTTTGCCAGGTAGTCGTCCATGCCCATCCGCAGGCACTCCTCGCGATCGCCGCGCATGGCATTGGCGGTCAATGCGATGATCGGGATGTGCGCGCCACTCCGGGCCTCCTGCTGGCGAATGGCTAAGGTGGCCTGGTAGCCGTCCATCTCCGGCATCTGGCAATCCATCAACACCAGATCGAAGCCGCCCCGGCGCCACGCCTCCACGGCCAGCACGCCGTTGTCCACCGCGTGAGCCGTGTAGCCGAGCTTCTCCAGGCTCTTCAACACCACCATGCGATTAACCCGGTTGTCCTCGGCCACCAGGATGTTGATCGGACTGACGGAGACCGCCCGGGCTGGAGGTCGCTCTTCCTGGGCCGCCGCAGCGGCCTTGGCGTCGCCCCCGCCGACCGTGCGCCACAGGCATTGCGCTAGCTGCGCGCGCACCACCGGCTTGAGGAGGCAGGCGACAAATCCGATCTCCGCCAACTCGTCCCGCGCGCCGCGCTTGTCAATCGAGGTCAACAACAGTAGCTGGCACCCTGCGATCTCGCTGTCCGCCTTGATCGCCCGGGCGAGCATCTCCCCGTCCATCTCCGGCATCTGCATGTCGACGATAGCGACCTCGAAGGGATCCCCCGCCTCCGCCTGAGCACGCATCATGGCCAACGCCGGCGCTCCCCCCGTGGCCTCGCGGAAGCGCATGCCCCAGGACGCGAGGAAGTGGCGCAGCACCTCGCGGTTGGTGGCGTTGTCGTCGACGATCAAGCAATGCACGCCGGCGAGCGCACCTTCGGGCACCTCCTCGCATCGGCTACCCGGCGGGGCAAGGAGGAACGGCAACGCAAACCAGAATGTCGAGCCCTCGCCCGCGACACTCTCGACACCAATTTCCCCGCCCATCCCCTCCACCAGCCGCTTGCTGATGGTCAGCCCCAGCCCCGTCCCGCCGTAGCGTCGCGTCGTCGAGGAATCCACCTGGGTAAACGATTGGAATAGCCGCGCCAGGGCCTCGCTGGGGATACCGATGCCCGTGTCGGACACGGCGAAGCGTAACCATGCCGCGTCTTCGCGGACCTCGTCCGCGGTGACGCGCACGACGACCTCACCATGCTCCGTGAACTTGATGGCATTGCCCAGCAAGTTCATCAGGACCTGGCGCAGCCGACCCGGGTCACCACGCACGTCGATGGGCACGTCGGGGAGAATCGACACCGCCAACTCCACGCCCTTCTCCGCGGCTCGCCGCGCAAGCAGGGACCCAAGCTCATCCAGGCAGACCCGCAGGTCGAAGTCGACCTCCTCGAACTCCAGCTTGCCGGCCTCGATCTTGGAGAAGTCGAGGACATCATTGAGGATGGTGAGGAGGGCGTCGGCGCTGTGCTGTATCGTGGAGACGAATGCGCGCTGCTCCGGGTCCAGACGGGTGTCCAACAGCAGGTCGGCCATCCCCATGACGCCGTTCATCGGCGTACGGATCTCGTGGCTCATGTTGGCCAGAAACTCGCTCTTCGATCGGCTCGCCTCCAGCACACGGTCATGCGCGCGGGCGAGGTCCTCGTTCCGCTGCCGCAGCTCCTCCTGCACCCGTAGACGCGCCACCGCGGTGCCGATCTGGCTACCAATCCCTTGCAGCAGCGCCTGGACGCGCTCGTTCCACAGCGGCTGGGTAGCGCTGTAGAGCACGATGACGCCGACCACCCGTCCGCCCGACTTCAGAGGGATGATGCAGTGACCTCCCGCACCCATGTTCACACAGCACAGCTCGTGGCGGACGTCCGTGTCACAAGCGCGGCTCACGACCACCTCGCCGGATAGCAGAGCGCGGCCACAGAGACACTCCTCAGTCGCCACGTGCCAATCGGCGACGCGCGCGTCTGCCGGGAACTCACCGACGGTCGTCACCAGGTCGAAGGTGCTGCCCGGCTCGTCGACCAAGAAGGCACAGGCCTCACCCTGCACCACGAGCAGATGGTCGAGACTGACGAGCTGCTGCAGCGACGCCAGCAACAGCTCCTCCGCCGTCTCGGCACCCTGAATGATCCGATCGATCTCGTGCAGGACACGCAGCTCTGCGTGCCGGGCCCGCAGCCGCTCCTCGGCCCGATAACGCTCGATCTCGGCTCCGGCCCGGGAGGCGAAGAGGGTGAGCAGAGAGCCGTACGGAAAGTTTTCCGGGGTCTCTTCCGTATGACCGAGGCCAATCAGCCCGAGGGGCCTGCCCGTCGTGGAATCGAAGATCGGAACGCCGACGTACGACTCCACCCCCATCTCGCCGGCCAGCGCATCGCCGGGAAACAGCTCCCGGACATTTCGCGGGAAATAACGCGGCTCCCTCCCCATGACCTCCTCACACGGAGTGCCTTTAAGCTTGTATGTGAAGTTGTCGGTGAACTCGTCTCCCGCCCACACGGCGA
>Ga0210124_1000746_pt1 | contig 15567 bp, 13 predicted proteins | sample Muzzi_PWC_D2_FD_185554 | JGI IMG/M metagenome (GOLD analysis project Ga0210124, IMG submission 185554) | Wetland microbial communities from San Francisco Bay, California, USA, that impact long-term carbon sequestration - Muzzi_PWC_D2 (SPAdes) | ecosystem: Environmental > Aquatic > Marine >... | reverse complement strand
CCGGGTGGGGTGCCGCGGCGTGGCGGGCTCCAGGACCTCCCGGACCATGGCGGCGAGCCGCTCCTCCGCATCGCGCCGGTTGCGTGCCTGGCTGCGGAACCGGGTGCTGGTCACGACCACGTCGCCGTCGGCGGTAAGGGCGCCGGGAAAGCGCTCGGCGAGGCGGGCCTTCACCTCCGCCGACAGGGCGGTACTCTGAGCGAGATGAAAACGCAGCTCGATCTTGGTGGCGACCTTGTTGACGTGCTGCCCGCCGGGACCACCGCTGCGCACGGCGCGGTACACCAGGTCGTCATCGGGGAGCAAGATCCGTTCGGTCACCGGCAGGGCCATGGTCTTGCCTTCCTGACGCTGCGCCGCACCCGCCACTCCCCGGTGAGAACGATGGGCCTCGTCCGGGAAGGACGGACCGGCGGTCCGGCTACACGAACCAGATGTTGTCGACGTGGATCCCGAGCTCCTTCACCCGCTGCCGTGCCACCTCCAGCCCCTCTTCCCCACCGCAAGTCTCCGGCACGATGACGTGGTAACTGACGTGCTCGAACGACGCCGAGTGGGCGAAGGCACGGCTCTCCTCCGCGAACGGGGTGCCGCGCAGGGCGGCCTCGGTGAAGGCGCGGAAGATGACGAACTTCTCGCGGCGGAAGGCGGTGATGTCCGGCATCTTGCCGTTCACCGGGTTGGGCTCCGGGTGGTCGCCGAGGTGGGCGCGGAGGGTGTGGTACTCGGGCCGCCCCTCGACATAAGCGAGGACGCGCTCGACCAGGCGAGTGTGCTCAGGGTCGTTGCTCACATTGCGAGGCTAACGTGGATCGGTCGGCAGAGATAGTCGGGTTTCTGCGCAAAGACCCATGATTACAAACAGCTACACGTGGCTTGAGGAAGGGATTCACAGCCCGGCGGGACGCCGGAAGAGCCACTCCAACCGGCGCCCGGCACGGTTAACCGGGCCGGGCGCCGAAGCGGCCGGGGCGGTCCAGCCTTACGGCTGGGCGACGTTCGCGGCTTCGGTCTGCGCGTCGGCGTCGGAGGCCAGCCAGCCCAGGAGCGGAATCTCGTGCAACTCGTGGATGGCGGCTACCCGGGTGTGCCATTCGGCCGGTTGCAGGCCAGGGACGAAGGCGAACAACAGGCTGGCGACGGTGGCGAAGCCGATCAGGAAGATGGGGATATGGTGGCTCTGCATGGGAACGGTCCCCGCGAGATCAACGGCGGTGGATGTCTGTAATGCCTGCAAGAGCAATGCCAACTTCATTCCGATTCGCGAGAGTAGGCGGAAACGCCTGTATTCACAAGGGATCGGCCGCATGGCGCTGGGGGGGCCGGGGGTGGAACCACCTCCGGATAGCGGACGGGTGACGTCACGCGTCGCTTTTTGACACACGCCACAAACAGAAATGAGTCGCGTGACGCCATGGGTACTTACCCGACGGCCATCGCCGCGACGGGCTCCTCCATCCGCGCGTCGTCCAGATGCACGGCGATCAGGCTACTGATCCCGGGTTCCGCCATGGTGATGCCGTACAGGGCGTCGGCGGCCTCCATGGTCGTCTTGTTGTGGGTGATGGTGGTGAATTGCGTCGAGCCGCCGATGGTTCGCAGCAGCCGGTTGAAGCGCCCGACATTGGCGTCGTCCAGGGGCGCATCGACCTCGTCGAGGAGGCAGAACGGCGCCGGTTTCACCTGGTAGGTGGCGAAGATCAACGACAGGGTGGTCAAGGCCTTCTCGCCGCCGGAGAGGAGTGAGATGTTCTGCAGCCGCTTGCCCGGCGGTTGGGCCGTGATGTCGATCCCGGACTCCAGCGGGTTGTCCGGGTCGGTGAGGTGGAGCTCGGCGTGGCCGCCCTCGAACAGGGAGGTGAACAGGCGGGTGAAGTGCTCGCCGATCGCTGCGAAGGTGGTGATGAACCGCTCTTTGCTGGTCTTGTTGATGCGCCGGATCGCCTCGCGGATGTCCGCCACCGCCGCGAGCAGGTCGTCGCGCTGGCCGTTCAGGAAGGCGAGGCGCTCGTCGAGCTCCTCCTTCTCGGCGATCGCCATCAGGTTCACCGGACCGATGCGCTCCAGCTTGCGCACCAGCTCGGGGATCTCCTGCTCCATCTCCGCCAGGGGTCGATCGGCATCGCCGCCTTCGTTGCGGGCCACCTGGGGGGTGCGCTGGTGCTTCTCCTCGAACAGGGCGTGGATCTCGTGGCTCTCATGGCGCAGCCCGTCGAGCTCTTGCTCGATGCGGTGGAGCTGGGCCACCTGGTCCTCCTTGGCGGTGCGCAGCCGGCGTGCCTCTGCGCCCAGCTCCTGGACCTCGGCGTCGGCCTCCTGAAAGGCCTGGAACGCCTCCTGGAAGTCGGCGCGGGCGCGTTCACCATCACGCACCGCGGTGACCAGGGCCGTGCGCAGCTCCGCGAGGTGGGTGCGGATCGCTGCCTCCTCTTGGTCGAGGTCGGTAACCCGCGCCGACTTGGTGGCGCGCTCCAGGGCACCGCGCTCCTCTTCGCCCATGGTCTCGCGCCGCTGCTCCTCGACTTGCCGCAGCCGGCCGTCGAGGTGGCCGAAGCGCACCTTCGCCTCGATCACCTGGTGCTGCTGTCCTTCCAGCCGTCCCTCGAGCCCGACGAGGTGGGCCTCGCGGCGGGAGATCTCCGCGCCGCGCTCCCCCTCCTCTGAGCCGAGTCGACCGCGCTCCTCGTGGAGTCGCTCCAGGTCGGCGTCGAGGTTGGCCCGATTGACGGCCAGGGCGGTGATCTCATCGCGGTTCACGGTCTGGCGGCTCTCCAGGCGCGCCCACTCCCCCTCCGCCTCGGTCCGCTGGTGTTGCGCGGCCTGCAGGGCGAGGCGGGCGTGTTGTTCGGCCTCCTGGGCCGTGGCGAGCGCGGCCTCGCACCCGGTGACCTCCTCGCGCACGGCGTGGAGGCGCTGGTTGTGCTCCTCGATGCGGCGGCGCACCTCGGGCAGGGCGGCCTCGATCTCCCGCTGCTCCCGGTGGCGGGCGAGGGTGCCGGCGAGCCGCGCCGGCTCTTGACCGAGGCGTAGCAGGCCGGTCGTTTCCACGAGCTGTCCATCCCGCGCCGCCACGGTCCACGCCGGGTAGGCGCGCCACGTGGCGAGGGCCTCGGCAATGGTCCCGACCAGCAGCACGCGGCCCAGATGGGCCTTCACCCACGGGCGCAGCTCGGCCTCGCAGTCGATTTGATCGACCAGTCGCGGGACGCCGTCCGGGGGCGCCGCGTGGTCGTGGGCGAGCGCCTCGCCTGGCGGGAGGAGCACCAGGGTGGCGGGCAAGGGGTGGCTCGCCGCCCACTCCGCCAGGGCACGGCTCTGGCTATCGTCGGTCAGCAGGCGGGCGCCCAGGGCCTCGCCCAGGACGGTCTCCACCACGGCCTCCAGGTCGGCCGGGACCCGCAGGCCGTGGGCGATGGGGTGGGCCTCCCGCCACCATGTCTGGAGGTCGGTCGGCAAGGCCGCACCCTGCTCCGCCGCGACTACCTCTTCGGAGAGCAGATCCCGCAGGGCCTCGCCGCGCGCCTCCAGCCGGTGGGCGTCGGCACGTACCGCGTCACGTTCCTCCACCGCCTGCTCCTCTGCCTCCTGGGCCGTGCGTAGCCGCTGCCGGCGGTCCTGGAGATCGGCGCTGCACGTCTCGGCGTCGGCCTGCGCGCGGTGCACCGTCTCCGCGGCCTCCTGCATGCGGACCGCCAGCCCGTCGTGCTCGACCGCCAGGCCGGCCTCGTTGAGGGCCAGCCGTTGCTGGCGCTCGTCGAGATCGTGGCGCTGGCGCTCGACGTACTCGATCCGGGCCTGGTTACGGCTGCGCGTCTCCGCGAGCTCGGCCAGGCTGCGCCGGGCCTCGGCCTGGGCACGCCGCTCCTCCTCGCGTTCCGTGACCAGGTCGCGCAGGGTGGTCTGGAGGCCGTCGAGCACGGCCTCCAGCTCCTGGCGCTGCTGGTGGGTGTGACTCAGCTCGGCGTCCAGACGGGTACGCTGGTCGGCCAGGTCGCGCAGACGGTCGGCCCAGCGACCAAGGTCGGCGGCGAGCCCCTGGCGCTCGCGGTCGATGCCGTGCAGGCGCGCTTCCTGGGTGTGTAACTCGCCCTCGATCCGCGCCGTCTCCTGTTCGAGGTGGGCCGCCTGCTCGCGCAAACGGTCCGATGCCTCCCGCTGTTCCTGGGCGTGGAGCCGGCGTGCCTCCACCTGGGCCTCGGTGCGGCCGATCGCGGTCTCCACATCTTGCAAAGCCGTGCGCTGGCGGGTCGTGACCGCCTCCAGCTCGTGGCCGCGATCGGCGATCGTCTCCAGCCGCGCGCAGGCGACGTGCGCCTCGTAGAGCCGCAGGGCGTGGCGCAGCCGCTTGTAGCGCTCGGCCTCCTTGGCCTGGCGCTCCAGGCGCCGGAGCTGCTTCTCCACCTCCTGGATGATGTCCTGGACGCGGCTCAGGTTCTCCTCCGTGGTGGTGAGCTTGCGGCTCGCCGCCTCCTTCTTGATCTTGTAGCTGGTGATGCCGGCGGCCTCGTCGAACAGGGCGCGGCGCTCCTCGGGCTTGGCGTTGAGGATCGCGTCGATGTGGCCCTGCTGGAGGATCGCCACGCCGCGGCCGCTCATGCCGGTGTCCATGAACAGGTCGCGGATGTCCTTGAGCCGGCACGGGATCTTGTTGATGAAGTACTCGCGTTCGCCGTCCCGGTGGATGCGCCGCGTCACCTGGATCTCGGCGAAGTCGGCGAATGGGCCGCGCACCGAGCGGTCGTTGTTGTCGATGGTGAGGGTGACCTCCGCCATGCCGGTCGGCTTGCGGGTGCCGGAGCCCTTGAAGATGAAGTCGACCGCGTTGTCGCCCCGCAGGTAGTGGGCGGACTGCTCGCCGAGGACCCAGCGGACGGCGTCGGAGATATTGGATTTACCGCAGCCGTTGGGGCCGACGACGGCGGTGATGCCGTCCTGAAAGTCGATGAAGGTGCGGTCGGCGAACGACTTGAACCCGGTCATCTCCAGACGCTTGAAGCGCATGGCAGATCTCCTGAGAGGGGAAAAAACGACGGGAGGGGGTGGAGAGGAGGGAGCGGGGAGGGGAGGTTCGTCCGTTTATAGTCCCGCCCGGCCGGAGCGTCAATCTAACCGAAAAGATCCGTATTTAAGAGTCTGCCTGTGTGTGGTAACTACATGATTTATAGTGGAACTCCCTGCCTCCCCACGGTGAGCTAGACTCCTCGCCCGACGCTCACCGAACTTTTCACCTCCCCGCCCCACGGCTCCAAGGGCCGGTCATGACCCTCAACCTCTACGGCACGGTAGTTCTCGCCGCCCTGGTCTGTGACTACCTCCTCAAGGGGGCGGCGGACTGGCTCAACCTGCGCACCATGGGGGCGCCGCCGGCGCCCCTCGCGGACCTCTATGACCCGGCCACCTACGACCGTTCCCGGTCGTACACCCGCGCGCGCACCCGGTTCGGGCTCGTCGCCGCCACCTTTGACCTCGCTGTGCTCCTCGGCTTCTGGGGGATCGGCGGCTTTGCCCATCTCGACCGAGCGGTGCGCGCCCTTGGCCTCGGTGAGGTTGTCACCGGGTTGATCTACATCGGCACCCTGGCGGCGGCGCTCGGGCTCCTCGACCTGCCGTTTCGCTACCACGCCACCTTCGGCATCGAGCAGCGCTTCGGCTTCAACCGCACCCGCCGCCGGACCTTCTGGCTCGACCACGCCAAGGGGGCCGTGCTCGCCGTGGCAGTCGGCGGTCCGCTCCTCGCCCTGGTCCTCTACCTGTTCGACCGCCTCGGCCCCGGCGCGTGGCTCTATGGCTGGCTGGCGACCGTCGCCGTGCTGCTGGCCGTGCAGTACGTGGCGCCGGCCTGGCTCATGCCCCTGTTCTTTCGCTTCACCCCCCTGGGAGAGGGCGGCCTGCGCGATGCGATCCTCGCCCTTGCCCGGCGCGTGGGCTTCCCCTTGCAGGGGATCTACCTGATCGACGGCTCACGGCGCTCGACCAAGGCCAACGCCTTCTTCACCGGCCTCGGGCGCAACAAACGCATCGCCCTGTTCGACACCCTGGTCGACGGCCAGGAGGTCGACGAGGTCGTGGCGGTGGTCGCCCACGAGATCGGCCACTACCGGCGGCGCCACGTGCTGTACGGGACGATCCTCTCCATCGCCCACACCGGCCTGCTCTTTGGCCTGCTCGCCCTGTGTCTCGGCCGCCCCGGCATGTACGCCGCGTTTGGCGTGGAGCAGATGTCGGTCCATGCGGGCCTGGTGTTCTTCACCCTCCTCTACACCCCGGTGGAGATGATCCTCTCCCTGGCGCTCCACGCCGTATCGCGGCGCAATGAGTATCAGGCCGACCGCTTCGCCGTCACCGCCACCGGCGACTGGCGCCCCCTCGCCGCCTCCCTGAAACGCCTCTCCCGCGACCACCTCGCCAACCTCACCCCGCACCCGTTGTACGTGGCCCTACACTACTCCCACCCGACGCTGCTGCAGCGGCTGACGGCGATGCAGGAGTGAGCTGTCCGCGCTCAGCTATCAGCGCTCAGCTCGCTGGAGGGCGTGCTCTGCCCGCCATGCCGGGGGTCGCCCGGCCTACACAATCACCTGCCGATGGAAGATCTCCCGCCGCGGTCACAGGCCGTAGAGGATGGCTAGCGCCAGAGTGAAGCCGAGCCCCACCAGCGCCGTGAGGGGCAGGCCGACGCGCAGGAAGTCGGAGAACTTGTAGCCACCGGCGCTCAGGATCAGCAGGTTCGTCTGGTAGCCGATCGGCGTGGCGTAGCTCATGTTCGCGCCGAACATCACCGCCAGGACGAAGGGCTCGACCGGCGCGCCGATCTGCCGGGCGATGGCCACGGCGATCGGTGTCCCGACCACCGCCGCGGCGGCGTTTGAGACGACGTTGGTGACCAGCGACATGAGGAAGATCAGCGCCCCCAGGGTGGCCACCGTGGGCAGCCCGGTGGTGGCGGCCACGAACAGGTGGGCGAGGAACTCGGTGCCACCGGTGTCGACCAGGGCGCGCCCCAGGGCGAGGCTGACGACGATGATGAGGATGACGGGGATCGAGAGCGCTGCGGTGAGGTCGCGCCAGGTGATACAGCGCAGGGCCACCAATAGGCCGACGCCGGTGAGGGCGCTCACGGCGATGGGCAGGAGGCCGGTCGCCGCCACGGCGACGACCCCCGCCATGATTGCCAGGGCCGCCGGCGCCTGCCGCGACGCCGTAAGCTCGATGCTGCTTTCCAGGGTCAGGAGCTTGGTGTCGACATGGATCGCGTCGAGGTCGTCCTGCGTCCCCTGGACGAGGAGGATGTCGCCCGGCTGGAGGCGGATGTCCTTGACGTTGGTGGTGATCTTCTCCAGTGGCTGGTGCATCCGGTGGAGGGCGAGGACGACGACGCTGAAGCGCTCGGCGAAGCGGGTCTCCGTCAGGCTGCGGTTGTGCAGGATCGACCCCGAGGTGACCAGCACCTCGGCCAGCCGCACGTCGCCCTCCGACGCCTGGTATGCCCCCTCGATCGGCTCGCCGCGGCTATCGACGTTGGACAGGGTGCCGTGCAGTCGCGTCTCGAACGTCTTGAGCTGTGCCGCCGTGCCGCTGATGAACAGTCCATCCCCCGGTTCCAGCCTCACCGTCGGCAGGGGAAGCATGAGCTGGTTTCTGCCGCGCATGATCTTGTGTACCGGCATCTCGCGCCTGGTCTCCTCCCGGAGGGCACGCAGCTCCCGCTTCTCACCGACACTCTCGGGCGAGAGGAACAGGACGGCGTTGTAGATCCGTTGTTGGGTGTCGGCGAGGGCGATCTTCCGCTCCGGCAATAGCCACGGGGCGACCAGCCAGAGGAATAGCAGACCGGCGCCGCCCACGATCGTCACCGGCAGCGCGAAGTCGAACATCGCGAACTGGACGCCGGCCAGGTCGCGGGCAAGGGATACCACCAGGAGGTTGGTCGACGTGCCGATGGTCGTCGCCATGCCGCCGATGATGGTCACCAGCCCCATGGGCATGAGGATCTTCGACGGCGCGGTCTGGTTTTCCAGGGCGACCACGATCAGCACCGGCACGAGCAGGATCACGATCGGGGTGTTGTTGAGAAAGCCGCTGAGGAGGGCGCTCACCACTAGGGTGGCGAGGAAGGTGAGTCGCGGGTGGCGTCGCCAGTGTTGCGTCAGCGACTTGGCCAGGGGTTTCAGCGCGCCGGTCCGTTCAATGCCCTTGCCCAGGACCATCAGGGCGCAGATGGCGATCAACGCCGGGTGGCCGAAGCCGGAAAAGAACAGCATCGGGTCGACGCGCGTGCCGTCGTCAGCGGTGAACGGGACCACCGTGAACCCGAGGACGAGCAGGACGAGGACCGCCAGGCTCGATGTCTCGAGGCGGATCCGTTCCTGGGCAAAGAGAACCAGTGCCACGCCGGTGAGGGCGAGGGTGGCAGCGGCGTGGGGGGTGATCTCCATGGTCATCCAGTCGTTACACGCCGACCGGTTCCGAGCGAGTGCGAAGGGGAGGGAGATGCGGCCGGCCCCCTCGCGGAGCAGGGGCCTAGTCCGTCTGCGGCGGCCTGTTTAGCGATGGCGGCTATGGGCAAGAGGGGGCGTTGGTCGGCGGTGCCAGTCGCTCCCTTGTGGCAGGGCGTGATGGTGATGGACGGGAGTCACTCCGAGCCGGATTCCCCCCAACCCCATCCCTCCAGATCGCGCAGGAAGTGGCGCGCCGTCAGGTCGTAGTGGATCGGGGTGATGGAGACGCAGCCGTCTGCCAGGGCGGTGTCGTCGACGTAGGCCACGCTCTCCGGGATGTGGGTCTCGCCGGTCTGCCAGTAATAGGCGTTGCCGCGCGGGTCGATGCGTTCCTCGAAGAACTCGACGAACCGCCCCTTGCCCTGCTCGGTGACGCGCATGCCACGGATCCGGTCGCGCGGGATGGCCGGGACGTTGACGTTGAGCAGCACCCCCTCGGGCAGGCCACGGTCGACCACCTTCCGGGCGATCTCCAAGGCCACCTCGGCTGCCGGCTGAAAGTCGAGCTTGGCGCGCCACTCCAGGGAGATGGCCAGCGACGGGATGCCGAGGATCGCCCCCTCGGTGGCGGCGGACACCGTGCCGGAGTAGATGATGTTGTGGCCGGTGTTGGCGCCGCGGTTGATCCCCGAGACCACCAGGTCCGGCCGCGTCTCCAGCAGCACGTTGACCGCCAGCTTCACGCAGTCGGCCGGGGTGCCGTTCACCGCGTGGCCGAACAGCACGCCGTCGTGGAACACCTTCTCCACGCGCAGGGGATCGACCAGGGTGAGGGCGTGGCCCACCGCGCTCTTCTCCACCAGGGGCGCCACCACGTGCACCTCGCCGAGCTGCTTCATCGCCTGGACCAGGACGAACAGCCCGTGGGCGTGGATGCCGTCGTCATTGGTCACCAAGATCTGCACGCCACTGCTCCACTGTCTCGGGTTGGTAGGCGACGCCCATCAGGCAGAGCCCCTGGGCCGGCGCCGTGGGACCGGCCGCCCGGCGATCGCGGGCCGTGAGGATCGCGGCCATCTGCGAGCTTTGCAACCGGCCGCGCCCCATCTCCAGCAGGGTCCCGGCCAGGTTGCGCACCATGTGCTTGAGGAAGCCGTCGCCGGCGATCCAGAGCTGAAGCTCGTCGTCCACCTCCCGCCAGGTCGCCGCCACCACCCGCCGCACCCGGGTCGTGGTGTCCGCATCGGCCGCGCACAGGCTGGAGAAGTCGTGCTCCCCCATTACCGCGGCAAGTCCCTCTGTCATGGCGACTTGGTTCAGTGGGGCGCGCTCCCAGTGGACGAAGGGACGCCGGAAGAGCGTTGGCTCCGGCCGGTTGAGGATCCGGTAGCGGTAGAGCTTCCCCACCGCGGCGAACCGCGCGTGGAAGGCGGCCGCCACCGCCTCCAACCGGCGGACCACGATGTCGTCGGGCAGCAGGGCATTGAGCCCGCGCAACAGCGCATCGGCGGCAAACGCCCGCGGCAGGTCGAAGTGGGCCGGCATTCCCTCGGCGTGTACCCCCGAATCCGTCCGCCCCGCCGAGTGCACCCGCACCGGCCGATCACACAGCCGCGACAGCACCCCCTCCACCCGCGCCTGCACCGTATCCTCCCCCGGCTGCACCTGCCACCCGGCATACGCGGTCCCCTGGTAGGCAAGGTGGAGCAGGACACGCTGGCCGACGGGGAGGAGTTGTCCGGTCATGGGGAGCCACGGCCTCCAGGGGGAGCCGTGCCAGGCCATGATCCCCCTAAGGAAGGCAGGAGGGGAAGGAACGAGATCCGTAGGGGAGGCCTTTACCCCCTCCCGTGGCGGAGTGGCCGTGGGGTGCGCCAACCGAAGGGCGGCGCACCGTGGTCCGGGGCATCGCGCCGGACGGGGACCCGGCCCGGAGGGGCGGGCGGTGGCGCAGTCGGGGTAGAGTCATGGGGAGGAATGCGGGTTGGGAAGAGGTGTGGCCTGCGACGCACAAAACGCTTCTTTTTCCACTACAACAATCGTGTTTGTTCGGGATCCGTTGTCGTGCGGTTTCGTGCACTTGATGTGCCGGTGGAAGATGTTCCTCGATTACCCGATGCGTGCCGCAACGCTTGCTACATTGGTTATACATTGACGTTTTGTTTCCGCTCGTGACCGAGCCTTCGTGCACGGCGGGGAACAGCAGGTGGAGCCATGCGTCGCGCACTCATCGTGTTGTCGTCTCTGTTCGTTGCGTCGCTTGCCTGGGCGCAGATGCCGGTGGTGGACACCGGCCCAGACCAGACCATCTATCTCGGTGACACGGCGGAGCTGCACGCCACGGCCAGTGGTGACCCGATCGGATGGCAGTGGGATGTGATCTCGGCTCCGACGGGAAGCAGCTACACGCTGGCTTTCGCGGGCAGTGCCGACCCGCTCTTCTCCACCGACACGTCGGGGGCCTACGTCATCACGGCGATGGCCGAAAACTACTTCGGATGGAGCGACCCGGATGCCGTGGTGGTGACGGTCGTTCAGAACCAGCCGCCGACCGCAGTAGCGACTGCGACGCCGCTTTCCGGTCCGGCCCCGCTGCTCGTGAGCTTTGACGGCACGCTGAGCTTCGACCCTGAGGGCGGAGCTCTCGTGTACGACTGGGACTTTGACGATGGTGACTTTGGTCCGGGCGCAACTACCAGCCACACGTACTACGACCCCGGCGTCTACTATGCGGTGCTGACGGTCTTCGACGAGCGCGGCCTGGCCGACTTCGACACAATCGAAATCACCGTAACCCCCGCCAATGTTCCCCCCACCGCGTCGCCCACTGCCACCCCGAACAACGGCAACGCACCGCTGGTCGTGCAGTTTGCGGCCAACGCCTCTGACCCGGAGGGGGCCGACCTCACCTACATGTGGGACTTTGGCGATCCGGCGAGCGACGGCAACGCCAGCACCCTGGCCGACCCGCAGCACGTCTACGAGGCGGTGGGCACCTACGTTGCGTGGGTGGACGTTTCCGACGGCGTGAACACGGTCTCGGCGTCGGTGACCGTGGTGGTCTCGTCCGGCCAGCTCTTGTCCACGAGTCGGGCATCCGTGGTCGCCTGGGACATCGGCCAGCAGAACAAGGGCACCATCTCCTACTGGGGCGACATCGACCTGCCGGTGCCTGGGGCGGACGATGTCCTCTCCCTCACCTTCGACGGACTCCGCCTGTTCCAAAAGCGCTTCGGTCAGTTTGAGGCCAGCCTCGATGGCGGGAACGAGTATGTGTTCGTGCAGCGCTGGCTCCTGGTGCGCATCAACTTCGACACCCACACCCTGTACGTCGAGAGGCAGAAAGCGAACCTCGGCAAGCTCGAGCAGAGCGACGGCATCGACGTGGCGCTGACATGGGGCGGCCAAGTGGCCGTCGACCAGTTCGTGATGGACCATCCGAGCGAGCTGGAGTGGAGCTACGAGCGGTAGCGGGACGGTGCGCCTCGCGTGGCTCGGCGGCACCCTACGGGGCTTCGCGGAGATTGTCGTAGGGTGTGCCAACCGCAGGGCGGCGCACCGCATCCCGAGCCGCCAGCGAACCGAGCGGTTGGCCGGTGCCGGCACTTGGCGGCGAGGTACGTGACGACACTGACGTGGCGAGCGGGATACTATCGCCTCCGGGCACGATGTCGTTGAATTGCGGGGCAGGAGGCAAGGTGCAGTTCACCAGGTACTTCACGGCGATGCGGGCTCGGCCGGATCGTGCCGCGATCCAGCTAGAATGGATCGAGCGAGTGGTCGACCGGCCCGAAAGAGAGATGATTCAAGAGGATGGTCGGATTCGCCGGTGGGCGCTCATCCCAGAGGCAGGCAATCGTTACCTCCGCGTGATTCTCCTCCCGGATGGCAAGACCGTGCACAACGCATTCTTTGACCGGAGCTATCGGCCATGAAGATCAAGTACTTCCAGGATACCGACACGTTGCTCATCGAGTTCACCACGGCTGAGGTCGTCGAGACGCGGGACCTGGACGAAAACACCCTCCTCGATGTCGGCCGCGACGGGAGGATCGTCGCCATCACCGTCGAGCACGCTAGCGAGCGAGCCGACATTCCCCACTTCTCCTTCGAGCAGATCGCGGCCTGACGGGGTGCGCGGTCCAGTGACGGACCGGTGTTCTTCGCGCCCCGGCGCTCTCGTGGGAGACCCACGAAGAGCGAGTAATCCACGAAGAACACGAAGCTCACGAAGGCGGTAGTTCAGGAGGGGGTTGAGCCACGAGCCGCCACGGTGGGGCAAAACGCAATAAGGCAAGCCAGACCCCATGAATAACGCAAGCCAGACCCCATGAGGCCCCATGACGGTGCGCCTCGCGTTGCTCGGCGCCACCCTACGGGGGTTCGGCGGAGATTGCCGTAGGGTGCGCCAACCGAAGGGCGGCGCACCGTGGTCCGGGGCATGGCGTCGGGTTGGGCCACTGACTTGGCCATCCTGCGTCCATTCGTGGTCCCATCCGCGTCCCGGCGGTTCTTCGTGTCCTTCGTGGTTGAGGTCCCCTTCAGTTGTGGTGCTTGGCCGCCTTGCGGAGGCTGGCGACGAGCTTGCGTTCGGCCTTGGTTAGGGTGAGGTCGAGCTGGACCTCCTTGCGGCGGCGTTCCTTTTTCGGGAGCTTCTTGAGGGCCTTGCGGTCGGTGGAGACGAAGGTGACCTTGTGCCACAGGCCGTGGCCGTCGTGGGTGGCGATCAGCTCGGCCTCCAGGGTGATCGGGGCGTAGTGGACATTGAAGAGGTAGGCGGCGCCACCCCAGGTGAGGACCTCGGAGGCGATCTCCTCGGCGGCGACGGCCAGGCCGACCCAGGCGTTGGTGACCGTGGCCGCGATCGCTCCCTGGACCACCCCCTCCGCCACCCCGCTCCCGATAAGATACGCGAGCCACTTGCGCTTGATGTGCCCGTAGCCGGACAGCTCCACATCTAGCACCGCCTGGGCGTTCGTAGCCCGGCCCAGGGCGGCGAGCCACCGCTGCCGGTCTTCGTCCGTGGGCGGCGGCGCCTCGGCGAGGGCTCGTTCCACCTCCACCTCCGGTACGATCGCGAAGGAGTCGGCCAGGCGATCCATGAGGGAGCAGGTGAGGGCGGTGGTCACCTCGTCCATGCGGTCCTGGATCAGGGCCTGCTCTGCGTCCTCGCTCGGCGGCGGCTCGGGGGGCGTCGCGATGTCGGCGAGGTGGTGGACGGTCACCGTGGCGGTGACCGGAAGCACCGCGACGCGCAGCGGCTGCGTCGTGCCGGGCGCGATCCCGTGGGCCGACCAGCTCGCACAGGCGGTGGTGAGGCAGCCGCACAGGAGGGCCGCCAGGAAGGGGCTTCGGCTGGCCATCCCCGCATCTTGCGTCGCGCCGCGCGCGTCGGCCAGGCGAGATGCGCGTGGGGGTGATCGCGTCTGGCGCAACGACACTGGCGGGACCGCCACCTCGGGCCGCTTACCGCACCTCCAGCGCCCAGCCGGCGGCGAGGGTGGCGGCCGTGGCGAGGAGGAAGAGGAGGTCGGTTGCCGTGAAGCGGAGGGTGGCGGCCTGGAGGGCCGGGTCCGGGAGGTCGCCGCGCTCGGCGGCCGCGGCGCGGGTGGCGATCTCCGCGTGACCGGCGGCAACCAGGCGGGTGAGGCGGGTGTCGAAGTCGACGCCGCGCTGCTCGCGCCAGCCCTTGAACTGGTCGGCGAACCAGGGGAGGAAACCGATGGCCAGGCCGGTCACGACGGCGAAGCGGTGGGCACGGCGGCCGTTACGGCCCAGGGGGCCGAGGAGCCGTAGCAGGCCGGCCACCAGCTCCTCCGACGTGAGGGAGCGGTAGAGGGCATTGGCGCACCACACGGCGAGGATCAAGCGCACGGCGGTGAGCATGGCCATGGTCGCGCCCTCGCGGGTGATCCACAGGTCCGTGGCGGGGAGGCGCCACACCACGTGGCCCGGGGTCATGAAGAGGTGGAGGCAGGCGGCGACCAGCAGGAGCCAGCGCAGGAAGCGCAGGAGGCGCAGGAAGGGGAGGGGGGAGAGGCGGTGGAGGGCGACGTAGGCGAGCCACGCGGCGGCGAGCAGGGCGACCGCGGCCGGTCGTTGCCAGCGGAACAGGTGGACCAGCAGGGCGACGATGAACAGGAGGTGGGTGCGGGGGTCGAGGGGCGATGGGGTTCGCTCCGGTGCGGCGGCGATCACGGTGCGTGCCTCACAGGCGCCTGTGCCCCGGCGAGGATCGCCTGCCAGTCGAGATGCTCCGCCAGGCGATCCCAGGTGGCGGGTGCCGCGGGCTCGGCCACCTCCGGCAGGCGGCCGAGGATCGGCAGCCCGGTGAGCTCCGCCAGGTCGGTGACCGCGTGGGCGACGGCGGGGTCGTCCGCCTCCGTGGCCACCCGAGTCACCACCAGGCCGATGACCGGGATCGCGGCGGCACGCAGGGCGTGGACCGTGAGCCAGGTGTGGTTGAGGGTGCCGAGACGCGGGGTGGTCACCACCAGGGCCGGGAGGCCGAGGGTGCGGAGCCAGTCGAGGAGGGTCGTCTCCGGGGTGAGGGGTACGGCGAGACCGCCGATCCCCTCCACCGCGGTGAAGGGATGACCCCGCCGCAATCGCACGACGGCGGCGGTCATGGCCGCGAGGTCGACCATCGCGCCGACTTCGCGGGCGGCGCGCAGGGGCGCGGCGGCCGCGGCGAATCGCACCGGGCACACCTCCTCCAGGGAGAGGACGTCATCGGCGGCGACACGCAACGCGGCCCCGTCGCTCGGGTGGAGGTGGCCGCCGCGTGCGGTGCACCCGGTCTCCACCGGCTTGCACGCCACCGCCGCGATGCCGTGGCGACGCAGGGCGCGGATCAGGGCGCAGGTCACCACGGTCTTGCCGATACCGGTATCGGTGCCGGTGACGATCAGGCCGGGGTGGGAGGGAGCCATCAACGGTCAGGTTTCAGCGATCAGCTTTCGGGCCTAGCGCCGCGATGGTACCTTGGGCCGCCCGGGAAGACCCCACCTGTTGCCGGTTCGAGAGGTGGCGGGTCTCATCCTCCTGACCGCTGACCGCTGACCGCTGACCCATGAGAAGCCTCGTCGCCACCCTGGTCTGCCTCTCCCTCGTCTCCTGTGCCGGCGGG
>Ga0210124_1000745_pt1 | contig 15578 bp, 16 predicted proteins | sample Muzzi_PWC_D2_FD_185554 | JGI IMG/M metagenome (GOLD analysis project Ga0210124, IMG submission 185554) | Wetland microbial communities from San Francisco Bay, California, USA, that impact long-term carbon sequestration - Muzzi_PWC_D2 (SPAdes) | ecosystem: Environmental > Aquatic > Marine >... | reverse complement strand
GGTGCCCGGCAGCTCGGCGTTCAGCCCGAGGATGTCGAAGTCGTCCCGATCGATGAAAAAACATATGCTGTTTCGATAAAGAACATGCCCGGCCAATTCGATATTGCCGTCTTGGAAGATAAGATGGGTGCCGTCATCAGGACAATAACACCGCCTCTGGGCAAGGGCAAGCCGGTAACCGTTGAAGACATCGAACACGCCCTCGCCGATCTCAAAATCGTTTTCGGCATCAATAAGGACGTCATCAATAATATTGTTTCCGAAGCTATAAACACCGGCGCTCCGCAGAACAATATCCATGTTGCCGCCGGCGAGCCTGCCCAAAACGGCCAGGACGGCCGAATTGATCTGAAAATCGGGCAGGATGCCGTCAATAAAACTCCTAATGCCAATATGATGGTCAAACCGGACCAGATCGTCGCTGTCCGAATTCCCGCCACAAAAGGAACGCCGGGCAGAAACATTTTCGGTGAAGAAGTTCTTGCAAAGATGGGCAATGAGATCGATTTTGTTTCCGGAGACAATGTCACCGTCACCAAGGACGGCAATACGCTTATGGCTGCCATATATGGTACGGCGCGATTAACCCCGAAGAGAGTGTCGGTAGAAAATCCGGTCAAGGTCGACAAGGCCGGGATGTGGGCTAAAATGTCTATATTCCCTGCACTTGCCGACAACAGCAAGCTGACATATAAAGATGTATGTACGGCGCTGGAACAAGCAGGCGTCATCAGCGGTATTAAAGAAGATTCGGTTATAAAGGCCATCGAGGCGGACGAACCGCTTTTAGACCTCATGGTCGCCGAGGCTGTTCCTGCCAAAGACGGTGTTAACGCCCGGATAGAATTCAAATTTCGTCTTAATGGCGATGATCCCGAAACCGTCGACGCTGCAAGACAAGACGGCAAATTGCCTGAATCTTCCGTTATCAAGGAGATGTTTTCAGCCGGCGATGTACTATCCATAAAAACTTTGCCGGAAAAACCTTTGCATGGCATCACCATAACCGGAAAACCTCTGACCGGTGCCGAACCCAAGGACAAACAGATAACTCCCGGCACAAACGTTACTGTTCTCGATGACGGCGTGACCTTTGTTGTTGCCGAGGGCATATTGGCAGGCTATGCAGATTATATCAATGGTCAATTGTGTGTCAACGAGCCGCTGATTGTGTCTGAGGATAACTTAAAAGTCTATCTGTCTGTTCATCCTCCGTCGGAGTCGGGCAGGATGCTGACTATGGAGTTGGTTGAAAAAATGCTCGCCGACCGCGGGATAGTCCAGGGTATCGATGGCAACACCATTAAACAGGCGCTGAACGAGGCTGCCTCAAAAAACATGCCGATTCATGATGTAGTGATTGCAGAGGGAAGAGCAGCCCAGGGAGGAGAGGACGCAAAAATCGAACTTAAATTTCAACCGGAGAAGATTGCGGGAACCATTGATGAGCACTCCGGAATCATCAACTATAAAGAACGAAAATCTATACAAAGCGTCAAGGCGGAGATGCTGCTGGCAGTCAAGATCCCGCCGACACCCGGAATAGAAGGGGTCGACGTATTTGGCAATATCCTTCCTACCAAACCCGGCAGTGAAAAAGACCTCAAGCCGGCGGGCAACGTTTTGGTTTCAGACGACGGGCTAAGTTTTACATCCGAAATCGACGGCATCGTGTTTCTCACACCGGAAAACAAGATATGGGTTTCCAAACAGTATGAAGTGCCCGGTGATGTGGATTATTCAATCGGCAACCTGTCTATGGAAGGGTCGCTGGATATCAAAGGTTGGGTTCATTCGGGATTCGAAGTGAGCGCCAGCGATGCAATAAAAATCGGAGGCGGTGTTGAAGACGCTATTGTTGAAGCCGGTGCCGACATTTACATAAACGGCGGAATCATTGCTTCGGCTGAAGGAAGTGTTCACGCCGGCGGAAATATCACGGCCCGCTTTTTTGAAGGTGCCCGGGTCCATGCCGATGGCGACATATTTGTCCGTGACGACATATTGCGCAGTATCGTATCCGCCAATGGCTGCATCATAGTAACCAAAGGAAAAGGTCGTATAAGGGGCGGTTCAGTTGAGGCTGCCAAGGGTGTGGAAGTCAACGAAATTGGGTCCGATGCCGGCATCAAAACATCTGTGAGCGTCGGAACGGATTCAAAGACTCGGAAGCTTTTGACTGAAGCTAAAAAACAGTTGGAGGATTTTAAGCGAAAAAGGGCTAAGACGGATAAGATTTTGGCCCGGTTCGTTAAAAAATATAAAAGCAAAACACTTCCCGGAGAAATGACCCGCAGACTTGAAAAACTGCTTAAATTCAGGCGTGAAATCGTACGTAAAGAAACCATGGTGGTCAAATACAGACAAAAACTGGTACAAGAAATCTCTGAAACTAAGACGGAACCTGTGGAGGTGAAGGTTAATAAGGCCGTATATTGCGAGACTACCATAATGATAAGCGGTTTCGTCTATCATGTCAAAGAAGATATCAGGGGAAAGGCCCTGTTTGTTTTGAATGAAGAACAACAGGCTGTGGAGCTTTCAATATAGCTCTAACTATGTATATAGTGGTTCATACGGAGGGGAGAGAGATATGGATGTGAATAGAATCAGAGTCAAAGATCTGATGAAGGCTGATGCCAAGACGGTCCATAAAGATGCTACGCTGTTTACGGCCATTAAACTGAAAAAGGGTATGGAGTAAGCGGTGTCTGATCTTCCGAGGAAGACGCTTAATATATGAATCAACTACGACTTTTTAGAAAAGTCTTAACCATGGGAACAATTCTGTCTGCCGCATCTTCAAGAACATAATGGCCCGCATCTTTGAATGTCTTTACTTTCGCATCAGGGAAACGGCGCTGCCACTCCAAAAGATAATCCATGTCAAAGACAAAATCGTGTTCACCCCATAAAATGAGCATGGGAATGTGATTCAATCGATGCAGGTTGTCATCCACATTTTTTGCCAGGCTGTAACTCGGATCCTTTATTTTTACAGGAATATCCTGAACAAACTTTAATGTTGCGATCCTGTTGTTCCAGCTATTGTACGGAGCTATGAGGCCTGATCTTACATCTTTTTCAAGGCCTTTGTAAGAAGCCATGAAAAGCGCACCACAGGCGAAAACATTAAAGCCGAGTACCGCCAATGTAGCAAACGGCTTGATATTCCGAATCAGCCGAAGCCTTACAGGGAGTACCTTGCCTTCAGGCAAAAGAAAAGCCGCGGTATTCATGATGACCAATCGGCGAATCCTTTCCGGATGTCTCAAAGCATATGCCATACCGATCATCCCTCCCCAGTCGTGGAGCACCAGTGTTATATTTTGGTATATTCCTAAGGTATCGAGAAGATTCTCCAGGTCGTCCACACGGCTCTTCAGACGATAATCATATTGATCGATACCCGGTTTGTCCGATAGGCCGCATCCTATGTGGTCCGGCGCGATGGTGCGACATTGTGATGACAGGCCTTTGATCAGGTTACGAAAATAAAATGACCATGTGGGATTTCCGTGAAGCATGATCACCGGTTCCCCCACACCTTGGTCAAGGAAGTGGTAATTCAGACCGCTTATTTTTATGTAATGGGATTTAAACGGGTACAGATGACGAAATTTTGAAATGTCGATATTATTCATCAAGCTTAAAAAGCTTTCTTGTAACGTCGAGATAGACGGATTTGTCCTGGAGTTGTCCACTGTTTTTTAGAAGCATCGTGGGATCATGAAGTATTTTATTGACCATTGCCTCCGTCATCCTGTTGATAGCCTTGATGTCATCAGACGAAAGATGTTTAACTGCATGCAGGGTTTTTTCTAGTTCTCCTTTTGCTATTTCTTCAACCTTTTTCCTCAATTCAACAATCGTCGGGATAACCTCCAGGCTTTCGTACCAGTGCCGGAAACTGATCACAGCTTCATCAACGATTCTTTCTCCTTTTATTGCTTCTTTGTTGCGATCCTCGACGTTTTCATCTACAATTCCTTGAAGGTCATCGATATCATAAACATATGAATTGGATAGCCGGTTGATTTCCGGATCTATATCACGAGGGACAGCAATGTCGATAAAGAAAAGCGGGCGATTGTGACGGCGGCGTGCGATTCCTTTGACATGATTTCGGGTAACAACGTAATCGGGAGAACCGGTTGAACTGATGATGATGTCTACCTGTTTTAAGGCGTCCTCAATTTCATCGAACCGGATCGCCTGTCCTTTAAATTTCATGGCCAGGTCAACGCCGGTCTCAAAGGTTCTATTGGCAACCAGGATATCCCCTGCCCTGTTTCGAATCAGGTGTTCCACCGCAAGCTCCGCCATTTCACCGGCGCCGATAAGCAGCACTTTCTTTTCTTCAAAGGTTCCGAAAATTTTTCGCCCAAGTTCCACGGCCGCATAACTGATGGATACTGCATTATCTCCGATACCGGTTTCAGTTCGAACCTGTTTGGCCACGAAAAAAGTTCGATGGAGTAATTTGTTCAAAAGAACACCGGAAGTCTTTGTTGTTGTGGCCATATGATAGGCTTCTTTTATCTGGCCCAGAATCTGCGGTTCTCCCACCACCATTGAATCAAGACTGGCGGCAACCCTGAATACATGCCGGACGGCATCATTGCCTTCATGAATGTAGAGGGATTTTTCAAATTCGGAAACAGGAAGTTGTTTCAACTCTGAAAGAAAACTTTTTACGGCATCCACCGAATTCATTTTGTCCTGAACAACCATGAGGACTTCCACACGATTACAGGTGGAAAAAAGCATCACTTCACGAACGGACGGCAGTTCCTGAAACGCTTTCAGGGCAACGGATGTCTCATCCTTTGAAATAGCCAGGCATTCTCTCAGCGCCACAGGAGCTGTTCTATGATTCAATCCCAGCAATACGATGTCCAAAATACTTCCCATAATTCCATTTACATCCGGGTAAATTCTCCGTGATGGCCCGTTAACAAAAAGTTGACCCCCAGAAACGTAAATAAAATGACCGCAAAACCGATGATGGCCATAATCGCCGCCCGGCGTCCTCGCCATCCAACCGTCAGACGCTGGTGGAGGAGGGCAGCATACAAGAGCCAGGTAATACCGGACCAGACCTCCTTGGGATCCCAGCTCCAGAATCTTCCCCAGATCGATTTGGCATAAATTAAACCTGTTATAAGCCCAAACGTCATCATGGCAAAACCGGCAACGATGCATGCATACCCGGTATTGTCCAGCAGTTCCAAAGAAGGAAGCCGCTTGAAAAAGAAACCACGATGTTTGGATTTAATGGCATTTTCTTGTAAAAGATACAAAAGTCCGGCCCCACATGCCAGCGCCAATGCCGCTTCGCCGATAAAGATCGCCACAACGTGCACGACAAGCCACACGCTTTTTAAGATCGTTTGGGTCTCGCTCGGTACGTTCGGCAAACGGGCTGAAATGACCATCACGATGGTAATTAAGGGAGCGGCATAAATTCCCAGAATCTTGAGACGATATCTGTCTTGAAATAGCAGAAAAACACCGGCGATGGCCCAGGCCGCCAATGAGAGTGTTTCATGAAGGTTACTGACAGGAAAGTGTCCTGACTGAACAAGTCGATAACCCAACTCCACCGTGTGGCATAAAAATCCGGCGGCAAGGAGGTAAAAACCGGTTTTCTGAAGGTAATCTTTCTGAAGAAAAAGATAAATAAAATATCCGATGGTGCTCAACAAGTAAAATGCAATGACAACAAGAAATATAGGTTCCACTTATTCTATCCTTTGTGAATCGCACGTGTTCACGAGATGTGCTTCCTCGTGTAACGATATTGAGACATACCCATTAATATTTCCAATTCATACCCTTCACCCAAGACTTCATGAAGCAATGAATTGATATTTTCCGTGTCGCCGTTTTTGAGCATTTGAACGAGATCTTTTTCGATCAACTGTTCAAAAAGATGCTTATGGGCCTCGGGTTCGTTATCTTGGTTTAAAAGTTTTTGACGGATCGCGCCCATCAGATTCAAAAATTTAGCATATTCGTTCCCAAATTCCTTTTCAAGATGTTTGCGCAGTTTTTTGGCAAACGCAGGGCTTTTCCCTGACGTCGATATGGCAATAATCAAATCACCCCGGTTTACAATAGACGGAAGTATGAAATTACATACTTTAGGCCGATCTGCGATATTGCATAATAAGCCACGGCGTTCAGCCTCAGCATGTATGTTAACGTTCAATTCTTGGTTATCGGTGCAACCGATAACCAGAAATCGATCATCAAGATCAGTGGTTTGAAAAGGCCTTTCTTCAAGTTTTATCTCGCCATTATTTGAAAGTTGGTGCAACTTTTCAGTGGCAGCAAGACTGACAACCGTGACATTTGCACCACATTCCAGCACCGTTTTGACCTTGCGGGTACCCACAGATCCGCCGCCGACCACCAGACAGTCCCTATCTTTGATATCAAGATATATTGGATAATATCTCATAGCTCAGGGTTCGGGGTTTAGGGTTCGGGGCTCAGAATAATTACTCAAGTTTAGCACCCAAACTATTTGTCAATTCATAATATGTTCGTCTTTTCATCCGATGTTCGCAGTGAACGATCATCGCCATGTGTTTTCAAAAAAGGCGATATGTTTTTATTAAAGCACTAGGTTTCTCAGTGACCCAATATTGAGGATGTGTTGAATAGTTGTTTATATGATTTCAAATATCCCGCACATCCTTAAAATATTGGGTCACTCTGCGATAAAATGGTTCATAGCGCCTTTTTTGAGAATATATGGCGATGGCCAACGTATCGAACTGTAAGTTTTCACTGTATTAAAACAGGAATCTCTTTTCAAATATCTATGGTCATCAGATCTTCAGCCAGCACCAATGGTCCGGAATACGTTTTGCGACACTCTTTTTCCACATCCACCAGATCGCATTCAGGATAAAAATGCGTCAGAACCAGTTTGCGCACATTTGCCTTTTTCGCAATTTCGCCGGCCAGAGAAGGTGTAAGATGCCCTTTTACCTTCAATTCATCGGGAAGCGCAGACTCACAAATTAAAAGATCCGCATCTTTGGAAAGCATCACCAGATTATCCGAAAAATCCGTATCACCGGAATAGACGACAGACACCCCGTCTGAATCGGTGATTCGGTATGCAATGCTCTCCGGGTTATGTTCCACAGGAATCGATTCCACCTTAAAATCATCAAACCGACGGTCGTCATGATGGGTATTGTCAAGTTCAACAATATTAAAAAGATCGGCGTCGAGTTCTATCCAATGGCCATAAACCAATTTTAAGTTTTCATAAAATTTAAAAAATCCGTTTCCGGCCACCAATGTCAACGGCTTTTTACGGTGGCTCCCGTCAGGATATTTATTGGAAAACAAAAACGGAACCAATTCACCGGTATGATCCGGATGAAAATGACTGTAAAAAATAAAGGAAACATCGAAAATTTCAATGCCTGTTTCCAGAAGTCTTCTCATCGTCCCGACTCCGGAATCAAAAAGCAGAATGTTGTCACCTGTTCTCATGAGCACCGAACAGGAACTTCTTTTAAGCGAGGGCACACAGGTACCGGAACCAAGGATGGTTACAGACAGTTTGTTATGATTTGGAATCATTTTTTCCCTGCTCTTTTTTCAACCCGATTGATGATCCATTTTAAAAGCTTTTCATCATTTTCATAATCGATCTCGTTTTTCAGCGATTCAAGTGGAATTTCAGCACGTGCCGCACTCTTATGACCACCGGCGGAACCGAGTTCACCGAAACTCTTTCTGGCAACTTTTCCTGCATCTTTTCGAAACCCGTCGTTTCTGAAAATAACGATTAGATTCTGGCCGTATAATCCGGATACGATGCTCCAGTCCACCGAGCTGATCTTGATGAAAAAATCTGCCAGTAATACACAGACATCAGGATTGACTATCGGTCCGAAATGCGTAAACAAGCGCCCTTTTCGAATACGCTTATTTTCCAGAGCGATCTTGAAATATTTAAGAAAATCGAGCTTCAATTCCGACCGTTCGATCTTGTTGACAATGTTGAGATTGGCATGACGGTAAAGAAATTGGAAGGCCCTGACGTCTTCGATCAGGGTTTGCCGGACAAAGTTGTTCGTATCCGTCTTTATGGCATAAAACAGGCCGGCTGCAAGCTTGGTCGAAGGCTTGATATTTGCGGCCCTTAAATATTCGGTCAGGATGCTGGCCGTGGCGCCGTATTTGGAGCGAATGTCCAGAAATCGTGCATGAACGACCGTTTCAGGGTGATGGTCGATAATGACATCTATCGGAAAACTTGAAAATATTTCATGATGATCCGGCTGGGAATCCACCAACACAAAACGGGAGAAACACTCTTTTACAATATCTTTAACCGGAACAAGGTTAACGCCCAATAGCCGGATCATGGTGATGTTGTCCGGGCGTTTAATGACATTGATGTTGGATATGGTCACACCAGCGACCCTTCGCCAAAGCAGCCTTTTAACCGCCATGGCGCTGGCAATGGCATCCGGATCGGCATTAATCAAAATAAGAACATGATCATCGTTTGAAAACTGATCATACAACCGTCTTAATTTTTCGGTGTTCGATATTGCCATTTAACAGACCTCGCTAAGTTTATTAGAATATAGTACAAATTGAGTTTATGCAATAATACAATTTTTTAATTTAGAGGTGATAGCACCCCCAAAAAAAAACACATACTGCTTGACAGTTTAGATTATTATCTGCTATCTGACTAACGTCTTTAAATCAGCACAACCTGTCCATTTAGATATATTTCAATAAATCAAATACTTATAATGAGACGGGACGCGCTACACAACATGGTTTTCAACTATAAAAAAAACCGGCCATGGATTGAGAATCTTTCCATAATTACGCAACTCGGTCTGACCATGGTCGGTTGTATTTTTTTTTGTTTTTTTATCGGCCGGTACCTTGACAGGTTTTTGGGGACCAGGGGTATATTTGTGGCCATCTTTACAGTTTTAGGTGTTATTGGCGGTGGAGTTGTCGTTTATCGCCAGATCCTTGAAATTACTGAAACCAAGGAAGAAGATAACCATTCAAACCATGGAATCGATTAGGGAAACCCAAAAAAAATATTGTACCGGCGCGATTACTATAGCGATTTTTATTGGACTCTTTTTTATTCTCGCCGGCCAGAAACCTGTCGGCAAAGGGCTTATACTGGGAACGATTTTCAGTATTATCAATTTTATAATAATGGGAGAAATCCTTCCTTTGAAAATCGGCAAATCAAAAAACAAAACCTACTTTTTCTCCCTTGTTTCCATTTTCTCAAGATATACTCTCCTAGCGATTCCGTTGATTATTGCGGTTAAGTTTGACCAATATAATCTCATTTCCGTAGTTGTCGGTATTTTTATGATTCAGCTTTTTATCCTGGCGGATCATACAGTAAGTCACTTAACCGCTACTCGAAAAAAACAGGCTTAGGAATATCATGGAAGATCTCGGTTTAATCCATCAGCTTATCATTCCGTTTTTTGGCCACAATATAACCTTAAACCTTGAAGTCATCATGATGACCTGGATTGTCATCATAGTACTTATTTGCTTCGGTTTTTTTGCAACCAAAGCAAAGAGTCGACTCCCCGGGCCATTGCAGGTCGTTGGAGAACTTTTTGTCAAACATCTTTACGAGCTTACCGAAGACGCACTGGGAGAGGAACTTTCAAAGAAATACGCTCCCATGATATGTGCGCTCTTTATGTTTTTGGTGCTTTCCAACTGGCTTGGAATCATTCCCCACCTCGAAGAACCGACAAAGGATCTGAATACACCTTTAAGCCTCGGGCTTATGGGATTCCTTATTGCTCATTATGCAGGAATCAAGGCAAAGGGAATAAAAACTTATCTTAAAGACTACTGCGAACCGATGTTTATTATGGCGCCTCTGAACATTATCGGAGAACTTGCAAAGGTTATTTCCATCTCTTTTCGTCTTTTCGGCAACATCATGGGCGGTTCGATTATTATTCTGGTGGTTTCCTATCTGACTTTCAGTATTATTACACCACCTTTTCTGAATGCATTTTTCGGTTTGTTCGTTGGAACGATTCAGGCGTTTGTGTTTACCATGCTAACAGTGGTATATATTGCAGTTCAGGTAAATTAATTTATGGCATACGACATTCAAACTTGGATTAAGGTAGCAGCTTTTAGCGGCGGCGGCATGGCCATGGGTTTCGGTGCTATAGGAGCAGCGATTGGCGAAGGATTCACCGCCGCAATTGCCAATGAAGCCATCGGCCGAAATCCCAAATTATCCGGTGATATCTTTAAATCCATGCTGGTAGGACAGGCCATTGCAGAGTCTGCTTCAATTTTTGCGCTGGTCATTGCCATGATGCTGCTGTTTACTAATTTTCCTCAGAACGCCATGACGCCTTTCGTGTTGATATCGGCAGGACTGTGTATGGGACTCGGGGCCATCGGGTCCGGCGTGGGTTCCGGATTTCCTTCCGGGGCCGCCTGTAAGGGCATGGAACGGCAACCTAAGGTGAGTGGACGGTTAACTACAAATATGCTGATCGGTTCCGCAGTGTGCCAGACGCCGGCCATCTTTGCACTGGTGGTGGCATTTATTTTATTGTTTACCGACTTTTCCATGCATCCGTTTTCACCCACCTGGGCGGCTATTTTGGGTGCTGGAATTTCGTCGGGGTTTGGCGCCATCGGGTCCGGACTGGGGGGCGGTCTGGTGGCAGAAGCCAGTTGTAACGGCATTTCCAGGCAGCCTGAAACCGTTACGCCGGTAACAAACGTCATGCTGCTGGGACAGGCGGTTACGCAAACAACAGCCATCTACGCGCTTTTGGTCAGTTTTATCCTCATGTTCAAATCTTTCCCATCGACTGATTTACTTGCACCCCCTATGGCATTGCTTTCAGCCGGTATATGTATGGGGATTGGCGCCATCGGCCCGGCAATCGGGGAAGGTTTTGCCGGCCGCAGTGCGGTGGAATGGATTGCTCGTAATCAAAAACATATAGCAGATCTGACCAGGTTAATGCTGGTCGGCCAGGCGGTCGCCGAATCCACAGGGATTTATTCATTGGTAATCGCCCTGGTACTGATTTTTGTAGTCTAACGATAAGACATATAAATATAAGAAAACAATAACACCATTCAGGAGGGACAAAATGGCAATCGAAGGTGCAGATATCGTAAAAGCAGCGGCTTTTCTCGGTGCAGGAATTTCAATGGGGCTTGGCGCCATCGGGCCCGGTGTCGGCGAAGGAATGGCTGCGGCAAAAGCATGTGAGGCCATCGGCAAAAATCCCAAAGAGGCGGGACTTTTAACAAGAACCATGCTGGTCGGCCAGGCGGTTTCCGAATCTACAGGGATCTATTCACTGGTTATCGCATTGTTACTGTTATTCGTTGTGTGATTTTTAAACTGTATATTAAAAACAAAAACAGCCCATGCATATTATCAGCAACATCGCTCTAATTACGATTAATGAGACGCTATTCGTGCAGCTTCTCTCTTTTTTGATCTTCTTGTTTATTATCAATCGCATCATGTTTCGCCCTTTACAAAATGTTATGAATGAAAGGGTAAACTACATGGATAAGATAAAAGTAGATACTGTTGATGCGATCCAGGAACTCGAAGACCTTACGAAAAAACTAAAAGTTCAGGAATCTGAAGTAAGGGCTCGAGCATTCGAATTGAAGAATGAGATCGAAGAATCGGGAAGTGCGAAAAGTGCTGAAATCTTTGCGTCTACAAGACAAGAGATTGAAGCGATAAAAGAAAAGACCGAAACGGAAATTAATGTTCAGATTTCTGAAGCCAGAAAACATATCCAAGAGGAATCCGAAGCTCTGGCGATAAACATCATGGAAAAGTTGCTGGACCGGAGACTGGCTCGATGAAATATATGGATAAAATAGGCGGTATATTCTTTTATCTCATCGCAATGGTTTTGAGTCTTCATTTTTTGGGTCATGATGCCCTTGCAGCCGAAAAATCGAGCAGCTGGCGGCCAATGTATGACCTTATTTTAAGGTGGATCAATTTTGGAATTATTGCCTTTGTGATCGTCAAATACGGAAAAACCCCCATAATGAATTTTCTTCGGGGGCAAAAAGACAAGCTGGCACAGGAAATCAACCGGCTTGAAAATGAAAAAAAAGATGCCAAGGCAAAAATAATGGAGACGCTCAAATCCGTCGATGAAAGTGAAGTACGTTTTGCAGATCTCAAAGACCGGATTATTCAACAGGGCGAAAAGAAAAAGACAGAGATCATAGAATCCGCTCAAAACCAGAGCAAGTTGATGCTCAAAGATGCAAAACGAAGAATCGACAGCCATTTCCTGCAAGCCAAGAAGGAATTCAGGGCTGAATTGATCGATAGAGCCATGGATATGGCCATGGAACGACTGCCCAGAGAGATTACTCATGAAGACAACGATAAATTCACCCGTCTTTTTCTGGACAGCACTTCAAAATAATATAAACGTCTCATCAGATTCAAAAGCCCGGTTCGCTATGAACCGGGCTTTTTTGTTTTCAAGGAAATTGCCGATGAAACCGGTTTTGAAATACTGACGCACAGACTTGATTTTTTCAGTATCTGTTGTGATTGCAAAAAAAACATCGTAACGGCATGTTTTTTTACCTTAATTGATCGTAAACCAAAACAACAGAAAATCATTGAGCTGTTTTAACTGGTCTGCTATAGGAATATAATACCTAAATTGAGCGTTTCAAATTCTTGATATTCAGAATGGCAGAATACGTTAAAAATATTATTAAATTAACCATTTCAAAAATTTGAAACGCTAAGCTTAGGTCTAAAATATGAGGAGGATAAAATGTCTGAAAAAAAATTCAAGCGGGTTTGTAAATGTGAAAACTGCGGCAATGAAGCTGAAATGATGATCACCTGTTCTTTGGAGGAACACACGCACGAACATGTGGAACCATCCACGGCTCCCGAAAAAAAGAGTAAAACCAAAGGACATGCCGTATGTACCCATTGCGGAAACGAAGCCGACATGTGGATTGATCTGTAATCACAAAAATAGCTATCAATTTATGCTTGCTTTTTTCTAACAACACAAAACCGGTACAAATCTAAAGGATTTGCAATATGATGATTTTCAGACAATAGTTCTTTATATTTTTCAAAGTCTTCTGACGTACATCTTTTTTTGTTATAAATCCCATGGATCTTGTCTATAAATCCACATGTTGAAAAATAGTCTTCTATTTGATCGTTGTTCGGATAATTCTTTAAATAACTCCAATAGGCTTTTCGAAGTCTGGCAGACTGGTAGAATGTTGATTTTTTTCCAGTCTTGTAGTAAATTTGTCTCGAATCTTGGTTGAAAAAATTAATGTTTAATTTTGTTTTCTTTTTGCAGGCCAATACATTATTGATTCTTCCAAGTGCTTTAAAATATCTATCTTTATCGCTAATTCCAACCTCAGCCCCCGAAAAATAATAGGCTTTTTGTAGAACGTACCCTTCGAGAGATATATCGGTCAACGCATAAAAAATATCATCGGAAAAAAAGCCCGGGCAGTTTTCATTTCGGCAATCTTCCAACATCCTGTCAAACCATGCGAATCCTATATTTCGTTTTAGCATATGGTACTTATCATCCAGATTATCAGTATATGATTGTTTTCTATATTCAAATAAAACCTCCGTCTTTTTTTCCAAAGGCATTTTCTCATGGTACTTTTTATCAATTTTAATTGTGGTTGCCATTACCTGTTCCTCCATCAATAAAAATGGTTACGATCTCTTTTGTACATTTTTTCATCCCCGGCTTGGAGATTCTATCCGTTTTTCTCAGTTCAATGCTCTTTACGCTATAATTCTTTTCGAGATGCTTGGAAAGAGATTTTAGAATATCTTGCTGAGCTTTCACCGTGTTTGGATAGGTGATATTTCTATGGACAGTCACACTTTCTTCGATATCACAATTGTTTTTAGCATTATCTGACGATGTCTCCCTGGTCACAAAACTGTTGTCTGCCTTTTCTTGAAAAACCGGCTCGAAATATTCGCAATAGCATCCACTTGTCAGCGATATCGTATTTATATAACGAACTCCGTATGTTTCATGGTTAAGCGTGAAAATTTTGCATTTTGACGCATTATTGAAATCATTAATGATGTGAGCACAACACTCACAGGTTGCCTCTCTTATTTTTTTTGAAGAGAATCCGTTTCGCGGCTCTTTATCTTTCCGGGTTGATAAAAAAATGTCTGAAATCTCATCGAGTCCCCGACCAAGGCTTTTTTTTGCCATTTTTCCCCTAAATCTTGATTACGGAGTTTTTACCTCCAAATGGATTATTGACCTGGTTGGCATTGTTTTGATCTGCAACCCATTCATCATCAATAAGAAACCTGTATTGATATGTACCCGGTGCAAGACAGACGCTTTTTGACCATGTCCCGTCTTTTTTACGTTCCATTAGAGACTCTTCGGACGTGTTCCAATTGTTGAAGGTTCCGGCTATTTTGACACAACTTGCTTTTGGAGCATCGAAGATAAATTGCTTTTCGACCATAGCATCCGGGGCAAAAGCCTTTTTTCGTTTAGCAGGCCGTTTACCGAGAATTTTTTCTTCTGCGATAACTTCTTTCGCAAGAGCCATATAGTCTCTGAATCCTGGAGCGTTTCGATCATAGTCCACTATGGACTTGCCAAAGCTCACGGCTTCCTTTAACGTAACATTTGTATTTATAATTGTTATAAACATAGAATCCTGAAAATGTTTTTGTATATCCTCCAAAACTTCTTTTGAGATTCTTGTCCGCTTATCAACCATCGTCGCAACAACCTTTATCCGAACTTCATGCCCTGTTTTTTTCCGAACCAGATCTATTATCTTTAACAGTTTGCTAATCCCGTGCAGTGAAAACAAGCTCATCTCAATAGGAACGATCACCTCCGTCGAAGCAATGAGAGAATTAAACGTCAGCAGTCCGAGGCTCGGTGGGCAGTCAATGATGACGTAATCATAAATTTGATATAAACCGTCAATTGCTTCCTTTAGTTTGGTCTCCCGGCCTTCTATCATGGAAAGATGTTGCTCTAAAGCGCTTAAGGAAATATTTGATGGAGCGATATCAAAGTTGTCATCAATCTTAATCGTCACGTCATTGAGAAATGTTTTGGCGCCACTTGAATCGTAAAGTGCGTCGCAAACTGTTTTCTCCAACTTGCTGGTATGGATATTTAAACCTATCGCAGAATGTCCCTGTGGGTCCATGTCGATGAGAAGTACCTTTCGTCCTTTGTGTGCCAAGCATGCAGACAGGTTAATAGCGGACGTTGTCTTGCCACATCCTCCTTTTTGGTTGGCAATGGAAATAATCCTCATCATTCCCTCCTTTTTCATAAAATACCATTTACGATATCAAAAAAGCCCCCAAAAGGACGTTGAAATCCTATGGAGGCTTTAAATGGATATTTAAGGACCTCTTTCATCATGATATCCACCAGGTTAAAGGTTAATATGTGAAAAGGTCTTAATTTAAACAACAGTATTATAAAGCATATTGTGTGTCAAGAAAAAAA
>Ga0210124_1000743_pt1 | contig 15604 bp, 12 predicted proteins | sample Muzzi_PWC_D2_FD_185554 | JGI IMG/M metagenome (GOLD analysis project Ga0210124, IMG submission 185554) | Wetland microbial communities from San Francisco Bay, California, USA, that impact long-term carbon sequestration - Muzzi_PWC_D2 (SPAdes) | ecosystem: Environmental > Aquatic > Marine >... | reverse complement strand
AAACTCTACAAACAGCGGTCGGCGAATCTCGCAATCTTCGCTACGCAGAAGCACGAGTGCACGTTTGGCATCTTCGGCGAGCTTGTCCAATTCCTTCTGGGCAGGTGGCTCAATGGTGACTTCGAGACTCTGCATCATGAACGCCTCCTCGAACTCATCTCGGTACGCCAGGAACTGAATCCTAACACGCAATCACCGTGGTGCCTAGAGATTCCCTCGCCGTGCCTGCTCTTCCTCGATGCTGATAAACAGCGCCTTGAAATTACCGATGCCGAACCCGCGGCTACCGTGGCGCTGGATGACTTCGTAGAAAAGCGTCGGCCGATCCTCCACCGGCGCGGTGAAGATCTGCAGCAGATAGCCGTCGTCGTCCTTGTCGATGAGGATGCCCAGTTCCTGCAAACGGTCCCAGTCCTCGCCCACGTCGCCGACGCGCTCGCGCATCATTTCATAGTACGTATCGGGAACGCGGAGGAAGTCGATGTCGCGACGCCGCAACTCGCGCACCGTGGCGTAAATGTCCGGCGTGGTCATGGCGATGTGCTGCACGCCCGGCCCGTTGTAATAGTCCAGGTATTCCTCGATCTGGCTCTTCTTCTTGCCCTCGGCCGGTTCGTTGATGGGGAACTTGCACTTGCCCGTGCCGTTTTCCATCACCTTGCTCATCAGTGCGCTGTATTCCGTGCTAATGTCGTCATCCGTGAAACTCAGCAGATTGGTGAAGCCCAGCACATTCTCGAACCACCGCGCCCAGTAGTCCATCTCGCCGATGTAGACATTCGTGACGATGTGGTCGACCGATGCGAAGCCGACCGGCTCGCTACCTTGTGCCTCGATCGGCCTGAAGCCCGGCGTAAAGACGCCGCGGTAGTTGCCGCGATCGACGAAGCGGAAGATCGTATCTCCGGCGTACATGATCTCCGCAGTGACCACCGTGCCATGTTCGTCCTCGATGGCCGTAGGTTGCTTGAGCACGGTCGCGCCGCGGTTTTTCACCTCGGTAATCGCCTTCTCGACATCCTGGACCTCGAGCGCCATGGCCTTCACGCCGTCGCCGTGCAGGGCGCAGTGCCGAGCGATTTCGCTATCGGGCGTATACGCCGTCGTCAGGACAAACCGCACCTTGCCCTGTTGCATGACGTAGCTGGCGCGATCGCGGCAGCCCGTCTCCAAACCCATTTTGGCCACCGGCTTGAAGCCGAAAGTCTTGTCGTAAAAGTGCGCCGCTTGCTTGGCGTTGCCCACGTAAAACTCGATGTGGTCGTACCCCTTGATGGGCAGGAAATCCTGGCTCATGGGGCCTCTCTCCGTCTCTTCACCGTCTGGTAATCAACCCCGCCCAATCCCGGGTGAGGCGGGTCCATCGCATGGCGGGGTTGTCGCCGGGCGGAATGCCCGGGCATGACTCCAACGGAGGTAGGATAGCAAGTCCGCTACGGCTTGACCAGCGCGGTACCGCGGCGGAACCAGAGCACCGGGCGCAAGCCCGGTGACAGCATGGCGCGGTAAGGGGTCCATAAGCTCGCGCCCATGGCTCTGGTGCATCAGCACCCACAACGTCAACGAAAATGCGGTATCAGCCGTCCTTCAAAAACGCAAACTGCGTGTGCGACAGCAGGAGCGGCTTGAAGGCGGCGTCCTTGAAGACGTGCTCGTCGATCGTATGCGTGACGCCGGGGTGGGCGTCGGGCTGACCGTTGTGTTTCCCGAATCCGTAGTCGTGAAAGACCATGCAGCCGCCGGGGGCCAACAGGTCACGGCAATGATTGAAGTCGGCCAGGACCTGCTCGTACGAGTGATCGCCGTCGATGAAGATCAGGGACGCACATTCCTTGCCGAGAATGGGCGTCGCCTGTTCGCCTGTCGTACGCATCTGCACGAGGCGATTCTCTTCGCCGATCTGCCGCAAGGCCAGCCGAACCTGCTCGAAATTGAACGGCTGTTCCCGGTGCGGGTCGATCGAGATAAGCAGCGCATCGCTCTGCACGCCGCGCAGCGCCATGGCCAGCATGGATAGTGACCGACCCCGCAACGAGCCAATTTCGATCACGCATCGACCGCGCAGGTGTGTCCACTGTGTCAGGGCGTGCAGCACGCAACCTTCCAGGGTCTCAGGCCAGGGTACGAAATCCACCAGGTCTTTTACATCGTGATGAGAGAGGCCGTCCCAGGGTACGTCGGCCGCCGCCAGCAGCCGGCGCGCGATGGCCTGGTGGTTCGTCCAACGCTGTTTGGACGTCGGCCATTCGTCATCCGGGCACGCTTCGACTGGGAAGTACAACTCCTTCAGATGACGCTCCGGGTCCTGCGAATAGGCTTGATACCGCTGGGATTCGGTACTACGCCGCGGAAAGGTCAGACGGCCCATGACGGTGCTGACATCGGGGAAGCCGCGATCCTGCTGGAACAGGGCGACCGGATGAATGGTACACCGCTTGGGCATAGGATCGTGCGGCGTGATCGATACCACATCCCCATCCTGCTCGAGGCCTAACCAGGCCGCGGGCTGCCCGATCGGTAGAATCTGTGTGTTATCCAGCGAGAAAGGACGTGGCGTCTGCTTCGTCCCGATCGTGGTGGTGACATCACTGGCGGCAACCGACATTTGTCTGCTCCGAGTCGTGTTGGGAAACTTCAAAAGGGCCATCCCGGCAGGCATGCGCGGCGCCCAGAGATTCTGTTCAAACATCGGCGTAATGAACTTCGAGTCTGCAACGAAAAGCCCCGCCGAGTTCGGGCTGGGCATACACTTGACAACAAGTTGGCAGTATTGGCTGATGAGACGTCAAGCCTGGCGGCCCGGTCATGAGTGCGGCAGAAAAAGCAGCGCCGAACCGCCGATGGCCACAGCCGCTCCTAACACCGCACGGATTCCGATTCTTTCCTTGTGAATCCACACCGCAAAGGGAAGAATGAAGATGGGCGAGAGCGAGCAGAGCGTTTGCGCCACGCCGACTTGTGCATGGTCGGACGCCACCAAAGACATCCACACACCCAGATAGGGGCCCACGATCGTTCCGCATGCCATGAAGAGATAGCCGGCTGCCGGCGTGCCGATTCGATCGGGAGTCAACCCGCGCTCCCGGCGTTTGCGTATCCGGCGACGGTGCAGCAAGAACAGAGGGATGACACCGAGTCCCGCGAAACACATCCGTAAGTAGGTCGCCTCTTGCGGTGCAATATAGTCAGCCTCGGCCACCAGACCGTGCCCGATGCCCATCTTGCTCAGTAGAAGCCCACCGGCCTGGCATGCCGCTCCGACAAACGCCAGCACCACACCGCGGGTCTTCATCTTCGAGGCCGCACCCCCGACGTCGTCCTCGCGCTGCAAGATGACCCATGCGACACCGCCGACGGTGAGCAACACCGCGAGCCACGCGATGCCGCTGAGCACCTCACCCAGTGCCACCCACCCGAAAAAGGCCGCAAAAATCGGCGAGGTGGCCATGATCAGCATGGCCCGCCTCGGGCCTAGGTCCATAAACGCCATAAACAGTGCCTGGTCCCCGATGGATAGCCCGATGACACCCGAGAATGCCAGATAAACCACCTGCTGCGACGTGGCATCCGGCAGCCAATGGCCGGACACGATTCGAAACGTAGTGCCATGCAGCGCGATCGCCAGGAAGATACGAGACGTATTAACCAGGGTGGGGCCGATGCGCCGCGCCGCCGCTGTGAAGAAAAGCGAGGTCGCTGTCCACAGCAACGAGGTGGCGACGCCGGCCGCCTGACCAATGAAAGGTTGGATCCAAGTTAGCATCAGGAGTGGGTATTCTAGGACGTTAGAGGGGTGATGCCAGTTACCGCGGCTGGTACCGCGGCGCGCCAGGTACCGCAGGCATCCCTGCCTGCACGGGCGTAGTTTCTTTCGCACCGGCATGGGTGCCCCATCCTTCGCGCCAGCGAAGCGTGGGGGACGGACATCTTACGTCGGTCGGCCCTGTTCGTCCCCCACCCATTGCTTCGCAATGAATGGGGCACCCTGCATCAAACGGGCACCCTTCGCCAGTTGACGCGATTCGGGCATGGCCCATCCGTGTTCGCTGCATTAGAGTCTCGCCATGCTTCCGGTTGTATTGATTGCGGTGATTGGTTCTTTCGGCCTCTCGCTGGTCGCGACCTACCTGGTGCGCGCCTGGGCGTGGCGCACCGGTTTTGTGGATCATCCGAGCGGACACAAAGGGCATGAGACGCCCACCGCGCAAGGCGGCGGTATCGCGATCTTCCTTTCTGCCTGCCTGCCCGTGGCGCTGGGCACGCTCGTTGTCTATATGCTGCGCGGTCATGACTTGCCCGCATGGACCCCGTCACTTGTCACCAGACATATGGCCGGCATCGCGTCCAAGCTTCCGAGCGTGGCCGCGATTGTGGGCGGCGCGCTGGTACTTCATGTCATCGGGCTCATCGACGACCGGCGTGCACTCGGTCCGTGGCTGAAGTTCGCGGTGCAGATCGCGGTGGCCCTGATGATCGCCGGACCGGGCGGCATTCGCGCCGTGGAAGCTCTGCCGGCGCCGATTTCCATCGGATTGACCGTGCTCTGGATCGTGCTCATCACCAACGCCTTCAACTTTCTCGATAATATGGACGGCCTGAGCGCGGGGGTCGCGGCGATTGCGGCCATTGTGTTCGCCATCGCCGCGACACGCGCGGGGCAAGTGTTCGTGCCGGTCATGGCGTGGGTCCTGGTCGGCACTCTTCTGGGCTATCTGGTCTTCAATTTCTCCCCCGCAAGCATTTTCATGGGCGATTCAGGCAGCCTGGTGATTGGCTTCCTGATGAGCGTGCTGACGGTACTGGTCACGTTTTACGACCCCGCGCAGGGGCTCCGCCCGTTCGGCATTCTCATGCCCATCCTGGTTCTGGCCGTGCCGCTTTACGACGTCATCAGCGTGGTCATTCACCGGATCAGGCTCGGGGAGAACCCGCTGCGCGGTGATCGGAGGCATTTTTCACATCGTCTCGTCCGGCGTGGCATGAGCACGCGTGGCGCCGTACTGACTATCTACCTCGCGACGGCGGCCACGGCGCTGCCGGCCATCATCCTGCCGACGGTCGACTGGATCGGCGCGTCGCTTCTTCTCCTTCAGTGCCTCTGCGTTGTCATCATGATCGCGATTCTCGAGCACGTCGCACCCAATAACCACGCCGAGGGTGGCATGGACCACGCGCAGCGTAGCCATGAGAAGGATTAAGGGTGACGGCTGGCATGGTCCACGCGCAGCGTGGGCATCGCCGTGGCGTATGTCCTGCTTCTCGCCTGGGCGGGCTATGGCGCGAAGTGCGATTTTACTACACGCCGTGGACCGGTCCCGCAGTGTTTTCGCGTCACGTGTCCGAACTCGCTGGACGAGCCGCGCTACCGCTTCCTGACGTTTCGCGATGGGCGCCTCCGGCATACCCCGCCGCCGGCGATCGGGGAGTCCATCGACCTGCCGCCTGTCGAGCCGCTCGTCCCCTTTATGCCATAGCCGTTCATCGCTCGGCGATACGATTCTCTCAGCGATTGCGGCGCTGTGGATGCCTTGCAATCGCCCGGCACCCGGCGATGATGAGGGCATCGGTTGGCGCGAGAGGGGGCTGTCGACTTATTTTGGAGGATGTCACAGATGTCGTTGCGAATGACGTTCCGTGAAAGTGGTTTGGATTTCTGCCTGTTGTCGTTGGCCGTACTCTCTTTTTCGATTACCGGTTGTCCCACGGGCAGTATGCCGCCGGTCGACAATGACAACAGCGACAACGTGAACGACAACCAGAACGACAACGGAAATACGAATGACAATACGAATGTCAACGATAACGGCAACACCAATACCAACACGAACGACAACGGTTCCGAGCCGTTGGTCAACCTCTTCACGGCGTCGCAGAACTGCGCCGCCTGCCACAGCGGCTTGACCGATGATCTCGGCAACGACGTGTCCATCGAGCCGATGTGGCGTGGGTCCTTGATGGCCAGCGCCGCCATTGATCCATTCTTTCAGGCGACGGTCGCGTCTGAGGCGGAGCGCGCTCCAGAATCCCTGAAGGCCGTCGTCGAGGATACCTGCGCCAAATGCCACACGCCCATGGCCCGCACGCAAGCTCTGTTCGACGGATCCGAGGTGAAGCTGTTGGGCGACGGCTTTTTCGACCCCGCCAACCCACTCCACCAACTTGCCCGCGACGGCGTGTCCTGCACGGTCTGTCACCAGATCCAGGATGACTTCCTCGAAGATCCGGAGGCGAGCTTCGATGGCGATTTCGTCATTGACACGGAAACCGGCCCGCCGGCGCGTGTGCTGTTCGGTCCCTTTCCCGATCCGCAGCAACCGAACCTGATGCAAGACACTGTGGGCTTTACGCCGACCTTCAGCTCACACATCGAAGAATCGGGGCTTTGTGCCACGTGCCACACGCTGTTCACGCCGACGCTCGACGCCGGCGGCGAAATCGTCGGCACGTTTCCCGAGCAGGTTCCTTTCCTGGAGTGGCAGCAGAGCATCTACGGTGACGGCGGCGCGGACTATCGAACTTGCCAAAGCTGCCACATGCCGGTGGCGGAAGCGCCGGCCATCGCGTCCCGCGTCCCCGCGGGTCTGAATTCGCGCGAGCCTTTTTACCGGCATGTCTTCGTGGGTGGCAACATCTTCATGCAGCGCATCCTGCGCGACAATGCGGAGGATCTGGGTGCGAGCGCGACGGGCGAGATGTTCGACGACGCCATCGCCCGTAGCCTGGCGTTTCTCCAGAACGACACGGCCGACCTGTCAATCCTTGAACCCGCCATCGTAGGCGACATGCTGGAATTCGATGTCGTGATTACCAACAAGGCCGGGCACAAGTTCCCGACGAGCTTCCCCTCGCGCCGCGCGTGGCTGCACGTGACCGTGACGGACGCCGGTGACATGGTGGTCTTCGAATCCGGCGCTGTGGGCGCCAATGGCACGGTTGTAGGTAGCGACAGCGACGCCGATTCGTCGGCTGTCGAGCCGCATTACGACGAGATCACGTCCGCGGACCAGGTGCAGGTCTACGAAGCCATCATGGAAAACAGCGACGGGGACGTGACGTACACCCTGCTGCGCGGGGCGGCCTATCGCAAGGATAACCGTCTGCTGCCGGAAGGCTTCGACAAGACGGCCGCGAGCGAGGATACCGCGGTATACGGTGCGGCCGCCGATGACGATGATTTCCTGGGCGGCACGGACGAGGTCAGTTACGTCGTTCCGGTGACCGCCGGCGACGGTCCGTTCACGATCAATGTCGACCTATTGTACCAGTCGATCACCCCGGCCTTTGCCGCCGACGTTCGCGAAGACACGCACCCCACGATCGACACCTTCGGCACGCTATTTGATGCGGCAGACAAAACACCGACCACGATTGCATCGTCTGAAACAAGCGTGGAATAGCTACCACTGTTTGTCCAAGAGAACGGCCCGTTCAGCCCCACTGCAAGGGCGTGTGATATGGTGGAGTAACCGAGCCTATCGGTTTATGCAATTCCCGCGAAATCGATCCCTACGATGGTCTTTGGCGAGTCCTGTACCTGTCCAAAACGTAGCCCAAACTAAAACAAACCGACCTCAGACGGGCTTCGAGGTTCTCTGTGGTTCTGCTTGGGACATTCTGAATCCTAACGGAATCTAGGAGGTGATTTCGCCCTGCGTTTCCTGTATACTCTGTCGTATCGATCCACAATTCGTTTCTCGAAGCCCAATCGGAGGGTGTTCATGATGTCCCTGCAAAGCCGGTGGCTGCTAACAGTCGGACTTGGCCTTTACGCGACGAGTGCAATACCGACATTCGGTCAACTCGCTGAGACCATTAGCCTCGATCGTGAAGTGCGTGTGCGGTGGGGGGGGGAGGACTTCCCAATAGTCAGGACCGCCGAGCATGGCGGGCCGTGGCTCGGGACGATTGAAGGCCGCTGCAATTCCGCAGGGACTTTTGTCAAGGCAAACCAAGCATCCTGGGTTGGATGCGATGGCTTATTTGCAGCCGGAGAGTGTGCCTCGTACCATATAGGAGGCGACGGTCAGTGTGCCACGAGTGCTCGTAATTCACTCCGCTACTCTTTTGCCTTGAAGCAAACGACATCGTACGAAATCAGAGGGCAAATCGAAAAATCCGACTACGACTATCAGTCTTTCAATGCATCGTGTGCCATCTACCTCAGAGAATTCGACGGTCGTTTGGTTTATTTTGACGAGGTTGAGGCATGTCAAGGCTGTGATCATTCGGTGGGGCACTGTATTCGTGCCCATGGGTCCTTGCCGTCCGGATTGTACGAGTTTGAGATACAGGCAAATGGGGTTCGCGGAGGGGGCACAGGCCCAGCCGTCACAGCCTCGTACGAAATTGAACTGAGTTTCTTGCCAGAAACAGGTGGAGAGCCTCCTGTCATGTCGCTGGTTGACCCGCCGCCGGGAACGATTGACGCTCGCCAAGATCGGTCGGCAGGTAGTGACGAGCCACAGGGCATTGATCAGGTCGTCGTCGAGTTCTCAAATGCAGTGTTCGATGCTTTTACTGGAGACAGCCCGTCGGCAGAATCGTTCGACGTGTCAGACACAAGCGGCGAGCCAATCAGCATAGCGTCAGTCCGGCGACCATCCTGCCCATTCAACGGGGACGGATTGCCCACATCGTCTGATGTACCTAACGCCTTTAGCTTGACATTGGATCGTCCGATTCGGCCCGGTCACTGGACGACCATCGTCGCAAACGTGATGGACCCCAACGGCAATACCGTCCAGAATCGGGTCGATGGTGTTCGGATTGGATTTCTGCCCGGCGATGTGAACGGGGACGGGCTGGCGAATCCCGGCTCTGAGCTTCTCGCCCTTATCGACTCGCTGAACGGTGTGCTTGGTCGCGTGCGGTCCAAGTACTCAACGGACATAAACCGCAACGCCGTTGCCAATCCGCAGGACATCCTACGGCTGATAGACCTTCTCAACGGAGTTGATACCACTCGTGTTTGGGCAGCCTCAGCCCTCCCAGGCGAACCCTAGGTTCACCGCTGTCGCCAGAAGCACCGATTTAGATCTCTGATCGAGCGCGCTTTGCCGTGCGTGTAACAGCTTTCGCTGTTTGCGTAGAGTTCTACAGAAGAGAAATGCAGTGAATACAAGAAAGCCGAAGGGATTCGAACTCACTCCAAGTCGCAAGGCAAGAGCTCCACGACTTGTGGGCTACGAAATTCAGATGTTCTTCAGCTCCATTCTTGCTTGGCGATTCAGTTTTGACATCCTGCACCCTTGGCTGGGTCAGTACTTCGAGAACGCTCGGCTGGAAACGACCCTCGTACACGCACGCATCCTACTCGACTTCTTTGAGCATCCCGCAAACCAGAGGACAAAGGACGACATTCTCGCTGAGGACCTGGACTTCCCAGCGAAACCGGTAGATGGAAGTGGGGAATTGCGGAAGAAAATCAACAAGAGACTCGCCCACCTTACGTATGCACGCGCCAAGTTCTTGGATCATCCGTTGGAGAAGGAGTGGTCCAGCGACGTTTTCGACCCGCTCTTGGAACGCTGTAAGGAGTTCTTGGCCGCCCCGGGGCCCAAGGCGTTCATTGAGCATAACGCCGACGACATCGCCAGAACGCTCTGGGATGACTTGACGACCCATTTCGTCGCGGAATGAAGTCGTTCATCGAGCACTTGCAGCGGCAATGCATCCTGTGCCACAAGTACCAAAGAGTGGCTCTGCGTTTCGAGACCCGCGCCCCTTGTTTACATCGCCGTTCCCTTTAGATCCCCCGGCAGCGCCAGCCCCAGCTGCGTCAGAATCGTCGGCGTAACGTCATAGAGGGTCGGCCCGTCCACGCGGCCCTTGGGCGGCAGTAGTGGATGGCTGAACAGGTAGCAGCCCTGCTGGGCGTGGTTGGCATCATCCGGACCTGTGTCGTTCTCGAAGGTGTAGACGCTGTCCGCGCCGACCTGGCCCACGCTGCGCCAGCGGAGGTCGCCGAAGATGACCACCAGATCGGGTGCCACACGGTTAACCTTGGTGTAGATCTCCTGCGGCTTGTAGCACTTGTTGCCCATTAGATTGCCTTCGTGGTCGACGACGGCCTCGATCCTGGCGGCTAGCTCGTCCCTGAACGACTCGTACTCCGCCTGGGGGACCTGCCCCTCGGGCTCGCGACCTTGGACGTTGATGAAGCACCGGCCGTAGTAGCCGCCCTCGCCCCAGACCTTGGTCTTGGACCAATCGACCGCGGCCTGGTCGAACTTCTGCACACCGTCCACCGACTCCTTGAAGTGCAGCAGGCCTTCGTTCATCAGCCACTGGTTGAACATGAACCCGCCGACCATCGACTTGGCACCGTGGTCGCTGACGATCCAGACGGCCGTCGTGTCCAGGTCCATGCATTCGAGCAGCTTGCCGATCTCTTCGTCGGTATACTTGTAGTAATCGAAGATGGCGTTCTCAAACGCGTTGCCCGGCTCATACCGGTGGTGCGTCTTATCCATGCAACTCCAGAAGCCGTGGTGGATGCGATCCGTCCCCATCTCCACCATCCAGAACAGGTCCCAGCGCTTGTTCTTGACGAGGTACCGCGCGACCTTGAATCGCTTTTCGGTCATCTCGTAGATTTGCTCGAGCAGCCACTTCTTGTCCTCGGTGCGGAAGCCCCGCACATCGACCATATACTCGCCGACCAGTTCGTTGATTTCCTTCTTGAGCGTGGGCGGATGGGTCCAGGTGATTTTTGGGTCGGTCGTGGTGGGCGTGAGGAAGCTGGTGATCATGTGCCCGTGTACCTTGCGCGTGATGGGGTAGGTGCCGGGCACGCCGATGATGATCGACTCCTTGCCCTGGGCGCCGAGGATGTCCCAGATGCGCGGCTCCTTCACCGCGAGCGACGTGGCGATCGACAGCTTGTCGTACGAGTGGTCCGCGCGGTTGCGGAAGCCGTAGATGCCCAGCGTGCCGGGGTCTTTGCTGGCCGTCATGCAGCTCCACGCCGGCACGGTGATCGGCGGCATGCTGCTTGTCAGGTGGCCGTAGGTTCCCGCACCCATAAGGCGCTTGGTGTTTGGCAGGTGGTCGACCCACTTCTCGAATATCAGTGACGGCTCGGCACAATCCAGGCCGATGACGGCTACTTTTTCGATGGCACTCACGATTGTCTGTTCCTTATGGTGTGCGACGACAGATCACCGCCTGGCAAAACCGACGGTTATAAACGCTCCATCTAACATAGCCGCAGGCGGGCGGGAGTCAAAGAAAACGCGACGCTACAAAGTGGGATCGCATCGGCTTTGCAGGCGAAGTCGAGGGCACCGGCGCACGTCCCCCACCCTTCGCTGCGCGAAGAATGGGGCACCATTTTCAGGAAGCCCGCTGAAAACGGGCTTTTTTGACGGTGTTCGGCCGGCGATGCGACCAGCCGTAAAACGGCTGGCCTGGGATGCCGTCTTCGGCGACAGAAGGTCGTTGAAACGGCCTGTCCGGCTTCAGAGCCCGGTATTCTGGCGTGGTGAGGTTGCATCGCTGTTGCCAGCAGGGTCGTAGGCACCATCGCGCGTCCCCCACCCTTCTGCGCGAAGAACGGGGCGCCTTTGCGATGAAGTGTATGTATCGTGCCGAGCGGGCGCGATGTCGGGCAGGTGGTTCTCACGGCCCTGCCGGGAGGTTTACCCGCCGACCCAAAACGACAGGTCAACGCTCCGCCGGCGCGGACCAACGACCTGCCCTTGTTAGATGGGCTAGTTCTCAAGACGATGCTCGATAAGCTAACCTTGGGGCAACGAGCTTTCATCCCCATCTACATGGAGTCGCTTGACGAGTGTGATCGGTATACCCCACAATCTGCTGCGCGCGGTACCAACGTTTCTTTCGTTCCATCGTTGTTGCATCCGGAAACCGTTGTCATGAAGTGGATTCCACGGCAGAAGATCTGGCTTGGCTTGATGATCGTGATCAACCTCGCGTTGTGGGTCATCCCCAGCGACGTGGTGGAGCAGATCGCGCGCGAGCGGCACGTGCTCCTTGGGCGCTATTCGCGCACGCACTTCTTCTGGATTCTCTTCATGTTGGTTTTTACGCCGGTCAGCTTCTACGTGGATTGGTCGACGGGAGAGAAATACAAGAAGCGCTTATTTCAGGTTCTGGCGACGCTGATCGTTCTGGTGCCCGCATTCCTGTTGGTCGATTATCTGGTGCGCTCGCCGCAGTCCGACCATTACGTACGCGATACCTTAGCCTACCACCGCCCGGCCAACGCGTCGTTCGAGGTCGTCTTCGAAGACAAACCGGTGGCCGCCCGGTCCTTTCCTAACGCGAAACCGGGCTATGGATCGGTGACCTGCAAGCTTCACACGGACGCCCGAGGGTATCGCAACCAGGGTGAACAAGACCAGTATGACGTTGTCGTACTAGGCGATTCCTTTGCCGAGGGTTCGAGCGTCTCGGACGAGCATGTCTGGCCGCATCTGTTGCAAGAGAAGTCCGGTCTTTCGGTCTACAACCTCGGCATGTCCGGCTACGACCCGTTCCATTATCTCGAATCGTTGAAGACGTTTGGGTTGGCGCTGAAGCCGCGGTATGTGGTTTGCCTTCTCTACGAGGGCAACGACTTCCGGTCGGCCAAGACGGACAACAAGCGTCGCGATCCGAGCATCTCCAAGAGACTGGGTGCCTACTTCGATCGCTCGCCGATCCTCAAAGCGCTCGATCAACTGATCATCAACACCTTCGGTCCGATCAACAGCACCGGCGCCGTGTCCGGGGGCGAGGTGATGGATTGGATGCCGCTAGCGCTGCCCGCCGGCGACAACGCCAAGTACTACGCTTTCGCGCCGAAGCAGCTTCGCGATCTCTACGAGAGCCGCGAAGAGTTCTCGGTCGACAAACATTGGCTGAACCCGCGCCGCCAGATCGCCGAGATGCACAAGATGTGCCAAGATGCCGGCATCGAGTTCATCCTGGTCTTCGCGCCGATGAAGGGGCACGTGGTCCTGCCGGCCGCCGCAGACCGCTTGATTCCGGAAAAAGTACTGGGCTACCTGAAGCTGCACTACAAGAGGGAACTTCCCGCCCCCAGGACTTTCATGGAGAATCTTCTTGTCAACGCGCACGCACGCGACGAAGTCGTGGGCGATTGGTGTGCCCGTGAGTCGATTCCGTACTTGAGTTTGACCGCCCCGCTGCGCGAGGCGGCGCTGCCCGGCACCCAGGTCTACTTCACCTATGACCAGCACTGGACGCCGGACGGGCACGTAGTGGTGGCGGACGCGGTGGCGGCGTATTTGAAGGAGCATTCCTTGAAGTAGTGCAGGCCGTTCCTTCACTACGGGCGACGGGTTGACCTACGCTTCGAACTTGATTCAACGCCGCCATGAGGCAGGCGATCCCAAGGACTCCCGATAGTCCGCCGTCGCGTACGCGATCGGCGCACATCGGCGGGCGCATTCCCTGCCTTCACAGACAAAGAGGCGGTCGGCGCGCCACACTCCGCCTTCTTGAATTCCCTTCGGGAACGTCTCCGGCATCGACCTCTTGTGTCAATATGGAACATGAGGAAGTTACTTGACTTATGTTGGGGGGGGGGGTAGAATTGGAGGGGTAGTCCGCTTGGCAATGGCAAGTGGCACAGTGACGCTGACTACGAGGGAGCCGTCGGTCAGCGTGCCCGCGACCGCAGCGGTGTACGTGTGGAGGCTGCTCATGACGGCTCGAACGCCTACCTGTATTGGTTTCTTCCTTCTCGCGCCTTGGGTTGTTTCCACTATTACCAATGCCGTCGATTTCTGTCCGCCATTATATGTTTTCGACGGCGTCGCGGTGCGCGATTATATGGGGACGTCCATGTCCGGAATCGGGGATGTGGACGGCGACGGCTGCGACGACTTCCTTGTCGCCGCGAACGGGTATGACGATCCGGATACGGGCGGCACCGGTGCCGTCTACCTGATCTCGGGCGACACCGGCAGGGTCCTCCACGAGTGGTTCGGCGAAGACACGGGACTTGGCGGCAGCGGCGGATTTGGTGCTTCTCTCGCCGGTGCCGGTGACGTAGACGGTGACGGCGTTCCTGATGTCATTACCAGTGCGAATTCCTTTTATGTTGATGGCATGAACGGCGCCGGGCGCGTGTATGTTTTCTCCGGCGCCACCGGCGACCTGATCTGGTTGTGGGACGGCGATCGGTACGACGGCTACTTCGGCAAAGGGGTTGGCGGGGCCGGGGACGTCAACCACGACGGCTTCGCCGACCTCATCGTGGGACAGCCCGGTATCAACTGGGAGTAGACCTTTCAAGGTAGATTGTACGTCTTTTCCGGTGCGACCGGAGAACTGCTGTGGTCGAAACACGGCGACCTGGCTGCCGACCATTTCGGCGAGGCGGTGGCGGGTATCGGCGACTTCAACGGCGACGGGACCGACGACGTGGCGGTCGGCGCCCCGTGGCACAATCCCGGCAAGGCCTATGTACTCTCCGGTAGCGATGGCGCCGTGCTCTGGTACCAGGAGCACTATCAACCATCCATGCCGAGCGGCTTCGGATACACGGTAGCCGGCGCCGGAGACGTAAACCGTGACGGATTGGCCGATGTGGTGGTCGGCGCCTTCTTTGACAGCACCTTGGGCTCCGGCAGCAACAACGGTAGCGCTCATGTCTTCGCGGGTCCCAACGGAGGTCACCTCTGGTCCTGGTATGGTGAGGCGATTACGGATTTCTTTGGCTGGTCGGTCGATGGGGCCGGCGACGTAAACGGTGACGGCGCGGCGGACCTGGTGATCGGCGCATACGGTCATTACGGACCCGCCGGCTGGGCGAGTGGCAAGGCCTACGTGTACTCCGGCGCCACGGGCCGGGTGTTGTGGTCCGCTACCGGCGAAACTGGTGGAGACATTTTCGGCGAAGCTGTGGCAGGCGTAGGTGATGTCAACGGCGACGGGCTAGCCGATGTGGGCGTGGGCGCAAAGTGGCACCGCGGAGAAGCGGGCGTCAATGTCGGGCGAGCGTATATCTTCGACTCCGTGCCGCGCGGCGATTGTGACTGCAGTGGTGCATTGGAGATCGAGGATTTTGTCGCATTCTGTGGATGTCTTGCGGGTGCCAATGTCCCGTGGCGGTCCGATGCGTGCGGCTGCGGCGACCTTGACGGCGACAACGACGTCGACCTGCGCGATTTCGCGATGTTTCAGGCGTCCTACGGTGGCGTGCCGTAGGACAATTCGAGTACGCGGTACATAGTTCTTCCGACTGACGAAGAATCGTCGCTAAATCCTGCGCTGAAGGTGCGCGCCCACATAAGGGGTGGGCGATGCAATGACTGACACTTATGTGGCATTACATGGAGAATTCGAGCAGCGTCGTGGTGTGGGCTCGAATGTAGGTGCCGGCCTCTGACTTCGATCGCTGTCGCACGCTGACATCGTAACGGTAGCCCATTTGTAACGCAGGCTTCCCAGCCTGCACCCATCGTAGCGCGGGCTTCCCGGCCCGCAAGGCCCACGATGAGGGTGCAGGCAAGATGCCTGCGGTACGCGCTCGTGACGACCTCGCGCGATCGTGCTGAGCCTTGGGACCTAGAGTCAATGCGTAAGCTGGAAGACATACGGCGGGCGAGCTCGATGCAGGAGCTTGGGGTCT
>Ga0210124_1000740_pt1 | contig 15623 bp, 20 predicted proteins | sample Muzzi_PWC_D2_FD_185554 | JGI IMG/M metagenome (GOLD analysis project Ga0210124, IMG submission 185554) | Wetland microbial communities from San Francisco Bay, California, USA, that impact long-term carbon sequestration - Muzzi_PWC_D2 (SPAdes) | ecosystem: Environmental > Aquatic > Marine >... | reverse complement strand
TTGGAAATCAAAAAAGTGTCTCCTCGAGAACCAGCCAGAAAAAGAGGAGACACCTCAATTAAAGTTATTTTAACCTAAGTTGCTACCCTTTTCTTAGACACCCGGTTTTTCCAAAATACAGTCTCAGAAACCAACCAAAGAAAAAGAGGAGACACCTCAATTAAAGTTATTTTAAAAGGCTCAAGCGAACTCTATTAACAGGCTAGTGAATCGTCCAACCACCATCGACCATCAGATTATGCCCAACGACCATCTCCGATAAATCGCTGCAGAGGAAGAGCATCGCCCCAACCATATCTTCAGGCTGTGCCCAGCGACCAATGGGGAGCATTTCTCCTGTCACCCATTCTTTATAGCCCGGTTTTTCAAATAAATTGCGGCGGGTTGGTGTTTCGGTAACACAAGGTGCGACCGAATTAACGGAAATCCCTTTGGAGGCCCATTCAAGAGCCAGGGCGCGGGTCAATTGGTGAACTCCCGCCTTGGCCGCAGCATAGACCGGACGCTGTTTAAAAGCCGTAACCGCCAGGGTGGAGCCAATATTGACAATTTTGCCTTTGCCTTGCTCAATCATAATTGGGGCTACGGCTTGAGCCGTAAAAAAGACCCCTTTCAAAGAGGTATCGATGGTCTGGTCCCATTCCTCCTCTGTTACCTCTAAGGCGGGAGTCGTGTCGGTCCAGGCCGCATCATTAACCAAGATGTTAATCTTACCAAATGTATCATGCACTTTTTTGACCATTGCCCGAATTTGAGCCACATCTCTCACATCGGTTGGTATAACCAGTGTCTTTCGTCCCAACGCTTCAATTTCAGCCGCCACCTTCTCCAGGGCCGACTGGGTACGGCTGACTAGCGCCACATCAACTCCCGCTTGAGCCAGCCCTCGGGCCAAGACCTCACCAATTCCCTGAGAGGCCCCTGTTACGATAGCCACCTGATCTTGTAAGCCAAAACTTTCGTAATTGTTATTCAATATAATATCCTCTTTTTTATAGTCTATTAAAAACTTCACTATGTTTGCACTTTTCCACAAATGCCCAAATTCTAAAAAGTGCAGGGGTAATAAAAAACTTATCGAAAATCCGCGACATCTGCTGGTTTTCCACTCTTCTTACTTTCAACAAGCGCTTCCAATACTTCGATAACAGCCAACCCTTCAGGGCCACCGGTTTCCGGTGTTGCTTCTCCCCGGATACTCCGAGCAAATTCAATGATTTGATCGACCAAGGGGTCGATACCTTCAACCGGCAGTTCCGTTCTGGTAAACTCGCTATTCTTTTGGAAATAGAGCTTGCCTCCCTCTTCTTCGCTCCAGGCAGCGGCTTCGTCACCAAAGGCTACCACCGTACAAACTTTCGGCACAGAGAGCGAAAAGCCGATATAGCCCAGCGGCCCGCTCTCAAACTCAGCGGCTACCACAGTAGCCTCATCAATCGGCTGCTTGCCGGTGATTGGCTTACTAAAGCAAAAGACTCGGTTGATAGGCCCAGCCCAATACTGTAGCGTATCAATGATATGGACCCCTAATCCGGTTAAGGCTCCTACCGGCTGCTCCTCAGGATTGCTTCGCCAGGTTGGCGGTTGCTGCTTAAAGACGCTTAAATTGCCCTCAAGTTGGTGTAGCGTTCCCAACTCGCCATTAGTAATCATTTCTTTCACCCGTCGATTCCCACTTTGACGGCGGCGGTGATGCCCAACTTGAAGTACGACTCCGGCTTTTTCCGTATCTGCGATGGCTTTCTTGGCAGCAGCTACCGTCAGAGTTAGAGGTTTTTCAACAAAGATATGCTTGCCTGCAGAGGCAGCCTGGGCAATCAGGCTGGGGTGGTGAGAATGGGGCGTTGCTGTGAGAAGCCCTTGTACCTCGGAGTCCTTGAGAATTTCCTCAAAACTCCCTGCGGCTCGACAACCATACTTTTCCGCAAATGCTTGCCGGGTGCCTTCGGTACGGGCAAAACAGGTAACAATTTCGGCTTCACCGCTTTTCTCGACGGCATCCGCTAAGACATTTCCCCACCAACCGAGTCCAATTGAGGCTAAACGAACTTTTTCAGTCATTATTTTCTCCTTCTTTATTTATTATTTTTGTAAATATCTAACATCCAAATTCTAGTTGGAAATCTTTAAGGTAACACGTCATGCGGGTCTTTGGGACTCCACCAGATATCATACCCCAAATCTTGAGCAATAACGGTGGCTGCATTATATGCCGGTTGACCGGTAAAACTCCCACCTGGATAGCTGTCCGACCCGCAATGGTACAACCCTTTGATAGGGGTGCGATAATGAGACAGGCTGCGGTGAGGGCGATTGAAATCGAAGTTATCCGGGTGATAAGAACCATGATGCCGATCTCCCAAAATCATACTGGGTACATGGCGAACAGTATCCAACGGAGAATGAATACCTCGAGCAATTTCGGCTTGCGCCAGATTGGGCGCGTACTCGCGCCAGGTGGATACCATCAATTCAGCAAACTCTTGGGTCGCCGGACCATCCCATAGCTCTGGGCCTCCTTCGGCGGGACGGCTGGGGACAAATTGCCAGGCGAAAGCGGTGGCATAGCCTGGTGGTGCCTGGCCTGGGTCAAGAACGGTTGGAGAGCCAACATGGAGGCCCGCCTTTTCAGGCACTGTTCCACTTCGTATCCATTCCATGTCTCGCACAAAATCGTCGCTGGCTTCGTAGCCTACACAGTAGTTCAACGAGTGATTGATGGGCGAGTCCGGCGCTGCCTTATCATACCGTGGGGCTTCTCGCAAGGCGAGATGAACCCCAAAGAGGGCTTCCTCATTCCAGCGATAGTCCTGGACAGCTTGACGCAAGTCACTGTCCAGGTGCTGTGGCTCGACCATCTGGCCCAACGTAAGCGCCGATGGCACATTGGAACAGATAAACTGTCGGGCCATTACCCGCCTGCTATCACTGAGTTCAACGCCCGTGGCTCGGCCCTGTTCAACCAGAATATGCTCGATTTTGGCATTAGTCACCACTTGACCACCCTTGTCAAATACCCCGGCAGCCAGCGCACGCGCAGCCTGATTTGTACCCCCTTTCACCATAGCTCCATGATGAGAGCCAAACAAAGCCAGCACCACAATATACCCTGTGCCGGGAACATCCAACGCCGGCAGATACGCTCGCACAGCCACATTGAAGAGTATCAACGTTCGTACAGCTTCGTGTTCAAAAAGCTCACGGACCAAATCCAGGGCGGAGTATCGGGTCAGTTCCATATAACGACGGCCCAATTTGCTTCGGCCAAGTAACGCTTCTAGTTTATCGGGAGGAAGAGGCGCAGCAAACCGCAGGGGATCAACTATCTCCCGGACAAGTTCCGCAAACTCATTGTAAACACGCTCATAGGTTTCAGCATCACGAGGGCTGAATTCGCGTATAGCTGCAATGCTTCGTTCAATTGAATTGTAGTTGATTAACGCCCCGCCATTTCGAAAGGGAACCACATTCTGAACCTCCGGGACAACCGTTTCAATCCCATATCGAGAGAGTTGAAGATCGTCCCAAACGCGGTAATTGGGTGTCCAGCGGACAAAAAAGACATGCAGATTGTGCTTAAAAAGCGGCAGGGTGATTTCTTCGGTGGAGAGACCACCACCGATTTTGGGCTGAGACTCCAGCACCAATACCTGAGCGCCGGTTCGAACCAGATAATTGGCCGCAATAAGCCCATTGTGTCCGCCGCCAATAATAATACCGTCAACCGCTTCGGGTAAGGGGATTTGACTGGTTGTCATCAATTTCCTCCTCTCGTAAACTCAGCACACCTTAATCAAGTATAGCAAAGAATCGAGCTGGTGCGCCCTCAGTGCCGGCAATTTTGTAAAAGGGGGCAAAGAACTGAACCCGCTGCTTGCCCAGCAGATGCAAATTGGTCGCTTGTTCCAGTAGTGGTTTGCCGCTGCCAAGCATAATACGGTGAACCACGAAATCCTCTGAGGTAAATTCAGGCAACCGGGCGCTATACTCTTCAAAGAAATCGAACCCGAAGGCTTTGGGCTTTTGAGCCACCAGCCACTCGGCAGCCTCTGGGGTGAGATGGGGAGAATTGACAAAAAACTCCGGGAATTTACCCCACATTTTGTCGGTCCAATCGGTTCGAACGATTAGAATATCATCTTCGCGAACATCTACTTCTTTGCTGGCTCGCTCAAGGTCCTTCATTTCAATGGGCTGGCCTGGCTCAACATAGCTGCAATCCAGCACTACAGCCGTGCCGCAAACCTGGTCCAGAGGGATTTCAGCCGTCGTTCCACCATTCTCAAAGCAATGCAGGGCCGAATCGACGTGAGTGCCGGTGTGCAAACTCTGGTGGATCGAAGTGACTTGCCAGAAACCGGGGCCTCGATGATGTTCTTGAAGTTCCACTCGCATGTCGGTTGAGGGTGGGCTTTTGGTTTCGGTGCTGACGGTCACGGTTAAATCAACAATTTTACTCATTTTGTTACTCCTTTTAGGTATTCGAGGGTGCTAGGAAAGTGGATCATAAGTTGTAAAACAACAATACTGACAACCGCTCCAACTGCAATGTGAACCAGGTCGCCACCTTGAAATTTAAAAATGATGGCTGCCCCCGAACCCACTAACCAGGCGGTTAGAGTGGCAGCTCTTGAAGGTTTCTCGGTGAACATAGCGGATGCTAACATGACGACTAACGCTGTTGGCAACACAGCCCCAATAAAACTCAAGAAGGGTAGCAGTTGGTGATCAAAACGGGTTGCGCCTAAGATAAAGTTAACAGCACAGATTAAGCCCACAGCCGAGCGTTTACTAAGCCCGGCGACACTACCTATGGCTAATGCACCTGAATGTATGCCGGAGAGCGCCGGAGAGGCAACCGCTATCAGTAGAAATAGTTGTCCTAACACGGCCAGATGAGTCTTAGCTAAGATGTCAGCTATATTCCAGTCGCCTGTCGCTTCAAATAATATTGCCCCCACAATTAATGAGATAACCAGTGGGATAAATAAGGCCAAAACGTTTTTAACAACATCCGAGTCCGCATTCAAATCCCAGGTAAAATCACCGCATCGTATCGAGAAGAGTGTGGCATAAGCCACCACACTACCTGTAACCCACAACCAGTCATAAAACCCCAACTTTACCGATGCTATATCAAGTGAAGGGTGGGCTTCAACGGCTATCAAAGCCACAAAAGCCAATCCCAGAGCAGCCAGGGCGGTGAGCCACACCAACCAATTCCAACGGTTTATCCCCAACTCGCTCAAGATGAATAGGATGGCAGCGACACCCAATGCGCCCAGCCAAACTGGAACATTGAAAATATTGGCTAAACTGAAGCCAGCAATCCCAACGTGAAAACCACCCCACCCAATCACACTTAGAGCAATCAGTAGATTGAGCAGCCCTGCTCCCGCCCCATAGCCAAAGGTATTGATTGCCCGTTCTCCGAGAGGTTCTCTCCGGCGACGACTGGTCAACCCTTGGCCTAAAACTAGCCCCATCAAGACCAAAGCACCCAACGGTACCAAAAATAGCAAAGCCGAAAGTGGTAATTGGGTCGCCAAGCCGCCACCAAGGGTAAAACTGGCAGGATTTATACCAATGCCAATCCAAATCCCAGCCCGCCGGTACCAGGCCACCCCTACTGCTGCGGATTCGCGTGTAATTCTGGTCTGTACCATTGTTTAAAGATGCCGGGTTTGCAATGTTTAACACCTGGAAAATCCCAGCTATCATCCGTCTCTCGTAGAAGGCGAAGCCGGTCAAGGTCACAGTCGGCCACAAAGACGCCGGGGTTGGTAGACTCTACGATAATTTTTTCCGGCGAACAAATCATCGCCAGGCCCACATCAGACGGCTCAAAGATATTCTGGCAAGTGGCTGTAAAACAAAGATTCTCAATGGCCCGGGCAAAAATGAGGGTTCGCCAGGTCTCCCACATTGGGCCTTTGGGGACGCCAGCCGGTAGAAAAATCAGCTCCGCGCCCTTCAGAGCCAGCATACGACATAGTTCTGGCATGTAAACCTCGCTACAGATGGCAATGCCGACCACCCCCCAGGGTGTATCGAATACCGGTAGTTCGTCCGCTTCCTGCCAATCAAAGTCCCAAAAAAAGCTGCCCCGATAAAGCCAAGGTCCGGTCGGTGTGGTACGGCGATATGTACCGACAACTTGACCCTGGGCGCTGATGAGAACATGCGACGTATAATATCGATCCGGCTTATCCGGTACAGGCTCGATTAGCCCCGCCGCAACATAGATGTTATGCTCTTTTGCCCCCTGGCATAAAGCCGGTAGGGCATCGTAATCAAGAGGAGTGGTCCACGGCCCCGGATAGGTCTCCGGCAGACAGACAATTTGAGCCTTTTGAGCAGCGGCATTTTCTATGTAACACAAAGCCTTTGTTACATTCTCAGCCCGGTTTTTGAGATTTGTCTCGGTTTGGGCTACAGCAACACGCACAATGTTAGTCATTCTAATAGGGTTTCCTATTTTCCCCGAATTTACCGGTCTCAGTCTCTGTCCTTATCTTGAAAAGCAATACGTTTACCCGGCGGCTCCACAACTAAATGGAGCGCCTCGGCCACCCGGCCCGAAAGATTCCACATACCGCAAATAAAGGTCAATTCGACAATCTGCCGGGTGGTAAAATGTTTTTTCATGGCTTCAAAAGCGGCTTCATTTTGCTTGGCTCGCAGGTGCGTGACTTCATCCGCCCACCAAATTGCAGCTTTTTCTTTATCGGTGAAAAGATTACTGCTTTGCCATCCATCCCCGTGAAGCAGTTCAATCTGTTCTTGAGAAAGGCCCAAAGCTCGACCGAGCTCTACGTTGTGGCCCACTCAATTGTTGCATTCGGTGATGAGGGCAGTCTTGACAATGACCAACTCTTCGATTTTTACATAGTCCGGGTCTTCTTTGAGATAATTAATACGTATCTTCTGGTCGAGCAATTGCCAGGCTTCAACAGCCACAGGGGCATGGCCGAGCATCCGCAGATAACGTGGCACTGTCCCCCACATATTCTTAGCCCAAGCATAGGCTGGGCCAAGCTCTTCTTGAAGGCCGTCAGGTATATGTTCAGGATCAATCAATGGCACCCGCGGCATTGGGCAGGCCATCATCTCCTCGGTAATCCCCATTTCTGGGGTCAAACTGGTCGCTTCATCGACTGACATATTTAACCTCCTCCGAAATAGAGCAATCAATCATGCTATTCTTCAGCGTTTTCATCTAACTTGACCAGATCCACAGGCGCGTCTTGAGCCAGAAGCGCCAGGGTAGCTTCCAGAACGCGACGCTGCTGGGCCACATCGTGGGGATTTCCAATGGTTGACCCTCGGGCCAATCTGGTATACGTCCCACGAGGTGGCGCGGTCAGGCGCGTGATACCGATATGCCATGTGGTAAGCGTTGTCGCAATCCCTTCCATCTCCAAAGCACGAGCAATCAGTCCCACGGACTGAGCGCAGTTCGGTCAAGCGGGTACCATTAAAGCAGCGTCAATCTCCTCGGCTTTTGCCGCCTCGATGATGGCCGGAATCAACTCGTTGATGGTTCGATTGACCTCTGGCAGATAACCGCTAAAGCTAATGACCGACGGGGCCAACTCGCCAATAACACCTTCTTGCACCAAATCCTCCAGATGGCGCAGGGGTAATAGTACTTGCGGGTCTTGGTTGACCGCCGTTTGGTCGTAATGAGTATGGGCATAGGCCAGCGCCTCAAACGGTGTCAACGATGGAAAACGCCGGATGGTGTAATCACCAAGATCGTTCTCAGCATCAAAGGGTTCCTGACTGTCAGCCAGATATGCTCCCGCCGACGGGATGAGGGCCAGACGACTCTGGCTCAAATCAACCCCTGGACCAGAGGGGGCTACTTTATTTTTCGGGCGATTGTAAAGTTTCCAATCAAATCCGCCAGTCTTCTGGTAATGAGCCAGCCAGCCCTGTTCAAATTCGGCTCGCCACTGTTCTAGGTCTTCAAGAATTTTCACTAGCATCTCCTAATCTGATAGATTTTTAACGATGTAGCCCTAATCGCGAACGGCACCGCGTTCGGGGGCATCTTGTTTACCGACGCCGGTCCATTCAAAAAATTCGATGAGATAACCGTCTGGGTCGTGAACGTAAAGCTGCTCCGCGCCATCACCACGCCTCAATGGGCCACTGACGATATCCACATCGTGTTGCTCCAGATGTGCTTTGAGCGCATACAAATCTGCAGCTTCTAAAGCAAAGTGGGTTGCCAGCCCGGTAAGTTCGCCCTTACCAGGGTCCGCAAAGCCGGGCGGAGCGGTGGTATCTTTAGCGGTAATGAGATGGAGTTCACTGTCACCACTGCGAAACCAGGCCCCCACAAACGTGAAACTTTTTGGGCGAGACACCTCTTCCATACCAAGCACGGTCACATAAAACCAGCGAGACCTCTCCAAATCTCGCACCACCAAACCGCAATGTTGCAGTCCTTTGATTTCCATTTTTAACCTGCCTTTCAGATTTGATGCGTTAACGATAAATACATCAAAATTAAATACTCTTACTGTTCCCCATTTAGAGCTGCCAAAATCTCATCTGTGTGCATAACCCAACCTAATGAGGCCGCCATTGATTTCAGGGCAAAGCGATGCATTTCTTCACCGTCCATCGTATCCACCGCCTCTTCGGCAATGATAACCCGAAAATCACGGTTGGTACTTTCGAAGGCCGTACACATCACACAGGTATTAGTATTTACCCCACACAAAATGATGGTATCGACGCCAAGGTGCGAGCGCAGTGTAAATTCCAAGTCGGTAGCCAGGAAGGGATTGTAGCGCTTCTTGGTATCAACTAAGATATCTGTATCGTCCCAGAGTTCGGGAATCACCTCAGTTCCGGGACTGCCTGCCAGATTGTGGTCAAGTATACCCTTTCGAGCTTTGGCCGGATCGTCGTGAATGGCTTTCCAAAATGGATTGGAGGCAATCTCCGTAGAGTCGCGGTATTGCGTCACAACCTGAACTACCGGCACATTACGCTCCCGCAAGGCCCTTAAGAAGGGGGCCGAATCACGAATAACCCGGGCCGCCCGCTCCGCCGGTAGCGGAACCGTCGCCACCTCAGGGTCCAAATGTCCCCGGTGGAAATCAACACAAACAGCCGCAGTTTTGGTTGGATCTAGTTGCATCACTTTGAACTCCCTAAAGAATCAAGCTCTTGTAGTTACTCTCCCGAACCAAAGGATTTTCAAATACTAAGATGTGGAGCTAATTTGGCTGGCATTGGCTGATATGTCAGCCACACTCTCCGGCTCCTCTGTGTGAATAGCGGAAGCCTGATCTTCTGGCTCTACCACATCGTGAAGATACCTGGGTACAGCCCTGTTGACGGTTAGGGTAAAAATATCTGGCCGATTATAATGTCCTGAGTAATCGTGAACCAGTTTCGCCTGAACACAGTCACCCAAATCAATGTCGGCGACCAGAAGCCCTTCTTCTGAGCCACTCATCGGCCCGGCCAGGATCATTGAGTTGGCCCCAATGATACTTGACCCCCCACCATTCTCAGGATTAGCCAGAAAATCACGATCCTCATCGGTATAGGGCAGTAACTCTCGCATCCTGTCCGAGATAGTGGCACAAGCATTTAGAACAAAACAGCTACCCTTGTATGAGAGTGAGCGGGTAGCAAAGGTGATAGCATCAACCATAGCATGTTCATTTCGGGAGAAGTGGTTAGGCCAACTGGCAACGTGTATTTGAGTACCCTGGGCAGCCAAGGCAAAGATAGCCAGGGGATTTGAATTTTCCCCGCAAATCAACCCACTGACGCGCCCTACGTCCATCTCAATAACTCGCAGGGTGTCACCGTATCCCCCGGTGTGAACCAATCGCTCACCGACCGTCGGCATAATCTTCTGATGTTTTCCCAATATCCGACCACCCCGGCCAATGAAAAGCTGCGTATTAAACATTGTACCGGTTGTCTTGGGGAGTTTTTCACAAAGCCCCATGACCACATTTACATTGGCTCGCGCAGCAGCAGTGCAAATTGTGTCGGTAGTTGAACTGGGGATTTCCACGGAATTATTAAAAAGTTGGGCGGCAAAGGCCAAGCTTTGTTTGCCGGTAGCCGGGTGAAAGTGGTACCAGACGGGGTGAGCCGGAATAAAACCTTCTGGAAATGCCAATAAATCAACCCCTTTTTCCCCAGCTTCCTGAATAAACTCAACCGCCTTTGACGCGCTGCCCTCCCGGTCGAGAAAGACCGGGGCTGCCTGCACCACGCCTACCCGAATTTTCGGATGAATATCCCCCATTATTGCCTCCTGTACGCTAACCCGGACCAGCCGGAACTAAACAGGTTAGATTGATCCCCAGACACCAAGCACGCAAGAGTATATCCAAATCTAGCTACCATACAATTTAAATCACGAATATCACGAATGAGCGAATGACACGAATTTTTCTTATAAATTTTATAAAAATATTCGTGAAATTCGTCCATTAGTGTCATTCGTGATAAGAGTTTTTATTGTTTATACAAAGTGTAGGGTGGCTAGTTTCTAAATTTCAAATTTATCTGTCGGTTTAACATCGCCCAGACCAAGCATCTCCACGAGTTGCCCAAAGCCGTGAGCATGGGCCATAAAAGCCCCTAATTCGACAAACTCTTCATCAGTAAAATGCTTTTTCCACTCGGCTACGTTATCATCTGTAAAAGCATGATAATCTTGGGTGAACATATTAGCCATTTCCAGCGCCGCCCGTTCGCGTGGCGTAAAGATTGGATCATGAATGTTCCAGGTTGCGTCAATCTTATCTTGGATTCCCAACCGCTGCGCCGCAGCGGAACGAACGGTTCCTCAGTATTCACACCCACGCACCTTAGCCATCCGTACCCGGACAATTTCCTTTAGGCCGTGATCTAGAATGCCCTCGTAGAAGATTTGTCCCCAAGAATCGTAGAACATCTTCATGGCGTTAGGGTTCTTGGCCAAAATACGCAGCAACATCGAGTTGGGTGCGCCCCGTTCCTCCGCAATTTCAAATCGTTCCTTAATATCAGGTGAAACCTGCGTCTCGTCAACAGGTTGAATACGTGGTGCCATTTTAATCTCCTTTTCTTTAGCTATTCTTCGGCACTTTCATTCAGTCTAACCATATCAATCGGCGCATCTTGGGCCAGTAGAGCCAGGGTGGCCTCCAAAACGCGCCGCTGCTGAGCCACATCATGCGGCTTGCCAACCGTAGCGCCACGGGCAAGTTTGGTAAATGTACCTCGGGGCGGAGCCGTAAGGCGGGTCACGCCAGCGTTCCAAGTGGTAAGGGTCGTAGCGATACCTTCCATTTCCAAAGCGCGAGCAATCAGGCCAACGGCCTGAGAACAGAGCGGTCACGCCGGAACCAGTAAGGCGGCATCAACCTCCTCTGCCTTGGCCGCTTCAACAATTGCCGGAATCGTCTCATTAATGGTACGAACAACATCGGGTTGCCAGCCGCAAAAGCTAATCGCCGATGGCGCTACTTCACCAATTACCCCTTCGCTAACCATATCCTCCAGGTGACGCAGGGGAATCAAGACCTGTGGGTCTTCCTCAACGGCTGTGTGATCGTAGGCTACGTGGGCAAAAGCCAGGGCCTCAAGCGGTGTCGAAGAGGGAAACCTGCGGATGGAGTAATCGCCAAGATCGGCCCTATTTGTGCTAAAGGGTTCCTGATCTTCGCGCAAGTAACCCCCAGCCGTAGAGATAAACATCAGTCGACTCTGGCTTAAATCAACGCCCGAACCTGAAGGCGCCGTTTTATTTTTAGGGCGATTGTAAAGGTTTTTCCAATCCATCTCACCCGTTTCCCGGTAGTGAGCTAACCAGCCCCGTTCATATTCGGCTTGCCATTGTTTCAAGTCTTCAAGAATTTCCATTTAAAGCTCCTAATAACGTATTTTCAAAGTTGCATCTCTTTTTTGTACCAATCCACAATCTCGCTACCCGTCATGAAGAGCACGCCCTCATGTTGTTTGATGTATTCAAAAATCTGATCAAAATATTTGATGCGGTGGGGCGCACCGCTCACATAGGGATGAACCGCAATCGCCATGACCCGTGCAGTATCGGCTCCCTCTCGATATAGGGTGTCAAATTGATCCCGTGCCCGCTCAAAGAGTTCCGGGGAACGGTGCTGCTGGATCACGTGAATTGTAATATCATTAATCTCCAATGTATATGGAATGGCAATGAGCGAACCACTTTTGACCTTCATTGGATAGGGCTGATCGTCGTTAACCCAATCAGCTACATATTCCAAACCTTCCTCAGCCAGAATGTCCGGCGTATCAAAGGTTTCTGAAAGTCCCGGACCCATCCACCCTCGAGGGGGTTGGCCTGTGGTCTTCTCAATAAGCTGCACAGTGCGCTGAATGGTATCTCGCTCATCCTCTTCCAGGCTCATCACCCGTTGGGTATATGAATGCGCTAGAAACTCCCAATTACTTTTCTTACTTTCCTCTACAATTCGAGGATAGTCTGTACAGACGGTGGCATTCAAGCTCATTGTGGCTCTGATCCCATGCTTGTCCAGAACCTCCTTAAGCCGCCAGAATCCGATTCTTGTTCCATAATCAAACCAGCTATAGTTAGCTATATCGGGAATCACCACCTTCCCTTGAGGGTAGGGGATAATGGTACGAGCCATAGGAGAATTGAAATCCCAGACCTCCACATTGATAATGACCCAGACGGCCAAACGAGCCCCATCTGGAAAGCGTAACGGTTTGCGGTCAATAATAGCCGAGTATTCTGCTCTTGAATTATTCATAGGGCTTGCTCCTATCTGATTCTTATTATGCCTCTTTTGCTTTAAGCGCCGCCAAAATCTTCACCGGGGTTGCCGGCAGGTCACGTATACGAACCCCAACTGCATCATAGATGGCATTGATGATAGCTGGAGCCGTAGGCAAAAGGGCCGCTTCGGAAATCCCCTTGGCCCCAAATGGCCCCTTGGGGGCAGGGTCTTCCACAATAGCCAGGTCTATGTCTGGCACATCCAGGGCCGTGGGCAAGATGTAATCCGTAAACTGTGGATTTTGCACCTCACCTTCTTTTGATACCATCTCTTCCAAAAGGCCATACCCCAGCCCCATTGCTACACCGCCTTCCAATTGCCCTTCCATCAGCATCGGATTGATGGCTTTGCCACAATCGTGGGCTGCGACCAGCCTCAGAACCTTTACCTCGCCGGTCTCGGTATCTACTTCTACCTCGGCGATTTGGGTGGCATATACATATTCTTCGTAGGGTTTGCCCTGTCCGGTTTCGGGATCAAGAAAGGTTGTCTCAGGGTTGTAACTACCCGACCCCATCGGAGGCCGTCCTTTGCCCATCGTGGCATGTTGGGCGGCTTGAGCCATGGTCACATTTCTTTCTGGAAAACCCTTAACAGTGATAAGCCCATCACCAGCCTCAAGGTCCTCAACACCCACCTCCAGCATATCCTCGGCGGCTTCAAGAAGAATCTGTTTAGCTTCGGCGGCGGCCTGTTTCACTGCATTGCCCACAATGTACGTCACCCGGCTGGCGACAGAGCCTAAGTCGAAGGGGGTCCGCTCCGTGTCACTGGTTATCATGGTGAGGTTCTCATACAAAATACCCAGTTCCTCGGCGGCAATCTGGGCCAGAACCGTAGTGGACCCCTGACCCACATCCGTAGCCCCGGTAGAGACCACAGCGGTTCCATCTTGATGGACCTTGACAAAGGCCGACCCTGGGTTGGGATATGAGGTGAAGCCAATCGGGTAGAGCATACAAGCTATCCCCTTGCCTCGTTTTTTCATACTAATTCCACCTCCTTTCGCCAGCCAGCCAGCTTAACAGCCTCTCGAACGGTATCTTTGAGAAATACCTTTTCCAGAACTTGGCCGGTGGGTAAGGTAGCACCATCGACGATAATGTTCTTGAGCCGAAATTCCAGAGGGTCCATCCCAATGTGTTCCGCCACAGTGTCTGTGTGACATTCATAAGCGAATCCCAATTGGGGTACGCCAAAACCACGCATCGCTCCCGCAACTTTGTTATTGGTGTAAACCAGATAGCCGTCTATTTTAACGTGAGGAATTTGGTAAGGTCCGGCAGCGTGGATAGATGCCTTGCTCAACGTCGATTCCCCCCAAGAGACATAGGCTCCGGTATCGCTGATTATTTCCACCTGGCGAGCCATCAGGCGACCATCCCTTTTGACCCCACTTTTGAACTTTACAATATAAGGATGCCTGACGGTGGTGGATTGGAATTCCTCCTCGCGGGTGTAGACCATCTTTACGGGTCTTTTGGTTTTTAAGGCCAAAAGACAAAGGTAAGGTTCCATAGAGATTTCATTTTTCCCGCCGAATCCGCCACCTACAGCCGTGACCACAACCCTGATCCGATTCTGAGGCATTTTGAGAATTTTGCCCAGATCCGTGGCGATAAGAAAAGGCCGTTGCACGCTACTATGCACGGTCATCACCCCGCGAGGGTCCAGCTCTGCTACGGCAGCATGGGGTTCGATGTGGCCGTGTTCCACCATCTGAGTCTTGATGGTCTCCTCTATAATCTGATCGGACTCCTGCCAACCCTGCTCGATATCCCCGTGTCGTATCTTAATATGGGAAGCAATATTAGACTCTCGCTCCTCATGAACCTTGGTGGCATCGGCGTTCATAGCCTCCAGGGGATCAAACACGCCTGGTAACGGCTCATATTCCACCTGAATAAGTTCGAGCGCCTCTTCCACCGCTTCTAGCGATTCCGCCGCCACAGCAGCAACCGCCTCTTCTTGATACCGCACCCTATCCTCGGCCAGCAAAGGCTGATCGAGATGGGTAAAACCGAAGCGATTATTCGGCACATCCTTAGCAGTGATAACAGATGCCACACCGGGCATACTTTCTGCCCGCGAGGTATCCAAGTTGAGAATTTTGGCATGCGGGTATGGGCTACGTAACACCTTGGCAAACAACATACCTGGTCGAGTAATATCAACGCCATATTCCGCTCTGCCCGTCACTTGCAAAACAGCGTCATGCCGGGGAATGCGCTTTCCAATGACACGGCTCATCTCGAATTACCTCCATTCGCCATCACTTGAGCAGCGGCCTTGACAGAATCGACGATTTTGACGTAACCTGTACACCGGCAGATATTGCCTCCAATGGCAAACCTGATATCCCGCTCCAATGGAGCGGGATTTTGATCGAGAAGCGCCTTGGCTGAAAGCAGCATTCCGGGGGCACAGAAACCACATTGGACCGCGCCGTGGGTAACAAATGCCTCTTGAAGCGGATGCAAATCCTCAGGCGTTCCCAAACCCTCAATGGTGGTTACCTCTTTGCCTTGGGCCTGAACGGCCAACATCAAGCATGCATTGACCGGTTGTCCATCTAATAGTACCGTACACGAGCCGCATTCACCTGTATCACAGCCCAACTTGGTCCCTATGAGACCAAGCTGATCTCGCAGCACATCCACCAGCCGAAGTTGAGGTTTGACCTTGACCTGTTCAGATCGTCCGTTGACTTTTAGCCCAATATAACCCTCTTCCACAAGTCCCCCTACCGCTTGGGGACTGACCCTGATATACTCGACTGGTTCTTCAACCTTTTCGCCGTTCACTCGCCCG